>Ga0318497_10000813_pt1 | contig 10906 bp, 7 predicted proteins | sample GRESIP109b1f23_FD_203754 | JGI IMG/M metagenome (GOLD analysis project Ga0318497, IMG submission 203754) | Tropical soil microbial communities from Luquillo Experimental Forest, Puerto Rico - GRE.SIPMG.109b1f23 | ecosystem: Environmental > Terrestrial > Soil > Tropical forest > Bulk soil... | reverse complement strand
ACTGCCGTGACTGGTGATTCGTAGCGGCCGCCGGTTCATAAGGCGTGGATGTCCCATCCATGTCGCTGGAACAGCATGGCTGTGGCATCCACGTCGTAGGAGGCTGAGGCAAGCCCGCTCGCGTGGCGGCGCGGAGGGCTGCGGCGCGGTGAGCGGGAGGGCTGCGGGGCGGTGAACTGCGCGCCCGGGGGGCCGTAGTTGGTGGATGGGAGCGTGGCGTCACGTGGGCGCGGTTGAGGCCGCCTCGGTCGTACTCTACGGGCTGCTGGCCGCCTGGCTGGTCGTCGGGGCACGCACCGTCTCGGGCGCGGCCTCCAGGCGGCTGTTCGCGCCGGGGGCCGTGATCTCCAGGGCCTTGTCTACGTAGACGCGGTAGCCGAGGTCGGCCCGGTAGCCGTGCACCTCGGGCGTGTCCAGGCTGCGCATGAAGGCCAGGATCTCCGGGCTGAACACCTGGCCGGGGACGAGCACCGGGTAGCCGGGCGGGTAGGGCGTGACGTAGGTGGTGGACACCACCTGCTCGCCGTTCTCCACCCGCTGCTCGACCTCCTCGGGCTTGAGGTACTCGCAGTAGCTGTCGTTGTAGGAGAGGTAGAAGGCGCGCCGCACGTCGCCCTCCGGGCTTGGCTGACCGTTGGCGCCGGAGAAGCTGGGGTGGAAGCCGCTGAAGTCGGGCAGCGGCGCCGACGGGGCGGTCAGCCGCAGGACCTGGCGCTCGTGCGCGGCCCGCTCGTTCGGGCTCATGTCGGCCAGCTGGGCCTCCAGCTCGCGGGCGATCGTGACCAGCACCTCGATCAGGTAGGCCACCGAGCTGCGGGTGGTGCCGATCGTGGTCATGAACAGCACGGTGTTCCGCGAGGTCTTGTTGATCTGGACGCCGTAGCGGTCCATCAGGTGGCCGCGCTTGAACTGGTCCCCGTCGATCCCGGTCGCGCCGATGAAGATGGTGACCCGGGACGGGTCGAGGACGAACTCGTCGCAGTCCCAGGCCTTTATCATGTTCGGCAGGCCGGAGCGCAGCGGCTGGTCGATGCCCGAGCTGCGGTACTGGGCCGGGATCAGGTCCTTGGTCGTCAGGCAGCGCATGTACTTGCTCAGCAGCGGATGGTGGTCCACCGCGTCGCGCAGCCGCATCGCGTTCTCGACCTGCTTCTGGACCAGCTCGAACCCCTCCAGCGCGGCCTGCCGGCGGCCCAGGTCCAGCGAGGCCAGGATCTGGTAGTTCGGCGAGGTGGAGGTGTGCGTCATGTAGGCCTCGTGGAAGGTCTCCTCCACCTTCTGGCTGAAGTCCTGATCCGTCACGTGGATCATCGAGCCCTGCCGCAGCGAGGTCAGCGTCTTGTGGGTCGACTGGGTGGAATACACCCGGACCCGGGCCCGGGCGGGATCGGGGATCAATCGCCTCTTCAGCAGGGTGCCGTCGTCAGCGGCGTCGATCGGGCCGATCTGTTCGGCCTGGGCGTCGTAGCGCTCCCGGTACTCGGGCAACCGCAGCGTCTCGATCAGGGTACGGGCGGCCCGCATGGCGGTGCGCGGCCGGTAGACCGGGTGGAACCTGGCGAACGCGAACCAGGCCTCGTCCCACAAGAAGACCAGGTCCGGCTTGATGGCCAGGCACTCCTCCATCACCCGCCCGACGTCGTAGACGATCCCGTCGAACGTGCAGTTGGTCAGCAGCACCATCTTGACCCGGTCCAGCTTGCCCGCCCGCCGCAGCGCCAGCAGCTGGCGCTTGATCTCGGTCAGCGGCACCGCCCCGTACATCGAGTACTCGTTCAGCGGGTACGCCTCCAGGTAGGTCACCATGGCGCCGGCCAGCATCAGCCCGTAGTGGTGCGACTGGTGGCAGTTCCGGTCGACCAGCACGATGTCCCCCGGCTGCACTAGGGCTTGGACCACGATCTTGTTCGCCGTCGAGGTCCCGTTGGTGACGAAGAAGGTCTGCCGCGAGCCGAACGTCTCGGCCGCGAGCTGCTGCGCCTCGCGCAGCGGCCCGGTGGGCTCGAGCAGCGAGTCGAGCCCGCCGGAGGTGGCGGAGGTCTCGGCCAGGAAGATGTCCAGGCCGTAGAAGTCGACCATGTCCCCGATCCAGTGCGAGTTGAGGATCGACTTGGCGTGCGAGATCGGCAGCGCGTGGAACACCCCGGTCGGCCGGTGGCTGTAGCTGCGCAGGGCACTGAAAAACGGGGAGCGATACCGGGCCGCGACGCCGTCCAGGATGCTCAGGTGCAGTTCGAGCGAGCCTTCCCTGATGTGGAAGATGCGCCGGTAGTGGTGGCTGAGCCGGCCGGCCAGCTCCTCGACCGAGATCTCCGTCATCAGGTACAGGTCGAGTTCGGGCCTGATCCTGGCCAGCGACCTGGCGAGCACCTGGGCGCGCTCGTCCGGCGAGCGCTCCATCAGGTCCGCAGATCCGCCGCTGTACACGAACTGGGCGAGCGAGGCCGAGTCGTGGCGGGACCGGTGGGTGAACTGGCGGCCGACCACGCACGCCTGCAGGCTGAAGTTCAGCCGCGCGGCCATGAGCGCATCGTCGAAACTAGGCACCACGACGATCTCGTACACGAACGAATCATCCGGGCGGCGCCACCGCCGTAGCTCCTCGCGCAGCGAGCGCTCCTGTTCCCCGGTCAGGTCCGCGACGACGAGAACCTCGAAATACGGACGGTCCGCCCGGGCCTGCGCCGCGGGATGGGCTTCGTGATCGTAGGTGTCTTCCTCGACGTCTGGGTCCCAGGCTTGGCCGTGGCGGTATGATCCGGTGACCAGCGCCCGGTTGGCCCGTCTCACCACCGTGGCAAGCCGGTCATACCGGCCGGCTGCGAACACCCGCTGCGCCTCCTGGCAGGCTTGTGCTCCCGGAAACGCCCACAGTCGCTCGATCGGCCGCAGGACGTCCAGCAACCTGGTTACCGTCTCGACCAGCTTCTCCACGGGACGCTGCCGGGCCTCGGCGCGGGCCAGCTGGATGGCCGATTCCTCCAGGCTGGACCAGGTGTCGTTCCTGACCTGCCAGAGACTGTTGTATGCCTTCGATTTCGCGCCAGCCGACATGGCCACTACCTCCGCGATCTTCCTCCGGCGGCGCGGTCCTGCCGCCAGCCGCCTCAAGCCCACCATCCACCCGGCGCGCGGCGAACTGTTTGTGCGCCGCGGCCAAGAGGGATTGTGTTACTCGTGCGCCGCGCACGGTGGCCCGCGGCTGCGCGATATTTATCGTCGAGGTCACTTTAAGAGGAATCGTGGCGTCGAGCTACGCCGGGCGCGAGCGGCTCGCTGATGAGGCGGCTCCGCTGGACGTGCTGCTGGTCGACGCCGCGGCGGATCCGCTGCGCCGGTTCACGCCGGACGCGTTGACCGCCAAGTTCGCGGTCGCTCTGGCGCGCGGGCCGGTGACCACCGCCCGGGCGGCTCGGTGGCCTGGCCGCCGAACTCGCGCGGATCGGCACCGACACTCCGGGGGTTAGGCTGAGGCCGTGAGCAACCTGGACCGGTCTCCCGCGGAGGTCCTGTGCGGGCCGGGTCAGGATGCTCCGGCCAGGCCTGTCGTGCTGCCCTACCGGAACGTGCCGCTCGGCGGTCCGCGGGCGATGACGGTGCGGCGCAGCCTGCCGCAAAGGGCACGGTCGCTCATCGGCGCGTGGTGTTTCGTGGACCACTACGGGCCCGACGACGTGTCCCTGACCGGCGGGATGGCGGTGCCTGGCCACCCGCACACCGAGCTGCAGACCGCCTCTTGGCTGTTCACCGGCGAGGTCGAGCACCGCGACACGACCGGCACCCACGCGCTGGTCCGCCCCGGGCAGCTGAACCTCATGACCGCCGGCTCCGGCATTGCCCATTCGGAGTACTCCACGCCGGCGACGACCGTGCTCCACGGCGCGCAGCTGTGGATCGCGCTGCCCGAAGCGGACCGGTTCGCCGCTCCCGGGTTCGCGCACTATGAGCCGCCGGTCACCGACGTCGACGGAGCGAAGGTCCTGGTCTTCCTCGGCAGCCTGTTCGGGCAGACGTCGCCGGTGCCGATGTATTCGGCCCTGGTCGGGGCGGAGGTGACCCTGGCGGCCGGGCATTCGCTTGACGTCAAGCTCGACGCGGGCCACGAGCACGGATTCCTGTGCGACACCGGCAGCCTGGCCGTGGGTGGCGCCGTGGCCCAGCCGGGTGAGGTCGTGTTCCAGCCCGCGGGCGCCTCGGCGCTTACGCTCGAGGCGAGCCCGTCGGAGCCCACCCGGGTCCTCGTCCTGGGGGGTAGGCCGTTCGGTGAGCAGATCGTCATGTGGTGGAACTTCATCGGCCGCAGCCACGAGGAGGTGGTCGCCTTCCGCGACCAATGGCAGCGCCAGCGCGCCGACCGGACGCCCGGCCCTCCGGGACGTTACGGCGCGTTCCCGGAGGTGTGGGAGCACACGCTTCCCGCACCCGAGCTGCCCAATGTCCGCCTGCGTTCCCGCGGCTGAGGCGTCGCCACCTGTCCCGAGCCCGCCGCCAGCTGCCAGCCGCCTCAAGCTCACCATCCACCCCGCGCGCAGCGAACTGCTTGTGCGCCGCGGCCAACAGGGGTCGTGTTACTCATGCGCTGCGCACGGTGGCCCGCGGCTGCGCGCTATTTATAGTCGAGGTCACTTTAGGAGGAACCATGGCGTCGAGCTAGGAACCACCCGACGGTGCGCCGGCCGCCGATCCCGCACTTCCGGCCGGCGAGAAGCAGGCATCCAAGGCGCACCGGGAGCCCGGTGACAAGGAGCAGAATGCGGGCGAGGATGAGCTGATGGCTGGGAATGCTCCCGCTGCGGCGGCGGACGGGCAGAAACTAAGGGCGGCCTGATGAGCGACGACCGTGATCACACCATCGCCACTGCCACGGTGACAAGTGAGGACAAGCCGTACGGCGTGCGTATCGACGCGGGGGGGCATGCGCTGCGCGGCGACGAACCAGTCGCCCAGGGCGGTGCCGACACCGGGCCGCCTCCGTTCGGCCTGCTGCTGTCCGGGCTCGGTGCCTGCACCGCGATCACGCTGCGGATGTACGCCGAACGCCAGGGCTGGCCACTGGCCGGGGTGGATGTCACGCTGACCTACATCGTCAAAGACCGGAACACCAGGTGGATCGACCGGCTGATCACCCTGCACGGCATCGACGAGGATCAGAGAGCGAAGCTGGCCGAGATCGCGGAGAAGACCCCGGTCACCAGGGCGGTCCGGGCGGGAACCGAGATCCGCACCATCACCACCGGCGTCCGATGACCGAGCGGATAGTCGTCATCGGCGGGGACGCGGCCGGGATGAGCGCGGCCTCGCAGGCCAAGCGGATCGCGGGAGACGCGGTCGAGATCGTCGCGTTCGAGCGCGGGACGTACAGCTCCTTCGCGGCCTGCGGCGTCCCGTACTGGGTGGCCGGTGATGTCGACGCGCCGGGGCGCTTGATCGCCCGTTCGCCGGATGCGCACCGGCGCAACGGCATCGATCTTCGGATGCGGACCGAGGTGGAGGAGATCGACCTTGAGGCCGGGCGGGTGACCGTTCGCGACCTGGCCGCCGGGCGGTCGGGCCGGGAGGGCTTCGACGCCCTGGTCGTCGCGACCGGCGCGGTCCCGGTGCGACCGCCGCTGCCGGGCGCGGACGCGGCCGGCGTGTTCGGGATCCAGACCCTCGACGACGGCGCCGCGCTCCTGGCGGACCTCGATCACGCCAAGCCGCAGCGGGCCGTGGTGGTCGGCGGGGGCTACATCGGCGTGGAGATGGCCGAGGCTCTCGTGCGGCACGGCGTCGCGGTGACCGTCGTGGATCACGCCGCGCAGCCGATGACCACGCTCGACCCCGACATGGGGGAGGCGGTACACCGGGCCATGGAGGGCATCGGCATCGATGTGCGCACCGGCACCGCCGTCACCGGATTCGAGACCGGCCGCGACGGCAGGGTCCGCTCGGTGGTGACCGCCGGCGGCTCCATCCCGGCCGACGTGGTCGTCCTGGGCCTGGGGGTCCGGCCGAACACCGCGCTCGCCCGGGAGGCCGGCCTGCCGCTGGGCGATCACGGCGGCCTGCGCACGAACGTGCAGATGCAGGTCCTCGGGCACGAGAACGTCTGGGCCGGCGGCGACTGCGTGGAGGTCCTCAACCTGGTCTCGGGCCAGTACCAGCACGTGGCGCTGGGCACCCACGCCAACAAGCACGGCCGGGTCATCGGGCACAACCTGGCCGGCTCCTACGCCACCTTTCCCGGGGTGGTCGGCACCGCGGTGAGCAAGGTTTGTCATCTGGAGATCGCCCGGACCGGGCTGCGCGAGCGCGATGCCACCCGGGCGGGGTTCGAATACGTGACCGTCACCGTGCAGTCCACTACGAAGGCCGGCTACTTCCCGGGCACCCAGAAGATGACGGTCAAGATGATCGCCGAACGCCTGAGCGGACGCCTGCTGGGAGTGCAGATCGTCGGCTACGAGGGGTCGGCTAAGCGGATCGACACGGCCGCGACGGCGCTGTGGAACCGGATGACGGTCGAGGACATGACCGCCCTGGATCTCGCCTACGCGCCGCCGTTCGCGCCGGTCTGGGACCCGATCCTCGTGGCGGCGCGGCAGGCCGCCGCGGCGGTACGCCGCGCCGGGGCCCGGTGAGCCAGGCGCCTCGCCCCGGGCCGCTAGCGGCTGGTGTCCTTCCCGGTTCCTCCCGGGCCAAGGAACGCGTCCACGACGGAGGCGATGCGCTCGGCGTCGGCGGCCAGCTCGAGGTGGCCGCCGGAATAGACGTGAAGCGTGCTGCGCGGGATCAGCCGGTGCATGATCCGCGCGTTGACCAGCGGGATGATCGGGTCGTCATCGCCGGCCAGGATCAGCGTGGGCGGCTGCAGCCGCCGCAGCCGCGGCAGGCTGGTCCACCCGATACCGGACAGCAACTGGTAGTAATAGCCGCGAGGCGGGCCCAGGCGTGACGTCAGGTGCAGCAGATCCCGGGCCACCGCCGGGTCCCGGCGGGCGCTGCCGCCGTACAGTTCCCCGGCGATCTGGGCCGCATACCCCGGCTCCCGGTGCCGCCGCGGCGTCACCATCTTCACCAGCACCCGCGGATGTCCGGGCACCATCAGCGCGCCCGTCCCGGTGGCCACCAGCACCAGGCGGCGCACCCGCTGCGGGCGGCTCAGCGCGAACTGCTGCGCCAGGCCGCCGCCCCACGAGATGCCCAGCACGTCGGCCTGCTCGTGGCCGAGCTCATCGAGGAGTCCGGCCAGCAGCGCCGGCAGCGTATGCAGGTGATACGGGACCACCGGCGCCGGGGACCCGCCGATGCCGGGCATGTCGAACCGGATGACACCGCGCTGCGGATCCAGCGCGTCCACGAATGGCTGGAGCAGCTCGAGGCTGGCGCCGATGCCGTTGCACAGCAGCAGCGGCGCCCAGCCGGGGTTTCCGTCCCGCACCGCGACCCGCAGCACACGGCCGCGGACCGTCAGTGTCCTCATGCGCCCGTCCTGGCCGGCCCGCCGCGGCCGGCCTATAATCACCCGGCGCAGGCCGCTCCGCCAGCGGGTGGTTCCCGCCGGCTCCTGCGGCGGCTGGTCAGCGATCATAGACGTATCTTCCCGGCGCGTCGCCGAGCGGCTCCAGCCCGCCGCCACCTAGCTCCTCGGGGGCGGCCCTCTCCTCGCCGCAGCGCTCGGCCAGCCAGCTCGCGTAGTCCGGCCACCACGTGCCGTGGCCGTTCTCCGCGTGCCGCAGCCACTCCTGCGGGTCTTCCGGGCACTCCTTGGCCACCTGGTACCTGGCCTTCTCGTTGCCGGGCGGGTTGACCATCGCGGCGACGTGCCCGCTGGTGGACAGCACGAACCGCTTGCTGCCCGACAGCAGCTGGGTGGACCGGTAGCAGCTCTGCCACGGGCACAGGTGGTCGGTGATGCCTGCCACCAGGTAGGTATCGCGGTCCACGGCGGCCAGGTCGACCGGTGACCCGAGCATGGTCACCTCGCCGGGCCGCACCAGGCCGTTCGCCATGCCCGTCTGGAGGAAGTCGCGGTGCAGGGCCGCGGTCATCCGGGTGGTGTCCGCGTTCCAGAACAAGATGTCGAACGGCGGCGGCGTGCGGCCGAGCAGGTAGTCGTTGACCCAGTAGTTCCAAACCAGGTCGTTGGGCCGCAGCCACGCGAACACCTCGGCCAGCGACCGCCCGTCGAGGTAACCGCGGGCCCGGGAGGTGGCCGCGGCCAGCCGCGCGTTCCGCTCGCTGGCCAGGGCCCTGGGCAGGCCCGCCCGCGCCTGGTCCAGCACCGTCACCATCAGGGAGAACGCCGCAATCTGATCCTGCCGGCCGGTGTGCGCCAGGTGCGCGGCGACCATCGAGGACAAGATGCCGCCCGAGCAGCATCCCATGATCGCCGTCCGCTCCGTCCCGGTGATCCGTGCGACCGCCTCCATGGCGTCGAGGATCGCCTGCCCGTAGGTGTCGAAGCCCCACTTGGCGTGCCGCGCGTCGGGGTTGCGCCAGGAGATGCTGAACACCTGCAGGCCCTGGCCGACCAGGTACTCCGCCAGGCTGCGGCCGGGCGCCAGGTCGATCACGTAGAACTTGTTGATGGTCGGCGGCACGATCAGCAACGGGACCTGACGGACCGTTGGGATGGACGGGCGGTACTGGATCAGCTCCAGCACCGGTGTACGCAGCACCACCGACCCCGGTGTGACGGCCAGGTCCACCCCGACCTCGAACGCGTCGGGCTCGACCATCTTCGGCACCCGGGGCGGGGCGGCCATGTCGGTGATGAAGTGCCGCAGGCCCGCCAGGACGCTGCCGCCGCCGGTGTCGATGGCCGCCTTGAGCGCCGCCGGGTTGAGCACCGGGTTGTTGCTCGGCGCCATCGCGTCGACCAGGTTCTCCAGCACCCAGCCGACCCGTTGCGTGTCGGCCCAGTCCAGGTCCGCGTCCGCGGCCAGGCCCCCGGCGGTCTCCGCGGCCGCCAGGTAGGCCTGCATCACGCGGCGCAGCAGCGGATTGCCCGCCCATCCCGGGTCGGCGAACCGGCGGTCCCGCCGGGACGGTTGCACCTGCGAGGTGCCCGCCGCGATCCGCGCCATCTCGCCGAGCAGCCGCCGTCCTCTCCCGGCCACCAGGCGGGGCCGGGCGGCTAGCTTCGTCGCCAGCCGCAGCCCGGAACCGCCGGGGTTCAGCCGGCTCAGCGCGCCGAACGCCGCGTCGGTCAGCAGCAGGTCCAGCGGTGCCGACACCGCTTCCGCGGCATCCGAGCTGGTTATGGTGGTATCGGTCGTCACGGCGCGGTCAGGTCGGCCGGCGGGACGATGTCCCGCTTCTGGATCTTGCCGGTCGGGCCCTTGGGCAGCGCGTCAGCGATCCACACGTGCCTCGGGTACTTGTAGGCCGCGACCTGGGCCTTGACGTAGTCGCGCAGTTCCTCGGCGCTGATGTCGGCGCCGGGCTTGAGGGCCACCGCGGCGGCGACCTCCTCGCCCAGGGCCGGGTGCGGCAGGCCGATCACGGCGGCCTCGGCGACGGCGGGATGCTCGTACAGCACCTCCTCGATCTCGCGCGGGTAGACGTTGTAGCCGCCGCGGATGATCAGGTCCTTCTTCCGGTCCACGATGTAGAAGTAGCCGTCGGAGTCGACCCGGGCCAGGTCACCGGTGTGGAACCAGCCGTCGCGGATCGCCTCGGCGGTGGCCTCGGGACGCTGCCAGTAGCCCTTCATCACGTTCGGCCCGCGGATGACGATCTCGCCCACCTCGCCCTGCGGGACCTCGTGGTCGTCGCCGTCGACGGCGCGCATCTGCACATCCCGGATGGGCGTGCCGATCGAGCCGGGCTTGCGCTCCCGGCCGGGGAGGTTGAACGAGGCAACCGGCGAGGTTTCGGACAGGCCGTACCCCTCCAGCACCGGGACGCCGAACGCCTCCTCGAACCCGCGCAGCACCTCGACCGGCAGGGCGGCGCCGCCGGAGATGCACATCCGCAGCGCGGAGGTGTCGTAGTCCGCGCGGTCCGGGGCGTGCAGCAGCGCCACGTACATGGTCGGCACGCCCTCGAAGACGGTGACCCGGTGCCCGGCGATGATCCGCAGCGCGTGCCCGGCGTCGAACCGCGGCAGCAGGGTCAGGCACGCCCCGGCCGCCACCGCGACGTTGAGCGCGGCGGTCTGCCCGAACACGTGGAACAGCGGAAGCCCGCCGAAGATGACGTCGTCCGGGTGCGCGCGGACGATGTCGGCACAGGTGACCGCGGTATTGCTGATGAGGTTGGCGTGGGTGAGCTCGGCGCCCTTGGGATGGCCGGTCGTGCCGGAGGTGTACAGGATCACCGCGGTGTCCTCGTCACCGGTGTCCGCGACCTGGTCATCCGGGGCGACGGAGGCCAGCAGATCGGGGAAGCTGCCCCCGTCCACGACGATGGATTCCGCCTTGGCCTCCTCGGCGCCGCCGCGCGCCTGGTCCGCGAACGCGTGCCAGCCGAACATCAGCCGGGCCCCCGAGTCACCGAGGTAATAGGCGACCTCCCGCGCCTTGAGCAACGGGTTCATCGGGACGACGACGCCGCCGGCCCGGAGTATGCCGTAGTAGACCACGGGGACCTCGGCGACGTTGGGCATCATGATACCGACCCGGTCGCCGGGCTTGAGACCGCGCTCGTGCAGCAGCCCGGCGACCCGGGCGCTCGCTTCGTCCAGTTCCCGGTACGTCATCGCCGCGTCGTCCACTCGCACGGCCACCCGTCCGGCGTGGGCTCGGGTCGTATCCGCCAGATTCGATGCGAGGTTCGTCATGATGCGCTCTCCTTGGCCAGAGGATCGGTGGCCACACGGGCGGTGCGGACCTTCATTCTCCAGTCGGCGACCCGGGCGGTCGACGATCCCGCGTATCAAGTCAGTTTCCCGCCGTTGGTACCGCGGCACAACCGGCCGCCC
>Ga0318497_10000804_pt1 | contig 10942 bp, 9 predicted proteins | sample GRESIP109b1f23_FD_203754 | JGI IMG/M metagenome (GOLD analysis project Ga0318497, IMG submission 203754) | Tropical soil microbial communities from Luquillo Experimental Forest, Puerto Rico - GRE.SIPMG.109b1f23 | ecosystem: Environmental > Terrestrial > Soil > Tropical forest > Bulk soil... | reverse complement strand
TCGGCGGCGGCTACATCGGCTGCGAGTTCGGCCAGATGTTCCGCAGGTTCGGGGCGCGGGTCACGATCGTCGATCCGGGGAGCCACCTCCTGGACCGCTCGGACCCCGAGATCTCCGAGGCGCTGGAGGAGGTGTTCCGGGGGGAGGGGATCGAGCTCGTGTTCGGGCAGCGCGCCCGGCGCGTGGAGGGCGGCGGCGGCGCGGTGCGGGTCACGCTGGAGGACGGCACCACGCTCGCCGGCTCGCACCTGCTCGTCGCCACCGGGCGCCGGCCCAACACCGACGATCTCGCCTGCGACGCGGCGGGCGTCGCGCTCGACGAGCGCGGCTTCGTGCGCGTGGACGATCGCTACGCGACGAGCGCGGCGGGCGTGTACGCGGTGGGCGACGTCACTGGCGGCCCGCAGTTCACGCACACCTCCTGGGACGACCACCGGATCCTGTACGACGTGCTCCAGGGACGGCCAGCGCGGTCGCGCTCCGGCCGCGTGATCCCGTTCACCGCGTTCACCGATCCGCCGGTCGCCGGGGTCGGGCTCACCGAGCGCGAGGCGCGCGAGCGCGGGATCCCGCACCTCGTGGGGAAGATGCCGTTCGGCCAGGTCGCGCGCGCGATCGAGACCGACGAGCGCGCGGGCGTGATGAAGCTCCTCGTGGACCCGGAGAGCGAGCGGATCCTCGGCGCGGCGATCGTGGGCGCGGAGGCGGGCGAGCTCATCCACGTGTTCGCGGTGCTCATGCAAGCCAAGGCGAGCGCCCGGGCCCTCGTGGACGTGGAGACGGTGCACCCCACCTACTCCGAGGGGCTGCAGACGCTCGTGATGTCGATCGATCGCTTCGCGTTCCACTGACCCGCCCGGCGCGCGGCCGGCCGCCCTCGCGTGAACCCGCCGCCTGGCCCCGTCGTGTGCTTGCGTCCTTCGGGGCCGGGGCACATGGAAGAAAAAATGTCGCGCTCGGGGCAGCCGGTGCAGCCTTGGCCCATCCGCGCCACGCACTGGGCGAACGCGATCCTGCTCGTGATCCTCGCCGGGAGCGGCCTGCAGATCCTGGTCGCCTTCCCGATGCTGGGCGCGTACGCCGAGCCGTACCGCTGGTACCCGCTGCAGGACTTCACGCCGCCCGCCGCCGTGCGGATCGGGGCCTGGCTCGCCGGCGCGCGCCACTGGCACTTCGCCTTCGGCTGGTTCTTCGTCGCGAACGCGACGGTCTACGCGATCTACCTGTTCGCGAGCGGCGCGTGGCGCGAGCGGCTGTTCTTCCCGCGCCGCGACGCCCGGAACGCCGTGGAGACGGTGCTGCACGACCTGCGGCTGCGCCGGGACGCGCCGCGCAAGGTGGGGCTCTACAACGGCATGCAGCGGCTCTCCTACACCGGCGTGCTCGTGATGGCGCCGCTCCTCGTCCTCTCCGGCCTCGCGATGTACAAGCCGGTCCAGCTCCCGCGCCTCACCGCGCTCCTCGGCGGCTACGACTTCGCGCGCGCGATCCACCTGCTCGTCCTCGCCGCGCTCACGGCGTTCACCGTGGTCCACGTGGTCCAGGTGATCCTGCACCCGCGCACCTTCGTGGACATGACCGTGGGCCGCCGGGCGCGCGCCGGGGAGGCTCCGTGAACGTGCGCGCGAGCCGCCGGAAGTTCCTCGCCGCCGGCCTGCTCGCGATGGGCGGCCTCGCCTGCGACAGCCAGCGGCCGCGCACCGGGTTCCTGGGCGCGATGGAGCGCGCGAACGAGCGGTTCCAGCGGGCGCTCTTCGATCCGCACCGGCTCGCGCCCGAGCTGCCGGAGGAGGACGAGTCGGACGAGTTCCCGGCCTACAAGATCTCGGAGCGCTACCCGCTCGCGCCCGGGGGATGGGCGCTCGTGGTCGGCGGCCTGGTCGAGCGGAAGCTGGTGCTCTCGCCCGCAGACCTGCAGCGGCTCCCCCGTACGCGGACGCGCGTGAGGCACCACTGCGTGGAGGGCTGGTCGGCGGTGGCGTCGTGGGACGGCGTACGGCTCTCGGAGATCGCGCGCCTCGCCGGCGCAAACCCCCGCGCGCGTTACGTGGAGTTCCGCTCGTTCGACTCCGGGTACTACTCGTCCTGGGACCTGGAGAGCGCGCTCCACCCGCAGACGATCCTCGCCTACGGGATGAACGGGGAGCCGCTCGCGCCGGAGTACGGCGCGCCGCTGCGGCTCTATTCCGCGGTGAAGCTCGGCTACAAGATGGTGAAGTTCCTCACCGAGGTCTCGTTCCTGCCCATGCGCACCGGCGGCTACTGGGAGGACCGCGGATACGAGTGGTTCGCGGGGGTGTAGTCCGGCGCTCGCCGCTGCGGCCGACTCGGTCCAGCAGAGGTTCGCGGGTCGCGGCCTGCGTCGTCCGCGTCCCGCTCTGTTACGCGGTTGGGCTCGGTCCACGCCGGGCCCCTCGCCGCGTCGGCGACTCGGCTCGTGCGCTCGCGCGCGCCGCGCTGGAGCAACGATTCGGCGGCGCTGCGGAACTCGCCGCTGCCACGCCTTCACGCATAGTGACCTCGCGGCTCAGGCAGTCCTCGCGCCTCTTGGCCCCCCGCGCGGCGCGCTGCTCGTTCACTTCTGCGCTCGCCTCGCGATCTCCGCGGCGAGGGGCCCGGCGCGGCCCGAGCCAAGGGGTTCGACCTGGTTCGCGGCCGGAGTCTCCGTGGCCGCGACCACAGGACGCTGCGAGGGCCCGGGCGTTGCCCGAGCACCGCGACCCGGCCATCCAGACGACCGCGCCGATGATGTGACAAATCGAGAGCGGAGCCCCTCGACCCGACCGGCGGGAGCCCTGTATCTAGGCGGCGCGACCCACGCTGCCCAGGACTCCATGCCCTTCTCCTTCCAGGTCCACGCCCGAGATCCCGAGACCCGCGCCCGCACGGGCGAGTTCGTCACGCCGCACGGCCGCGTCCGGACGCCGGTGTTCATGCCGGTCGGCACGCGCGCGACGGTGACCGGCCTCACGCCCGACGACCTCGGGCGGCTCGCCCCCGAGATCATCCTCGGCAACACCTACCACCTGCTCCTGCGGCCCGGCCCCGAGGCGATGGCGCACTTCGGCGGGCTCCACCGGTTCATGGCCTGGGAGCGGCCGATCCTCACCGACTCCGGTGGCTTCCAGATCTTCTCGCTCCCGTCGGACCGGACGATCACCGAGGAGGGCGCGCGCTTCCGCAGCTACGTGGACTCCCGCTACCACCAGCTCTCGCCCGAGCGGTCGATCGAGGTGCAGACCGCCCTCGGCTCCGACGTGATGATGGTGCTCGACATCTGCCTGCCCTCCACCTCGCCGCCGGAGGAGATCCGCGCGGCGATGGACCGGACGCACCGCTGGGCGCTGCGCAGCCTCGCGGCGCGCACGAACCCGGAGCAGGCGCTCTTCGCGATCGTGCAGGGCGGCCTCTCGCCGGAGTGGCGCGCCGAGTCGGCGCGGTTCCTCACCCAGCACCCGTTCGACGGGTTCGCGATCGGCGGTCTCGCGGTGGGCGACACGCGGAGCGAGCGCGGCGACGTGATCGCGCGCGCGACGGAGCTGCTCCCCACCGACCGGCCGCGCTACCTCATGGGCGTGGGCACGCCGCCCGACATCCTCGAGGCGATCGCCCACGGCGTCGACATGTTCGACTGCGTGATCCCCACCTCGCTCGCCTGGCAGGGGACGGCGTTCACCTCCACCGGCCGCGTGCGCATCACCCGCAGCGAGCACCGCCTCTCCGACGCGCCGCTCGACCCGGCGTGCGGCTGCGGCACCTGCGCCCTCCACTCGCGCGGCTACCTCCACCACCTCTTCAAGTGCAAGGAGCCGCTCGCGCCGCGCCTCCTCTCGATCCACAACCTGCACCACTACCTCGACCTCGTCCGGCGCGCGCGGGTCGCCATCGAGGCGGGCCGCTACACCGCCTTCGCACGCGAGACGCTGGCGGCGATCGACCGGCACGAGCACGACCCGGAGGCGCGCCAGCCCGGGGCGCGTCCGGCGCCCGCCGCGGAGCCGCGCTGGGAGATCGTCACCACCTCGGGCGGACCCGCAGTGCGGGATCGCGCCGCCGGCGAGATCATGCACCCGGTGGTGGGCGCGGCGAACGAGTCGGAGCAGCTCTACGTGAGGCAGTCCCGCCTCGCCGAGCGCCTGGCCGAGGGCGGCGAGCCGCTCGTGCTCTTCGACGTGGGGCTCGGCGCGGGCTCGAACGCGCTCGCGGCGCTGCGGGCCGCGCGGGCCGCGCCGGCGGGATCGCGCCGGCTCGAGATCGTGAGCTTCGAGGTGGAGCCGGGCGCGCTCGCCTTCGCCGTGGAGGGGGAGGCCGCGGAGCGGCTCGGGCTCTCGCCGGAGGACCTCGCCGCGGCGCGCGCGCTCCTCGCGAACGGTGTCCACGAGGAGGAGCGGGTTCGCTGGCGCCTCGTCCTCGGCGACGCGCTCACGACGCTGCCCGCGGAGCAGGCGGTCGCCGACGTGGTGTTCTGGGATCCGTTCTCGCCGAAGCAGGACGTGGAGCTCTGGACCCTCGGTGCCTTCACTTCGCTGCGCGCCCGCTGCGGCCCGCGGGCGACCGTGTTCACCTACAGCACGGCCACGGCGGTGCGCAGCGCGCTCCTCCTCGCCGGGTTCCACGTGGGGATCGGCGACCCGTCCGGCCCGAAGGCCGGCACCACCGCCGCGGCGGTGCACCCCGGCGACCTCCAGCGTCCGCTCGACGGCCGCTGGCTCGAGCGGCTCGCGCGCTCCTCCGCGCCGTTCCCGTCCGACGCACGCGGCGACGCGCTCGATCGGATCCGGGAGCACGCGCAGTTTTGTCGGTGAGGCGTCGAGTCACCCCGCCCGCACGGAGCGGGTCATCGACGCCGCGGCCGCCGGCGCCAGCGTCGTGAACTCCTCGGAGGCGCGGATCTCGGGGGGCACCTGCTCGAGCGGCACGCGCTTCCAGCCGTGGCGCGTGAAGAACCCCTCTGCGGTGGCCGTGATCACGTACAGCGTGCGGAGGCCCGAGAGCGCCGCCTCGTGGAGGAGCCGCTCGTGGAGGAGCGTCCCGAACCCCGCGTTGCGCCGCGTCCAGTCCACCGCGAGCGAGCGGACCTGGCCGTCCGCGCCGTAGAGCTCGAGCCCGGCGCAGCCGATGACGCGCCCGTCGCTGCGCGCCAGGATGAAGCGCTGGTTCGGCATGCCGACCGTGCGCGACGGCAAGAGCGAGGCGGCGACGATCCTCCGGATCTCCTCGTAGTCACCGCCGGACGCCGGCTCGAACGTGGTCGTCGTCCGGCCCGGGGCCGACGCGGTCGCCGCCCCGTGCGCGAACGTGCGGAGGAAGCGGCGCCGCAGCTCGTTCCGCACCGCGCGGTACCGCGCGAGCCGCTCCTCGTCGGAGCCACCCCCCGCGGCCGGATCCTGCATCGGCCAGTGCACGCGCAGCTTCCCGCGCAGGCCGGCCGGCGGCTCGTCCCCGTCGGAGAGCGTGACGACCGCCTCCACGTCGCTCGTGTCGAGCTCGTCCACGGACCGCGAGGTGCGGTCGGACACGTCGACGCTGAGCTCGGCGAGCACGCGCGCGGCGAGCGGGTCGAGCCGCGAGCGCGTGACCCCGGCGGACGAGACGTGCACCTGGCGCGGGGCGAGCGCGCGGGCGATCCCGGCCGCGATCTGCCCGCGCGCGCTGTCCGCGTGCGAGAGGAGCAGGATGTGGCGCGCGTTGCTCGCGCGCAGCGCGTCCGCTTCGGCTTCCCAGGTCGGCATCGGGGGTTCCTCCTGCGGCTCGTCGAGCCGTGGCGAGATGTCGCATCGTCTCACATCCCGGCCGCGGCGCGCGCACGAATGGCGGGAGGGACGCCGGCGCCCGATCCGGGCGACAATCCGCCGGCCGGGTCACCAGCGGGAGGCGCCCCATGGGTCACCACGCGTCACGCTCGGTCTACGACCGCCTCACGGAACGGCTGAACCGGTTCCCCCAGGGGGCGCCTCCGTCGGAGAGCCTGTACCGGATCCTGTCGATCCTCTTCAGCGAGCGCGAGGCGGGGCTCGTGGCGGTGGCGTGAGCTCACGGCTCGTTCGCCGTGGCGACGGGAGGGGAGCTCTGGGCAACCCTCTTCAGCGGTTCACGTCGACCACGAGCCGCCCGCGAACGCGGCCGGCCAGGATCTCCTCCGCCGCGCCGAGCGCGTCGGCGAGCCCGACCTCGCCCGTGATCGCGTCGAGCTTCGCCGGCTCGAGGTCGCTCGCGAGGCGGGCCCAGGCCTGCTCCCGCTCCGCGCGCGGCGCGCGGACGCTGTCGATCCCGTAGAGCGTCACGCCGCGCAGGATGAAGGGCGCCACGGTGACCGGGAAGTCCATGCCCCCGGCGAGACCGCAGGCCGCGACCGCGCCGCGGTAGCGGGTGGTGGCGCACGCGTTCGCGAGCGTGTGGCTCCCCACGGCGTCGACCACGCCCGCCCAGCGCTCCTTGCCGAGCGGCTTCCCCGGCGCGGCGAGCTCCGCGCGCGGCACGATCCCCGACGCGCCGAGCGCCTCGAGGTACGGCGCCTGCTCGGGCCGGCCGGTGGCGGCGATCACGCGGTAGCCCCGCTTCGCGAGGAGCGGGATCGCCACGCTGCCCACGCCGCCGCTCGCGCCGGTGACGAGGATCTCGCCGTCTCCGGGCCTCACCCCGTGGCGCTCGAGCGCGAGGACGCAGAGCGCGGCGGTGTAGCCGGCGGTCCCGATCGCCATCGCCTGCCGCTCGGTGAGCGGGGCGGGGATCGCCTGGAGCCAGTCGCCGCTCACGCGGGCGAGCTGGGCGAGGCCGCCCCAGTGCGACTCCCCGACGCCCCAGCCGTTCAGGAGCACGCGATCCCCGGGCTTCCAGGCGGCGTGCGTGCTCGCCTCCACCACGCCGGCGAGATCGATGCCCGGCACCATGGGGAAGCGCCGCACCACCGGCGAGCGGCCGGTGATCGCGAGGCCGTCCTTGTAGTTCAGCGTGGAGCAGGTCACCCGCACGGTGACGTCGCCGGGCGGGAGCTGCTCGGGCGCGAGCTCGGCGACGCGCGCGGTCTGACGGCCTTCGGACTGCTCGACGAGGATCGCCTTGAACATGCCGGATGCTACTTCGCCTTCGGCATCGGCTTCCAGAGCCCCAGCGCTGCGCCGGTGGGATCCACGACGATGCTGAACCAGCCGGCCCCGGGTACCTCCGTCACGTCCTTCGCGACGGTGCCGCCGAGCTCCCGGGCCTTCTTCGTCGCGGCGGCGACGTCGTCCACGTGCACGTAGGCGAGCCACGTGGATGGCGCGCCCGGCATCGGGTGCTTCATGAGCCCGCCGCCGGTGCCCTCGCCGACCTCGATCATCGTGTAGGTGCCCATCGCGCCCATCTCGACGTCGGTGAGCTTCCAGTCGAACAGCTTCCCGTAGAACGCCCGCGCCTTGCCAGGATCGGTGGTGTTCAGCTCCACGTGCACGAACGGGTTTCCCATGACGTGACCTCCGCTGCGGCCGACATAGCGGCCGGGCCGCAGCCGACGATGCTCACGCGAGGGCCCCCCGTTCGCACCGTGGCGGGCCTGGCCCCGGCCCGCCTTGGCGCGCCCAAGCTCCCAGCTGAGCGCCGGCACACCCGCCCGCCGGCGGACAAGGGCTCCGGCCGGCGATAGATGGACGGGGCTTGCAGGGAAAGGGGATGCGCAGGCGGCTGAAAGCGGTGTTCGCAGCCATCGTGGCGGCGTTCTTCGCGCTCGACCTCTTCGCCGTCGCCTCGCTGTGGCCGCAGCTCCGTCGACTGGAGGCGCTCCGCACGCACTACGCCGCCTCGGTCCAGATCATCACGGGAATGCGGGGCGACCTGCGCGACATCCGCGGCGCGGCCGCACGGCAGCGACTGCGCCGCGAGTCCGGGCAAGCTGCCGATCCCGACCTCGACGTCGAGCTGCGCGCCGCGCGCGCGCACTTCGACGCGAAGGTGCGGGGCTACGAGGCGGCCCCGTCGACCGAGGAGGAGGCGGCGGTGTGGAGGGGCCTCGTCGCCGACGCGGCGCCGGCCTTCTTCCAGGCCGTGGAGCAGGTCGTCGCGCCGGAGCGCAGCCCAGGCTCCACGTACGCGCAGGACATCGTCGGGGCCATCGAGACCAGCAGCCAGGTCGACGCGCTCCTCCAGCAGATCATCGAGATCAACGCTCGGGAGGTCGACGCCCGGGCGGAGGAGCTCCACCTCACCGTCGCGACCGTGGTGATCCTCTGCGCGGCGCTGGGCGTGCTGTGGATGGTCGGCGGCTTTCTGCTGATCCGCTGGGCGCTGGCGGCCGTGCGCGAGTACGAGCGCGGCACCGAGGAGCGCCTCGCGGAGCTCGACCAGTTCGCTGGACGCGTCGCCCACGACCTGCGCAACCCGCTGCAGGCGATCGGGATGGCGCTCTCGGCCATCCAGCGGCGCACGACCGACGAGCGGACGCAGTCGCTCAGCGCGAAGGCCCAGCAGGCTGCGGTGCGGATGGGGGCCTTCATCCAGGAGCTCCTGGTGTTCGCGCGCAGCGGCGCGAAGCCGGCTCCGGGAGCCTCGGCCTGCGTGGACGCCGTGCTGCGAGAGGTCCAGCAGGAGCTGACGGAGCCGGCGAAGCGCGGGAACGTGGCGCTGCTCGTCCGGTCTTCCCCGGAGCTGAGGGCGGCGATCGCCCCCGAGGCGCTCCGGTCCATCATCGGGAACCTCGCGGACAACGCGGTGAAGCACTCGTCAAACGGCAGCGAGCGTCGGGTCGAGCTGACGGCCGAGGATGGGGGGCTGGAGATCCGGATCCAGGTCCGGGACAACGGCCCCGGCATCGCGCCCGAGGCGCTCTCACGGCTGTTCGATCCGTTCTTCCGCGCGACCGATCGGCCCGGAGGGTTCGGTATCGGCCTCAAGACGGTGAAGCGGCTCGTGGACGCGCACCGCGGACGGATCGAGGTGGGAAGCCGGCTGGGACACGGCTCCGTGTTCACGGTCACGTTGCCGCGAGCCGGGGAGCCGAGCGACGCGCGCGCTTGAGGGTCCGCGGCAGGACCACCCGCTCCACCCCGCAGGCCGCCGCGTGGCGCTCCAGGCAGGCGAGCAGCGCGGCGCGATCGAGATCGGCACCCGGCTCCACCCAGACCGCGCGGATGCGGAGCGCGCCGTCGGAGATCGCGCCGTCGAGCCGGCCCACGAGCGCGTCGCCCCGCAGGAGCGGGCACACGTACCAGCCGAACTGCCGCAGGTGCGCCGGCCGGTACACCTCCCACGAGTAGTCGAAGCCGAACGCGGCGCGCACCAGCCCGCGGTCCCAGAGGAGCGGATCGAGCGGGGCGAGCAGCCGGACGCGGCCGTCGGGTGGCGGGTGGCGGCGGGAGGCGAAGCCGCGCGGCGCGAGGTAGGTGCGCCGCGAGCCGGTGATCTGCACCTCCTCGACCGCGCCCTCGGCGAGCAGCGCCTCGGGGATCGCGGCGGCACGGGCGGGATCGAGCGTGGACCATGACGCGCCGCCGGCGAGCGAGAGGAGGCCGGCGGCCTCCACGCGCTCGACCACCGCCCAGCGCCGGAACGCCTCGACCCGCGCCGCCGCGGAGCGCCCGGGCGGATGCACGGCTCGCCCGGCCACCTCCGGCAGCGCGCGCTCCGGCACGTCGTACTCCTTGCCGCGCGGGCCGCGCCCGCAGACCACGACGTCGCAGCGCGTCTGGAGCACCTCGAGCGCCATCTTGGCGGCGCGCCGCGTCCCCTTCCAGCCGCTCCAGTCGAGCGGTTCGACGTGGCCGTGATCGCCGAGATCGTCGGCCGCGACCGGGCCGTGCGCGCGCACCTCCTCGAGCACCTTCTCCACCACGCCCGCGGGGAGCCGGCGGAGGCGCTCCGCGTGCGACCACCACTGCGGCTCCACCGCGAGCTCGGCCCGGTACCAGGGGAAGGCGCTCGCGGGGAGCAGGCAGCGCTCCTTCGCGAAGTGCTCGAACGCGTGGCCCGGGAGGAGGTGGCGGTACACGTCGCCCTTCGCGATCCCGTCCACGCGCGCGAGCGCGACGAGGTCGGCGTTCGTGCCCAGGGGATCGAGCGGGTCGAGCTGGATGCACCGGAGCCGGGCGAGCAGCGCGCGCACGCCCTCGGCGCCGCGCGGCAGCTCGGGCGCGCGCAGCGCGTGGTGGCCGACGAGGAAGGCGCAGGCCTCCGCGGGCTCGAGCACCGTCGGCGAGGCGCGGCGGGGGCGTGCGGGGCGGGCCATGGAGGACTTCTATAGCGCGTGGGACCTCTCAGCGGGTCCCGTGCCGCTCGCCGCCGTCGTACGACACCAGGCTCGCCGTGACGTCGCCCACCGCGAAGTCGGTGGTGATGCGCACCACGATGCGGCGCTGGTCGTCGGTGAACCAGACGTGCGTCGGGCTCTTCTCGCTGAACTCTCCCGAGAAGCTCGTCGGGACCCGCACCTTCAGCGCGGGGGTCGTCCCCGCCGCGCTCTTCACCGTCTCGCGCCCGACGACCTCGACGTTCACGCGCGACACCTGCGTGCCCGCGATCACGTCGAACTCGTGCGTGATCCCGGGCTCGAGGGGCAGCACGCGGAGGGCGAACACGAGGGCGAGGAAGTCGAGCGTCTGCGGCGGCACGTCGTGCTCGGAGGTGTTGTCGTACTTGCCGATCTCGCGCACCTTCACCCGGTTGTTCGTCCGGTCGAACACCGTGGTGGCGGCGTGGCGGTATCCGCCCTCCGTGGCTGCGAGCAAGGAGGTGCGCGGGAGCCCGGTGTAGACGTCGATGTCGGTGACGAGCCGCTCCCGGATCTCCACGATGCGGGCGATCCCCATCGTGCGGGCCTCGAGCGTGATGGGCAGGGCCGTGCCCCTCGGGTTGCCCACCGAGATCTCCGCGCTGCCCACCGCGAGGCCGTGGAAGGCGATGTCGAACGCCATGTGCTCCCCCGGGACGTGGGGGAGCGCGTCCGCGGCGAGCAGGAGGGCCAGGGTGAGCG
>Ga0318497_10000801_pt1 | contig 10945 bp, 10 predicted proteins | sample GRESIP109b1f23_FD_203754 | JGI IMG/M metagenome (GOLD analysis project Ga0318497, IMG submission 203754) | Tropical soil microbial communities from Luquillo Experimental Forest, Puerto Rico - GRE.SIPMG.109b1f23 | ecosystem: Environmental > Terrestrial > Soil > Tropical forest > Bulk soil... | reverse complement strand
GAACGAGCGTCGCCTGCCGCTGGGCGTCGGAGAGGGGCGCCGGCGCGGGCGCGGGCGCGGGCCTGCGCCGCGTTGGCGCGCGCCAGAGGACGACCGCCGCGACGAGGACGGCGAGGCCGAGGACGGCGAGCTCGACCCCCGACGGCGTGAGCAGCTCGCCGCGCGCGCTCGCCCAGCTCCACCCGTGCTGCGGAGCCGGCGCCGCGCGCTCGGCGAGCGGCGCGGCGGCGCCGAGCGGCTCGGCCACGGGCGCCGGGAGGGCGTCCATGGGCTGCACCACCACGGTGTCGCCGCGCTCGGGCGAGGCGCCGACGCTCGCGGCGACCAGGTCGCGGATCTGCCGCTCCTGAGCGGCGTCGAGCGCCTTGCGCACGACGGCGACCACGTGGAGCCGGCGGATCGATCCCGGCTGGCTCATCACCTGCTCGACGCGGCGGCCCACGGCGTACTCGACCTCGCGCTGCGAGCTCCCGCCGACCGGCGCGCTGGAACCGTCCGCGCTTCCGCGGGCGAGCGGCGCGGCGACCTCGCGCGAGGTCTCGCGCTCGCGGACCACGACGCCGGTCTGGCCGCGGTCACCCTTGCCCGGCGCGGCCACCACGTCCTCGGTCGTGGTCTGCACGCGGTCCATGTCGAGCGTGACGTCGACGCTCGCGAGCGCCTGGCCGGCGCCGAGCGCCCGCTCCAGGACCTGGACCGCCTTGCGCGCGAGGTACTCCTCGGTCTCCTTCTTGAGCTCGAGCCGGCCGGAGCCCGGGTCGACGTCGGTCTCGCCCGGCGCGCGCGTGAGCGCGACGCCGCTCTGATCGACGATCGTCACGTCCTGCGAGGCGATGCCGGGCACGGCGGCGGAGACGAGGCGCTGGATGCCGGCCACCTGCTCCGCGCGGAGCGTCTGGCCGCGGCGGAGGGCCAGCGTGATCGACGCCTTGGCCTTGCTCGTGGCCTGCTTGAACAGCCCCTGCTCCGGCAGCGCGAGCAGCACGCGGACGTCGCGGATCTCGGACAGCGAGAGGATCGTCCGCGTGAGCTCGCCCTGGAGCGCGCGCTGGTAGTTGATCTTCTGCGCGAACTCGGTCATGCCGAAGTCGCTGTTGTTGAACAGCTCGAAGCCGACCGCGCCGTGCAGCGGCAGGTCCTTGCCCATGACCTTCATGCGGGTACGGTAGACGTCGCGGCGATCGACCCGGATCGTCGTTCCGCGCTCCGCGCCGTCCTCGGCCAGCGCGTACGGGACCTTCTGCCGCTCGAGCTCCGCCGTGATCGCGGCCGCGTCCTGCGGGCTCAGGTCCGCGAACAGCACCTGGTAGTCGGTGCGCAGCAGCCACCACCCGAGCGCGGCGGTCGCGGCGACTATCGCGACCACGCCGGCGACGAGCGCCACGCGAGCCGTCCTTCCGAGGCCCTTCCAGAATGCCTTCATCGAACGCTCCCTCGTGCTGCGGCGCGCGACGCGAGCGGCGTCGGCGCGCGGGTTGCCAGGCGGACGCGCTCCGTCACACCTGCATCTTCATGACGTCCTGGTAGGCCTCGAGGAGGCGATTCCGGACGGTGAGCAGGAGCTGGAACGAGAGCCGGCTCTCCTCGAGCCGGATCATGATCTGGTGCAGGTTCTGGGCGTTCCCCGTCGCGAGCTGCTGGAGATCGGTCTGGGAGGTGAGGAGCTGCTGGTTCACCTCGCCGAGCGCGCTCGAGACGAGCTGCCCGAAGCCGACGCTCGGGGTCGCCAGCGGGCCGTGCGCCTCGAGCCGGGCCGCGAGCCCAGCCGTCGCGTGGGTGCCGGGGACGGCCGCCTGGAGCCGGGCGGCGAGCTGGATCGCGTCGGCGCTCACGCGGCACCGCCGATCTCGAGCGCCTTCTGCGCCAGGGTGCGCGCCGCGTTCAGCGCGGCGACGTTCGCCTCGTACGAGCGGAGCGCGCTCATGAGGTCGACCATCTGCGTCGCGGGATCGACGCCCGGGTAGGCGACGAAGCCGCGCTCGTTCGCGATCGGGTTGCCGGGGTCGTAGACCTCGCGCGGTGCGGCCCCGGTCGGCTCGACCGCCGCCTCGGGGAGCGGCACCGCGGGGAGGTCCGCGCCATCGAGCGCCTGCTCGACCTGGGCGGCGAAGGACAGCGGAGCGCCGGCGTCCGTGGCCGCGCCCGCGCGCGCCACGACGCGGACCGGCTGGAAGCGCGCGCCGTCCGCGGTCTGGACGGTGTTCGCGTTCGCGAGGTTCAGCGCGGCGACCTCGACGCGCGTGCGCTCCACCGCCATGCCGGCGGAGCTGATGGCGAAGGCCCTGGAGTAGTCCATGCGAGTTCTCCTCTTCCGGTGCGGTCGGAGGTGGTCAGCGCTTCCCTTCGCCGATCGCGGCGGAGAGGAGCGCGTAGTGTCGCTGAAGCCCCTTGACGAGCGCCTGGTACTGCACCGAGTTCCGGGCCAGGCTCGCCATCTCGACGTCGACCAGCACCTTCGGCGGGACCCCGGCGGCGTCGACCGCGACCGGCTCGAGCCGGGGCTGGACGCCGGCGAGCGAGGCGCCGTCGAGCCGCCCCTGGGTCGCGAGGGCGCGCCGCGCGTCGTCGAGCTGCGCCTCGAAGCTCACGGTGAGCGGCACGTAGCCGATGCTGTTCGCGTTCGCGACATTCGCCGCGATCGCCTGCTGGCGCAGGCTCGCGGCGTCGAGCGCGAGGCCTAGCGCGGCGGTGGTGATCCCTTCGACTCCGTCGGTCACGTGGTCCTCCTCCGAAGGTGCTGCGCTACTGGACGACAAGCTCGGCGTGCAGCGCGCCGGCCGCCTTGATCGCCCTGAGGATCGAGATGGTGTCGCGCGTGTTCACCTTGAGGCGCGCGAGCGACTGCACGAGGTCGGCGACGGTGTTGCTCGTGGCGGGCACGAACCCCGCGCCGCTCGGCTCGTCGACCTCGACCCGGGTGTTGGTCACGAACGCCGTGCGGACGCCCCGGCCGGTGTCGATGACGCCGGTCGGCTGTGACACGGAGTTGAAGTCGGTGATCGAGACCTTCAGATCGCCGTGCGAGATCGCGACCGGCGCGATGCGCACGTCGCCGCCGACCACGACCGTCCCGGAGCGCTCGTCGATGACGACCCGCGCGCGCCGATCCGGCGCGACGGTGACGTTCTCCAGTCGCGCGACGAAGGTCACGAGCCGGTCACGGTCCGCGTCGGGGACCTTCACCTCGATCGCCGACGCGTCCCGCGCTCGCGCCAGCCCGGCGCCGACCTGGGCGTCGATCGCCGCGGCGACGGCGCTCGCGGTGGTGTAGTCTGGGTCGGTCAGCACGAACGTGAGGTCCTGCCCGACGCCGAGCACCTCGGCGTTCACCGCCAGCTCGACCGTGGCGCCGTTCGGGATCGAGCCGACGGTCGGGTGGTTCTTCTGGACCACGTTCCCGTTCGCGTCGTAGCGGTACCCGCCCACCGAGAGCGGCCCCTGCGCGAGCGCGTAGACGCGGCCGTTCGGCCCCTCGAGCGGCGTGACGAGGAGGCTCCCGCCGACGAGGCTGCGCGCGTCGCCGGCGGAGGTGACGGTCACGTCGACCGTGTCCCCCTCGCGCGCGAAGGTCGGGAGCGCGGCCGAGACCATGACCACCGCGACGTTCCGGCTCTGCACCTGGTCTGCCGGGACGGTCAGGTTGAAGCGCGAGAAGACGTTCGACAGCGCCTGGCGCGTCGTGCGGTTGGTGGGCGAGTCCCCCGTGCCGGCGAGGCCGGTCACGATGCCGTAGCCGACGAGGGCGTTCTCGCGCCAGCCGCGGAGCTTGCCGAGGTCCTTCACGCGGACGGCGTCCGCCGCCGCGGCGGGCGCCGCGGGGAGGACGAGGGGCGCGGCCGCGAGCGCCGCGAGGAGGAGGGGGAGGAGCGCGCGCATCACAGGCCGATCCAGTCGAGGAGCGTGCGCCACCACGCGCGCCGCTGGCGCTCGGAGATGTCGCCCTCGCCCACGTAGGTGATGCGCGCGTCGGCGAGGCGCGTGGAGAGCACGACGTTGTCGGTCGAGACGTCCTGAGGGCGGACGCGCCCCTCGACGGAGACGTGGTGCTGCTCCTGGTTCACGGTGAGCAGCTGTTCCCCGGCGACGCGCAGGTCGCCGCCCGGCAGCACCTCGCGCACGGTGACGGTCAGCACCGCGAGCACGCGGTTCGTCCGCTGGGTCGTCCCGCCGCCCGTGAAGTCACCGGACACGGCGAGCGTGCCGCCGTACTGCCTTGGCGGGTTCACGCTCGTCACGATCCCGGAGATGGCGTTCCTGCGCTGGGTGGCGGTGTCGGCGCTGCTCGACGCGCTGGAGTTCTCGAACACCTGAACGGTCAGCCCGTCGCCCACGCGGAAAGCCTTCCGGTCGGCCGCGAGGGAGCGATACGTGTCGCCGTCGAAGAGGCTCTCCGCGCGGGCGGGTCCGCCGGCGAGCCACAGGGCGAGGGGCAGGAGCAGGGCGAAGCGGGTCATGGGATCACCTCCACGGTTCCAGGGCCGGTCACGCGCGCGGCGATCGCGCTCGACGCGCCCGGCAGCCGGACGTGCACGCTCTGGCCTGCGAAGCCGTCCTCGAGGATCTCGACCCGGCTCTCGAGCTCGACGGCCCCCCGCCGCGCGCGCAACGTGGCCGCTGCGCCGCGCGCCACCTCCGGCGCGGCCTCTACCTGCGCCCGCGTGAGCGGCTCGCCCGCGGCGACCGGACGCCGGGCCCGCAGCGCCGTCGATCCCGGGCGCGCCGGCGGCGCGGTCCGTCCGCTCCACTCGACCTCGCGGATCTCGACGGACGAGGGCTCGAGCGCATCGCCCGGGGCCCGATCGCGCGTCGCCACGTACGCCGGGCCGAAGACGCGGAGCTCGAGCGGGACGGAGACGGTCCGGACGAACCGCCCGTCCACGCTGACGTCGACCCAGACCGAGAGCCGGCGCGCCAGCGCCGCGGTCTCCGGCAGCGCGCGGACGTCCAGCGACATCTGCCCGGGCGGCACCGGCACGTCCTGCGGCACCCGTGCCAGGCTCGGCTCGACGCGCAGCCCGCGCTGCGTAAGCGCGACCCGGACCGCGTCCAGGGCGCGGCCGGCGATCACCTCGCCCCGGAGAGCGTGCGCGACGGCGCGGACCTCGCTCGCGCCCGGGCCGGACCAGGCGATCCGCGATGGATCGATCCCGGCACGCGCGCGGATCCAGCGGGCGAGCTCGGTGCGTCCGACGCGGACCGCCGCGCCCGCCCGCGGCGTGCGGCCGAGCGGGAGCGCCATGAGCCGCCGGAGGGTGAGGAGATCGCCCGTCGTCAGCGCGGCGACGTCCCCGAGCGTCACCTCGGTCCCCGAGACCTCGACGAAAGGCCTCAGCTCGACGCGGATCAGCTCGCCCGCGCCGGGCGAGGCGAAGGCGAGCGTCGCCGGCGCGAGCAGCGCGGCCGCGACGCAGGCGAGGGCGAGGGCGAGGGCGAGCCGCGAGCGGCGGGTCGGGGAGGGCAGCGCGTGCATCGATCGGACCTCAGCGGCGGAGGGCGTTGACCATCCCGAGCATCTCGTCGGAGGCCTGGACGACCTTCACGTTCGCCTCGTACGCGCGCTGCGCGATCATGAGGTTCACCATCTCGTCGACCATCTTCACGTTCGAGCCTTCCAGGTAGCCCTGAGCCAGCGCGCCGATCCCATCCTGGCCGGCGTGGCCTGGCTGCGACTCCCCGGACCCATCCGTCGCGCGGTACAGGTTGTCACCCTGAGTGAGCAAGGCCGACGGGTTGGCGAAGCGCACGAGCTCGAGCTGGCCCGCGTCGACCGGCGCGGCCTGTCCGGGGACGTTCAGCTGCACGTGGCCGTCCGGGGAGATCGAGATCCCGGTCGCGTTGGCCGGGACGGTGATCCCGGGGCGGAGCGGGTACCCGGCCTGCGTCACGAGCATGCCGTCGGCGCTCACCTTGAGCGTGCCGCCCCGCGTGAAGGCGCGCGCCCCGTCCGGCAGCGTCACCTCGAGGAACCCATCGCCCTGGATCGCGAGGTCGAGCTGGGACCCGGTCTGCTTCAGATCTCCGGGGTCGAATGCCCGCGTCACGCCCGCCGCGCCGACGCCCGCACCGAGGCGGGGTGCGGCGGCGAGCAGCCCGGCGATCGCGCCGTCCGGCGCCGAGGTCGGCTGCACCGGGGCCGGGTCGCGCGTCATGAGGTCCGTGAAGGAGACGCGCGCCTTCTTGAACGCGGGGGTGTTCACGTTGGCGACGTTGTTCGCGATGGTGTCGACGTTGAGCTGCTGCGCCTGCATTCCCGTGGCGCCGATGTAGAGGGCATCGAACATGGCAATCGCTCCGTTGGTGTCGAGGTGGCCGTCGTTCAGCCGAGATCGCCGAGCCTGCGGATCGCGGTGCCCAGCATCTCGTCGTAGCCCTGGGCCACCCGCTGGATGGACTCGAAGTGACGCATCGTCTCCATGAGCTGCACCATCTCCTGCATCGAGCTGACGTTCGCGTTCTCGAGCGCGCCCTGCTGGACCCGCGCCTGGCCGTCGGCGACGAGGGTCATCCCTGCGCCCGCAGCGACGAGCCCGGCGCCGAGCCGCTCGAGCCGGGCCGGGTCCTGGAAGCGCACGAGCTTCAGCCGCGCGACCGGTGGTCGCGTCCGGCTCCGTGACGTTGCCGGACGCGTCGATGACCGGCGTTCGCGTCGCGAGGAAGATCTCGCCGCTCGTGCCCATCACCGCGTGCCCCTGCGGCGTGACGAGCCGGCCGCGCTCGTCGACGCGGAAGCTGCCCTGCCGCGTGTAGGCCGGCCCGTTCTCGGTCGCGACCTCGAAGAACGCGTCACCCGCGATGGCGAGGTCGAGCGGCTGCCCCGTCATCCGGACGGTGCCGGCGCGCACGTCCGTGAGCACCTGAATCGCGGGCCCGCGGGCCGGATCGTCGGCGATCGTGCCGGGGGCGGACACGGCGGCGCCCGGCGGGGTCGCGGCGTCGAGCACCTCGACGAAGGGGCGGACGGCGACGACCTCGCGCCGGTACCCGGGGGTGCTCACGTTCGCGAGGTTCAGCGCGATCCGATCGAGCCGGCTCATGTCGTGGTGCATGCTGGCGAGGGCAACGGCGAAGACGTGCTGCATGGTTCGGCTCCTCCTTCTCGGCGTGTTCGCGGGCGGCGGGCGGCGCGGCGCTCAGAGCGCCACCACCCCCCAGGACTTGAGCTCGACGGTCCGCGGGATCTCGGCCATCGAGAGCACGCGCAGGTGCGGCACCACCCGTTCCGCGAGCGCGCGGACGTGGCGGCGGAGCTCGGGCGAGCAGAGCAGGACGGGCAGCAGGTTGTGCTTCATCATCCGCTCCGCCTGCTGCACGAGGCGGCCGACGATCTGCTCGGCCAGCGCCGGCTCGAGGACGAATGGCTTCGGCGGCCCGTCGCCCGCGCGCGCGGCCTGGACGCTCTGCAGGAGCTCGGCCTCGACGGCCGGGTCGAGCGTCATCACCTGCAGAGCGCTCGCGTCGCCGACGAGGCCCTGGCAGATGGCGTGGCCGAGCCGGTGGCGGACCAGCTCGGTGAGGTCGCCGGCGTCCTTCGTCTGCCGCCCGGCGTCCGCGAGCGTCTCGAGGATCGCCTCGATGTTCCGGATCGAGACCTTCTCGCGCAGGAGGTTCTGGAGGACCTTCTGCACGTCGCTCACCGAGAGGATCGTCGGAATCAGCTCCTCGACGAGGCTCCCCTGCGCCTGCCGCACGCGGCCGAGGAGCCGGTCCGTCTCGGCGCGGGTGAGCAGCGCCGCCGACTCGCGCCGCAGCACCTCGGTGAGGTGCGTCATGAACACGGTCGGCGCGTCGACGAGCGTGAACTTCGCGGCGATCGCCGCCTCGCGCTGATGTTCCTCGATCCAGATCGCGGGGAGGCCGTACGTCGGGTCTCGCGTGATCTCGCCCGGGATCGTGCGCGTGTCGCCGGCGGGGTGGATGGCGAGGACGCGATCCACGCGCGCCTCCCCGCGCGCGCAGGGCACGCCATCCACGAGGACCTCGTACCGGTTCGGTGGGAGGCGCGGGGCGTCCTTGAAGCGGACGCGCGGGAGCACCATGCCGGACTCGAGCGCGTACTGCCTGCGGAACGCGACGATGCGCTCCATGAACGGGCTGCCCGGCTGGTTCACGATCGACACCCAGTGTGCGCCGACGTGCACCTCGATCGGCTCGACCGCGAGCGCGGAGTACGGGTTCTCCTCGCCGGCGCCGCCCTCGCCCGGCGCCGCGGCGGGGGCCCCTGGCGCGACCGGCGCCTTCGCCGGCTCGGTCCGCCGCCTCACCCGGTAGGCGACCGCGGCGACGCCGAGCAGGCACGCCTCGAGCGCGAGGGTCGGGAGCGCGGGCGTGCCGGCGACGAACAGGAGGCCCCCGAGCGCCGCCGCGACCAGGAGGAGCGTCTTCGGGAACGAGGTGATCTGGGACAGCGCCTGGGTGGAGAGGTTCGCGTCGGAGGCGGAGCGGGTGACGATGATGCCGGTGCCGACGGCGATGACGAGCGCGGGGACCTGGGTGACGATGCCGTCGCCGATCGTGAGGAGCGTGTACGTCTGGAGCGCCTCGCCCCACGGCAGCCCGTGTTGCATCACCCCGATGACGAGGCCGCCGACGATGTTGATCAGCATGATGATGATGCCGGCGACGGCGTCGCCCTTCACGAACTTGCTGGCGCCGTCCATCGCGCCGTAGAACGCCGCCTCCTTCTCGATGTTCTTGCGGCGGCGCTGGGCCTCGGCCTGGTCGATGAAGCCCATGTTCAGGTCGGCGTCGATGCTCATCTGCTGGCCGGGCATCGAGTCGAGCGTGAAGCGCGCGGCGACCTCGGACACGCGCTGGGCGCCGCTCGTGACGACGACGTACTGCACGACGATCAGGATCAGGAAGACGATGAGCCCGATGACGTAGTTGCCGCCGACGACGAACGAGCCGATCGCGGCGATGACGCGCCCGGCGTTGCCGTCGGAGAGGATGAGACGCGTCGCCGCGACGTTCAGCGACAGCCGGAACAGCGTGGCGATGAGCAGCAGCGACGGGAAGGTCGAGAACTCGACCGGCCGCGCCATGTAGAACGTGAGCAGCAGGATCAGCAGCGCGAAGCTGAAGTTCGTCAGGATGAGGAAGTCGAGCAGCCCGGCGGCGATCGGGACGAACAGCACCGTGAGCACTCCGAGGACGAGCGCGACCAGCGCGACGTCGCTGTGCTTCCCGAAGAGCGTCCGGAGGAAGCTCATGCGGCGCTCCCCGGAGCCGTCGCCGGCGACGGCCGCACCGCGACGCGCGCGCGCCGCGCCTCGCGCATCGCAAACACCCACACGATGATCCGGGCGACCGTGCCGTAGTGCGCGGCCGGCACGTGACGGTCGACCGGGAGCTCGCGATAGAGCGCCCGCGCGAGCGTGGGGCTCTGGACGATAGGCACGCCGTGGCGGCTCGCGACCCGGCGCATCGCGGCGGCGACGAGGCCCGCGCCCTTCGCGACGAGGAGCGGCGACGGCATCTCCCCGTGCACGTACCGGAGCGCCACAGCGACGTGGGTCGGGTTCGTCACGACGACGTCGGCGTCGCGCGTGCGGCGAAGGCCCTGGCTGCGCTTCAGGAGCTCGCGGCGCAGCTCGCGCAGCCGCGCGCGGATGCGCGGGTCGCCCTCGCGATGCTTGATCTCGTCGGTGAGCTCTCGCCGGCTCATGCGCATCTGCTTCGCGAACTCACGCCGCGTGTAGACGAGGTCGAGCAGCGCGATGAACGCGAGCATGAGCGCGATCTTGAGCCCCAGCGAGGCGAGGTCGCCGAGGAGCATGCGGACCATGCCAAGCGGCGAGAGGTTCGCGACCGCGTGGAAGTGCGGCGTGAGGCTCCGCAGCGCGAACCACACGACCGCGCCGAGCAGCCCGAGCTTGAGGACGGCGCGCGCGCCGTGGAACAGCGTGCGGACGGAGACGAGCCGCTTGAAGCCGGCGACGGGGTTCACGCGGCTCCAGTCGACCTTCACGGGGTGGAGCGAGAGCACCCACGCGCCCTGCAACAGGTTCCCGAGCGCGGCGGAGAGCACGAGCGTGCCGAAGAACGGCAGCGACAGGAGGAGCGTCGCGCGGAGCAGCCGCTCGAGCAGCGACGAGAGCAGCGCGCCCCCCGCGTCCGCGTGCGCCGCCTGGACGATGAGCGCCTGGTCGAAGCGGAAGGCCTCGCGCCAGGCCGGCCAGCCCTGGGAGGCGAGGAACGCCATCGCCGCGGTGAACACGACGGTCGAGACCGCGTCCGCGCTCTTCGCGACCTGGCCGCGCTCGCGCGCCTTCTGCAGCTTGTACGGCGTCGCCGCGTGGCTGCGATCCAGATCCTGCTCGGCCATCAGCGCGCCCCCCCGTCGTCCGCGAGGAGCGCGTCCCAGGTCCGGTACAGGCCGCCGTAGACGCGGGACATCACGTCGCCGACGCCGCCGAACCAGAGCGAGAGCGCGAGCAGCCCGACGACGATCTTCGCCGGGATGCCCATGACGAGCATGTTCACCTGCGGCAGGTTCCGCGCGATCACGCCGAGCGCCATCTCGAGGAGCAGCAGCGAGAACGCCACGGGCGCGGCGAGGGCGAAGCCGAGCCCGAGCAGCCCGCCAACCTGCTTCACGAGCGGCGCGAGGGCGGCCTCGACGGGCCAGGGGCGCCCGAGCGGGAAGCGCTCCAGGCTGTAGGCGACGCCGCGGAGCAGCGCGTGGTGGCCGTCCACGAGGAAGAACACCAGCACCGAGAGCTGGCTGAACGCGGAGGTCAGGACCGGCTGGCTGGCGTTCGACGCAGGGTCGATGACCTGGCCGAGCCCAAAGCCGATCTGGACGTCGAGCAGGCGGCCGGCGACGTTGAACGCCGCGAAGGCGACCAGGACGCCGAGGGACAGCGTCGCGCCGAGCGCGAGCTCGGTGAACCCCGCGGCCAGGAGCGCGCCCGGCGCGTCGAGGCGCACCCCTGCCGCGCGCGTG
>Ga0318497_10000797_pt1 | contig 10958 bp, 8 predicted proteins | sample GRESIP109b1f23_FD_203754 | JGI IMG/M metagenome (GOLD analysis project Ga0318497, IMG submission 203754) | Tropical soil microbial communities from Luquillo Experimental Forest, Puerto Rico - GRE.SIPMG.109b1f23 | ecosystem: Environmental > Terrestrial > Soil > Tropical forest > Bulk soil... | reverse complement strand
GGCGACCTCGCCGTCGTGCTGCGCGTGCTCTACCTCGCCTACACGGCCGGCCACGCGGGCCGGGTGGACCTGGCCGGCGAGGCGATCCGGCTCGCCCGCCAGCTCACCCTCGCCACCGAGGAACCGGAGGCGAGGGGGCTGCTCGCGCTGATGCTCCTCAATCACGCCCGTCTCCCGGCGCGATTCGACGAACAGGGTCGCATCGTCACGCTCGACCGGCAGGATCGCGGCCTGTGGGACACCCGCGAGATCGCCGAGGGCGTGCGCGTCCTGCAGTCGGCGCTGGCCGCTGCGCGCCCCGGCCGCTACCAGGTCGAAGCCGCCATCGCCGCCCTGCACGACGACGCGGCCAGCGCCGAGGAGACCGACTGGCCGCAGATCCTCGCCTGGTACGACGACCTGGTCGCCCTTACCGGCGACCCGGTACGCCAGGACCCCGCCGCGGTGCTCGGGCGCGCGGTCGCGGTCGGCCACGTCCTCGGCGCCGCCGCGGGGCTGCGCGAGACCGACCGGCTGCGCGAGGTGCTCGGCGACCGTCACCGGTGGCATGCGGTCCGCGGCCACCTGCACGAGCTCGACGGCGACTTCCAGGCCGCCGCTACCGCCTACGCGGCTGCCGCCCGTCGGGCCACGGACGTCGCCGAGCGCGACCACCTGGTCCGGCAGGCCGCCCGAGCGCGTGCGGGTGGGTTACCGGCGCGATTAGCCGTGGTTGGTGTAGATCGGCGTGGACGTCGATCCCTGGTCGGAGACCCCGATCGCGACGTGCGCGTCCGGCCGTGCCCACTGAATCTGGCCGATGTCGAGAAACGAGTCGCCTGCATCCCGCCAGGCGCGGGCCATGGCCGTTCACCTGCCGGTACGGGACCTTAGGCTCCTGCCGGCGGCCCGATACGGGAGCAAGCTGCTCTCACAAGCACTGGGGGATCCCGTCAAGGAGATTCCTGGCGGAGCCTCCGTCTGGCCCGGCTTCAGGGTGCGGGGAAGGGCATGGGCTCGCCGGCCAGGGCGCGGGTCCCGGCTCGCCGAGGCCAGACAACGGCGGGCCGCAGCCTGGATCGCGGCCGGGCTGGACAGCCAGTTCATCAGCCCGGACAGGTCTGCAGCCCCGATCCGGGGGTGCGCTGGTCGACGAACATCAGGTCCGTGGTCCGGTTCAGCTGCCGGAACGCCTGCGCCGCCCAGTTCATGCCGTTGAGCACCGAGTCACCGAACCCGATCGCGTTGGCGTCCCGTCCGGTCAGGAATACCAGCGGGGCGCCGGGGTGGCTGGTCGCGGTAGCGGGCAGGGACGACGACAGCGCAACGAGCATCGGCCGCAGCCTCGCGGCCGGCCGGGGCCACACAGTTCGCCCGTCACCAAGCATTTGCCGGCCGTGCCGCTGGCAAGAGGGCCGAACGTCCCTTCGCTGGTCCCGTTTGGGGGCTAACGGCCTGCCGCCTGGGGACCTCGGACCGGTGCATGCCAGGACCACCACGGCCGACCATGTAAGTGAGCGAGCCGGTCTGCGCGGACGGCAGGGCAAGGGCGCGATCGCGGTCTGGCTGGAGGTCATGATGAGCGGTTCAGCGGGCGACCGGCTGGTGCAAGGCAGCCTGGCCAGCGCGTACGCGCTGCTGGCGGACGGCACGGCGATCGAGATCCGGCCCGCCACGCCAGCCGATTTCAGGCTGGTTAAGACGATGCACCAGGCGATGTCCCCCGGCAACGAGTACCGGCGCTCCTTCGGCCTCGGCAAGCTGTCCGCCCAGCGTGAGGCCGAACGGGTGAGCCGCATGCCAGCTCCGGACCATCTGGCGCTCCTCGCCCTGAGAGGCGCTGAGCTCGTCGGCGTGGGGAGCTATGAGGTCCTCGGGGAGGGCGCGGCCGAGATCGCCCTGGCCGTGGCCGACGATATGCACGGGCGAGGTGTTGGCACGCTGCTGCTCGAGCACCTCGGGTCGGCCGCCCGTCATCAGGGCGTGCGGACCTTCACCGGCCCGGTCCTGGCTGAGAACGCCAAGATGCTGAAGCTCTTTGCCGACGCCGGGTTGAGCGCCCGGCGCCGGGCAGGCGGCGAAGTGATCGAGCTCGCCTGCGACCTGCCCCGGGTGGCGACAGGGCCATCCGGGGAGCCTTATCAGCGCGCGGTCGCCCGACGGGAGGCCCAGGCCGACGTAGCCAGCCTGCGCCACGTGTTCCGGCCGGATTCGGTGGCCGTCGTCGGCGCCAGCCGCCGCGCCAGGACCGTCGGCCGGGCCGTCTTGCACAACGTGGTCACCGGCGGCTACGGGGGAAGGGTTTACGCGGTCAACCCGCACGCCACCCGGATGGAGGGCGTGCCGTGCTTGCCGTCAGTCATTGCCCTGCCTGAGCCGGTCGACCTGGCAGTGATCGCCGTGCCGCCCGGCGCCGTGCCCGCTGTGGCCGACGAATGCGGTCGGCGCGGCGTCAAGGCCCTGGTGGTGGTCACCGCCAGCCTGGACGCCGGGCAAGGCGCCGATCTGCTGGCCGCCTGCCGCCGTTACGGCATGCGGCTGGTCGGCCCGAACTGCTTCGGCATCGCCGTGCCCGGCATCGGCCTGGACGCCACCTTCGCCGTCCGTCATCCGGTACCCGGAGCGGTCGGTCTGGTAATGCAGTCCGGCGGGCCGGGCTTCGCCTTGGTCGACCGCCTGTCCCGGCTCGGACTGGGGATCTCCTCCTTTGCCTCGGTGGGCGGCAAGTATGACATCTCCGGCAATGATCTGCTGATGTGGTGGGAGCAGGATAATACGACCAGGCTGGCGCTGCTCTACATCGAATCATTCGGCAACCCGCGTGAATTCGCCCGCACTGCGCGGCGGGTCGGCCGTACGATGCCGGTCCTGGCCATGCAGGCCCCGAGGTCGGAGGCCGGGCAGCAGGCTGCTGCCGGTCACGCTGAGGCGGCGGCGGCCATACCGCTCGTCACGCGAGAGGCTCTCTTCGAACAGGCCGGCATCGTCGCCACCGGCAGCCTGGGCGAGCTGATGGACGCCGCCGCGTTGCTCGCCAGCCAGCCTCCCCCAGCCGACCGCCGCGTTGCGGTGATCTCCAACATCGGTGGTGCCGGAGTCCTGGCCGCCGACGCCTGCACCGACGCCGGCCTGACGGTTCACAAGCTGAGCGCGCAGACCCGGCGGCGGTTGCGTGCGCTGGTACCGGCGGGCGGAGCCGTGGCCGGGCCCGTGAATACGACCGTGGCCGTCGCCGAAACGTCGTTCCGGCGCTGCCTGGAACTCGTGGCCGCTGACGCGGGAGTGGACGCGGTCCTCGCGCTCGTGCTGCCGACCGCCGCCACCGGTGACCTGATCAGCGCGCTCCGCGCCGCCGAGGTTGGCGTCCCGCTCGCTGCGGTCGTCCTCGACCAGGCTGAGGCCGTCCGGCTGCTCCCCCGGTCCGCCGACAGCGCGCAGGGAGGGACCGCAGGCCGAACCGGCTCCGTACCCGCCTACGCCGACCCCGAGGCCGCCGCCCGCGCGCTGGCGCGCGCCGCCGCCTACGGTGCCTGGCGCGCGCGTCCATCGGGGCAGGTTCCGGAGTTCAGCGATGTGAAGACCGATGACGCGCGAGAGCTGGTGCGAGAACTCCTGGCCCGGCCACCTCGGGGCGGCTGGTTGCCTTCCGACCAGGTGATCAGGCTACTGAGCTGCTACGGTATCCCGCTGGCCAGCCGCACGCCCGCCGCCGGCGCTGCTGGCCGCCTGAGCGGCACCGAGGTCATGATCGGCGTCGCCCAGGAGCCCGTCTTCGGCCCACTGGTGATATTCGGGCGAGGCGGAGTTGGCCCAGGCGAGCTGGCCAATCGGGCGGCGCGGCTCACCCCGCTCACCGACAGCGACGCCGAGGAGCTCGTCCGCTCAATCCGCTCAGCGCCGGTTCTGCTTGGCTATGATGGCGCGCCACCAGCCGATCTGGCGGTCCTGCGGGAGATCCTGCTGCGAGTGTCCCGGCTGGCCGATGACCTCCCCGAGGTCGCGGAGCTCGACCTCAGTCCGGTCATCGCCCGCGCGGACGGCGTATCCGCCTACGGTGCCCGGATCCGGCTGACGCCGGTTCAGGCCCACGACCCCTTCCTGCGGCAATTGCTCTGACCGCCCTGGCCGACGCTCGAGGACATCGACCTCATCCGCGGGTCACGGCCCCGGTGCCGGTGACGCTGCTGATCACGTGGGGCGGATTGCCGCCGTAGATGATCGCACCGGTGCCGGGCACCGCCGCGTTCAGGCTTGCTGTGGCGGTCACGCGGATGAGGCCCGAGCCGGTGACGACCGCGCGGACGTCGCGAGCCACGAGATCGCTGAGCTGGGCCAGACCCGAGCCGCCGACGGTAACGTCAAGCCGGGAGGTGGTTCCGTTGGCGGAAAGGACGCCGCTGCCGGACAGCATGACGGTCAGCTGCCGGGCCTCGATCCCAGTCACGGATATATCGCCGCTGCCGCTCAGTCTCACCGCTGCCAGTGATGGCACGCTGACTTCGACGCCCATCGGACTTCTTGTGGTGAAGCTGCCGGTGGTCCCGATCACCAGGGTCCCGGCCACGACACGGGTCGTGACGTAACGGATAAGGTTGCTGCCCGCTAGATCAAGGCTGCTGAACCTGGCCAGGGCACGCGACTGTGCGGCCGGCACACCCGACCCCTGCACTCCCGGACTCGACGGCCCCCCACGGGCTAGCAGCGCCACCACGGCTGCGGCCAGGACGAGGACGGCGATGACGGCCAGGACAAGGGCAGTGATAAGGGCCCGCTGGCGGTGCGGTGCCGCCTGCCCACCGCGACGAGGTGGTGAGGAAATAGCCATGACCCCTCCCTCAAGTGGCAGCTCCAGGGAAGTAGGTGAACTCCTCGCGCACGGCGATCACGCCCTCCATATGCTGCACCGCGCTGGCGACCTGCCGGCCCACCACCGCAGTCTCCGGGACGCCCCCGAGCGTCACCACACCATCCGCAACGGTCACCGTGAACCTGGCCGGGTCGGCGAGGAACTGCGTGACAATGACCGTGTCGATGATCTCGCGGCGGATCTCCTCGTCCGGCCGGCCGAAGACGCCCAGCACGTCCGCGCGGCTGATCATCCCGGCCAGGCGGCCGCCCATGTCCACGACCGGCAGGCAGCGGACCTGGTGGTCGTACATGAGGTGGGCGGCATGGCTGAGGAGGTCATGCGGGCGGACGGTGACCGGTGGGCGGCTCATCAGGCCGGCCGCAGTCACGGCCGTGGCCTTGTGCTGCTCGCTACGGTGCCGGATGCCGGACAGCGGGCCCGGATGGCCCTCGTAACCGGCCTCCCGTGCCTCCTTGGGCAGCAGGTCCGCCTCTGACACCACGCCGATCACCTTGTTGTCGGCATCCAGGACGGGGAATGCGCTAACCCGCTGCTCGCGCAGCCGGGCGGCAATCTCCTTGAACGACGCACTCGCGCGGACCGCCACCACATCCTTGGCCATGACGTCCGCCACCCTGGCATTCATCGTTCTCGCCTCTTCCCATCACTAACCCTCAGCTTCAGTCTCCGGAGCACCCGGGTGCCGATCATGATCCATGCACCACCGCGACCGGGCATGGTGCGTGGTACACCACCGCGTGGCTGACCGAGCCGAGCATCATGCCCCGGATGCCGCCTAGCCCCCGGGCGCCAACGACCAGCATCTGGGCGCGGTGTGCCGCTTCCAGCAACGCGGGACGCGGGCTGCCGGGCGAGACCTGCCGGAGCACCGTGACCTCCGGATGCTCCTTCTCGAACTGGCTGATGAGGTTCTCGAATCCGTCCTGTAGCCGGTCCGCGCCACCCAGGCATCCTGGCGTGTCGGCCAGGGCGCACACGGCCAGCAGCGGGGCATGCCGAAGTTCGGCCTCCTCGAAGGCGAACGCCGCGGCAGCCCGCGAGCACGCGGAGCCGTCGGCGCCCAGCACGACCGGGCCCGGAATGTAGCCGTTCCGCCGCCAGTGCCCGCGTACCACAACCGCCCGTCCGGGCGCATGCGCGGCGACCTGCAGGCCGACCGATCCCAGCAGCAGCCCGGACATGCCGCCGCGGCCGCGCGAGCCCACCACAACCATGTCGGCGGCCAAGCTGTGGTCGCACAACACGGCCGCAGGCGACCCGTAGACCGCCAGCAGGCGCGCGTTCTGGGCGCCCAGGAGATCTTGCGCCGCGCGCAGCCCCCGGGCGGCGACCTGCTCCGCGGCCTTCCTCGCATGATCGGCGACACCGTCACCAGGCGGCTCCGCCGATCCCGGCCGCGCGTCGTACCATTCGGTCCACGCCAGGCAGACCGTGAGCACGGCGCCGCGCGACCTCGCCTCCCTGGCCGCCCAGCTGAGTGCCCGGTCGCTGCCGGCCGAGCCGTCGTATCCGAGCAGAATTCCGTACGTTGTGCCAGCCATGGCGGCCTCCCGGATAACAGTCCGTAACCTCATGCCAGCAGGCCTTGGCCCGAGCTGGCAGGGGAGAACGGCCTGTCCCCGAGGACCTTCGGCCCATCCTCGGGCCGATCCCCAGGCGGGGTCTTTCGCCTTCATGGTTAGGGACTTCCGGCACGTGGATCCCGGTTGTGCCGGGTGAACCGTGATGACAACGGAGTGAATCGGCCCCGGGCGTTTGCGGGGCGCAGGCACGGTCATGGCCCAGGGGATCTGCGAACTGCGTTCCCCGTTCGAGGCGGAAGGGAGTTCGCCGTGGCCACCGTCATCACGCCCGTCCCCTCGGGGGTGGCACAGAAAGCTGCGGCCCGGGCCGTGGACGCGGTCAAGATCTACGGCACGGGCCAGATCGAGGTACGCGCCCTGGACGGCGTCTCGGTCGAGTTCATGACCGGCCGCTTCACTGCGATCATGGGCCCGTCCGGTTCGGGGAAGTCGACCCTGCTGCACTGCGTGGCCGGCCTCGATAATCTCACCTCGGGCCAGGCCTTCATCGGGGATGCCGACCTCGGCACGCTCAACGACCAGCGGCTCACCAGCTTGCGGCGCGACCGGGTCGGCTTCGTGTTCCAGTCGTTCAACCTGGTGCCGACCATGAACGCGGCGGACAACATCATGCTGCCGCTGCTGCTGGCCGGCCGCCGGGGTGACCAGGACTGGATCGGGCAGGTCATCCAGACCCTGGGCATCGCCGACCGGCTCAAGCACCGGCCGCATGAGCTGTCCGGGGGGCAGCAGCAGCGGGTCGCGGTGGCCAGGGCACTGGTCACCCGGCCTGAGATTATTTTTGCCGATGAGCCCACCGGGAATCTGGACTCGCATGCGGGTACCGAGATGCTCAAGTTCCTGCGGCGGGCCGTGGACGACATGCACCAGACCATCGTCATGGTCACTCACGACCCCATGGCTGCCAGCTACGCCGACCGGATCGTGTTCCTGGCCGACGGCCGGATCGTGGACGAGATGCACGAGCCGACGGCCGAGCGGGTCCTGGAGCGGATGAAGAAGTTCGGGGAGTGAAGCGCCATGGTCAGGATCATTACCCGCGGACTGCTAGCCCACCGGCGCCGCCTGGCCGCTACCGCCTTGGCCATTATCCTCGGGGTGTCGCTCATCGCCGGGACGCTGGTGCTGACCGACACGATCAGCCAGACCTTCGGCGGGTTGTACGGGACCGTCTACAAGGGGACCGCGGCGGTTGTCCGGGCCAAGGCGGCCTTCACCGGGATCCAGGGCACTGGCGCGCAGCGACCCCTGGTGGACGCCAGCCTGGTCGGCTCGCTCCGCACGGTCAAGGGCGTGGCCGCGGACGAGGGCACCATCTTCGGCTACACCAGGCTGATCGGGAAGAACGGGCACGCCCTGGGCAACCCGGCCACGGGCGCCCCGGCCCTGGGCGGCAACTGGGACCAGGTCGCTGCGCTCAACCCGTTCCACCTGGTGGCAGGGCACGCCCCGCAGGCTCCCGGGCAGGTCGCGATCGACGCCAAGAGCGCGCGGGACGGTCACCTTGCGGTGGGAGACACCGCCACCGTGCTGGCCAACGGACCGCCGCAACGGGTCCGGGTCGTGGGCATCGTCGGTTTCGGCACCGCCGACAGCCCGGGCGGGGCATCCGTGGTGCTCTTCACCACCCCCGTCGCGCAACGGCTGGTCGCGGCCCCGGGCAAGTTCAACAGCATCTCGTTCGTCGCCCAGCCCGGGGTGTCGCAAATCCAGCTGGCGCGGAACCTGCAAACGGCGCTTCCGGCCGGCCTGCAAGCGGTCACCGGCCAGCAGGCCGCCAGGGAGGACCGGTCCACCATCATGAACGCGCTGGGCTTCTTCAACACCTTGCTCATCGTGTTCGCCCTCGCCGCCCTCCTGGTCGGCGCATTCATGATCTTCAACACGTTCTCGATCACCGTGGCCCAGCGCACCCGGGAAAACGGCCTGCTCCGCGCCGTGGGCGCGTCCCGCCGTCAGGTCCTGTCCGCGGTGCTGCTCGAAGCGGTCGTGGTCGGGCTGCTGGCATCGGCCGTGGGCCTCGCGCTGGGGGTGGCGGTGGCCGGCGCTCTCAAGGCCCTCCTCGGTGCCCTGGGCCTCGGCATTCCGGCCGGCGGCATCGTCTTCGCCGTCCGCACCGTGATCGTCGGCCTTCTGGTCGGCACCGGCGTAACGGTGGTCGCCGCCCTGTCGCCGGCCCGCAAGGCGGGCAAGGTCGCGCCCATCGCCGCCATGCAAGACGGCGTCGCGACGAGCTCCGGGTACGGGTCCAAGCAGCGCGTCTTCGCCGGCGCCGGAATACTCGCGGCCGGGGTCGCCGCCCTGTTCACCGGCCTGTTCGCGCACGTGCACAGCCCGGTGCTGCTCGTCGGTGCCGGGGCGGGCCTTGTCTTCTTCGGGGTGGCCATCCTCGGGCGCACCGTGGCGCTGCCGCTCAGCCGGGTGCTCGGCGCGCCGCTGCCGGCCGTCCGGGGCGTCGCCGGCACCATTGCCCGCGAGAACGCCATGCGCAACCCCAAGCGCACCGCCGCCACCGCGTCGGCGCTGATGATCTGCGTCGGCCTGGTCAGCTTCATCACCATCTTCGCCTCCTCCACCCAGGCGGCGATCAATACCGTCGTCAACCGGTCCTTCACCGGTGACTTCGTCATCGACTCCGGTGCGGGCATGGGCGGCGGCTTCGACCCCAGCCTGGCCCGGCGCGTTAACCAGCTTCCCCAGGTCGCCCTGGCCACCGGCGTGAGAGTAGGAATGGCCAAGATCGAGGGCAGCGTCCAGCAGGTCGTGGGCGTCGACCCTAAGACCGCCTTCGGTATCTTCGACGTCCAGCCGCTGCAAGGAAATCAGGACAACCTCGGGCGCGACGCCATCGCCGTCTACAAGACGCAAGCCACCGACCACCACCTCAAGATCGGCAGCTATATCCCCGTCCAGTTCGCCACCGGCACCAGGCTCCTGCGCGTCGCGCTGATCTACGGCTCCAACGAGCCGGCCGGGAACTACTTCCTGGGCATCAGCGCCTACCAGGCGAACTTCACCAACCAGTACGACTATCAGGTGTTCGTCAAGAAGGCGCCCGGTGTCTCGTCGGCCGCTGCCCTGGCCGCGGTCAAGACCGTCACCAGTCACTACCCTGGGGCCACGGTCCTCAACGAGGCGCAGTACAAGGCCCAGACCGCGCAGCCGATCAACCAGATCCTCGGCCTGATCTACGTCCTGCTGGCGCTCGCCGTAGTCATCGCCCTGCTCGGCATCGGCAACACGCTCGCGCTGTCCATCTTCGAGCGGATCCAGGAGATCGGCCTGCTGCGGGCCGTCGGCATGACACGACGCCAGCTGCGCTCGACGATCCACCTGGAGTCGGTCGTCATCGCCCTGCAGGGCACCGTGCTCGGGCTCCTCATCGGCGTGTCCTTCGGCTGGGCCATCACCCACGCCCTCAACCTGCTCAGCACCAGCGCCGTGAGCATCCCGTACCGGACCATGGTGGCCATCGTCATCCTCGCTGCCCTCGGCGGCATTCTCGCCGCCGTCCGTCCCGCCCGGCGGGCAGCCAAACTCAACATCCTGCGAGCCATCGTCAGTGAGTAACGGCCGTCGCCGGGACCTTCGCTGGCAGCCGGTGGCCGGCATGCCAGACGGCGGTCCGCTGGACGCGGCTACGATTCACGAACGTCAGTGGCTGTAATCGGGCGGCGGCTGGAATACGCCGCACGGCTGGTAGACGGAGGGCGCCATGGATTTCGAGAAGTCGCGGGAAGTGGGTGCTGCGCCGGAGGTCGTCTGGCGCCTGGTTTCGGACCGGAAGCGACTGGCCGAATGGGTGCCCACTACCACGTCCAGCCAGCCGTCCGGCGACGATAGCGTCCAGCTTCGGGGTGAATCCCACGGTCATGACTACGACACTCGTGGCGGGTTCGTCGCCGACGATGCCGCGCGCCGCCTGTCGTGGGACAGTCCTCGGCTTAGCGGCTACCGGGGTGTCCTTACCGTGACCGGGCACGGTGCGGGCTCGCGGGTAACCGTCCGGGTGGTCATCCCAGACGTTCCGCCGGAAGCCAGCGCGGAGCTGGCCCGCGGCCTTGAGGAGACCCTGGACAGGATCGATCAGCTCGTCAGGGCCTGACGAGAACCGAGGGGGCACGGCGACCCGGGGTTGCTACCGGAGGTCGAAGACGAGCCGGGCCTTGACCTGTCCGGTCTCCACTTCGTGGATCGCTGAGTTGACGTCCTCCAGCCGGCGCCGCTCGTAGACGACTTCGGTCTTTCCCGCCGCGTGGAGCTCGAAGACCTCCTGCAGGTCGACCCGGGTGCCCACGATCGAGCCGAGCACCTTCGTCCCGTTCAGCACGGTCTCGAAGATGGGCAGCTTGATGAAGTTGTCGGCGGGCAGCCCGACGAACACGAGGGTGCCACCGCGGCGCAGTGAGCCGTAGGCCTGCTCGAAGGCCTTCGGGGAGACGGCCAGGGAGATCGCCGCATCCGCGCCGCCCAGAGCCTTGATCGCGGCGGCCGGGTCCTCCTCGCGGGCGTTCGCCGTGTAGGCG
>Ga0318497_10000796_pt1 | contig 10972 bp, 6 predicted proteins | sample GRESIP109b1f23_FD_203754 | JGI IMG/M metagenome (GOLD analysis project Ga0318497, IMG submission 203754) | Tropical soil microbial communities from Luquillo Experimental Forest, Puerto Rico - GRE.SIPMG.109b1f23 | ecosystem: Environmental > Terrestrial > Soil > Tropical forest > Bulk soil... | reverse complement strand
GGCCCGACCTCGCCGGCGCCTGGGGCTACAACGCCCTCACCGGGGTCTACGAGGACCTCGAGACCGCCGGCATCCTGGACCCCGCCAAGGTGACGCGCTGCGCGCTCCAGAACGCGGCCAGCATCGGGGCGCTGGTGCTCACCACCGACGCGATCGTGGTCGACGCGCCCGAGGACGAGCCGGGCGCCGGGGGCACCGCGAGCTAGCCCGACCGGCGGGGCGTGCGTGAGGAATTCGCCGCGCTCGTCGCTTTGTTCCTTGCTGGCCATCGACCCCTCGAGCCAACTACCTTTCCGGCAACCGGAGTCTGGACGACCGAGCTCCCTCCGTGCACCGGAGGGCTGGAAAGGAAAGGAACGACCATGAACCTGAGCCTTCGAATCCGCGGCCTCGCCGCCACGCTGTCGGTGCTCGCGTCGGCGGCGTGGTGCGCCGTCGCGGCCGGCGCCCCCGCCTACATTCGCACCCCGGACATCAACGGCGACCGCATCGTCTTCGCCGCCGAAGGGGATCTGTGGCTGGTGAGTGACGCCGGAGGCATCGCCCGGCGCGTGACGAGCCATCCGGGCACGGAGACCTTTCCGCGCTTCTCGCCCGACGGCAAATGGATCGCCTTCAGCGGCGAATACGACGGCAACCAGGATGTCTTCGTGGTTCCGGCCGAGGGCGGCGAGCCGCGGCGACTCACCTGGCACCCCGGCCCTGACCAGGTGGTGGGCTGGACGCCCGACGGTGCCCGGGTGCTGTTTCGCAGCCGCGCGGAGAACCCCCAGGCCTGGGAGCTGTTCGCGATCGGCATCGACGGCTCCGAGCCGGAGAAGCTCCCCCTCGGCTGGGCGTCGCGCATCGACATGGATCCGCAGTCGGGAAGGTGGGCCTTCAACCGCGTGACGTCCGAGGGGCGGACCTGGAAGCGTTACCGGGGCGGCATGGCCACCGACATCTGGGTCGGCGATCCGAGGAAGGCCGACTTCAGGAAGGTCGGCGACTTCGCGGGCCCGCAGGAATTTCCGATGTGGCACGCGGGGCGCATCTATTTCCTGTGCGACCAGGGCGGGACCAACAACATCTGGTCGATGAGCCCCGACGGCTCGGACCGCAGGCGCCACACCGACTTCAAGGAGTGGGACGCGCGCTGGCCGGCCATGGGCCGCGACGGACGGATCGTGTTCACGCTCGGGGCCGACCTGGAGGTGTTCAACGCCGCGGACCAGTCGGTGCACCGGGTCGACGTGGAGATCCCGAGTGACCGCCCGCTCACCCGCTCGCGGTATCCGGACGCCGCGCAGACCCTCACCCACTTCGGTCTGTCACCTCAGGGCGACCGCCTGGTGGTCGTGACCCGCGGCGAGATCTTCACCGTGCCGGCGAAGGACGGGCCGACCATGCCGGTCACGCATGGCTCGGGGGCGCGCGAGCGGGGCGCGGGCTTCTCGCCCGACGGAACGCGGCTGGTGTACGTCACGGACGCGCCGGGCGAGGAGGAGATCCGCACCATCGACGCGTGGGGCAGGGGAGAGCCCAGGGTCGTCAAGCGCGCCGGTGCCAGCGGCTACCACTACGCCCCGGTGTGGTCGCCGGACGGCAAGTTCGTCGCGTACGCCGACCAGACCCAGACGCTGTACGTCGTCCCGGCCGACGGCGGATCGCCGAAGCGCGTGGACCACAGCGATCAGGCGCCGATCACCGATTACGCGTGGAGCCCGGATGGCCGCTGGCTGGCCTACTCCAGGGCCTCGCGCACCGACTACTCCGCGATCGCGATCTACGACACCCGGGAGGCGAAGGTCCGCGCGGTCACCGAGGGAGCGACGAACGACTTCAGCCCCGCCTGGGATCCCGATGGTCGCTATCTCTACTTCCTGTCCTCGCGGGCGACCAACCCGGTGCTGTCGTCGAACGATCTCAACGTGATCGAGACCAAGAGCACCGTGCCGTTCCTGGTGCCGCTGCGCAAGGACGTCCCGAACCCCTTCGCCGCAAACAAGGGGCTGCCCGAGGCGGCCAGGACGAGCGAGAAGGGCAAGGACGACAAGACGAAGACCGGGGACAAGAAGAAGAGCGACGATCAGGCGGAGAAGCCGTCACCGCCGGTCGCGATCGATTTCGACGGTCTCGGCGGCCGCTACGTGCAGTTCCCCAACGTGGACCGGGGGCAGTACGCGAACATCGCCGCCACGTCGAAGTTCGTGTACTTCCTTTCGAACCCGATCCAGGGAATGGAGGAGCAACCGGGGTTCTTCGAGGATGGCGCCCCCCAGGCCACCCTGTACAGCTACGATCTGGAGAAGAAGGAGCGCAAGTCGTTCGCGGAGGGCGTCTCGGGCTACGTCGTCGCGCTCAGGAAGGACAAGCTCGCGGTGATGAAGAAACGCGGCGACCTCTTCGTCTACGAGGCCGGCGCCGCCGCGGGTGACGCGCCCGACGCCAGGGTGTCGCTGGCCGACGTGGTGGTCGAGCTGGACCCGCGCGAGGAGTGGTCGCAGATCTTCCACGAGGCGTGGCGCCAGCAGCGCGACTTCTACTGGGACCCGGGGATGGGCGGCCTGGCCTGGAAGGCGATCGGCGACCACTACGCGACGCTGCTGCCACGTCTGGCCAGCCGCAGCGATCTCACCGATCTGCTCGGCGAGATGATCGCCGAGCTCAACACCTCGCACACCTACGTGTTCGGCGGCGACCCCGGGGTGCAGGTCGCCCGCTGGTCCACCGGCCTGCTGGGCGTGGACGTCCGCCGCGAGGGTGCGGCGTTCAAGGTGACGCGCATCTACCGTGGCGACCCCGCCGACAACGTGCGCTCGCCGCTACGCGAGCCGGGCGTGAACGTCGCCGAAGGGGACTACGTGCTGGCCGTGAACCACCGGCCGTTCCCGGCGAGCCTGCCGTTCGTCGCGGCATTCGAAGACCTCGCGGGCAAGGACGTCGTGCTGACCGTGAACTCGAAGCCGACCCGGGACGGCGCCCGCGACGTGGTGGTGAAGCCGCTTGGAAACGACGGCGACCTTCGTTACGCCGACTGGGTGCGCAACAACCGTGAGTACGTGTCCCGGAAGACCGACGGGAAGATCGGCTACATCCATCTCACCGACATGCAGGCCACGGGGATGACCGAGTTCGACACCTGGTTCTACCCGCAGCTCGACAAGCAGGGGCTGGTCATCGACGTGCGGTGGAACCACGGTGGGTTCGTCTCGGAGATCATCCTCGAGCGGCTGCGCCGCCGCGTGGACGCGTTCAACCTGTCCCGGGGCGGCAACCAGACCACCTATCCCTACCGCGCCCTCAACGGTCCGTTCGTGGTGGTCACCAACCAGTTCGCCGGCTCCGACGGCGACATCTTTCCAGCCGCCGTGCAGATCGAGAAGCTGGCGCCGGTGATCGGCATGCGGTCATGGGGCGGGGTGATCGGGATCAACAACGTCCGGCCGCTCGTGGATTCGGGACTGCTCACCGAGCCCGAGGGCTCGTGGAACGATCCGCGGCGCGGCTGGACCATCGAGAACCACGGCGTGGATCCCGATATCGTCGTGGAGAACCAGCCCGCGGAGGTCGCGAAGAACATCGACGCGCAGCTCGACCGCGCCATCACCGAGGTGATGGCGCTCACCAATCAGCAGGCGGCCCTCATGCCCAGGCTCGACCCGGTGCGGAACCGCGGCCGCGAGGCCTTCAAGCGGGAGATTCCGCAGTGAGGCCGGGCCTCGCCCCACTCGGGCCCCGGAGTTGACTCAGACGTCGCGCAGCCGGTAGCCCACGCCGGGCTCGGTGAGCAGCAGCCGGGGGTGGGCCGGGTCGCGCTCCAGCTTGTGGCGCAGCTGGCCCATGTAGACCCTCAGATAGTGGTGCTGGCTGGTGTAGCCCGGGCCCCACACCTCGCGCAGCAGCTGGGCGTGGGTGAGGATGCGCCCCGGGTGGCGGGCGAGCGTCGCCAGCAGCTTGTACTCGCGCGGCGTGAGCCGCACCTCCTCGCCGGCCACGGTGACGCGCCGGCGTCCCAGATCCACGATCAGCTCGCCGACCGTGAGCGTGGCGCTGGCCTCAGCGCCCGCCGCGGTCGCGGCGTGGCGCAGCGCCGCGCGCATGCGCGCCAGCAGCTCGCCCATCGCGAACGGCTTGGTGACGTAGTCGTCGGCCCCGGCGTCGAGGGCGCGGATCTTGTCGTTCTCGTGGCCGCGCGCCGACAGCACCAGGATCGGCAGCGTCGACCACTCGCGGATCCGGCTCACCACCTCGGTGCCATCGGCATCGGGCAGGCCGAGGTCGAGCAGCACCAGATCGGGCGAGCGGGTGGCGGCCTGGGTGATGCCGTCGCCGGCGGTTTCGCTCTCGACCACCGTGTAGCCCTGGCCCTCGAGCCCGGCGCGCAGGAACTTGCGGATCGGCGCCTCGTCGTCGATCACCAGCACCACCGGCCCGGCGCCGCTCACGAGTCCGCCGCGGCCGCGTCGAGCGGCTCGCGCTCCACCGCCGGCGGCTCGCCCTCGAGGGGCAGCCACACCGTGAACACGGCCCCGCCCTCCGGCCGATTGGCGGCCTCGATGCGCCCGCCATGGGCCTCGGCGATGCCCCGGCAGATCGCGAGCCCGAGGCCCGCCCCGGGGCGGCCGGAGGCGGCGGCGCCGCGGTAGAACTTCTCGAACACGTGCTGCTCCTCGCCGGGCGCGAAGCCCGGTCCGCGGTCGGCGACCTGGAACTCGAGCCAGCGGTCACGGAGCGCCGCGCTGATCTCGATCGACTGCCCGGCCGCCGAGTACTTGTGGGCGTTCTCGACCAGGTTGGCGACCAACTGCTCGAACAGCACGTCGTCGAGCGGCACCAGCGGCAGATCCCCGGGGATCGAGAGACGCACCGGGCGATCCCCGAGCGTGGGCTCGAGCCGCACCAGCGCCGCGCCCACCACCTCCTCGAGCGAGTGCCAGGCCTTGCGCGCCCTGAGCGCTCCCGATTCGACGCGCGTCATGTCGAGCAGGTCCCCGATCAGGCGGTTGAGACGCTGCGCCTCGTGCGAGATGGTCTCGGCCAGCTCGTGGCGCGTGGCGGGCTGCAGGCGCGCGTCGTCGTCGCGCAGGCTGGTGGCGGCGCCGGTGATGGCGGCCAGCGGGGTGCGCAGGTCGTGCGACACCGAGCTGAGCAGGGCGCTGCGGGTGCGCTCGGCCTCGGCCTGGGTGCGGGCCCGCTCCGCGGCCTCGGCGAGCTCGCAGCGCTCGAGCGCGATCGCGGTCTGGCTGGCGAACGCCTGCAGCAGGCGCAGCCGGTCGGGGTCGCGCAGCGGTCCCTGGTCGGCGGGCTGGAACGACAGCACGCCCAGCACGCGCTCGGAGCCGACGAGCGGCAGATGGAGGCCGCGCGCCGCCGGCAGGGTGGGGGTGCCGAGCCCGGCCGGCTGCGCGTTGCCGAACGTCCACTGCGCCACCGCCCGCTCGTGCTCGCCGCCCCCGAACAGGCCCACGTCGCCGGCGCTCACCGCCACCCGGTCGTGCTCGTCGGGCAGCAGGATCGCGGTGCGCCCGTCGAACACTTCGGCGATGCGGTCGACCGCCACCCCCAGCACGTCGCGGGCGCTGGCGCACGCCGCCAGCTCGTGGCTCAGCCGGTACAACGCCGCGGTGCGGCGCTCGCGCAGCCGCGCGCTCTCGAGTTGCTCGCGCAGCCGCGCGGTGAGCGTGCCGATCACCGCCGCCACCAGCAGCATGACCGCGAAGGTGACCAGGTACTGGGTGTCCGAGACCCGGAAGGTGTAGCGCGGCGGCACGAAGAAGAAGTCGAAGGTGCCCACGCTCAGCACCGCGGCGACGATCGCCGGGCCGCGGCCGAACGCGATCGCCGTCACTACCACGCCCAGCAGGTACACCATGGCGAGGTTCGAGAGGTCGAACTGGTGCTGCATCAGCGCCGCCAGGCCGGAGCACAGCGCGACCAGCGAGGCGGTGCCGACCCACACCCGCCAGCTCACCTCCACCGGCATGGGCGGCGGCGCCGGCCGGGTCCCGGCGTCGGCGTCCTCGCGCAGCACCCACACGTCGAGGTCGGTGCGGCGCATCAGCTCGGCGGCCAGCGAGCCGGCCAGCAGCTCGCGCCAGCGCGGATGGCGCGAGCGGCCCAGCACGAGGCGCGTGACGTTGCGGGCGCGCGCGAAGGCCAGGATCTCGTCGCGCACGCTGAGCCCCGAGATCACCTCGGTCTCGGCGCCCAGCTCGGCGGCGAACCCCAGCACGTCGACCACGTAGTCCCGCACCGCGCGCGACTGCGACAGCTGGCCCGGGGTCTCGACGTGGAGCACGATCCAGTCGGCCTTGAGCGAGGCCGCGAGACGACGCGCGGCGCGCACCAGCCGCACCCCCTGGGCCGGCTCCCCGACGCACACCAGGATGCGCTCGCGCACCCCCCAGGGCGCGGCGATGCCCTTGGTGCGGCGGTAGAACTCCATCTGGGCATCGACGCGCTGGGCGGTCTGGCGCAGCGCCAGCTCGCGCAGCGCGATCAGGTTGCCCTTGCGGAAGAAGTTCTCGGTCGCCCACTCGGCGCGCTCCGGCACGTAGACCTTGCCCTCACGGAAGCGCTGCAGCAGGTCGTCGGGAGGGAGATCGACCAGCTCGATCTCGTCGGCGCGCTCCAGGATCGAGTCGGGCACGGTCTCGCGCATCGTCACCCCGGTGATCTCGGACACCACGTCGACCAGGCTCTCGACGTGCTGGACGTTGAGGGTGGTGTAGACCTCGATCCCGGCCGCCAGCAGCTCCTCGACGTCCTGCCAGCGCTTGAGGTGGCGCGATCCCGGGACGTTGGTGTGGGCCAGCTCGTCGAGCAGGATGAGCGCGGGGCGCCGGGTCAGCGCCGCGTCGAGGTCGAACTCGTGGAGGCGCACGCCGCGGTATTCGAGGCCGCGGCGCGGCAGCCGTCGATCAGCGCCTCGGTCTCGCGGCGCCCGTGGCTCTCGATCAGGCCCACCACCACGTCGACCCCGGCGCGCCGGCGCTCGTGGGCCTCGACCAGCATCGCGTAGGTCTTGCCCACCCCCGCCGAGGCGCCGAAGAAGATCTTGAGCTTGGCGCGCGCCTCACGCTCCTCCTCCTGACGGATGCGCTTGAGGAGCTCGTCAGGGTCGGGGCGCTCGTGATCCATGCTGGGCCTCCGGACGGGCGGCGCGCGGAACCGGCGGCTGGCTCGCCCGCGCCCCCGATCCTGCGCCCGCGCCGGGCGCGCGGTCGCTCGCGGGGCATTCGCCAAGCGAGCCTAGCACAAGGCGCGCAGGGCCCTGGCTTCGCGTCACATCTTCACCAGCATCGCGAGCGTCAGGCGCCGCTCGACCTTGACCAGATCGGGCGACCATCCGGACACGATCGAGCCGGGGCTGCCCTGGTTGCCGCCCGGCGGGGTGACGCCGCCGGGGCCCGAGAAGTAGGGCACGTTGGCCTCGCGGTAGTTGAACTCGCCGCGGAAGGTGATGAACGGCCGGGGCGCGTAGTCGGCGCTGAGCTGCAGGTCCCAGGCCCGGAACCCGTCACCGGGATTCTCGGTGAAGTAGGGCGTGCCCGAGAAGGCCGTGGCGCCGTTGATGGGGGGCAGCAGCACCAGGTAGCGGCCCGGATTGTTGATCGCGCCGCCGCCGAGCGTGAGCCCGTAGCGGTCGCGGTCGAACCACAGCCGGTGGTAGGCCATGAAGCCCAGGAAGTACTGCGACGAGTACGACACGCCGCCGCCGGACTCCCCGCCCGCGTCGAGGGTCAGCGACCAGGCGGCCCTGTCGAGCGTCCGGCCGGGGTGGTCGAGATACTTGCCCATGATGCTGTCGTCGGTGTGCAGGCGCAGACGGTTCACCACCCCCAGCGCGTCCTTGCCGACGTACTGGTTGCCGACGATCGAGAGCGAGCCGTTGGGGCGCCACAGGATCTGGCCGCCGCCCCCGGGCGCGTCGTTGAAGCGGCCGTAGGACTGCCAGCCGTTGATCAGCCAGGGCTCGATCTTGAGATTGTCCGACGGGAAGATCTGGAGCCGCACCCCGTTGAAGAACCACGGCGTGTTCGAGGACACGTAGGAGGGCTGATAGGTCCAGTTGTCGGCGTTGTAGTAGCTCCACAGGCCGATGTACGACATGAAGATTCCGGCCTGCAGGTTGACGCCGTGGAGCGCGTCGAAGTGGTAGCCGCCGTACGCCTCGGACAGGAAACGGTAGGCGTTGTCGAGCTGCCACTGGCCGCGGCCCGGGCTGGCATCGTTGCGCGGGGTGGTCTGCGAATACATGCCGAACTGGGTCATGACGCGGCCCATCACGTTCTTGTAGAGCAGGTCGCCGCCGAGGCCGAGCTGCGTGAGCTGGAACTCGCCGTGGCGGAACACCTCGCTGGAGCCGGAGATGGTGCCGTCCTGCGGGTTCGAAAACTCGTAGTGATAGACGTCGTCGACCCGGAACTCCCCGGTGAATGGGCCGAAGGTGAGCGGCCGCTCGCTCGCGCCTGCGTTCCCGGGCACCCAGGAGAAGTCGGCGAACGCGAACGGCTCGGCCGGTGCGGGCTTTCCCGGGCCCGCGGCCGTGGAGTCGGCGGCCGCCCACCCCGCGCCGGGGCACAGGGCGGCGCACAGCACGAGCATCGGTGCGACGAGAGCGATGGGGTGGATTCGAGACATGGGACCTCCCGCGGGATCTTCGTGAGCGCCTCCGCGCCGGGGCGTGCGGCCGCCGGCGCCGGGGCGTTCGGACATGCGCCGGTTCAGCGAGCCGGGCGGGTCGTGCCCGCGGCCGGCCCGGAGTCGCGGCCGTTCACGGTCGCGGCGTCGAGCGCCAGGTTGAGCGCCAGCACGTTGACGCGCGGCTCGCCCAGGACGCCCAGGGTCCGGCCGGTGACGTGCGCCAGGACCAGGTTTGCAACCCGCGCCGCATCGAGGCCGCGCGCCCGCGCCACGCGCGGCACCTGGACCAGCGCGGCGGCCGGGCTGATCTCGGGATCCAGCCCGCTTCCCGAGGCGGTGACCAGGTCGACCGGCACGCGTTCCGTGGCGCCGGGATCGGCGGCGCGCAGCGCATCGATCCGCGCCTTCGCGGCATCGGTCAGCGCCGGATTGAGCGGCCCGAGGTTCGAGCCCGAGGACGCGAGCGGGTTGTAGGGGACGGGCGAGGTGGCCGACAGCCGGCCCCAGAAGTACTTCGGGTCGTCGAAGGGCTGACCGATGAGAGGCGACCCCACCCGCCGTCCGTCGCGCGTGATCAGGCTGCCCGCCGCCTGGGCCGGGAAGGCGTAGCGCGCCGCGAGCGTGACCAGCACCGGGTAGATGAGCCCGGTGACGATCGTCAGAGCGAGCAGCATGACGAGCGCGGGACGGATCTCGGAGCGCATGGCGGTCTCTACACCCGATGAAGGGCGGCGAGCAGCAGGTCGATCGCCTTGATGCCGACGAACGGCGCGACCAGGCCTCCGACCCCGTAGATCAGCAGGTTGTTGCGCAGCACCGCGGCGGCGCCCAGCGGCCGGTAGCGCACGCCGCGCAGCGCGAGCGGGATCAGCGCGATGATGATCAGCGCGTTGAAGATGACCGCGGACATGATGGCGCTCTGCGGGGTGCTGAGCCGCATGATGTTGAGGGCGCCCAGTGCCGGATAGGTGGAGGCGAAGGCCGCGGGGATGATGGCGAAGTACTTGGCGACGTCGTTGGCGACGCTGAAGGTGGTGAGCGCGCCGCGGGTCATGAGCAGCTGTTTTCCGGTCTCGACGATCTCGATCAGCTTGGTGGGGTTCGAGTCGAGATCGACCATGTTCCCGGCCTCCTTGGCGGCCGGGGTGCCGGAGTTCATCGCCACCGCCACGTCGGCCTGGGCCAGCGCCGGCGCGTCGTTGGTGCCGTCGCCGGTCATGGCGACCAGGCGCCCGCCGGTCTGGTGATCGCGGATCAGCTTGAGCTTGGCCTCGGGCGTGGCCTCGGCGAGGAAGTCGTCGACCCCCGCCTCGGCGGCGATCGCGGCCGCGGTCAGCGGGTTGTCGCCGGTGATCATGATGGTCTTGATGCCCATGCGCCGCAGCTGGGCGAACCGCTCGCGGATGCCGCCCTTGACCACGTCCTTCAACTGGATGGTGCCCAGCACGGTGCCGTTCTCCGCCACCACCAGCGGCGTCGCTCCGCCGCGGGCGATGGTCTCGACCGCCACCTCGACCGCCGGCGGCACCACCCCGCCCTGCGCCTTGACGAACGCCGCGACCGCGTCGGCGGCTCCCTTGCGGATCCGGCGGTGGTCGAGGTTCACGCCGCTCATGCGCGTCTGGGCGCTGAACGGGATGAAGGTCGCCCCCAGGGTCTGAACGTCGCGCTCGCGCAATCCGAAGCGTTCTTTGGCGAGCACCACGATGCTGCGACCCTCCGGGGTCTCGTCGGAGAGCGAGGCCAGCTGGGCGGCGTCCGCGAGGCGCCCGATCTCGACCCCGGGGGCCGGGTCGAGCCGGGTCGCCAGCCGGTTGCCGAGCGTGATGGTGCCGGTCTTGTCGAGCAGCAGCACGTCGATGTCCCCGGCGGCTTCGACCGCGCGCCCCGACATGGCCACCACGTTGTCCTGGGTCAGGCGGTCCATGCCCGCGATCCCGATCGCGGACAGCAGGCCGCCGATCGTGGTCGGGATCAAGCACACCAGCAGCGCGCTCAGGGCGGTCACGGTCACCGGCGTGCCGGCCTTCGCCACCGCGACGCTGAACAGCGAGAACGGGAGCAGCGTCGCCGTGGTGAGCAGGAACACCAGGGTGAGGGCCGCGAGCAGGATCGCGAGCGCGATCTCGTTGGGGGTCTTCTGGCGCTTCGCCCCTTCGACCATGGCGATCATGCGGTCGAGGAAGGTCTCGCCCGGATTGGTGGTCACGCGCACCACCAGCCAGTCGGACAGGATGCGCGTGCCGCCCGTGACCGCGCTGCGATCGCCCCCGCTCTCGCGGATCACCGGCGCGCTCTCGCCGGTGATGGCGCTCTCGTCGACCGAGGCCACGCCCTCCAGGAT
>Ga0318497_10000793_pt1 | contig 11005 bp, 13 predicted proteins | sample GRESIP109b1f23_FD_203754 | JGI IMG/M metagenome (GOLD analysis project Ga0318497, IMG submission 203754) | Tropical soil microbial communities from Luquillo Experimental Forest, Puerto Rico - GRE.SIPMG.109b1f23 | ecosystem: Environmental > Terrestrial > Soil > Tropical forest > Bulk soil... | reverse complement strand
TTCCTCGCCGGCGCAGCGGCCGCCCCGCCCGGTAGAAAGACGCACCCGTGCAGGCACCCGATCCCTTCGACCTCGACCTGACCGTCCGCAGCCACGGGTTCTACGATCTCCCGCCCTGGCGCTACGATCCCGAGCGGCGCGTCCTCGGGCGTCCGCTCCGGCTGACGGCCGGGAGGTTGGTCTTCGCGGAGGTGGCGGACGGGGGCGGGGGGCTCGCCTTCCGCGCGCTCGCCGAGGGGCGGCTCGCGTCCGGCGAGGCGCGGGAGGCGCGCGCCGCGATGCGCGAATGCCTCTCCCTCGGCGAGGATCTCGCGCCGTTCCGGGCGCTTGCGCGGGAGGTCGAGGCGCGGCGGGTCGCGGGCGGCGCTGCGGCGCGGGAGCTGCCCGACCTCCGCTGGGCGATCGCGCGCGGCGCCGGGCGGCTCCTGCGCTCGCCGACGGTCTTCGAGGACGCCGTGAAGACGCTCTGCACGACCAACTGCTCGTGGGCGCTCACCCGCGCGATGGTGACGCGGCTCTGCGACCTCCTCGGCGAGCCGGCGCCGCTCGGCGCCCGGACGTTCCCGACGCCCGCGGCGATGGCGGCGGTGCCCGAGCGGTTCTACCGCGACGAGATCCGCGCCGGGTACCGCGCGCCGTTCCTCGCCGCGCTCGCGCGCGCCGAGGCCTCCGGCGCCCTCGACCTCGAGGCGCTCCGGGCGAGCCCGCTGCCGACCGACGCCCTGGCGGCGCACATCCGCGGGCTCGCCGGGTTCGGCCCGTACGCGACCGAGCACCTCCTCCGCCTCCTCGGCCGCCACGATCACCTCGCGCTCGACTCCTGGACGCGGGCCAAGCTCGCGCGCCTCCGGGGGCGCCGGCGCGTCCCCTCCGACCGGACGCTGCGGCGCTGGTTCGCGCCCTACGGCGCGTGGGCTGGCCTCGCGATGTGGCTCGAGGTGACCGCCGACTGGCACGGCGACCGGCCGGCGTGGCCTTGACGGTCCGATCGCGCGGCGGGCGCCCGGACGGGGCCGAGCGCCATGGGCGCTTCCCCGTGGTACAACGGCGCGGCCCGGGAGGGAGCGCGATGAAGGCGGCGTTCGTACTCGTGAAGTGTGACCTGGGACGGCTCGAGTCGGTGGCCAACGCCATCATGGAGATCGAGGGCGTCTCGGAGGTCCACTCCGTCACCGGCGAGCACGACCTGCTCGTCAAGCTCTACGCGCCGACGTACGAGGAGTTCGGCGACCTGATCCCCGACCAGCTCCAGAAGGTCCCCGGCGTGAAGCACACGGTGACGATGCTCGCGTTCCGCGCGTTCAAGCCGACGGCGTAGGCTGGCGAGGCGACCATGGCCTTCCGCATCCGGCAGCCGGTGCGCCACCCCGACGTGGACCGCGCCGGGATCGTCTACTTCCCGCGCTTCTTCGACTTCTTCCACCGCGCCCTCGAGGACTTCTTCCAGCAGGAGGTCGGCCTCCCGTACTGGAACCTCGAGGAGACGCTCCACGCCGCGCTCCCGGTCGTGCACCTCGAGACCGAGTTCGAGCGGCCGCTCGCGCACGGCGACCTCGTCACGATCGAGCTCGAGACGCTCGCGCTCGGCGAGCACTCCGTGACGCTCGGCTATCGGGTGTTCCGGCCCGGCCAGGCCGAGCCGGCCGCGTCGTCCCGCATCGTGCTCTGCGCGATCGACGTGCCGTCGTGGCGCAAGATCTCGGTGCCGGACGTGATCCGGCGCGCGTTCGAGCGACACCTCGCGGCGCATTGACGCCGCCGGCCCGTCAGCTCGGCTCGGGGGCGCCGTCCGCCGTCCCGTACTCGCGCTCGTACATGGAGAGGACGGACAGCAGGAACGTGAACGAGAGCGGGCCGAGGATGAGGCCGATCCCGCCGAACACGGCGATCCCGCCGAGCAGCGAGAAGAAGACGACCCCGCCGTGCAGCTCCATCCCGCCCTTGAGCAGGTAGGGGCGCGCCACGTTGTCGACGAGCGACACGACCGCCAAACCCCACACGACGAGGAAGAGGCCCGCGAGCAGGTGACCGGACGCGACCATGAGCAGCCCGACCGCGACCACGATCGCCGCGCCGCCGATCCCGGGGATGAGAGAGACGACGAACGTCCCGAGGGCGAGGAAGGCGACGTTCGGCGCGCCCGCGACGAGGTAGCCCACCGTCCCCGTCGCCGCCTGGATCCCGGAGGTCGCGATGGTGGCCCAGAGGACGGAGACGCTCGTCCTGCGGAACTCGTGGGCGAGCTCGCGGAAGCGGCCGCGGGGCAGGGGGACGTGCCGGTCGAGCCAGTCGAGGAGCCGGTCACCATCGGTGAGGAAGAAGAAGAGCGCGATGAGCATCATCACCGTCTGGAACGCGGCGCCGGTGGTCGCGCTGAGCAGGCTCGCGAGGGCACCGGCGGCCTGGGCGGTCCTCGCCCCGGCCAGCCTCTGCAGCTGCTGCTGCGGCTCCGGGAAACCCTCGAGGATCCTCCGGACGGCGTCCTCGACGGGGCCGGGGAGCCGCCCGAGCAGGCCAGCGACGCCCTCGCTCTCGAGCACGCCGCGGACCCAGGCGATCCCGGACAGCGCCTCGCGGACGAGCACCGTCGCGACGCCAGCGACGGGCAGGACCACCGCGAGCACGGCGAGCACGACGAGCAGCGCGGCGGCGATCAGGCGCCGCCCGCCGAGGCGACGCGTGAGCCACTCCATCCAGCGCCGGAACGCGGCGGTGAGGACGGCGGCGACGAAGAGGCCCTTCCAGAACGGCGAGATCACGAGGAGCGTCAGCGCGAGCGCGCCGAGGAGGAGCACGAGCAGGGCGCGGCGCGCGTGGCGTGGGGCGGCGGTCATGGCGATCCTCAGAAGTTCGCGTGCACGCGGTCGGGCGGGACGCCGGCCTGCGCGAGGGTGCGGCGGACGTCGTCGACCATCGCGGTCATGCCGGAGACGAACGCCACGGCGTCTCCCGGCGGCGCGCCGCCGAACGCGACGGAGCGCGCCACCTCCTGCACGCGCCCGCGCACCCCCTGCCACGCGTCGTCGGCGCCGGAGGGGCAGAGGATCACGCGGACGCCGCGCCGCTCCCAGGCGAGGTGCTCGTCCAGGTAGGCGAACTCGTCGCCGTGGCGCTGACCGTAGAAGAGGGTGATCCGGCCGAAGCGATCCCGGTGCTGGACGAGGTGCTGGACGAGCGCGCGGATCGGCCCGATCGCCGATCCCGCGGCGAACAGGAGCACGTCCCGCCCCTCCGCATCCCGCACCGGGAAGCCCTTCCCGAACGGCGGCGACACCTCGAGGTGCGCGCCGGGATCCCCCTTCGCGATGACCGCGTCCGCGACGCGCCCGCCGCGCTTCACGAGCAGGTCCGCCAGGCCGCCCGCGTCCGGCGCGCTCGTGAGCGCGAAGAAGGCCTCGCCCGTGGGCGTCCGGATCTTCACAACCTGGCCGGGGAGCGCGTGCGTGGCCGCGAGCGCGGGCGGCATCCGGAGGCGCAGCGCGCGGAACGCCGGTGTCTCGTCCCAGGCGGAGACGACGGGCACGCTCGCGTGCTGCGCGGGGCCGGTCACGCGCGAAAGCTATCACCGCCGGCGCGCTGGGGCCCGTCCGGTACGGGGCGTCGGCGGCGCGCCGCCCGGCGCGGACGATCACCGCCGGTGACGACCGCAGGCGCCGGCGGGACGGGCTACTCCGGCGCCTCGGTCCGGCGCGGGCGCCGCGGCGCGGGTCGGCGCGCGGCGGCACCGGCGAGATCGTCGAGGTCGAGCAGCCAGCCATCCCGCGCCGCCAGCGTCGGGACGCCGGTCCGCCCGGAGATGGCGAGGGCCAGCTCCTCGGCGCGGCCGCGGGCGAGCTGCATCCCGAGGTGGGTGAGGACGGCGAGCCGTGGCCGGATCTCCGCGACGAGGAGCTCGGCGTCGTCCGCGCCGAGGTGCAGGTACCTCCGATCGCGGCCGCGCTCGCGCGTCGTGTTGACGAGGAGGAGATCCACCCCGGAGTACGCCTGTGGCAGCGCGTCCATCCAGTACGTGTCGACCACGTGCCCCACGGTGAACCCGCCGGCGGAGAGCCGGTACCCGTAGGTCTCGACCCCGTGGTCGTGCGCGAGCGGCGTGTCGAGGACGACGCCCGGCGCGAGCTCGTGCCGGCTCCCCTCGGCGAGGACGCGGCGCTCGGCCACGAACGACTGCGCGTACCGAAACACGACCGGCTCCACCTCGAGCGCGTCGCGCGGCGCGAGCAGCGTCCCGCGCCGCCCGAACCCGCCGCGGCTCATCGCCTCGACGACCGCCGTCGCGTCCCCCGCGTGGTCGAGGTGCCGGTGGGTCACGACGAGCGCGTCGACCTTCGTGGGGTCGACGCGCGGGCGTGACGCGAGCGCGCGCACGAGCGCGCCGGGCCCCGGATCGACCCAGATCGTCGCGCCGCCGAGCGTCCAGACGAGCCCCCCGGAGTGTCGGAGCTGCGTCGAGACGACGAAGCGCGCCCCGGCCGTCCCCAGGAACTTGAGCGTCCGCGGAGCCCGCTCCACGGATCAGAAGGTAAGCAGCGACTGGACCTTCTCACGGCCGAGCAGCCGCGCGCCGTGGAGGAACGAGAGCTCGGCCAGGAAGGCGTACGCGACGAGCTCCGCCCCCTGCCTCGCGACGAGCCGCCCCACCGCCGCCGCCGTCCCGCCCGTGGCGAGCACGTCGTCGACGATGAGCACGCGCTCGCCCGGGCCGACGGCGTCGACGTGCAGCTCGAGCGCGTTCTCGCCGTACTCGAGCGCGTAGACCTCGCGGATGGTCTCCCAGGGGAGCTTCCCGGGCTTGCGCGCGATGGTCAGGCCGGCGCCGAGCGCGTAGGCGAGCGGCGCCGCGAAGAGGAACCCGCGCGACTCGATCCCGACGACCTTCGAGATGCGCGCGTCCTTCCAGCGCGCCACGAGGGCGTCGATCACCTCGCGGAAGGTGGCGGGGTCGGAGAGGACGGGCGTGATGTCCTTGAAGACGATCCCCTTCTTCGGGAAGTCGGGGACATCTCGGATGCGGGCGCGGACGGCTTCCAAGGCCATGGCGGCGAAGCCTATCACGGCTGCGGCGCGGGCTCGGACCGCGGTTCAAGGGAGGTAGAGGAGAGGGTTCTTCGGGCGGGTCCCCTCCCGCACCTCGAAGTGGAGATGCGGCCCCGTCGTGCGCCCGGTCTGGCCCACGCGCGCGATCGGCGCGCCGGCCTCGACGCGCGTCCCCTCGCGGACGAGCACGCGGGAGTTGTGCGCGTAGACGGTCGCGAGGCCGCCCTCGTGCTTCAGGATGACGACCGCGCCGTAGCCCGGCTGCTCGCCCGCGTAGACGACCGTCCCCGCCGCGGCCGCCGTGACGGAGGCGCCCTCGGGCGCCGCGATGTCGATCCCGTCGTGGCGCTGCCCGGCGCGGACGCCGTACCGACCGTAGAGGACGCCCTTCAGCGGCCAGGCGAGGTGGACGCGGGAAGTCGAGCTCGGCGTCTTGGTCGGGGTCGTCCCTCGACTCCGCTCCGCCGCTGGCGCGGCGTCGCGGAGCCTGTCCCGAGCCTGGTCGAGGGGCTCGGGATGAACGGCCGAGGTCGAGGTCGAGGTCGGGCTCGTGGTCGCGGTTGGGGTTGCGGTCGAAGTCGGGGTCGGGCTCGGGCTCGGGGTCGGGGTCGAGGTCGAGGTCGAGGTCGAGCTCGCCCCCACCTCGACCACTCGCGTCGCCCCGGGGACGAACAGCTCCGTCCCGACCGCCACGTTGCGGGGATCCGCGATGCCGTTCGTCTCCATCAGGTCGGCCGGGTCGATCCCGTAGGCGCGCGCGATCCGGTAGATCGTCTCCCCGCGCCGCACGACGTGCACGACGCCCGCGAGCGCCGGCTCGTCGTGGCGCGGCGTGGACTCGAGCGGGATCGGGAGCGGCGTGGGGCCGGGGGCGACCGTCGCGCGGGGCGCGCAGGCCGCGGCGAGCGCGAGGGCGGCGGCCAGCGCCGCCCGGCGGATCACAGCTCCGGCTCCTTCTCGTAGCCGGGGACCGTCCAGCTCCGCATCTCCTGGAGCACGGCGTCGTGCGTGGAGTCGAGGTGTAGCGGCGTGATCGAGACGAGCCCGTCCTTCAGCACGCAGTTGCAGTCGGAGCCCGGGATGTCCTCGTTCGTCGCGCCGCCCTCGCCCCCGATCCAGTAGTACTTGCGACCGCGCGGATCCGTCTTCTCGACGACCTCGTTCCCGTACGTGCGGCGGCCGAGGCGCGAGAAGCGGTAGCCGCGGATCGGGCCCGGGGGGACGTTCACGTTGAGGAGGAGGGGCGAGGAGAGCGGCGCCTGGGCCACGCGCCGCGCGAAGGCGGCCGCGAAGGGCGCGGCGTGCTCGAAGCCGTGGGGAGGCCCCGACGCGAGCGAGACCGCGATCGCCGGGACTCCGAGGAGCGCGGCCTCCATCGCGGCCGCGACGGTGCCCGAGTAGAGGACGTCGTTGCCCAGGTTCGGCCCGTGGTTGATGCCCGAGATCACGAGGTGGGGGCGCGCGCCGCGCAGGACGTGGTTCAGCCCCATGTACACGGCGTCGGTCGGGGTGCCGTCGACCGCGTACCAGCGGGGCCGGAGCTCGTGGAGCCTCAGCGGGCGGGAGAGCGAGATCGAGTGCGACGAGGCGGACTGCTCGCGATCCGGCGCCACCACCCACACCTCGTCGTCCGCGAACGCGGCCGCGAGCGCCTTCAGCCCCGGCGCGTAGACGCCGTCGTCGTTCGAGAGGAGGACGCGCACGCGCGTGAATCTACCAACCGAGGCGCGCTGCCGCCAGGCGAGCCGGCCGACGCCAGCGACCGACGACCGGGGACCGCGCGACGCGGGCTCGTCACTCGAGCGCGTCGAGCTCCGCGGCGAGCGCCTCGGCGACGTCGCGCGCGTGCCGGATCGCGCCCGGCCGCAGCCGCCCGAGCGCGCGCCGCACCGCGGCCTCGACCGTGCCGTTCCGCAGCGTGTCGAGCGCGCGCCCCTTCGTCGAGAGATGGAGGAGGGCGCGGCGCGCGTCGGCCGGGTCCGGTCGGCGCTCGAGCAGGCCGCGGTCGACGAGGCGCCGGAGGACGCCGGTGAGCGTGCTCGGGTGGAGGTGCAGGATCTCGGACAGCTCGCCCGCCGACACGCCAGGATAGCGCCCCACGATCCGGACCACGAACCGCTGCGGCGCGGTGATCCCCGCCCGCACCTCGAGCCGCTTCGACGCCGACTGCAGGGCGTGATCGAGCGCCCAGAGCGTCCGGATGAAGTCGAACACCGGGCCGAGGCTCCGGCGAGACGCGGCCGCCGCGGAGCCGGGCTTTCGCGCGCGCGCAGGCATGCCGGGTCATTTCACCCGAAAGGCCGCCGCGCGGCCATCTCAAAGCCCGCCACCCCCCGACGCGTGCGATCCCCCGTCGCCTCTTGAACGTCCGCGCGGGACACGCTTAACTGCGAATTCGACACGCAGTACGTGTGTCGGGGGGAAGTCTTGGAGACTGGCTCGGGGGAGCCCGCGGCGGCGCGCGCCGCGGGAGGGGGCGAGCTCTCGCCCGCGGAGGGCGTCCGATTGGCGCGCCTCCGGTCGGTCACGGAGGCGCTCGCGCGGGCCGGTACGCCCGACGAGGTCACGTCCGTGGCGATCGGGTGCTGCGTCGCGGCGCTCGGCGCCGCGCGCGGGCTCCTCCTCGTCCACGGCCCTGGCGGACCGCTCGAGATCCCGGGCGCCGGGGCGACGGCGCCGGAGCCGCGCGCCCCAGGCCCCGCGAGCGGCTCGATCGCGACCGCCCTCGAGGCCCTTCGTCGCGGCAGCGCCGTCTTCGTGGAGGGCCCGGCGGCGGGGTCGTCGGAAGGTCCGGTCGACGCGGACTCGGCCGGCGCCGTGGCGGCGCTGCCCCTCGCTGCGGGGGGGCGCGTCCTCGGGGTGCTCGTCGCCTGCTTCGATGCGCCGCGAGAGTTCCCCGACGCCGACCGAGCGTTCGCGACGGCGGTCGCGGACGCCTGCGCGCTCGCGCTCGCCCACACGCGCGCGCTGAGCGACGCGCGCTCCGCCACCCGCATCCGGGAGGAGTTCCTCCACGTCGCGTCCCATGAGCTGCGCGGACCGCTCGGCACGCTGCGGCTCGGGGTCCAGCTCCTGCTCCGCGAGGTGCGCACCGGCGGCGGGCGGCCGCCCGAGGCGCGCCTGCACATGATCGAGCGGCAGTCCGAGCGGCTCGTCCGGCTCGCGGACGCGCTGCTCGACGTATCGCGCATCACCTCGGGGCGGCTCGAGCTCGCCCGCGAGCGGGCCGACCTCGCGGCCGTCGTACGGGAGGTGGCCGCGCGGCACGCCGCGGAGGGGGAGGCGGGCGCCCTCATCGGCTGCGATCTCCCGGACGCGCTCCCGTGCGAGCTCGACGTGGGGCGCATGGAGCAGGTGCTCACGAACCTCCTCTCGAACGCCGTCAAGTACGGCCGAGGCCGCCCGATCGAGGTGACGCTCCGGGGAGAGGGGGGCGCCGCGCGACTCTCCATCCGTGACCACGGGATCGGGATCGCCCAGGCCGACCAGGTGCGGATCTTCGACAGGTTCGAGCGGGCGGTGTCCGGGCGACACTACGCGGGCCTAGGCCTCGGGCTCTGGATCGTGAGACAGATCGTGGAAGCGCACGGGGGCACCATCCGCGTTCGGAGCGCGCCGGACGAGGGTTCGACCTTCGTCGTGGAGCTGCCGCTCGTCGCTCCGAGCAGGGAGGGAGCATGACGCTGTCGATCCGATCGCCGTCTTTCACGGATGGTTCGAGCATCCCGCAGCGCCACACCTGCGAGGGCGCCGACGTGTCGCCCCCGCTCGAGTTCGACGGGGCGCCGGCGGGGACCCGCTCGCTGGCGCTCGTGGTCGACGACCCGGACGCACCCGACCCGCGCGCGCCGACGCGCGTGTGGGTGCACTGGGTCCTCTACGATCTCCCGCCGGACACGCGCGCGCTCCCCGAGGCGCTCGCGGCCTCGCGCTTGCCGAAGGGCGCGCGCGAGGGGGTGAACGACTGGAACAGGACGGGCTGGGGAGGCCCGTGCCCGCCCATCGGCCGCCACCGGTACTTCTTCAAGCTCTACGCGCTCGACGTCGAGCTCGGCGATCTCCGGCGGCCGAGCAAGGCGGACCTCCTCGCGGCGATGCACGGGCACGTCCTCGCGGAGGCGCAGGTGATGGGGACGTACGAGAAGCGGAAGCCGTGAAGGAGCAGCCATTAGCCATCAGCTGTCAGCCATCAGCCCGAGCGCGCAGTGGACTGACGACTGACGGCTGACCGGCGTTCGATCCCCCGTCCGTAGTGTGCGTCTGCAATTAGCGGGCGGCCCCTGGACGGGGCGTCCCTCACGGTGAGATTGTGTCGCGGTGCGTCGCGGGAGGGGAACGCCGCGGCACCCATGCTCCACCTCATTCAGGCTTCTGCCGCGCTCCTGCGCGGGGTCCTTCTTCCCGCCGGTCGCAGGCCCGGTGGGCGGCACGGCGCTCGTGGTGCGCTCGGCGGCGGCCGTTCGGCCGGGCCGGCGAGCCGCGTCCGCCGCTCGCTCCGCGCCTCGTGCGCCGAGGGGGTGTTCGCCGAGCTCTTCTCGGCGTGCGCAGGCCCCACCGTCCTCACGGCGTGGGCGCTCCACCTCCGGGCCACGCCGCTCGAGGTCGGCTTCGTCGCGGCGCTCCCGCAGCTCGCGCAGGCGGTCCAGCTCCCCGCGGCGTGGGCTACCGCGCTCTTCGGCCGGCGACGCGTCGCGATCGTCACGATCGCGCTCTCGCGCCAGGCGCTCCTCCCGCTCGCGCTCCTCCCGCTCCTGCCGCTCGGTAACGGCGCCCAGCGCACCCTGCTCCTCGCGACCGCGACGCTCTCCGCGGCCCTCTCGGTCGCGGGCAACAACGCCTGGACGTCGTGGATGGGAGAGCTCGTCCCCGAGCGGCTCCGCGGCCGGTACTTCGGCCAGCGCACCGCGCTCTGCACCGTGTTCGGCACGGCCGGCGGGCTCGTCGCGGCGCGCGTCCTCGACGGCGCGGCGAGCGCGCGCGCAGCGGAGCTCGCGCTCGCGGCGCTCGTCCTCGCCGCCTCCGCGGTCGGGTGGACCACGACCGCGCTCCTCGCCCGGCAGCACGAGCCGGGCGCGCCGCCGCCCCGCGCGCCCGCGCTCCGGGACGCGCTCCGCCCGGTCGCGGACCCCCGCGCGCGCGAGTTCCTCGCGTACCAGCTCGCCTGGAACGCGTCCGTCGGGCTCGCCGGCGGGTACTTCACGTTCCACCTGCTTCACAACCTGCACGTCGGGTACACGATCGTCGCGCTCCACGCCTCCCTCGTCGCGACGACGCGCGTCGTCTCCGCTCCGTTGTGGGGCCGCGCCATCGATCGCTACGGCGCGGCGCCCGTCCTCGCCGCCTGCTCCTTCGCGGCCGCGGCGCTGCCGCTCCTGTGGCTCGGGACGTCCGAGGGCGTCCTGTGGCCCCTCGCCCTCGACGCCGCGATCGGCGGCGCGGCCTGGGGTGGCCACGGGCTGGCGTCCTTCGCCGTGCCGCTCGATCTCGCGCCGCGCCGCGACCGGCCGTTCTACGTCGCGGTCACGGCGATGGCGGGCGGAGTGGCGTATGCCGCGGCGACGTCGCTCGGAGGCGTGCTCGCCGCGGCCGTGCCGCGCGTCGCGCCGACCCTCGTCGGACCCGCGCACGGGCTCGAGCCGATCTTCGCCCTCTCCGCCGCGGGCCGGGTCGCGAGCGCCTTCCTCGCCGTGCGCCTCGCCGGCGGCGGCGCCACCGCGCTCGGAGAGCTCCACCGGAGCGCCGCGCGCGGCGCGCTGGCCCTGGTGCGCGCGCCGTTCTATCGGCGGTGAACGCCGGCCGTCGGGGAGGGGCAGGGCGGGGACGCAGTACCCGTTACAATCGGTGAATGCCCAGCCGCTCCACCGGCTTCACGTGCTCCTCGCGGAGCCAGGCGGCCGTGTCGATCCGGATCGCGTCCTCGTGCGTGCCGCCGCGCATCACGATCCAGGGCTGGCGGGCGACCTCGTCG
>Ga0318497_10000788_pt1 | contig 11020 bp, 8 predicted proteins | sample GRESIP109b1f23_FD_203754 | JGI IMG/M metagenome (GOLD analysis project Ga0318497, IMG submission 203754) | Tropical soil microbial communities from Luquillo Experimental Forest, Puerto Rico - GRE.SIPMG.109b1f23 | ecosystem: Environmental > Terrestrial > Soil > Tropical forest > Bulk soil... | reverse complement strand
GCCCGCCGACCGCCAGCCGGATGGAGAGCCCAATGGCACTACGCAGTGATCGTCTTGACGCCATCGTCAACTTGAGCAAGCGGCGCGGTTTCGTGTACCCGTCCAGCGAGATCTACGGCGGACTGCGCGCGGCCTGGGATTACGGGCCGCTCGGCGTCGAGATGAAAAACAACGTCAAGCGCCAGTGGTGGCGGACGATGGTCCAGGAGCGCGAGGACATCGTCGGCATCGACTCATCGGTGATCCTCGCCCGTGAGGTCTGGGAGGCGAGCGGTCACGTCACCAACTTCGTCGACCCGTTGACGGAGTGCCAGGCCTGTCACAAGCGGTTCCGCGCCGACCACCTCATCGAGGCGTACGAAGCACGGCCACCCGCCGGAGAACGGGCTGCATAGCATCGCCTGCCCGAACTGCGGCACCCGTGGCGCCTTCACCGAGCCGCGGATGTTCAACGGGCTGCTCCGCACCTACCTCGGCGCTACCGAGGATGAGTCGGGCCTGGCCTACTTGCGCCCAGAGACCGCGCAGGGCATCTTCATCAACTTCAAGAACGTGCTCACGACATCGCGTCGCAAGGTCCCGTTCGGCATCGGCCAGATCGGCAAGTCGTTCAGGAACGAGATCACCCCGGGCAACTTCATCTTCCGCACCCGGGAGTTCGAGCAGATGGAGATGGAGTTCTTCGTCAAGCCGGGCTCGGACGAGGAATGGCACGAGTACTGGCTCGAGCAGCGGCTCGCCTGGTGGGTCGGCCTGGGCATCAGCAAGGACAACCTGCGCCTCTACGAGCACCCGGCCGAGAAGCGCTCGCACTACTCCAAGCGCACGGTGGACATCGAGTACCGCTTCGACTTCGTCGGCTCGGAGTGGGGGGAACTCGAGGGCATCGCCAACAGGACCGACTACGACCTGTCCACCCACCAGGAAGCGTCCAAGCAGGACATGACGTACCTGGACCAGGAGTCCGGCGAGCGGTTCATTCCCTATGTCATCGAACCGGCGGCCGGGGTGGACCGGGGCACGCTGGTCTTCCTGCTGGAGGCGTACGCCGAGGACGAGGCGCCGGACGCCAGGGGCAGGCTGGAGAAGCGGACCGTGCTGCGCCTCGACCCGCGGCTCGCTCCGGTCAAGGTCGCGGTGCTGCCGCTGTCCCGCAACGCCGACCTGTCCCCGAAGGCCCGGGACATCGCCGCCGTGCTCCGCAAGCGGTGGAACACCGATTTCGACGACGCCAGCGCCATCGGGCGCCGCTACCGGCGCCAGGACGAGATCGGCACCCCGTACTGCGTCACGGTCGACTTCGACTCCCTCGAGGACCAGGCCGTCACGGTGCGGGAGCGTGACTCCATGGCGCAGGTGCGCATCGGCATCGACGCCCTGCCGGACTACCTCGCCGAGCGCCTGCCGGCCTGGTAACCGCCGCGGGCACGGGTAACGGGCTAGTCCTGGTACCGGGCTAGTTCGCGCCGCGCCACCGACTCGAGGTGGACGTCGTCGGGGCCGTCGGCGATCCGGAGCGCGCGGCTCGCGGCGTACAGCTGTGCGAGCGGCACGTCCCCGGACAGCCCGAGCCCGCCGTGCACCTGGATCGCGCGGTCGATGATCTCCCCGGCGGCCCGCGGCACTGCGGCCTTGATCGCGGCGATCTCCGTCCGCGCGCCCTTGGGCCCGGCAGTGTCCAGCAGCCAGGCGGTCTTGTGCACGAGCAGCCGGAGCTGCTCGATCGTGACGCGCGATTCGGCGATGTCCCGGCGCACGGCGCCGTTGGCAGCCAGCAGGGCGCCGAACGCGGTCCGCGACAGCGCCCGGCGCGCCATGAGCTCAAGTGCCCGCTCGCTCATCCCGATCGCCCGCATGCAGTGGTGCACGCGCCCGGGGCCCAGGCGGCTCTGCGCGATGGCGAAGCCCGCGCCGGCGTCGCCGAGCAGGTTCGCCGCCGGCACGCGGGCGCCCTCGAACCGCAGCTCACAATGCCCCTGATGGTCGTGGTAGCCGAACACCGTGAGGTCGCGGACGAGGATCACGCCGGGGGTGTCAAGCGGCACCAGGACCAGAGAGTGCCGTCGGTGGGCCCCGGCGTCCGGGTCGGTTACCCCGAGCACGAGCGCGATCCGGCACCGGGGGTCGGCGGCGCCGGTGATCCACCACTTGCGTCCGGTGATGACCAGCTCGTCGCCGTCATGGGAGATCCTGGTCGCGATGTTGGTGGCGTCGGAAGAGGCGACATCGGGTTCGGTCATCGCGAAACACGAGCGGATCTGGCCCTCCAGCAGCGGGTCGAGCCACCTGCGCCGCTGCTCGGCGGTGCCGAATGCGTGCAGCAACTCCATGTTGCCGGTGTCCGGCGCGGAGCAGTTGCATGCCTCGGCGGCGAGCACGGGGGAGCGGCCCATGAGCTCGGCGAGCGGCGCGTATTCGGTGTTGCTGAGGCCGGAAACGCCAGGCAGGAAAAGATTCCACAGTCCGCGCGAGCGCGCCTCCGCCTTGAGGTCCTCCACGACCGGCGGAACATGGTGCGGGTTGAGCGAGGCCGAGCGGCTGCGGGCGTAGACCGCCTCAGCCGGGTAGACGCACTCGTCCATGAACGCGGCCAGGCGCTCCCGCATCTCGCGCGACCGGTCGCTCAGGCTGAAATCCACGCGGCGACACTACGCGCCGCGCCGCGCCCGCGGCACGGGCGAACGTCCCGAGTCAGCCCGTTTTCTCGAAGAAGCGGCGCGGGTTGGCGGTCAGCATGGTGGCGATCTGCTCGTCGGTCACCCCGTGCTCGCGGGCGTAGGGCAGAACGTCGTCGTGGATGTGCAGGTAGTGCCATTGAGGCAGGAACGCCAGCACGTTTGGGTCGATCCAGTCGATATAACAGGAGGCGTCGTGGGACAGCACCATGCGCTCGGCGTAGCCGCGGCGGCACATCTCCACCAGCGTGTCGGCTCGCGCCTCGAACGTGATGTCCAGGTTGATCCCGAACCGGTCCATGCCCAGGGTGAACCCGGCGTCGGCCAGTTCCGCGAGGTGGTCGCAGTCGGTGGTGTCGCCGCTGTGGCCGAGCACCACCCGGCCGGGATCGACCCCGGCGGAGTCGCACAGCACCCGCTTGACCTCAAGACCGGTCCGCGACCCCGGGTGGGTGTGCACGGTGACCGGCACGTCGGTCTGGTGGTGGGCCGCGGCGACCGCGCGCATCACGCGCTCGACGCCCGGGGTCATGCCCTCCTCGTCGATGGCGCACTTGAGCATGCCCGCCCTGACCCCGGTGCCGGCGATGCCTTCGGTGATGTCGCCCACGAACATGTCCACCATCGGGTCGGGCACCTCGGCGCCGACCGCCTCGTTCAGCGCCGGGCCGCGGTAGCGGAAGAAAAACGGCACGCTGTCGTAGGTGTACAGGCCGGTGGCGACGATGATGTTGAGCTCGGGCACCCGCTCGGCGACCCGCTGGATCCGCGGCAGGTAGCGGCCCAGGCCGACCACGGTCGGGTCGACGATCGTGCGGACGCCCTGGGCGGCCAGCGCGCTCAGTTTGCGCACCGCGTCCGCGATCCGCTCGTCCTCGCTGCCCCACTCGCCGGGGTAGTTCCGCTGCACGTCCGCCGTGAGTAGGAAGATGTGCTCATGCATGTAGGTCGGCCCGAGGTCGGCGGTGTCCACCGGGCCGCGGACGGTGGGGATCTCGCTCATTCCGGCCGCAGCTCTCTCTTAAGGATCTTCCCGGTTGGGCCCTTCGGCAGGTCTTCGGCGATCCGCACCTCGCGCGGGTACTTGTAGGCCGCCAGCCGCTCCCGGCAGTAGGCCATGATGTCGTCCGGATCCGCCTCGGCGCCCGGCTTGGGCACGACGAACGCGAGGATCTCCTCGCCCAGCTTCGGGTCGGCCTTGCCGACGACGGCGGCTTCGGCCACCGCGGGATGGCCGAATAGCACCTCCTCGATCTCCCGCGGGTACACGTTGTAGCCGCCCCGGATGAGCATGTCCTTCTTGCGGTCCACGACGAACAGGTAGCCGTCCTTGTCGGCGTAGGCCAGGTCGCCGGTGTGGAACCAGCCGCCGCGGAACGCCTCCGCGGTCGCCGCGAGGTTGCCGTAGTAGCCCTTCATCACGTTGTGGCCGCGGATGACGATCTCGCCGATGTTCTCCGAGCCGGGCGGCAGCGGCTTGTCCTGCTCGTCCACCACCCGGACTTCCACGCCCCAGATCGGCTTGCCGATCGAGAGCACCTTGCGCTGCTCGGCGCTGACGTTGAAGGTCGTGGTGCTGGCCGTCTCGGACAGCCCGTAGCCCTCCAGGATCACCACGCCGGGGAACTTCTCCTCGAATGCGCGGATGACCTCGCCCGGGATCGCGGCGCCGCCGGAGATCCCCACCCGCAGCGAGGACAGGTCCCGGCTGGCCACGTCCGCTTGCAGCAATGTGTAGTACATGGTCGGGACGCCGGAGAAGATCGTGCACCGGTACCGCGCGATGGCGTCCAGCACCGCGTCCGGCTCGAACCGGGGGATGAGCACCAGCGTCCCGCCGAACCGCACGGCCGTGTTCAGGACGCTGGACAGGCCGAACACGTGGAACATCGGCAGCACCGCGACCCCGATGTCGTCGTCGCGGAAGCCGAACAGCTCGCCGGCCACGGTGCAGTTCATGTACAGCTGGAAGTGGGTCAGCTCGGCGCCCTTCGGCTTGCCGGTGGTGCCGCTGGTGTAGATGATCACCGCGGTGTCGTCGGCGTTGACCGGCTCGATCTCGCCGGTGTCGTCGGCGAAGTAGAGCTCGTCGTAGTCCCTGGTCCCCTCGGGCCGCTGGTCGTTGCCCGGGAGGTTCACCACGTACATGGACACGTCCCCGGCCTCGCGGGCGCCGGCTACCGCCTCCGCCGCGAAGCCCTCGAAGGTGATCAGCATCCTGGACTCGGAGTCCCGCAGCTGGTAGGCGACCTCGGGCGCCTTCAGCAGCGGGTTGAGCGGGACCATCACCAGGCCGGCCTTGAGGATGGCGAAGTAGGTGAACAGGAACTGCGGCAGGTTGGGCAACTGCACCGCGACCTTGTCGCCACGGCGCAGCCCGGTGCCGAGCAACGCGCTGGCCACCCGCCCGGAGATCTCGTCCACCTCGGTATAGCTGAAGGTCAGGTCGCTGATGTGGCACAGCGGATGGTCGGGCCTGGCGTGGCGGGACTCCCGCAGCATGACGGCGAGGTTGAAGCTCATGACGCTCCTATTACGGACGGGTAACTCAGACTACGACGCCGCGCGGCCCGCGACGAGGCCGCCACGGGCACGCGCGGAGTCTGCTACGCTGTCACCAATATGTAGCAACGTTACATGTAGCGATCCAAGCTATCGGAGCTCCCTGGTGCCAGATAGCGGCGGAGGCGGTCATGCGCAGGTCAATGGCGGCGGTAACCAGCATCGCGTGGTTCGTGGCGGTAGGCGGGACGTTCGGCTGCCTGCTTCCGTACCTGCTGGACTACTGGCACTTCCACGAGCCGCTGCCGTACTGGGGGATCGCGCGGGCGGCGGGCGGCGCGCTGATCGCTGTCGGCCTGGTCCCGATAGTCGACTCGTTCATCGAGTTCTTCCGGGCGGAGGGCACCCCGGTGCCGGTGGCGTCGCCGCCTCGCCTCGTGGTGAGCGGGTTCTACCGGTACGTGCGCAACCCGATCTACGTTGGCTTCGTGATCGTCTTGCTGGGCCAGGCGCTGCTCTTCGGCTCGGCCGGGCTCCTGGTGTACGCGCTGATCGCCTGGTGCGTCGGCGCGGCCGCCGTGCGCTGGTACGAGGAGCCCAGGCTCGCCCGCGCGTTCGGTGCCGAGTACCAGGAGTACCGGCGAGCCGTGCCTGCCTGGCTGCCCCGGCTTCGGCCCTGGACGCCTACACCAGGGCGGACATGACCGTGTCCAGGGCGGAGTCCGCGTCGCGGGACCCAGTAGCCACCTGGGCGCGCGCGGCGGCCGCGTCGGCCCGGGCCGCGTCGGCCCGGGCGGCGCGGTCGAAGATCTCGGCGGCCGCCGCGTGGAACCCGGCAGGCAGCCCGGCCGCGGCCATCGACGCGGCGATCTCTTCCATCTCGGCGACCCAGCGCCAGCCCTTGGCCGCCGCGGCCGCTGCGGAACGCTCGGACTGCGCGCCGAGCGCGGGCTGAGACAGCCCCCACTCGGCCAGCAGGGTCCGCTCCACGCCCTCGGCCCGGGCGAGCGCCCGGACCGCGAGCAGCAGCGCCCCGGTGCCTTTGGTCCACGCCGCGTAGGCCATCTTCACCGCGGACGCCGCGAACAGCGGGCCGTCCGCGATCCGCGCGTCCAGCGCCGACTGGCCGAACAAGCCGCGCACCTCACCCGCCCGCGGCCCCGACAGGTAGAGCCGGGTGTGCCCGCCGGACTCCGGCGGCGGGCCGACGATCCCCCCGTCCACGTAGCTGGCCCCGGCCGCCTCGACGACCGACGCCACCTGCGTCGCGGTCGCGACGGAGATCGCGTTCGCGTCAACGTAGACGCCAGCGAACCCGGCGGCGGCGACCTGCCGCGCTACGTCGAGAGCCGCGTGCGGCGGGCAGACCGACACGATCACGGCGGACCTGGACACCAGGACGGGCAGCGCCACCCCGGTCAGTTCGGCGGCGAGCGCGCGGCCGGTGCTCGCCCGGCTCCGCCCAGCGGGGTCCCACAGCACCTCATGGCCGGCCGAGACCAGGCAGCCGCCCACGGCGGCGCCCATCTCACCCGGATGCAGCAGCCCGACGGTTGCCATGTCAGTACCTCCAGCCGCGGTGGGCGGTGATCCGCCGCCCACCATTGTGCCGGTTCGGGCCATCCCCCCGCCTCGGGGTCCCCCGAACGCCGGTCTAGACCAGCGGTCTATACCAATTTACGCAAGCGGTCTAAAACTGGTCAGACGGCCTAAAACGCCGCTACACCATGTTTTTCGCCACAGTATTGGATCCGCTGCCCGGATCTATACGGTCAGGTTTCCTAGGCCGGCCGGAGCTAGGTAGAGTCCCGTACAAAGGGAAGCTCGACAGAGAAGCTCGCCGGTTCGAGGTGCGAGGAGTAATCAGTGCCGAAGTTCGTGTATGACTTCACAGAAGGTAACAAAGACCTCAAGGATCTCCTTGGTGGCAAGGGCGCGAACCTGGCCGAGATGACCAATCTCGGCCTTCCGGTGCCGCCCGGCTTCACCATAACCACGGATGCATGTCGCTATTACCTCGAGCACGGCACGACGCCGGACGGTCTTGACGGGGAAGTCGACGGCCACCTCAGCGACCTGGAAAACGCCATGGGCAGGAAGCTCGGCGATCCCGCCGACCCGCTCCTGGTCAGCGTCCGGTCCGGGGCGAAGTTCTCCATGCCGGGCATGATGGAGACGGTCCTCAACATCGGCCTGTCCGACGAGTCGGTCCACGGCCTGGCCAAGCAGGCGGGCAACGAGCGGTTCGCCTGGGACTCCTACCGGCGCCTCATCCAGATGTTCGGCAAGACCGTGCTCGGCATCGACGGCGAGCACTTCGAGCACGCCATCGACAGCGCCAAGAAGGCCAAGGGAGCGACCAACGACACCCAGCTGGACGCCGAGGACCTGAAGAACCTGACACAGACGTATAAGGAGCTCGTCAGGGAGCACGCCAAGCGGGACTTCCCGCAGGACCCGCGCGAGCAGATGGACCTGGCGGTCAAGGCGGTGTTCGAGTCCTGGAACGCCGACCGCGCGATCCTCTACCGGCGCCAGGAGCGCATCCCCGCGGACCTCGGCACGGCCGTGAACGTGCAGGCGATGGTGTTCGGCAACCTGGGCAACGACTCGGGCACCGGCGTGGCCTTCACCCGCGACCCGGGCACCGGTGCCCAGGGCGTCTACGGCGACTACATGCAGAACGCGCAGGGTGAGGACGTGGTGGCCGGCATCCGCAACACCATGCCGTTGCAGGACCTGGAGCGGATCGACAAGACCGGCTACGACGAGCTCATGCAGAACATGCAGACGCTGGAGAACCACTACAAGGACCTGTGCGACATCGAGTTCACGATCGAGCGCGACAAGCTGTGGATGCTGCAGACCCGGGTCGGCAAGCGCACCGCCGCCGCGGCGTTCCGCATCGCGACGCAGCTCGTGGACCAGGGCCTGATCGACATGGACGAGGCCCTGACCCGGGTGTCGGGCGACGAGCTGGCACGGCTGATGTTCCCCCGGTTCGACGTGGCCGGTGACGTCACGCGGATCACCAAGGCGATCAGCGCCTCGCCGGGCGCCGCGGTCGGCGAGGCAGTCTTCGACTCGGCGACCGCGGTGGCGCGGGCCGAGGCCGGCGAGCGCGTGATCCTGGTCCGCCGCGAGACCAACCCCGACGACCTGCCCGGCATGATCGCCGCCCAGGGCGTGCTCACCAGCCGCGGCGGCAAGACCAGCCACGCGGCCGTCGTCGCCCGCGGCATGGGCAAGACCTGCGTCTGCGGCGCCGAAGAACTCAACGTCGACACCAAGGCCAAGAAGTTCACCGCCCCCGGCGGCGTCACCGTCAACGAGGGCGACGTGATCTCCATCGACGGCACCTCGGGCGCGGTGTACATGGGCGAGGTCCCGGTGGTCGCCTCCAACGTGGTGCAGTACTTCGAGGGCGAGCTGGCGCCCGACACCGACGAGCTCGTCGCGGCCGTGCACCGGATCATGACCCACGCGGACGAGGCCCGGCGGCTCGGCGTCCACGCCAACGCGGACACCGGCCCGGACTGCGCGCGGGCCCGCCGGTTCGGCGCGCGCGGCGTCGGCCTGGTCCGCACCGAGCACATGTTCCTCGGCGAGCGCCGCCAGCTCGTCGAGAACCTGATCCTCGCCGACACGGAGGCCGGCCGGCAGGCGGCCCTCGACGCGCTCGAGCCGCTCCAGCGTGGCGACTTCATTGAGATCCTCGAGGCGATGGACGGCCTGCCGGTGACGATCCGGCTGATCGACCCGCCGCTGCACGAGTTCCTGCCGGACCTCACGGACCTGTCGGTCAAGGTCGCGCTGGCCGGTGACAACGCCACCGACCAGGACCGCAAGCTCCTCGACGCGGTGCGCCGCCTGCACGAGCAGAACCCGATGCTCGGCCTGCGCGGCGTCCGGCTGGTGCTGGTCATCCCCGGCCTGCTCGACATGCAGGTGCGCGCTATCGCCGGCGCCGCCGTCGAGCTGCGCAAGGCCGGCCGTGACCCGCGGCCGGAGATCATGATCCCGCTGACCGCGTCCATCCAGGAGATGGAGATCAGCAAGGAGCGCACCGAGAAGGTGCTCCGGTCGGTCGACGCCGAGACGGGTGTGCACGTGGACATCCCGATCGGCACGATGATCGAGGTGCCCCGGGCCGCGCTGACCGCGGGCGAGATCGCCCGGGCGGCGGAGTTCTTCTCCTTCGGCACCAACGACCTGACGCAGATGACCTGGGGCTTCTCCCGGGACGACGTGGAAGGCGCGTTCTTCAGCCCGTACATCGAGATGGGTGTCTTCGGCGTGTCCCCGTTCGAGACGATCGATCGCGACGGCGTCGGCAGGCTGGTGAAGATCGCCGTGGACGAGGGCCGGGCCCGTCGCCCGGACCTGCACCTCGGCGTGTGCGGCGAGCACGGCGGCGACCCCGCGTCAGTCTGGTTCTTCCATGAGGCCGGCCTCGACTATGTGTCCTGCTCCCCGTTCCGCGTCCCGGTCGCGCGGCTTGAGGCGGGTCGTGCCACGGTAGCGAGTAAAGGCAGCGACACTAGGTGAGTGGCCTACAGTTCGCATGACACCGAGCGCTGGGCGGCCGAGCCGCCCAAGCGCCCGGGCCGCACGCACTTCCAGCGCGATCGCGCGCGGGTCCTGCACAGCTCGGCGCTGCGCCGTCTCGCCGCGAAAACGCAGGTGGTGCAAGTCGGCGCGAGTGATTTCCCGCGCACCCGGCTGACTCATTCACTCGAATGCGCGCAGATCGGCCGGGAGCTGGGCGCGGCGCTCGGCTGCGACCCCGACCTAGTGGACGCGGCGTGCCTGGCGCATGACCTCGGCCACCCGCCGTTCGGGCATAACGGGGAGGCGGCGCTCGCCTCGCTCGCGGCCGCCGCCGGCCCCCAGGCCTGCGGCGGCTTCGAGGGCAACGCCCAGTCGCTGCGCCTGCTCACCCGCTTGGAGCCGAAAGTACCCGGCGCCGGGCTCAACCTGACGCGGGCGACGCTCGACGCCGCGCTGAAGTACCCCACCATCGGGTCCGGGACCGGGAAGTACGGCGCCTACGCCGCCGATGCGGCCGCGTTCGAGTGGATCCGGTCCGGCGCGCCGCCCGGCCGCCCGTGCCTGGAGGCCCAGGTCATGGATTGGGCCGACGACGTGGCATATTCCGTCCACGACGTGGAAGATGGTCTGCACGCGGGGCTCGTCACATTGAAAAACCTCAGAGATCCGGCCGAACGGAAGGTGGTTGCCCTGGTCGCCCTAGCGTCTTACTGCGCTAGCTCGTGGGACGCCTCGCCGGCCGAACTCGAGACCGTCTTCACCGAATTCATGGAGCTGCCCTGCTGGCGGTTCAGCTTCGACGGCGGCCCGGCCGCCCTCGCCGCGGCGAAGAACCTCACCAGCGAGCTGGTAGGCCGCTTCTGCCAGGCCGCCGAACAGGCGACGCTCGCCGCCGCCGGAGACAGCGCCCTCACCCGTTACGCGGCCAGCCTCATCGTGCCGCGCCGGCAGCTGCTGGAGTGCGCCCTGCTCAAGGCGGTCGCCGCGCACTACGTGATGACCCGGGAAGGCGCGGCGGCCCAGCAGGCGCGGGAACGGGAGCTGATCGCGGAGCTGGCGCTGGCCATCGAGCGGGGCGCGCCGTCCACCCTGGACCCGGTGCTCCGCCCGGCCTGGGACGGCGCCGACGACGACGAGGGACGGCGGCGCGTCGTCGTCGACCAGGTCGCCTCGCTCACCGACACGTCCGCTATGGTCTGGCATCAGCGGCTGGTCTTATTTAACTCTGCTCGCCCCGGGGGGACGACCCCCCAAACCCCCCCGCGGCAAATATGGAGAGGGAGGCGTCAATG
>Ga0318497_10000782_pt1 | contig 11053 bp, 9 predicted proteins | sample GRESIP109b1f23_FD_203754 | JGI IMG/M metagenome (GOLD analysis project Ga0318497, IMG submission 203754) | Tropical soil microbial communities from Luquillo Experimental Forest, Puerto Rico - GRE.SIPMG.109b1f23 | ecosystem: Environmental > Terrestrial > Soil > Tropical forest > Bulk soil... | reverse complement strand
GCTCCACGGCGGTGGCCGCGAGGTGCGCATCCGCGCGCCCATCCCCGGCACGCTCGTCGGCCTGAACGCCTCGATCGTGAACGACCCTTCGCTCGTGAAGCGCGACGGCTACGCGCGCGGCTGGCTCGTCGCCATCATCCCCTCCGACGCGTCGTGGACCGCGCTGCCGCGCGACGCCGAGGCGGAGGGCTGGATCGCGCGCGAGTCGACGCGCTGGAACCGCTTCCTCGAGGACCAGCTCTCGTTCGGCTCCGCGGACGGCGGAGACCTCGTCGCCCCGGCGCCCTGGCTCATCGGCGAGACGGGTTGGCGCGCGCTCGTCGGCGCGTTCCTCACGGTGTGACGGGTGCGACGGTGAACGCGGCGCTGCGGCGGAATGTCACGGATCGCAAGGCCCGCATGGCTTTCGTGGACTCCACGGGTCAATCAGACCCGGCGGAGTCCGTGCGGCAATTGGTCGCACGCAAAGGCCACGTCGCCCACGTCGCACTGCGCGTGCTGGCCGCGCCGGCCGCTCTCGCCGCGGCGGCGGCCGCGGGGGCGCTCTTCCTGATTCTCCTGCCGATCTGCGGCGTTGCATCGATCGCGGAGAGCGTCGCGCGCGAGGCCTGGCGCTTCCTGAGCGCCACGCGCCGCTCGCTGGCTCCGTATCGGCCGGGGCGTAGCTGATCCAAATCAAACCTCCCCGAGCTCGAGGAGCGGTGCAATCCAGATTGCGTCGCACCCGGGGGAGGTGCGCGATTCCCGCGACTTTTGCGCAGCCTGCCACCTGCGACGGAATTCGAATGTCGCTGGTTTTACGGCTGTTTATCACTCCGTGGGTCGTTGGACATCCTGTCCCACCCCTGGTAGGAATGTTCCGTCCGTTTTGAGCAACGGATTGAGGATGACTCCCTCCAGGGGTGGGCCAAATGAAGAGATTCTTGTTGTCGCTCCTCGTCGCACTCGCCGCAGCCCCGGCTTGGGCCGGGATCCCGGCGGAGTCCGAGGACTGCCTCGGCTGCCACAGCGACCCGGGGCAGAAGTACGACCTGCCGAGCGGCGAGAAGCTGTCGCTCTACGTGAACCAGGAGGGGTTCGCCAAGTCGGTACACGGCGAGGCGCTCCGGTGCACGGAATGTCACACCGACAAGACGAGCGACCATGCCACCGGCTCCCTCAAGTTCAAGACCCGCCGCGAGGTCACCCGCGCCTACTACGAGCAGTGCAAGGGCTGCCACTTCGCGAACTACACGAAGACGCTCGATGGCGTTCACTTTGCGGTGATGGCGAAGGGCAACGACAAGGCGGCGCTCTGCGTCGACTGTCACGGCGCGCACGACATCTCCCGGCCGGGTCAGCCCCGCGCGCGCATCTCGCAGATGTGCGCCGGCTGCCATGCCAGCGAGGCGACGGTGTACGCGAAGAGCGTCCACGGCCGCCAGTCCGGCCAGACGGACGACGTCCCGGTCTGCACCGACTGCCACCGCGCGCACGACACGACGGACCCGCGCGACGGCGCGCTCGCGGCGCGGACGCCGGAGATCTGCGGCCGCTGCCACACCGACGAGAAGCTCATGAAGAAGTACGGGCTCTCGACGAAGGTGGTCTCGACCTACCTCGCCGACTTCCACGGCATGGCCGCCACGCTCCAGCACGGGAAGAAGAAGGGCCCGGGCGTGCGCCTCGCCGCCGTCTGCACCGACTGCCACGGCGTCCACGACATCCAGAAGTCGGACGACCCGACCTCCAAGGTCATGTCCGCGAACCTCCAGAAGACCTGCGGCAAGTGCCACGAGGGCGCGACCGCGAGCTTCCCGAAGGCGTGGCTGTCCCACTACGAGCCGACGCCGCAGAAGGCGCCGATCGTCTGGGGAGTGCAGCTCTTCTACCGGCTGATGATCCCGTTCATGGTGGGCGGGCTCGTGCTTCAGATCGCGCTGCACCTGTGGCGCGTGGTGGTGAATCGATGAGCAACTACATCGTCCGTTTCAGCCTGCAGCAGCGGATCGAGCACTTCATCACGATGACGGTGTTCGCGCTGCTCTGCCTCACCGGCCTGCCGCAGAAGTTCTATCAGGCCGGCTGGGCGCACGGGATCGTCGGCGTGTTCGGGGGGATCGACAACACGCGCTGGGCGCACCGGATCGCCGGCCTCGTGCTCGCGGTGTCGACCGTCGTCCACTTCGGCAACGGCATCTTCATCATGCTGTCGAAGAAGTCGTACTTCTCGATGGTGCCGTCGAAGAAGGACTTCGAGGACGCGATCCAGCAGCTCCGGTACTACCTGGGCATGACGGATCACCACCCCCAGTACGATCGCTTCACCTACAAGGAGAAGTTCGAGTACTGGGGCCTCGTCGTCGGCAACGTGATCATGGTGATGACCGGGCTCATGCTCTTCTTCCCGGTCCAGGCCGCGAAGCTCATCCCCGGCGAGATCATCCCCGCCGCGAAGGTCGCCCACTCGAACGAGGGCCTGATGGCCTTCCTGGTCATCACGATCTGGCACATCTTCAACGCGCACCTGAATCCGGACGTGTTCCCCTTCGACGCGTCCATCTTCACGGGTAAAGTGAGCCGCGAGCGTTACGTGCACGAGCACCCGCTCGAGCTCGCGCGGCTCGAGGGCGGGATGCCCCCCGACGTGCACGGGCACGCGAACCCGGTGCACGGTGGAAAGCGCGAAGTGGGCTGAGATCCTGGCGCAAGCCATCCTCCACACGCTGGTCGCCTCGCTGTTCGTCGAGGCCCTGGTGCGGAGCTGGCGCGTCGCAGACCCTGGCCAGCGGATGGCCCTGCGCGTCACTGCGCTGGGCTATCCGCTGGTCCTGTTTCCGGCCCTCGTGCTCGCCTTCCCGGCGCGCGGGGGCGACGAGTTCCGCGAGCGGTGGGCGATCTTCGCCGGCCGGAGCTGGGCCGACCTGCACTTCCTCGGGATCGACCTCTTCACCTGGTGGGTGCTGCTCTTCGCCGGGCTCGGCGCGCTCCTCTTCCTGATGGACCTCTGGCCGCTCGTCCGCGGGCGGCGCCGGCCGCGCCTCGTCGCTGGCCCCGCCGACGGGCCGGAGCCGGCCGCCGTGGCGGGCGCGCTGCCCGAGCTCGCCCGCGCGCTCGACATCGCCACGCCGCCGATGGTGTTCCTCGACCGCGAGGCGCCGGTGCTCTTCTGCACCGGCGTGCGCCGCCCGGCGATCGTCGTCTCGCGGGGCACGGTCGCCCTCCTCGATCCCGACGAGCTCCGCGCCGCGCTCGCGCACGAGCTCGCCCACGTCTCCGGGCGCGATCCGCTGAAGAGCTGGATCGCGATGGGCGCCCGAGCGCTCATGTGCCTGAACCCCGCGTTCCAGGTGGTCGCGCGCGCGGTGGCGCGGGACGCCGAGGCGCTCGCCGACGAGCGCGCCGCCGCGGTGTGCGGCGACCGGCTCGCGCTCGCGAGCGGGCTCCTGAAGCTGCACCGGGCGACGGCCCGCTGGCCGGCCGTCCCCCGGACGCTCCCGTTCGCGGCCACGCTCGCCGAGCCGCTCGCCCGCGTCCGCTCGCGCGACGTGGAGCTGCGCTGCCGGCGGCTGCTGGACGGCGCGCCGCTGCCGCTCCCGTACGGGCGCGTGCGGGTCCTCCTCGCGGGGGCGGCGCTCACGGCGCTGCTCTTCTTCGTGGTATGACGCAGAGTGTGAGCCAGACCGTGCAGCGCGCGAGGCCGGGCGCCCTGGAGCTCGCCCGCATGGCCGCGACGCTCGCCTACGTCGTCGCGGCGACCGGGGCGGCGCTCGCGGCCCTCGGCGCGCTCCCGCGCTGGATCGCAGGGGACGCGGCCGCGTCGCGGCGGGTCTCGCTCGACGAGGCGGAGCGTCGGCTCGGCGCGCGCCTGCCGCTCCCCGCATACTACCCGGAGCGGCTCGCCTGGCCGCCGGCGGAGATCCGGGTGGCGGGCGGCCGCCAGGGGGCGGCGCGGGTCCTGTTCGCCGCCCGCGACGGCGGCGCGCCGCTCGAGCTGCTCGCCGCGGCGGAGCCCGGGTCGCCCATCGCGGACGCGCTGCTCGAGGACCGGACCGTGCTGTCCAGCCGGAAGACGACGGTCGGCGTGCACCCGGCGACGCTCGCGTCCGTCCTCGTCGACGGCGTATCCTGGCAGGAGCTCGCGTTCGAGGTCGACGGCCGGGCGGTCCTCCTCCGGACGCAGGGTGACCTCGACGAGCTCGTGCGCATGGCGAAGAGCCTCCACATCGAGGGGCGCCGGCGATGAACGCCCACCGGTACGTGACGGGCAAGCTGTCGCTCCGGCCCCGCGTCTACATGCTCATGGCGATCGGGATCGTCTTCCCGGTCGCGCTCATCGCGTTCTCCGGCCTGTTCTGGGCGCGCGCGCTCGACGAGCGCGTGCTCGTCGGCCGCACCGCGGCGGCCGCCACGGTGGCCGCTCACTTCGACGAGGAGCTCACCTCGGACCTCGAGGGCCTCCAGCGGCTCGCCTCCGCGCTCGCCCCCGCCTTCGGCGAGGGGGACCTCGAGGCCGAGCGGCGCGCGCTCCGCAGCGCCGCGGAGCTGTTCCGTCACCGAGAGACGATCTTCGTGCTCGACCGGGACCAGCGACTCGTCGCCACCGAGCCGCTCGGCGCGATCTCGGAGGTGCCCGCCGCCGCGCGCCCGCTCGTCGAGGACGTGCTCGCCACGGGGCGCCCGCGGCTCTCCGGGCTCACGGTCGAGCCGCGCGGCCCCGTGATCCACGAGCTCGTGGCGGTCAGGAGCTGGCGCGGCGAGATCGTGGGCGTCGTGGGCGGCACCTTCCGGCCGGAGACGCGCGAGCTCGACAAGATGCTCGCCCACCTGCGCCGCGGCGAGACGGGCTTCGCCGATGTCGTGGACACGCAGGGGCACGTGATCTCGAGCACGCGCCGCGAGCGCATCGGCCGCGAGATGGAGTGCGACGGCGGCGCGCTCGCGAAGCTGATCGGCGCGCGGCGCCCGTTCACGCAGCGCTGCGTCGAGTGCCACATCGACCACGGCGTCGAGGTGCCCGACCCGAAGGAGCTCTTCACCGCTGCCCCGCTCGCGACCGCGCCGTGGGTGGTCATCGTCCGGCAGTCAGCGGCCGAGGCGCTCCCCACGCTCGGCGCCATCCCGTGGCACATCGTCCTCGTCGGCTTCGTGGCCTGGGTCGGGCTGATCGGGATCTTCTCCTGGGGCGCTGCGGAGAGCGTCATGCGCCCGGTCGCCGTGCTCACCCGCGAGGCGGAGCGCATCGCGGGCGGCGAGCTCGCCTCGCCGATCCCGCCGCTCGGCGGCGACGAGGTCGGGCGGCTGGGGAAGGCGCTCGACGGGATGCGGGTGGGCCTGAAGCAGGTGAACGACGAGCTCGAGGCGCGCGTCGAGGAGCGGACCCACGCGCTGAACGAGGCGAACGCGCAGCTCCGCGAGCGCGAGGCCGATCGCTCTCAACTCCTGCGCAAGGTGATCACCGCCCAGGAGGACGAGCGGAAGCGGATCGCGCGCGAGCTGCACGACGAGACCACGCAGAGCCTCGCCGTGCTCGCCATGGGGCTCGAGGCGGCGCAGGACGCGATCCGGAACGGGATCACGCCCAGGCTCGACGAGGTGAAGGCCGTCGCGGTCCGAACGCTCGAGGACATCCACCGGCTGATCCTCGATCTCCGCCCGTCGGTGCTCGACGACCTCGGCCTCCTCTCGGCGATCCGCTGGTACGCGGAGCGGCAGCTCGAGTCGCGGGGGATCTCGGTCCGCTGCGAGTTCGGCGAGCTGGATCGCCGGCTCCCGCCGGAGCTCGAGACGGCGCTCTTCCGCATGTGCCAGGAGACCATGAGCAACGTCGCCCGGCACGCGCAGGCGACGGCGGTGCTGGTGCAGGTGGGCGTCGAGGACGGCGAGTTCCGGATCGAGATCGAGGACGACGGCAAGGGATTCGATCCCGACGCGGTCGGCAAGCGCGAGGGGCGGCGGCCGTGGGGACTGCTGGGCATCCGGGAGCGCGCCGAGATCCTGGGCGGGACCGCGCGGATCGACTCGGCGCCGGGTAAGGGGACGCGGGTCCTCGTGCGGATCCCGCTGCCGAGGGAGAGCACGGAGAAGGGCCAGAAGAACGATCGGGAGGTGGCGGCCTCGTCATGAGCAAGATCCGCGTCCTCATCGCTGACGACCACGCGATCCTCCGCGAGGGCGTCCGTGCGCTGCTCCAGCTGCAGCCCGACATCGAGGTCGCTGGCGAGGCCTCCGACGGCAAGCAGGCCATCGAGGCCGTCGATCGGCTCGATCCCGACGTCGTGCTGATGGACATCGCCATGCCCGGCCTCGGCGGGATCGAGGCGGCCCTCGAGCTCCACAAGCTCGGCAAGCGCGCCAAGGTGCTGGTCCTGTCGCAGTACGAGGACCGAGAGTACGTGCGCCGGCTGCTCAAGGCGGGCGTCGCAGGGTACGTCCTCAAGAAGTCCGCCGGGTCGGAGCTCGCGAACGCCATCCGGGCGGTGCACCGGGGCGGGCTCGTGCTCGATCCCGAGGTGGCGCGGACCGCGATGGAGGACGCGGGCCAGGCCGCACCGGGGCAGGCCGATCCCTACGAGGCGCTGACCGACCGCGAGAAGCAGGTGCTGAAGCTGGTCGCGGAGGGGCGCTCGAACAAGGACGTCGCCGAGCTGCTCGGGATCTCGGTGAAGACCGCGATGAGCCACCGCGAGCACGTGATGGAGAAGCTCGGCGTACACAACCGCACCGAGCTCGTCCGGTTCGCGCTGAAAAAGGGCGTCATCCGGGTCGACGAGTGACGGCAGGTGGGGGATCGCGCGCACCCGACCTACGGCGTGGGGCAATTCGCCCATCTGCGCGCATCGCCGCGCCGGGCGCATCGCGCGAACCTCGCGGATTTCGTGGGCCGGCCCGCGGCGCGGCGAGGCATGTGACGTGCTAATCGGTCGTGCAGCGAACGGCGGCCGCCGGGGAGGGGGGTGCCGTTCCTTCGTATCCAGGGGGCAGCTGCCGGCGCGATGCCGGCGGTTGCCCCCTCCCAGTTCGTGTACTCTCGGCGTTCGACGTCTCGCGCCTTGACGTAAGTCAATTGACCCTGCGACCAATTGTGCGTTCCGCGCTTACGGCCTGCTTGGTTTATTGAACGCGAGCGGTCGCAGATCCAAACTTGCGAAGCAGCCGCGCCATCGTCGGCGCGGCGTCTGACACGACATCACGAGCGCGAGCGGCGCGAGGGCCGCACCGTGCTCCCGAGATTGGGGGGGCGATCATGGGCCGATCGAGCTTCAGGTCGCAGGGCGGAGTGGCCCTGGCTGGCTGCGTCGCGTTCGCGCTGGTTCTCGTGCTCGGGTGCGGAGAGAGCGCCCCGAAGAACGGCGCGGCGCCGAAGGCGGGTCGCGCCACGAGCGCCGCCACCGCGGCCACGCCCACCGCGTGCGCTGGCGCGCAGACTTGCACGTCGACCGACGCGCACGCGAAGCACCAGGCGGCCGGTTTCGACTGCGTCGCGTGCCACCCGTGTGGCGGTAAGTTCGGGTTCCAGGTCGGCTACACCTTCAGCACCGGCCTGACGACGATCCAGGCCACGGACAGCTACACGGCCGCGAGCGGGACGACTCCCGCGACCTGCACTGTCGCCTGCCATTACCCGATGGGTTCGCCCGCCGCGCCCATCCAGTGGAACGCGGCCGCGCCGGGAACTGACCTCGCGTGCGTCCGCTGCCACGACGTGCCGACGCTGCTCGCGAAGTTCCCGGGGCATCCGCAGAACGTGAGCCCGGGCGCGACGCGCGCTGATTGCGAGCAGTGCCACCTCGTCAGCGACCAGCACACTCAGGGCGGCGGCGTCGTGCTGCAGTCGCATCCGGCGTCGTGGATGACGACGACCGATCCAGGCTTCCACGCGTTCTCGGCGGACCGCGGCCTCACCGCGTGCCAGACGTGCCACCTCAAGGATCTCAGCGGCGGCGTCACCAAGGTCGCCTGCACCAACTGCCACAAGGCCGGCGGCCAGGCGAACGACTTCGCGACGTGCACCGCCTGCCACGGCGGCAAGGATAACGGCACCGGCGCGCCGCCGGGCGCGATCTGGGGCTACGCGGGCGATCCGGCGCGCGGCGGCGGCGCGGGCGATCCGATCCGCGTCGGCGCGCACACCGCGCACGTCACCGCCGGCCAGTTCGGCCCGGCGTTCGGATGCGAGGTCTGCCATGTGAAGCCGACCAGCATCTTCGACCTGAACCACATCGACAGCGTCGATCCGGGCAACGATCCGATGGCGACGGTGACGTTCGGCGGCCTGGCCGTGAACGGGGTCACGACGCCGACCTGGAGCCGCAGCAACGCGACGTGCAACAGCACCTACTGCCACGGCGCGACGACGGACGTGAACGGCGTGGGCGGCATCAAGAACCCGAGCTGGACCGGCGGCTCGAGCCAGGTGTTCTGCGGCAGCTGCCATGGCGTCCCGCCCGCGCTCCCGCACATCCAGATGGACACGTCGAAGGGGTTCGGGGTCTGCAGCGGCTGCCACGCGCTCACCGTCGATCCGACCGGCGCCATCATCCCCGCGAGCCAGGGCGGAAAGCACCTGGACGGCCTGCTCGAGGCCTCGGGCCACGACGCCACGTGGATGGATACGACGAGCAGCAACTTCCACGCGTTCGCGGCGGACCGGGGCATCCAGAACTGCACGCCGTGCCACGGCGCCGACCTCGCGGGCGGCTCGGTCGGCACCGCCTGCACCGAATGCCACAAGGCCGGTGGCCAGGCGAACGACTTCGCCACGTGCACCGCCTGCCACGGCAACGGCGGCACGACGGGCGCGCCTCCCGAGGCGATCTGGGGGTACGCCGGTGATCCGAATCGTGGCGGCGGGACGGCGGATCCGATCCGCGTCGGCGCCCACACGAAGCACCTCGCGCCGACCCTCACGACCGCGTTCGATTGCAGCGTCTGCCACGTGAAGCCGACCAGCATCCTCTCGGCGGGCCACATCGACGACCCGACGCCGGTCGCGACGGTCACGTTCGGCGGGATCGCCACGAGCGTCCCGCCGGGCACGTCGCCGTCGTGGAACCGCGGCGCGGCGGCGTGCGCGAGCACGTACTGCCATGGCAACTACGCGGGCGTGTACGCCTACAACGCGTGGGACTGGGGGGCGGACGCTCCGTACACGGTCTACGTCAACTACAAGGGGAACAACGGGACGCCGAACTGGACGGGAGGCCCGATGACCTGCGGCTCCTGCCACGGGAACCCGCCGCCTGGGACCGGCACCTGGCACAGCGGCCACCACGGCAACTCGGGGGACGGCTACAACGAGTGCCAGCTCTGCCACCCCGACGCGTTCAGCGTCGGCGGCGTCGGCCAGTCGATCACGAACCCGGCGCAGCACGTGAACGGCATCGTCGAGGTGACGCCGAACTGGAACTCGAAGTGCTTCGGCTGCCACTGACGCTCTGACCGATCGACCGCGAGCGGTCTCGACGCCCCGGAGCGAGCGCTCCGGGGCGTCGTCATTCCGGCCCGGCTCACGGGCGCGGCTCCGCTCGCGCGGAGGTTCCGCCGACGGGGGCGCGACGCTTGGACCCCTGTCTAGAGGGAAGGGCAGTGCTTATCTGGTCGACTGTTCCGTCGCCGGGGGAGCTAGCGACGCGGGGAGCCCGCGAGCGGTTCGACCGCGGTCGAGCGAAGCGACGGTGGGGGAGCCATGAGGACCGTTCGGGCCGCCTGGGTGGTCGGGCCGTTGGCTGCGGTCGTCGTCGTCGCCTCGGGCTGCGGAGGGCAGGAGCAGGGCCGCACGGCGACCGATACCGCCGCGGTCGCCCAGGACCCCCCGCTTTGTACCCCCGACGCGCACGCCAAGCACGCGGCCGTCACCTCGTGCACGACGTGTCACGTCGTCGGCGGCCTCGTCGAGTTCGACCCCTCGGGCGCGGCGGTCTCACCGGTCCAGCCGCCGCCCGTGTTCGATGCGAAGGCGAAGACCTGCTCGAACGTCGCATGCCACGGCGTGCCCGCGGGAACCTACAGCTACTCGTTTCCGGGCGGCGACGGTCAGCCGGTCGCAAAGACGGTCAGCTACGGCGGCACGAGCTTCGTGACGCCGTCCTGGTATTTCACGGGAATCGGGTGCACGGCCTGTCACGGCAATCCGCCGAAGCCGGCAGCGGGCGTCTGGCACACCGGGATGCACGGCAACATCGCCGATTCCATTTACAACGCGTGCGAGCTCTGCCATCCCGACGCGATCAGCCAGAACGGCGCGGCGACGGGGCTCAACCCTGCCACGGACTGCGGCCCGAACGGCACGTACGGTGTGTGCGCGCAGCTGCACGCGAACGGGACGGTCGACGTCTGGCCCAGGTGGGACTCGAGCTGCTTCGGTTGCCACTGATCGGCTGACGGCGGGAGGTCGCCGCCGTTCGGCGAGGCCGCGGCCTCGCGGACGGTGCGAGCGGTCGAGCGGTGATCCTCGCGAGGGGCGCCGGCGGGAACGCGCCCGCACGGCCGCGCGTTATACTCGGCGCCCCTCATGAGCCGGGCTCGAACACGCGACGGCAGCCCCGTCCCGGACGCGACGCGTCGCACGGCTCCCGCCTCGCCCGGCGGGCTCGTACGGCGATTCGGGCCAGCCCTCGCGCTCGCGGCCATCGCCGTGCTCGCATATGCGCCTGCGCTCCGGGCGGGCTTCGTGTTCGATGACCACGTCCTCGTGGAGTCGAGCCCGCTGCTCCGGGGACCGCTCTGGAAGATCTGGATCGGCGCGAGCGCCTTCGACTACTGGCCGCTCACGTGGACGTCGCTCTGGGTCGAGTGGCGCCTGTTCGGCAGCGATCCGCTCGGCTACCACGCGGTCAACCTCGCGCTTCACGTCGTCACCGCGCTCGTCCTCTGGCGCGCGCTCCGTGCCCTGCGGATCCCGGGCGCCTGGCTCGCCGCGCTCCTCTTCGCGGTCCACCCGGCGACGGTCGAGTCCGCGGCGTGGGTCTCGGAGCGCAAGAACGTGCTCTCCGCGCCGCTCTACCTCGGCGCGATCCTGGCGTTCGTCCGGTACGACGCGTCGCGGCGAGCGCGCGCCCTCGCGCTGTTCGCC
>Ga0318497_10000775_pt1 | contig 11076 bp, 12 predicted proteins | sample GRESIP109b1f23_FD_203754 | JGI IMG/M metagenome (GOLD analysis project Ga0318497, IMG submission 203754) | Tropical soil microbial communities from Luquillo Experimental Forest, Puerto Rico - GRE.SIPMG.109b1f23 | ecosystem: Environmental > Terrestrial > Soil > Tropical forest > Bulk soil... | reverse complement strand
GAGCGCGATGCCGGCGATGAGCGCGCCGGAACCGAGTCCGAGCAGGATGAACAGCAGGATCTGTTCCACGGGTCATTCCTTGCCAGGGTCGGGTACGGAGGGGCGGACGCCGCGGCCGCGGGTCAGCCCCGCGGCCACGGCGCGGCCGGGCCGGTTCAGGACGGCGGCTGGATCCACCCGGACATCTTGACCCAGTTGGGGCGCCCCTTGGTCACGCCGCCCGCGTACTCGAAGAGCTGGATGGTGTCGTTGCAGACGGCCGGCGCGGTTGAGTACTTGCCGCAGGCCAGCTCGGGAGCGCCGAGCGCCTGCGGCCCGGTGAACACCTTCGCCTTGGCCAGGATGGCCGACGGCGACAGGCTGGCGTAGCCGACCTCGTTCATGATCTTGATCGTCGTCAGCAGCTGCCCGAAGTTGACGATGTTCCACGGGTCAGGCGCGGCCGCCGGGGTGGAGTACTTGGCGGCCACCGTCATGTAGGCCGGCATGCCCGGGTCGCTCGGGTCGCCGAACAGCGAACTGGCGATCGCGTACGTCCAGTGCGGCCAGTCACCGAGACCGGCGATGACCTGCCCGTTCAGGCACAGCGGCGCGGAGACGATCTTCTTGGGGTCGGTGATGCCGAGCGCGGTGAGGCCCTTGGCCAGGTTCACGCAGCCGGCGGTGTCGCTGTACGGGATCACCATGTCGGCCGTCTGCGCGCCCGCCGCGGTGAGCACCGAGGTCAGGTCGGTCGTGCTTTCGGAGTAACCGACCGCCTTGACGGTCACCCCGGCCGCCACGAGGCCCGCCTTGATCGCTCCGGCGCCGATGACGATGCCGGCGTTGTTCGACGGGTAGACCAGCGCCGCGGTCTTAGCGTGCAGGACGTCCCTCGCGTAGGTGCCGAACGGCGGCAGAATGTGGGTCGCGTCGCCGAACAGGATCACCGCATTGGGCTGCGTGGTGTCGATCGGGGTCGCGGCCACGCCGTCGATCACCGGCAAGGAGCCATGCAGCGTGGAGAAGAATGACTGGACGCCGATCGCCACGCCGCCCATGTTGACCACGTCGATCTTCTTGTCGGCCAGGAACTTCTGCGCGCAGGTGGTGCCCTCTTCCTCGGCGGAGGCGATGAAGCAGGTAACGAGCTGGATCGGGTGGCCGTCCATCCCGCCGAGCTCGGCGTTGGCGTACTTGACCGCCATCTGCGCGCCCGCGGTGGCCAGCAGCCCGACGGCCGTCGGGCCGCCTTGCTGGTTGACGTAGCCGATGTAGACCGGCGGCAGGGACGAGTTCGCCGGGCCCGCCGTGCCGCCGACATAGGTCAGGTAGTTGGTCACCGACTGGGCGCCCTGCCCGCCGGTACCCGCGCTCGCCGGGGCGGCGGTACTCGACGTGCCGGGCGTCGGCGTAATGACGGAGGTCGAACTGGAACTCGAACTGCTGCTGCAGCCCGCCGCGGCCAGCAGCGCCGCGGCGACCGCCGCGAAGCCGATTCTGCTAAGTCTTCGCACGGTGGTTCCTCCTGGGGTGGGTCGTTCATGTCGATTGATCAGCCCGGAGCGTCGAGGTTCCACGGGATTCGCGGGGCCACGGGCCGGGGTGCGCCCGCCGACGGGCGTTGTCGCCTTGGTCGGCCGCGCCTCGGGACGACATCCCGTCCGCCTACGACAGCGGTTCCACGGGCCAGATCAGGCTTCCGTCAGGCGGGGCAGGCAATCGCTCCATGGCCTTCTCCGGGTGGCGTCGAGAAACCTGGATGAACTCCCTCAGGAAAGACCTGGTGTTCAGTATCCGTCAACTATCTGGTAAACAGTTCAAGGTCACAATCGCGTGACCTGTCCGGAGGACACAGATTCGCGCCCGGCAAGTTGGCGCTCAAACCAATAGCCGGACCACCGGCCGTAATGGAGGCTAGTGCCATTGACGTCCTCGAGCTCGACCGGCTGAGCGTCGGCTACGACCGTGCGCCGGTCGTGCGCGACCTGACCCTGACCGTGGGCGCCGGTGAGGTCGTCGCCCTGCTCGGCGCCAACGGCGCCGGCAAGACCACCACGCTGCGGGCGATATCCGGACTGCTGAAGCCGGCCAGCGGCACCGTCCGGCTGTCCGGGCAGGACCTCGCGGGCGTCTCCCCGACCGCGCGGGCCCGGCTGGGCCTGGCTCACGTGCCGCCCGACCGCGGGATCTTCTTCGGTCTGACCGTGGCCGAGCACTTCCGGCTGGACGGTACCGAACTGGACGCCGCGGCCGGGCATTTTCCGGCCCTGCGCTCGCTGGGCGGCCGCAAAGCGGGCCTGCTGTCCGGTGGTGAGCAGCAGATGCTCGCCATCGCGCGGGTCCTCAGCCGCAGGCCGAAGCTGCTCATGCTCGACGAGATGAGCCTGGGCCTGGCCCCGGTGATCGTGGACCGTCTGCTGCCGGTGGTCCGGGAGTTCGCGACCAGCCACGAGGCCGGCGTGCTGCTGGTGGAACAGCACGTGCAACTGGCGCTGAAGATCGCCGACCGCGGCTACGTCCTGTCCCACGGTGAACTGGCGGCCAGCGGTCCGGCCGGCCAGCTGAGCCAGGACCGCGCGCTGCTCGCGGCCAGCTATCTCGGCGGAGCCGCCGCGGAACCGGGGAGCAGCACATGACCGAACAGCGGGTCACCGTCACGATCACCGACGGGGTGGCGGAGGTCCGCCTGAACCGGCCGGACAAGCGCAACGCCCTGGATCCGGCGATGTTCGCCGGCCTGATCGCCGCGGGCGAGCGCCTCAAGTCCGAGCCGGGGCTGCGGGCGGTGGTGCTGTCCGGCGCGGAACCGGACTTCTGCGCGGGGCTGGACTTCGGCTCGTTCCGGGCCATGCGCGACGGCGAGCGGCTCAGCGCCCAGGTGGACCTGCCCCCGGGCCAGGGACCGGCCCGGGCCACCGGCCAGCGCGCCGCCTACGTCTGGACCGAGGTCCCGGTCCCGGTCATCGCCGCCGTGACCGGGAACGCGCTGGGCGGCGGGCTGCAGATCGCGCTCGGGGCCGACATCCGGATCGTCGCCCCGGACACGCGGATGTCGGTGCTGGAGATCAGGTGGGGCCTGATACCCGATATGACCGGCAGTCAGCTGCTCCCCGAACTCGTCGGCCGGGACGTGGCCAAGGAGCTGACCTTCACCGGGCGGGTGGTGCGCGGAGAAGAAGCAGTGGCGCTCGGCCTGGCCACCCGGGTCGACCCTGACCCGCGCCGGGTGGCCCTCGAGCTGGCCCGGTCCATCGCCGGCCGCAGCCCGCACGCCATCCGGGCCGCCAAGCGGCTGCTGGACCTGGCCGGCCGGGTAGACCTGGACACCGGCTTCGCCGCGGAGCAGAAGGAGATCGGCGCCCTCATCGGCAGCCCCAACCAGGCCGAGGCGGTGGCCGCCGAGTTCGAGCAGCGTCCGCCCCGGTTCACCGATCCGGGCTGACCCTTACGAGTGCTGCGCCGCCAGGTGCGCGCCGAGCACGTCGTAGCCGAAATCGGACTCCGGATCCCGCCACACCGAGTGCGCGTGGTTCGCGTGCCGCTGCACGTTGTCGTACTCGATCAGCAGCCGCGGGCCCTGCAGCCGGTAGTACAGCGGCTGCCCCGCCCCCGCCCCGGCCGCTGGTGAGCCCGGTGGTGAGCCCGGTGGTGAGCCCGGTGGTGAGTAGGGCCCGGCCCAGCCGAAGTGCACCCCGTCCAGCACGGCGTCGTCGGCATACTGAACCTGCGGCGACAACCCGTCCGGTACCCGTCCCAGGTAGACACCGAGCAGCGCGCGCAGCATCTCCCGCTGGCCCGCATCCAGCTTCCGGGCGGCCAGGCCCTTCGGCACCGTGCTCAGGGAAAGCCGCTGGTAGTCCTGGTCGGTGTAGCCCGAGGCCCGCTCGCCCTCGGCGTCCATCGCGGCGATCCGGTCGGCGAGCTCCGGTTCGGTGAACGGTCGGCGCCACAGCTCGCGCAGGTACATCATCCGGTCCCCGTCCGCCAGCCGGGACCGGTTGCCGCCGGAGATGTCGTTCGGCGCCCGGTCCAGCAGGATCGCGTCGGCCGCCTGGCCGGGATCAAGCGAGCGGACCAGCTCCCGGGCCAGGTCCTCGGCCCCGCCCAGCGGGCGCAGCGGCGCCGGGCCGAGCAGCGGCGAGACCGCCGGATCGGCGCCCAGGAAGCACGGGGTCACCGAGCGGACCTCGCCGTCGACGACGAGGTTGTTCAGCGAGACGTGGTGCCCGCCGAAGCGCCACCCCCACGTCCCGGCGCCGCCCGGCTCCCCGAACACCCTCAGGTAGTACAGCCCGGGGTCACGCCCCCGCTCCCGCCCCCAGTCGACGTTCCAGCCCTCCACCTGATCGAGCACGTTTTCCAGCCCGATGATCGTGGCCACCGTGACGTACCCGGCGGCGGACAGGCCCGCGGCCACCAGCCGCAGGGCCAGCCGCTGCTGGGCTGGCCGCTGCGCGCCGAGGGCCAGCCCGCCGTGATCGGTCGGGGTGTAGAACCAGCGCCTGCGCTCCGCGTCCGCCTCGGCATCCGGGCTGGGCCCGCCGCCCGTGGCCACGGCCCGCTGGGCCGGGTCAAGTGCCCCGAGCCAGTCCGCCGCCGCGGCCGCCATCCGTGCCGCCGCCTCCCGGGCCGCGGCGTCCCGCACTGCACCCTCCACCCGGCCTCCTCGCCCGTCCGGTGCCGTCCCTTTCCAGTGTCCCCGGCTCCGGACGCCTCAGCTACCTCAGGACCCGGCCGCCTGGGCTGCCGCCCGGGCGTCGGCCCAGGTACGGGCGTCCACCGCGTCCAGGACGGCCAGCTGTGCTTGGTCGACCGCCCAGGCGGCGTAGTCGAGGGCGTCGAGGGCGTCGTCCTCCGCGTTCTCGGCGTCTCGCTCGGCCTTCTTGACGTCATGCTCCTCATGCTGGCGGTTGATCCGCTCGTGGAAGGCCGCCGACTTGGCGGCGGCATCGGCCTTCATCGTCGCCCACTGGCTCCGCGCGTGGTCGGCGGCCTGGCCGGCCTTCTCCTTGGCCGTATCCTGGCGGGCCTCGACGTCGGCCTTGGCCTTGCTGAGCCGCTCACTGACCTGCTCGTGGGTCTCCTTCGTGCTCTGCTCGAAGGAGCTCTTCAGGTCTGCGGCCCGTTGCTGCAACGCGTCGACCTGGTCGGAAATACTCATTGTCTTCCTCCTTGGGTGGATGTCTTCCGCCCGCCAGTCCACGCCACAATCAGCCCCCGGAAAAGTAACTGGCAGCACTGCCGATATTGGCCCGCGCTATGACCCGAGCCCATTCCGGCCGCCCGCCGTGCCCCGCTGATTAAGATCAGCTTGTCGGCCAGCCGGGTAACGGTTGCGGCGGCGGAACCGATAAGAAACTGAAGAACGCCATAACGCAACGCGTCCGGGCCTGCCGCGTCGCGCGTGAGGAGCAGCTTCCCTTGGCGACCCGCGACCCCCTCGCCCTCACCGAGGAGCAGCGTACCCTGCGGGACACCGTGCGCGGCGTCCTGGCCGACCAGCTTCCCCCCGGCGCGCTGCGCGCCATGCTGCGCACCGGCCCCGGCTACAGTCCGGGCCTGCACGCCCGGCTGGCCCGCGAGCTGGGCCTGGCCGGCCTGACGATTCCCGGGAAGTTCGGCGGCCTCGGCCTGGGACCGGCCGAGGCGTGCGTGGTCCATACTGAACTCGGCCACGCCCTGTACCCGGGTCCGTTCCTGGCCAGCGGCCTGGCGGCCGGCGCCCTGCTTGCGGCCGATGACCGCATGGTGGCCGAACGCTGGCTGCCGGTGCTAGCCGACGGGTCGGTAGCCGGGACGATCGCGGCCGCCGACAAGGACGGCCGGTGGTCATCGGAACGTGTTCGCGCCCACCTGACCCCTCATGGCTGGCGGCTGTACGGCCAGAGCTGGTACGTGATCGCGGCGCACGTGGCGGGCATCGTCGTGGTGTCGGCCCTGGCCGGCTCCATGCCCGCGCTGCTCCTGGTGGAAGGGGGCGCCGCCGGATACAAACCCTCCGCGCAGCCCGCCCTGGACCTGACCCGGCGGATCAGCGTCACCACGTTCGACGCGACCCCGGCCGTCCTGCTCGGCCAGGGCCGGGAGGCGGTCGCCGCGCTGGACCTCCTCGAGCGCGACTTCCTGCTCGCCACCGCCGCGGAAGCGCTAGGCGGCATCGGCTGGTGCCTCGACGAGGCCGTTGTGTACGCCAAGGACCGGGAGCGGTTGGGGCGGCCGGCCGCCTCCTTCCAGGAGGTCGCGCACGCCTGCGTCGAGATGCTCGCGGCCTTCCAGGCCGCCGAGGCGACCGTCCGGTACGCCGCGGTCGCAGCCGGGGATGGCGCGGCCGAGGCCCCGGACGCGGCCCGGGTGGCCGCGCTGCAGGCCGGGCAGTCCTACCGCGCCGTGACCGAAGCCGCCATCCAGCTGTTCGGCGGCATCGGATCGACTTGGGAGCACGACGCCCACCTGTATTACCGCCGGGCCTGGTCGGCCGAGCGCCTGTCCCGCGGGCCGCAGGCGCCGCCCCCCGCTCGCTGATATCCGCTTCCGGCCACTGCCGTACCCTGGTCACCGCAAGTCGTCGGCGCGGTTCACCCCCCCGAACCCGACGCAGTCGGTGACCGGGAGCCGCGGATAGCGGACCAGCCTGACGTCCCAGGCCGAACGCAGGCAGCGCAGATACGCGGTGCCCCGGCGGGTCTGGTTGATCTTCGCGTAGCGGCAGTCCAGGCACAGCCCCGGCCGCCCGCCGAGCTTGGCCCAGGCCGGATTCTCCGCCGTCATGGATCAGACCTCGCCAGCATCAAGGTGTCCGGTCATCCCAAGCTACCCCTGGCCCGCAACCTGGCCGAAGCGTTCCGTGCTCTCGGGGTGGGCCGCCATACCCGGCCGTCGTGAACCTCGGCTGGGCCCCGATCCGGTCAGGAATCGAGAAGCGCCCAGGTGTCACCGGGCCTAGCCTTACCGCAGATGGCCGGCAACATAGCCCGGCCTTGAACGTCCGAAACGGAGCACAAAATGCCTGCAGAGAACTCCCCTACCGAGTCCGGCGGCTTTACCGCCGAGGAGCGCGCTGCGATGAAGGCGCGCGCCGCCGAGCTGCGCGCCGAGGGCAAGCAGGGCGCCAAGAAGGCCGACGGGCTGCAGGCGGTCCTCGACAGCGTCGCGGCGATGGCGCCAGAGGATCGTGCGCTCGCCGAGCGCGTGCACGTGACGGTGACCGCTGCCGCCCCGAATCTGTGGCCAAGGACCTGGTACGGGATGCCCGCCTACGCGAACGCGGACGGCAACGTCGTCGTCTTCTTCCAGAACTCGGGCAAGTTCAAGTACCGGTACTCGACCCTGGGTTTCCAGGAGGCGGCCAACCTTGACGACGGGGACCTTTGGCCGGTGGCGTACGCGCTCACGCAGTGGAGCGCCGTGGTGGAGCAGAAGGTCGCCGAGCTGGTGAAGGCCGCGGTCTCCTGACCGTTGCCGCGCTCGCGGCAGGTTCAGCGGTGAGGTGGCCGGGGGTGAACAGGCGCCAGGCCAGCATCGCGACGACAGCGACGGCGACGGCCGCCACCCAGGACGGAGCCGCCAGGCCGAAGCCATGCGCTAGCAGGCCACCGGGCCGGATCAAGACGCTGATCGGCAGGCTGTTCCACGTCGGGCACACCCCCGAGGGGTGTGGAAGCTGATGCGCCGGCACGGCTGGTCGGCCCAGGTCCCGGTCCGGCAGGCGGTCGAACGCGACGAGGAGGCGGTCGCGGTGTGGCAGGCCGGGGTGTGGCCGGAGATAAAAGTGTTGCGCGCGATCTGGGCGCCTTGGTCTGCTTGGAGGACGAGGTAGGGCAGGGGCTGAGGCCGCCGGAGGGCCGCACCTGGGCGCCGTGCGGGGCCCGCCCCATCGTGCGGGTGCGCGGCGCGGGCGGCGGGCGGGTCAGCATCGCCGGGGTGGCGTGCTGCCGGCCCGGCGGCCGGCCGCACCTGTTCTGCCAGCTGCGCGCCTACCGCCGCCGCAAGGGCGAGGCCAAGGGGTTCACCTGGACCGATTACCGGGACCTGATCATCGCCACCCATCACCACCTGTCCGCCCCGCTGGTGTGGTGCTGGGATGACCTCGACATCCACCTGGCGCCGGGGCTGGCGGACTTCGCCGCGGAGAATGAGGCCTGGCTGCGGGTTTACCGGCTGCCCGGGTACGCGCCGGACCTCAATCCCGCGGAGGGGATCTGGTCACTGCTCTGGCGGGCCATGGCCGGCTTCGCCGCGGCCGGCCTGGATGGCCTGGTCCGCATCGTCATGCGCAAGCTGACGAAGATCCAGTACCGCCCCCGCCTGATCGACGGCTGCCTGGCCGGGACCGGCCTGACCCTCGGACCCTGATAACCCGGCATGGCTAGGAGTTCGACGTGGGTGGGAGGACTGCGGAAGGCCGCCGAGCCGGGCAGGGCGGATGCGCTGGCCGTTGAGCGGTTCGGGCTGCCCGGCGGCGACCTGCGCGGCACGGGCGAGGATCTTGGCCAGCAGGTCCAGCAGGTGTGCGCGTTCGTCTGCGGTCAGAGCCGACAGGATGCTCTTCTCCAGGGTGCGGATGCCGGGAAGCAGCTGGTCGGTGGCGGCCCGGCCGTCGGGGGTGATCTCGATCAGCGTGCTGCGCCGGTCACCGGGGTTGGCGACGCGGCGGATCCAGCCGCGGTGCTCGAGCAGGTCGAGCGTTGCGGTCATGGTGGCCGAGGCGATGAGCACCCGGTCGCTGACCTGGGATGGAGTCAGCGGCACGCCGGCCCCGTCGATGACGGCCAGGGCGGTAGCGGCGGCCTGCGGGATGCCGAAGGTCAGCCGGACGCGCCGGTCAAGCTCGCCCAGCAGCGCCTCGCCGGTGCGGCACAGCGAGGCGTAGGCCTCGGTGCAGGTCCGGTCGGCGCCGGGGTACTCCTCCTCGAAACCGGCGTCGACCCGGACCACGCCGAGCGAGGCGGGGGAGGGACGGCCGCGGCCACTCCTCCCCCGCCTCGGCGGGTGGCCAGGTTCAGACATCCGTGAAGATCTCGATCCGCGGCGCCCCCTCGACGCCGGCCCGCCCCATGGCCTCGCGCAGGCCCGGGTCGTAGGCGAAGCTGCCCGCCTGCTCGGCGGTGGGGAAGTCATGGGTGACGAACAGCTCGTTGCCGTCCCCGGGCAGCTGCATCACCCGCTGGGCGATGCAGCCGTGCTGCGCCCGCAGCGGCTCGACCTCGTCGTAGACCTTCCGCCAGGCGGCGTAGTCACCGACGCGGTGGCGGATGGCGAGTGTGGCGCTCATGTGGTCTCCCCTTCCACGAATGGAGGCTGCCTGCCCCCTTGCGGGTAGGTTAGCCGCCAGGTGTTTCCGGGTCAAGACACTCGTCTCGGAAATATATATCTCGTATCAGAGGTAAATTGCCATCCTGCCGCACCCGGCGGGAACCCCTGTACGTCCTCAACGGCCCGCCAGCGCGCCGCCCGCCCGGCGGCACGCGACCCGCGCAGGCGACACACCCCAGGGCACACGCACACTGCAAGAAGCGGGCCTACTCCGGCAGCCTGCCCGACGTCACGACCGGAGCTCTACGAGTTCATCTTGGTTATTGACCCGGCCGCGCAGTTGCCGGGGTACCGCTATTTGCCGCAGCGTCACCGTCACCACGTTTCAGACACCGTTGTGGATGCCGAAGATGGCAAACGTGAGCGCCGCGACCCAGGGGCGGCGGGCCACCGCGAGCGAGACATGGGTCGCGCACTCGATAATCAGGCCGACGCGCAATAGCAAGCTGGCGTCAAATCGCGCAAGAAGGCGTTTGACCATGACCGTACCGATCACGCCGCCTGCTGCCGAACACGCCAGCAGCACGCCATACCCGAGACAACTGGTCGCCGCACAACGGCTCATCTGCCTGCCATGCGTTCTGCCCAGTGACTCGATTGCCGCAGCGTTTAGAGACTCCCTATCGGCGTGTCGACTCTAATCCAGGACCATTTTTCGCTATCATATTTGATATATGGATCATTCCTCCGAACGGATTATGGCTCATGAGCGAAACGCCGGTTCCCGGGGACCCCGGGCGGGACGAGAACCCGCCCGGCGTGCCCGCGGGACCCGGTGGCTACCCCTCGCTCGGGTCTCCGGACTGGCAGCTGGACCCGTGCCGCCCGGACTGGGATGAGGCCTACCTGGCCGCGATGGCCGACGATGAAGATCCTGGTGACCAGGACCTGTACGAAGATCCGGATAACGCTCCGCCGTTCGGACTGGATGATGCGCAGCTGACGGCGCTGATCGCCGAGGCGCGGGAGGTCATCACGGACCAGGCCCGGGCGGCGGAATTCGCGTCCAGGACCGGCCAGACAGCGGTACTGGCGGCGGTCGCGGCGGAGGTGTCCGGGCGGCGGGGCCCAGGGATGCCCGGCTCGGCGCAGAGCCTGCCGGGCGAGGAGCCGAGCCCGGCGGCCGGGTTCGGGTCCGGGCAGCCGCTGGATGTCGCCCCGCCCGGCGCGGTGCTGGGCTCGTTCCTGGAGGCCGCGGCCGGGGCCGGTGACCGATACGCCGGGGCCTGCGATGATGAGCTGCTCGGGGTGATCGGCGCCTGGGACCGCCAGGAGGCCCACGCCAGCGCGGCCAAGCACGCCGCGGTCGCGGAGTTCATCCGCCGCCGTCCCGCTTCCGCGGTGGCGGGCGAGGCCCAGCTGCCCGAGGGGTGGCATGAGTTCGCCGGCCGGGAGCTCGGCGCGGTGCTGGGCTGCTCGGCCGGGGCTGCCGAGGCGCTGCTGGGCCTGGCCTGGGACCTGGCGGTGAACCTGCCCGGCACCCGGGCCGCGTTCCGCGCCGGGATCCTCAGCCGGGACAAGGCCGCGGTCATCGCCGCGGCCACCGCGCTGCTGGATCCGGCCGAGGCGCGGGCGGCCGAGGCGATGGTGCTGGGCCGGGCCGGGTCGCTGACCGGTGGCGGGCTGCGGGCCGCGACCGGCCGGGCGGTGCTGGAGGTCAACCCGGCCAAGGCCCGGAAGCGCCGCGAGCACGCGGCGGCGCGGACCCGGGTGGAGCGGTGGGCCGAGGATTCCGGGAACGCCGGGCTGGCCGGGCGGGTGGCCGCCGCAGGCGTCCGGGCC
>Ga0318497_10000755_pt1 | contig 11185 bp, 7 predicted proteins | sample GRESIP109b1f23_FD_203754 | JGI IMG/M metagenome (GOLD analysis project Ga0318497, IMG submission 203754) | Tropical soil microbial communities from Luquillo Experimental Forest, Puerto Rico - GRE.SIPMG.109b1f23 | ecosystem: Environmental > Terrestrial > Soil > Tropical forest > Bulk soil... | reverse complement strand
GACGGCAAGCGCGCGCTCGCCACCAAATTCAACGCTCACAAGGTTTCGCTGCTCGACATCAACGGCGACAAGGTGACCTATACCAAGCTTGACCTGCCGACCGGGCAGTGGCCCTACAATGTCGCGGTGGCGCCAAGCGGCAAGATTGCCCTCACGGCGGACAACGGTGGCGCCGGCTCCTCGGACGGCAGCGTCGATACGGTGAGCGTGGTCGACCTCGAACTCAATCCCATCCGCATTATCGACCGTGTTGTGGTCGGCGATGGGCCGGAAGGGCTTGCGATCTCGCCGAAGGGCGACGTGGCGGTCGCGGTGATCCTCGCCGGTTCCAACAACAAAAGCGCCTATTTTTACAAGCGCAATGGCAGCATCGCGGTGCTACGCATCGATGGCAAGAAGGTCACCAAGGTAGGCGATGTCGAATTGGGCGGTTTACCGGAAGGAGCGGCATTCACGCCCGACGGAAGGTATCTGTTTGTCGGCAATTACCTCGACCAGGATATCTCCATCCTAAAGGTCAATGGCACCGAGATCAGCGACACCGGGAAGCGGTTCAAATTGCTCGGCCATCCCGCTTCGGTCCGCATGAGCACACACTGAGGTGCTAGGAGGTTGTTCGCGTTATCGCCGATGTCCGAGTTGCGCTCGAAAGCGTCCGTAGGTCGGACATCGGTTAACGTCTCGGAGGTGACAAAACCGCACATGTCCGCGCGGACGGGCAGCGTCGGTCGCCCGGCGATCCCCGGCAGCTAAAACGCGCTGCTCGTTAATGTGGAAGGCGTCGCGCTGCCCGAAACGCGCCTCAGTCGCGCCGCGCCACGGCTAGAGCCAACCAATTCCCGCCAATGGCAGGACCCGTTGGAGGATCGCCGCCAAGCAGATCAGCACCACGAGCAATTTGAGAAGGCTTGCCAAACGGCCATCCTTGACGAACTTATCGATGGCCCAAAAGCAAATCGCACCGATGACGCAAATAATCAGGATTCCGATCAAGGCGACAAGCATCGCAAACCCCCTTGTGCTGGCGTGGTAACGGCCCTCGTCGAAGCAATCTTTTTAGCATCCGCCGATAGCCTTGATCGACTCGATCAAGTTGAGCCCGCCGACTTTGGTCGTCCGAACAAGAGCCTCGCCATCGCAGCGTCCGCGAGCAGGTGCCACATATGTATAGCGTACGCGATACTCGTCCGCACGCGTGGGAACCACATCGATGAGCGTAAGCGGTTCAACCAAGTTGCTGTAGAAATTGCTGATCGCGATTGCGGACAGCGGCCCCGATGATCGCTTTTCGGGAACCACGAATTTTGCAGCTTCCTCACCGTTGCCGGCGCTCAGCGCCAAGTAATAACCTTGAACCGTGGTCATGGATGTGCCGTGAGATTTCGTCGGGTCGAAAGCGGCTGAAATGCTGACGATGGGCAGCATCAGATGAGCATGGTGATGTCCCGTTTGGCGTCCGAATGCTCCAGTGCCCGCAACGAGGACGCGTTGCCCGATGAACCCGCGAAGATCTCGCCATAACGCCTGAGCGGCTTTGTCCGACTCGGGAAATATTTGAATTCGATCGAACTTGGTGTTCGAGTCGACAGACTCATCCCCGGTGGCGCAAATTGGTTCGTCGAGCTTGAGGATGTAGGTGGGTTCAGGCGTGTCGCCCTTCCGAACGTCCTCGTAGTTGGGCGGTCCCGGAAAGATGCGATAGTTCAATATGCCTTGAAAGGAGAGGGGATCTTTCTGTTTCAAGTCGATGCATGCGGCATTCGCCGCCGATGCGACGCATAGCGAGCAGATGGTCAAAAGAACCCCGAGCTTTCTAGCCATGAACGTACCTGTACGGCCCGCTGAGGATAAAGAATAGCACATCAAGGTTGGCCAGTTTCGCCCGAAAAGGGCGTTCCGAGGATCGATTTTTGCGATGGCGCGGTCCAATTGTCGGCGGGCGAGATGCGCGTTGTCGCGAAGGGCGTAGAGCACAAGCCTGAGGCCGAACACGAGGTCAGGTGTGCCCTATTCAGCCTTGATATTGGCCGCGCGGATCACCTTGGCCCACATGTCGATCTCGGTCTTGATGCGAATGGCGAACTCCTCCGGCGTGCTCGCGACCACGTCGTAGCCGAGCACGGCGAGCCGTTCCTGCATGTCCGGCTGCGCGAGGATTTTCGCACTCTCGCGGTGCAACGCCGTGATGATGTCCGCCGGCGTGCCGGCGGGAACAAGGATGCCCACCCAGCCGTCGCCTTCGATGTCCGGGTAGCCCGCCTCGGTCATGGTCGGCACGTCGGGAAAGATTTGCGAGCGCGTCTTGCTGGTGACGGCAAGGGCGCGCACGGTTCCTTCCTTGACGTGCTGCATGGCAGCCTGCGGCGAGCCGAAGCTCATCGGCGTGTGCCCGGCGACCACCGCCGCGACCGCAGGCCCGCCGCCGCCGAAGGGCACGTGAACGAGGTCGAGGCCAAGCGATAGCCGGAACTGTTCGCCGGCGAGATGCGCCTGCGTGCCCGCCCCCGCCGAACTGAAGCTGTATTTGCCGGGATTGGCTTTGATGAGTTCGACAAGCTCCTTGACCGTCTTCGCCGGCACGGCGGGGTTGACGGTGAGCACGGTGGTGGACGCGACCGCGAGCGTAACGGGTTTGAAGTCGTTAATCGGGTCGTAGGGCAGGCGCGCGAACAGCGTCGGATTGACCACATGCGAGCTGAACGCGAATAAGATCGTGTAGCCGTCGGGCGGCGCTTTCGCCACCTGGCCGGTGCCGATATTGCCGGTGGCGCCGGCGATGTTCTCGACATAGACCTGCTTGCCGAACTGCTCGGTGAGCTTCTGCGCCATAAGCCGCGCGAAGGTGTCCGTCGTCCCACCAGGCGCAAAGGCCACGACCGCGCGCACCGGCCGGGTCGGATAGGCTTGCGCCCATGCTCCGCGCGACACGCTCGGCAGCGCGGCCGCGCCCGCGGCCAGATGCAGAAATTTGCGGCGGGGAAGTTTCATCATTTGCCTACCGCAAAGGTCGACGCTGATGGTGCGGCAGCTTGGTATCAAGACTACCTTAGTCTCGCATCGACCGAAAAGTGGCATGTCGGCTCCTGGCACGGAGCGGACATAACCGAGACGTCTGTTATGGCACAAAACAGACATAACGAAGCAACTCGCGCATGTCCGCTTTGAGGGGCAAAGCGGACCTAAACCAAGCGATGACGCCCGCGTCCCCTTACGACCCAGACCCGAGAGGGAGCGGGCTGACTGCCATCGGTTCCTGGTCCTTCGGCGTGCGGAGCGACATTGGTTCTTGCCACCAGCGCCCCTTGACGGCCGACCGTCGCTTCGGATCGAAGCGGAAGCCAGACCCCCCGATTGCCCCCTAGGTCCAGCCGAGGCGCGCGAGAATGGCGCGGCCCATGATCCAATCTTTGTCCTGCTCAGACAGGAACGTCAGCTCCTCGGTGAAATGGGTAATGCGCTGCTTGTAGGTGGCCTTGACGAAGCCATTGGTGATATCGGTCCCCCAATAGCAACGCTGCGGACCGTATGCGTCAAACAGCCGGCGGATGTGGGGGGTGAAATCACGAAACGGATAAGTTTCGGTTGAATAGTTGGGAGCTGCTGACAGCTTGACCGACACATTCGGATACTTGGCGAGCGACGTCGTCTGCTCGATCGCGTTCCCCAACTTGCCGGCTTTCACGAGGTCCAAATTCACACCCATATGATCGACAATCAGCGTGAGTTGGGGATGGTGTTCGGCGATACGAGCAAATTCGCTCGCGCGCCCAGGGCTTAGAAACATGACCGGAAGCCGAGCCTTCTCGGCCGCCGGCCAGAACCAGTCGGCGGTGCCGTCGGTGAGCCAGGCCGCGGCGGGGCCGAGGAACGTCACACGCACGCCCAGCATCCCGGGTTGCTCCTTCCATTTCGGCAGCAGCGCCGCCGATTCCGGCTTCTCCAGCGGGATGCGGCCCATGACCGCGAAGCGATCAGGGTATCGTTTCGCCGCTTCGATTCCATAATCGTTGCGGTCGCCGGGCCAGGACGGCGGCACGATCACGGCGCGATCGACGCCGGCCTCGTCCATCAACGGCACCAGCTTCTCGATGGTGAACGGCTCCGGCATTTGCGGCGTTCTGCCGGGAACCCATGGCCAGTCCGGCGATTCCGCCTTCCACAAATGCACCTGCGCGTCGACGATCAGGCGCTTGCGCGCGGGTTGAACGGCGGGCGTCTGCGCCGGCGCTTGTTGCGCGGTTGTGAGCGCCAGACCGGCGCCGAACGCGCTATTAAGGAAACCGCGACGTGACAGCATCTGCGCATCCTCCCTCTTCTTCGTCATGCTTGACGTTACGAGCTAGTGTCCAAGCAGATGATTGTGCCCCTTTCGCCGGCCCTCGCAACCCATGTACGTCGTTTGCTGCGGTGCATGAGTCCGCTTGGCACTAAGCGGACCTGTAGGGGAACGCTGCCGTTTGTCCGCTTTCCGGGCGAAGCGGACATGGACCCTGATGTGGCTTCGACTGCCTCAGTCGCGAATGACCCAAAGCGGACATAGAGGGGACTGAAATTCCGCAGTGCAGCGGTCTCCTGGCCGTACCAGGTGTGCTATCCTTTCGGTCGGAGGTACCGGAGGCGCCGGCGGCATCCGGCTCGATTCAGAAATAGCCAAGCCGATTGGGTGTTAGTATCGCTGACGCCTATGGGACAGGGGCGACTGCAAGCCAAACGACGTTTGCAATCACACACAATAGGGAGGAAATCATGTTGCGTATTCTCGTGCCCAGCCTCGCGCTTGCGTTCGGCGCGGCGCTGGCGCAGCCCGCGGCTGCACAATCGGGCGTCGATCTCGTCAAAGCGGCGGTGGACGCGCAGGGCGGCGCAGCCGCACTCGGTGCCACCACGACCACCGTCCTCAAAGGCGAAGCCAAGCATTGGGAGCCCGGCCAGGCGTACTCCGCGACCGGCGAAGCGCGCTTCCTCGGCGACACGACCTACACGCACACGATCGACAACGCCAAGCGACTGTCCCGCATCGATTGGGACCGCGATATGAAATATCCGGCTGTCGAGCGCCTCAAGTACAGCGAAATCACCGCGCCGGCATGGGGCGTAGTGGTCGATGAGAAGGGCGCCCAGCAGCCGATGTCGGGAATTCGCCTCGCCACACTGCTGCGCGAGCGCGACCGCGCTTCGCCGCGGCTCCTTCTGCGGGCACTGAACGAGCCGGGCAGCATCTCGGCACTACCGGATCAGAAGCTCGGGGACCGTTCGCTGCCGGCGGTCTCGGTCAAGAGGGGCGCCAACACGTTTATCGTCCTGTTCGATCCAGCGACGCATCTGCCGGCGGCAATCCGCTCCCGCGATCCCGATAACGTGTACGGCGATTCGAACTATGATCTGATTCTCTCGGATTGGAGGGATGCGGGCGGCATCAAGCGGCCGCACATGCTCTCGTATCAGCTCAACGGCATGGAGGTGCAGCGGCTGGCGGTGAAGCAGGTCACCTACAATGCGCCGATCCCGGCTGACACCTTTGCGGTCAGCGACGAGGCCAAAGCCAAGGCGAAGCCGCCGGCAACCGACGCGCCCTATCAGTGGGTGCTGCGGCGCCTGTTCCTCGGCCGTTTCGTCGACAGCGACAAGGTCTATTTCCCCGAAGGCGGCGGCTTCAAACTCGTCGAGCTCGCACCCAACGTGCAGCACGTGGTCGGCGGCTCTGCCAACAACCTGATCGTCGCGATGAAGGACGGGCTTGTCATCTTCGACGCGCCGGTCGACGAAGGGCAATCGCGTGCAGTGATCGACCTGGCTAAGCAAAAATATCCGGGCAAGCCGATCAAACAGCTGGTACTCACGCATCATCACATGGACCACAGTGGCGGCACCCGCGCCTACGTGGCGGAAGGCGCCGAAATCGTGATCCCTGGGCAGACGCGGCCGTTTTTCGAAAAAATGTTCCAGGCGGAGCATAAGCTGCAGCCGGATGCGCTGGCGAAGCAGCCGAAGCCAGCGAAGATCGTCGACGTCAAGGATGCGATGTCGCTCAAGGATGAGACGGTCACGATCAATCTCTACAACATCCCAAACCCGCATTCCGATGGGATGATTGTCGCGCATGTGGTCGGGCCGAACGTGCTCTACGTCACCGACCTGATCTCGCCGCGCGGTCCGATCGGCCGCTCGCCAGCTACGGTCGCGGTGGGCGATGCCTTGCGCAAGGCCGGCATCACGGGAGCGACGATCGCGGGCGGCCACGGCACCACCGCCAAGCAGGCGGAGATTGAGCCCGCGCTGGCGGCGAACTAACCGCGATCTGAACGTGCGACTGCGGCGTCCGGTTTGGAACCGGGCGCCGCGCGCCTTGTGACTCGCATCAACTTTACTGCAGCGGAATGCCGGCCTGTTTGACGATCCGCCGATAGACGGCGATCGCGTGGGCTCCCCCTCGCCCTTCCCCGTTCCATATAAGACTCAATGCGCGTGGGGCGACTTGGTCTCAGCCCCGCCCGCTTGCCCTCACGATCGCCGCATCCGTGTTAAAATGCTAGCGTGAGGCGAGTGCAGGAGCCTCTAGCCAAGTGTCGCGAGCCTTGGATGAAAGACATCGCAGAGTGGCTAGCATCGCTTGACCTCGGAGAATACGCGCAGCGCTTCGCCGAGAATGCGATCGATCTATCGGTTATCTGTGATCTGACAGAGAACGATCTCAAAGAGCTTGGCGTGCTGCTAGGGCACCGCCGCAAGATGCTGCGCGCGATCGCCGAGCTGCAGCGGGCTGGCGGCAGCATGCCGCAAATGGCGATCGAGTTGGGACGGGAACGTGCCGAGCGACGCCAACTGACCGTCATGTTTTGCGATTTGGTCGGCTCAAGTGCGCTCGCGGCGCAACTTGATCCGGAAGACATGCGGCAAGTCATGGCGCGCTTTCATGGCCGCATCGGCGAGGTCATCGGTGGATACGAAGGAATAATCGCACGATATATGGGCGACGGTGTCCTCGCCTATTTCGGCTATCCGCAAGCGCACGAGGACGATGCGGTGCAAGCGGTGCGTGCTGGTCTCGCGCTCGTCGACTCCGTGGCTAATTTGCAAACCGGGCGGAGTTCTCCGCTGCAGATCCGCGTCGGAATTGCAACCGGGCTCACGGTCGTGGGAGACCTCATCGGCGAGGGTGGCGCGCAGGAGGAGGCGGTGGTCGGCGACACGCCCAATCTGGCCGCCCGGCTGCAGGCGCTAGCCGAGCCGGGTACAGTGATGATTTCTGCCGCCACCCGGCGGCTGACCGCGGGACAATTCACGTACCGCGATCGTGGTCCTGTTGCGCTCAAAGGTTGGACGCAACCAGTACCGGCGTGGCAGGTCCTGGGCACAAGCGGGGTGGAGAGCCGCTTTGAGGCGCAGCACGAGAGCAAGCCGACACCGCTATTCGGGCGTGAGGAGGAGATCGAACTGCTGTTACGCCGCTGGCGGAGCGCTACCCAGGGCGAGGGCCGCGTCGTGGTGCTCAGCGGTGACCCCGGTATCGGCAAATCGCACATCGCGCTTGCGCTTGAAGAGCGGTTGCAGGGAGAGCTCCACACGAGCTTGCGCTACTTCTGCTCGGCGCATCATACCAATAGTGCGCTATTCCCGTTCATCGGCCAACTCGAACGGGCAGCCCGCTTCAAGCGCGGCGATTCGCCAGCTCAGAAGCTCGCCAAGCTCGAAACGCTGCTCGTGCGATCGGCCGCTGACAGCGATCAAACGGTAGCAGTGCTGGCCAATCTGCTATCTCTGCCACCGAGCAACCGCTATCGTCTGCCGGAACTCACTCCCCAGAGCCGGAAGGAGAAGACACTCGCCGCGCTGTCGGCGCGGCTCGAGGCCTTGGCGGCGAGACGGCCGGTGCTGGTGATCTTCGAAGACGTTCACTGGATCGATCCAACCTCGCTCGAGCTGCTGACGGCCATGGTGGAGCGGGCGGCACAGCTTCGAGTACTGCTGCTCATCAATGCACGGCCGGAGTTCGCACCACCCTGGCCGCGATACGCGCATGTGACGACAGTTGCTCTCACGCGCCTTGGTCGACCAGACGCGACGGCCATAATCAAGCGAATCGCCGGCGGGAAAACGCTGCCCGAGGAGGTGATGAATCAAATCGTAGTTCGCACGGATGGCGTGCCTCTGTTTGTAGAGGAATTGACCAAAACGGTGCTCGAAAGCGGGGTTCTGCGGGAGCGCGACGGTCATTATGTGCTCGAGCGCCCGTTGCCGCCGCTGGCGATCCCGACCACGTTGCATGATTCGCTAATAGCGCGTCTCGACCGGTTCGCTCCGGTACGCGAGGTGGCACAGATCGGCGCCGTGGTTGGCCGCTCGTTCTCCTACGAACTGCTGAACGCCGTGGCCGGACTTTCGCCGCAAAAGCTGGAGGAGGCGCTCGGCCAACTGGTTCGGTCGGAGCTGGTGTTCTGCCGCGGCGAGATACCGCATGCGGTTTATACCTTTAAGCATGTGCTGGTGAGAGACGCGGCCTATTCCAGCCTGCTGAAATCCCGGCGCGCGATCGTGCATGCAGCAATAGCTAGCGCACTGGAGCAGCGATTCCCGGAAATCGTGGAAGCCGAGCCTGAAACGCTGGCGCAGCATCTCACCGAAGCCGGGATGCTTGAAAAGGCGGTAAGTTATTGGTTGAAGGCCGGCAAGAACGCTGTCCAGCGCTTCGCTAACCTCGAAGCAATCGCCCATTTGCAGAGAGGCATAGAGACCATAGGCCGTTTGCCGGAGAGCTCGGGGAGGGACAGACTTGAGCTTGATCTCCAATTCGCCTTGGGGCCGTGCCTAATCGCCACTCAAGGTCCAGCGTCGAACACGGCTATTGCAATCTTTGCTCGAGGTCGTGAGCTCTGCTCTCGTCTCAGCGATCCGCCCGAATATCTGCAGGTAATGTTTTGGCTCGCCACCGGGAGCGTGATCCGCGGGGAGCTGCCACAAGCACGCGAAGCAACTGCAACCTTGCTCGGTCTCGCTGAAGCACGCAACGATCGGCCAATGCTGATCAACGCGATCCGCGGGCTGGGCATGATACTCCTGTTCATGGGACATGCCATTGAGGCACGCGAACTGACGGAACGGGCTCTTGAGGAATTCAGAACTAGCAATGAGACCGAGAAACTCGCGGCGCGGGCAGCTGGTCAGGACGCTGGCGCGGCGAGTCTAGCTCTGATGTCGTGGGCCCTTTGGGTCCTTGGCCACGTCGACGTGGCAGCCGCGCAAGTGGCCGCCGCGCTTCAACGTGCCGATGCGGTCGGACATCCGCACACCCAAGCTTATGTCTGTTACTATGCATCGATCCTTCACGCTTTGCGCGGCGAGCCGTCGATTGCGCAACGTCATGCCGAGCGCTGCCTCGCCTTATCTGATGAACATGGGTTCCGGCACTGGCATGGCCTGTCGCGCGCCATTCGGGGCATCTGCATCACAGCTGCCGATCCCTCGGCGATTGGTCTCGAGGAAGTCAAAAGCGTGCTCGATCAATATCGGACTGCGGGCTATCAACTCGGTATCACGGCGCTCTACGTGCTGTTGTGCCCGATCTTATTGCACCGACGCGAGCCAGAGGCCGCGTTAGAGATAATAGAGCAGGGACTCTCGTTAGCGGACCACAATAGCGAGCGGATATTCGAGGCCGAACTGCATCGACTAAAAGCACGCGCGTTGATGGTCTGCAGCGCAGCGGGTGATGCGACCGATCCGCAATCATCACTCGACCGCGCCCTTAAGACAGCAAGAAATCAAAACGCCCGATCTCTTGAATTGCGCGCCGCGCATGATCTTGCCGCGCTTTGGATAAGTCAGGGCCGGCGCGACGAAGCGCTCGCTTTTCTCGCCCCCATCCATGCCTGGTTTACCGAAGGATCCGGCACACGCGATCTAAAGGAGGCAAAAAGCTTGCTCGATCAGCTGCAGGCGTGAGTGATGGCCGATTAAGTGATCTAATAGCGGGTTTGTGCTGCGGCCCGGTAGGACGCAATTGGCACAAAGCAGACATGCCAGACGTGTAGCTCAATGTCCGCTTTCGGGAGTAAAGCGGACATCGCTTAGATGACGGCGTGAGGTCCGCTTATGACCCAAAGCAGACATAGACCGGGCGGAGATCCCGCAGTGCAGCAGCCAGCGCCCACTAGATTCAGAACGATTCAAGATGGGCGCTCGGAACGCGTTGATCCGCAAGCGATTTTACAAAAAGCGCGATTGTAAAAAACTCGCTGATTCAGGGCGTCGCACGGGAGACTCGTCGAGGGAAGCCCCCTGGCGCGTTTTGCTCGTCGTCGCGTAGCGCGGGAACTTGCGCGCGAGCGAGTGCATTTAATGCCAGTTCAGGGTTGGCGGGCTTGTTACGGGACGGGCACTACTACCAACAGGGAGTCTCCCATGAAAGCCCTCGCCATCAGTATGGTCGCCGGCGCCGCGCTGTGCAGCCTCATATCCGTGCCGGCATTGGCAATGCCAATGAGCAATCTCGCCGCCGCAGCGAGCGACCTCGCGCTAGGCCAAAGCGTGCGGTATCTCCACCACCATTACCGGTACCGATTGGGGCGTAGCAGTTATTACGCCTATGGAGCAGTATCGCCCCCTTGGAGCCGGAGATTCGGGGATAACCGCTACTGAAAGCTTCGCGCGCAAGCAACCTCGTGCTTGCAGCCGCTCTAGCGACGCGAGTCGCGCACGCACTTGGCGTTGGAGAAGGATGCGCCGCTACAGAAGCTATCCAGAGGTGCGGAGTGATCATCACCACGCCAGTTCTTTCTGGACTGCACCATCGCTATGCGCGGATATGATTTTCGGAAACGACACCTCCTCCGTGTTCCTTGCGACCGAGGTTACGAATGAAGGTGTAGAAGGCGGGCGTGAAGAGAAGGCCGAAACAGGTCACGCCCAACATCCCGAACAGCACCGCTGTGCCCAGCGATTGCCGCATTTCCGCGCCTGCTCCGGTCGCAACGGCGAGTGGGGCAACGCCAAGAATGAATGAGAGGGATGTCATCAGGATCGGGCGAAGGCGCGTACGGGCGGCGTGCACCGCGGCTTCGGCGGAGGCGACACCTTCCTTTTCCTTCTGGCGCGCGAACTCGACGATGAGGATGGCGTTCTTGGCGGCCAGGCCGACGAGAACGACGAAGCCGATCTGCGCCAGGATGTCGATGGGCATGCCCCGCGC
>Ga0318497_10000749_pt1 | contig 11203 bp, 9 predicted proteins | sample GRESIP109b1f23_FD_203754 | JGI IMG/M metagenome (GOLD analysis project Ga0318497, IMG submission 203754) | Tropical soil microbial communities from Luquillo Experimental Forest, Puerto Rico - GRE.SIPMG.109b1f23 | ecosystem: Environmental > Terrestrial > Soil > Tropical forest > Bulk soil... | reverse complement strand
CTTTCGGCGCGGCCTCGTCTACGAGTCCGCGCCGACGACCGTCCAGACGATGGCCTCGAGCAAGATCAGCGAGATGGTCACGCACTCCTGGTACGCCGATTACACGAACGGCTTGAATCCCGCGAACGGCAGCACGGTGACGGTCGATCCCGCGACGAAGGCCAATGCATACTCCTGGTTGAAGTCGCCGAGGTACGACAATGCTCCGTTCGAGACGGGGCCGCTCGCCCGGATGTGGGTGAACGGCGACTACCGAGGCGGGGTCTCCGTGATGGATCGCCACATGGCGCGCGCGCTGGAGGCGCAGAAGATCGCGACCGCGATGAGCGGCTGGCTCAATCAGCTCTCGATCGGCGGGCCCGTCTACGGCACCTACACCAATCCGTCCACCGCCAGTGGCGTGGGGCTCACCGAAGCTCCCCGCGGCGCGCTCGGACACTGGGCGACGATCACGAGTACGAAGCGGTCGCCCACCGGCGGACCCTCCGTCGGGAATTATCAGATCATCACCCCGACGTGCTGGAACGCGTCGCCGCAGGACACGAACGGCGTGAGGGGAGCGCTCGAGCAAGCGCTGATCGGGACGCCGGTCTCCAACGCGTCGCAGCCGATCGAGGTCCTGCGCGTCATCCACTCGTTCGACCCATGTCTCTCCTGCGCCGTGCACGTGATGCGCCCGAACGGGAAGCCGCTCGTCGTGCGGACCACGGGAGCGCCGGCGCAGTCGTGAGGACGCTCGTCCTCGGAATCGGCAACGTCCTTCTCCGCGACGAGGGCGTGGGCGTGCACGTGGTCCGCGCCCTCGCGCGGGACCCAGAACCGCCCCGATTCGCGGTCCTGGAGGTTGGGACCGCGTTCCTCGATGCGCTCGCGGCGATCGAGCAGGCCGAGCGCATCATCATCGTGGACGCGATGCAGGGGTTCGAGGCTCCCGGGACCATCTACCGGGTGCCGTTCGACGAATGTGCGCGGCGAGAGATCGTGGCCTCGATGCACGGATTCGACCTCTCGCGGGTGTTCTACCTGGCGGGAAGGACGTCGGCTCCGGAGGTCATCGTGATTGGAGTGGAGCCTGCCCTGATCGACTGGGGGACCGAGCTGTCCCCGGAGCTCCTCGAGCTCGTTCCGACCATCATGGCGATCGTCAGCGCCGAGGCCGATCGTGTTCCCTTACCGTCACCAGCGTCCAGCTCCGGCGAGGGAGCTGGTGCGTGACGCGCTGGCCTTCCCCCCGCGTCATCTCCTTTCGTCTGGTGCTCGGCGTCCGCGCGGGGCGGGTCGCCGAGGTCGGGCGCTACCGGTGGGACGGGCGGGACTTTCGCGAATCGCCGGTCTCTTGACTTGCCCTGCTACCGGTGACGCCGCCCCGCGCAGGCGCGCCGCAGTGAGGGCAGCGGTGGCGATCGGGCCGCGGCGCGCCGCGCGCCGCCGGCGTCGCCGTCGTCCGGACCACGGCCAGGATCCGCCGCGCCGCCGCGCGACCGATGGGGGGCTCCGGCCTGCCGGTGACGCGCCCCTCCCAGAAGGCGAAGTGGAGATCCTTGAGCGTGGCTTCGGGGTTCGAGGCCAGCCAGGCGCACGCCGCCGCTCGACGCCGCTCGCGATCCGACGCCGAGATCATCATGGGTGGCCGAGCTGATCCGTTGACGGTATTTGCATCTCGTTCGCACCGGATGCGCGCCGAGAACATCCGGCGCGCATCTGCTCACGAGATGAACACCTGCGCGGTGACAAGGTTGCGACGGCACCCCGGCTTGGGCGGAAATCGCCCGTTCTGAATCGCGCAGCGATCGCGCGGCGCATGGATGCCGCCCCCTCCGCTTGACCTGACAGCCCTCCGTTATCTAGGATGTCCGCTATCACGGATGCCGCGCCGCCACGACGGCGGCGCGCCGGAAGCGAGGACCCGTCGATGGCAGTGGCGACGTATGCGCGGAGGAGCCTCTCCCACCTCGACTGGCTCGAGGCGGAGGCGATCCACGTGCTCCGCGAGGTGGCCGGGCAGTGCGCGAGCCCCGCGCTGCTCTTCTCCGGCGGCAAGGACTCGGTCTGCCTGCTCCGCCTCGCGGAGAAGGCGTTCCGGCCCGGCCGCTTCCCCTTCCCGCTCCTCCACATCGATACCGGCCACAACTACCCCGAGGTGATCGCCTTCCGCGACCGTCGCGCCGCCGAGCTCGGGGAGCGGCTCGTCGTCCGGTCCGTCGAGGACTCCATCGCGAAGGGACGCGTCGTGCTGAAGCACGCGGGCGAGTCCCGCAACCGCCACCAGTCGGTGACGCTGCTCGACGCCATCGCGGAGCTGGAGCTCGACTGCTGCATCGGCGGCGCGCGGCGCGACGAGGAGAAGGCGCGCGCGAAGGAGCGGATCTTCTCGTTCCGGGACGAGTTCGGCGGCTGGGACCCGAAGCACCAGCGGCCCGAGCTCTGGAACCTCTACAACGCGCGGATCCACAGGGGCGAGAACATCCGCGCGTTCCCGATCTCCAACTGGACCGAGCTCGACGTGTGGCAGTACATCGCTCGCGAGCGGCTGGAGCTCCCCTCGATCTATTTCGCGCACCGGCGCGAGGTCGTGCGCCGGGGCGGCCCGCTGGTCCCGGTGACGCACCTCACGCCGGCGCGCCCCGGCGAGCGCGTCGAGGTGGTCTCGGTCCGCTTCCGCACGGTGGGCGACATCCCCTGCACCGCGCCGGTCGAGTCGACCGCGCGCACGGTCGAGGAGATCGTGGCCGAGACCGCCACCACGACGATCACCGAGCGCGGGGCGACGCGCCTCGACGACCAGACGTCCGACGCCTCGATGGAGCAGCGCAAGAAGGAGGGTTACTTCTAGTGTACGCGGCCGAGCGACTCGCCGAGACCGAGGCCCCCGTCACGCGAGACGGCCTCCTCCGGTTCCTCACCTGCGGCAGCGTCGACGACGGGAAGAGCACGCTCATCGGGCGGCTCCTCCTCGACACGCGGTCGATCCTCGCGGACACGCTGCACGCCATCGAGCGGACCTCGCGCCGCAAGGGGCACGAGGCGGTCGACCTCTCCCTCCTCACGGACGGCCTCCAGGCGGAGCGGGAGCAGGGCATCACCATCGACGTCGCCTATCGCTACTTCTCGACCGGGACCCGGAAGTACATCATCGCCGACGCGCCGGGCCACGAGCAGTACACGCGCAACATGGTGACCGCGGCGTCGACGGCGAACCTCGCGATCATCCTCGTCGACGCGCGGAGGGGCGTGCTGACGCAGACGCGGCGCCATGCATACCTCGCCCACCTCGTCGGCATCCCGCACCTCGTCGTCGCCGTGAACAAGATGGACCTCGTGGGCTGGTCCCGCGAGGCGTTCGCCAGGATCCAGCAGGACTTCCTCGCCTTCGCCAAGAAGCTCGGGATCGACGACGTCCGCTTCCTGCCCATCTCGGCACTCGCGGGCGACATGATCGTCGAGCGGGGCGAGAACCTCGGCTGGTACGCGGGCCCTACGCTGCTCGAGCTGCTCGAGGCGGCGCCCGCCGCGCACACGGAGCAGGACGAGCGGTTCCGCTTCCCGGTCCAGTACGTCTGCCGGCCGCAGACGCCCGCGCATCACGACTTCCGCGGCTACATGGGCCGCGTCGAGGCGGGCCGGATCGCGGTCGGCGACGAGGTGCAGGTGCTCCCCTCGGGCCAGAGGAGCCGCGTGAAGGACATCCAGCTCCTCGGGGCTTCGCTGCCGGTGGCGACCAGCGAGCAGTCCGTGACGCTCCTCCTCGAGGACGACCTCGACGTGTCGCGCGGCGACCTCGTGGTGAGGGCGGGCGAGGGTCCCGAGCCGACCCGGAAAGTCGACGCCCATGTCTGCTGGCTCGGCGAGGCGCCGCTCTCCGCGTCGCGCAGGTACGTCCTCCGCCACACGACTCGCGAGGTGCGGGCCGCGGTCGCGGAGATCGCGCACCGCGTGGACCTGAACGCGGTGGAGTCGGTCCCCGCGGCTGCGCTCGCGATGAACGACATCGGGCGGGTCTCGTTCCGGCTGGCGCAGCCGATCGCCGCCGACCCGTACGCGGCAAACCGGGCGACGGGGGCGTTCATCGTGATCGACGAGGCGACGAACGACACCGTCGGCGCGGGGATGATCCTATGAGCGCCGTCGATCGTGACGAGCTCCGGCGCTGGGGCGACGCGCTCGAGGGCGCGCCCGCCGAGCGGATCCTCGCCGAGGCCGCGGCGCGCTTCTCTGGGCGGTTCGGCTTCGCGACCGGGTTCGGCGCGGAGGGGTGCGTGCTCGTCGACCTCGCCGCGCGCGCTCGGCTCGCCATCGACGTGTTCACGCTCGACACCGGCGCGCTCTTCCCGGAGACGTACGACCTCTGGCGGCGCCTCGAGGCGCGCTACGGCATCACCATCCGCGGCGTGCGCGCCGCCGACCCGGGCGCGCCGGACCTCTGGAAGAGCGATCCCGATCGCTGCTGCGAGCTCCGCAAGGTGCTGCCGCTCCGCGCCGAGCTCGCCCGCCTCGACGCGTGGGTGACCGCGATCCGGCGCGACCAGACGCCGGACCGAGCGAACGCGCGCGTCGTCGAGTGGGACGCGAAGTTCGGGCTCGTGAAGGTGAACCCGCTCGCGGCGTGGACGAGCCGCGACGTCTGGGCCCACGTGCGCGCGCACGACGTGCCGACGAACCCGCTCCACGAGCGGGGCTACGGCAGCATCGGGTGCGCGCCGTGCACGACGCCGGTCCTCGCTGGCGAGGATCCGCGCGCCGGCCGTTGGCGCGGCCGCGCCAAGACCGAGTGCGGGCTGCACGCGCGGCCGAAGGGAGAGCAGCGATGACGCGCACACACCCGCGGGGCGGCTACGTCCTCTGGCTCACCGGCCTCTCCGGCGCCGGCAAGAGCACGCTCTCCGCGGCGCTCCGGCCGCACCTCGCGGCCGAGCGGCCGGTCGAGGTGCTCGACGGCGACGAGGTCCGGATGTACCTCTCCGCGGGCCTCGGCTTCTCCAAGGCCGACCGCGACACGAACATCCGGCGCATCGGCTACGTGGCGCGCCTCCTCGCGCGGAACGGCGTCGCCGTCGTGACGGCGGCGATCTCGCCCTACGCGACGACGCGCGCCGAGGTCCGCGCGCTCGCCGAGCAGGACGGCGTGCCGTTCGTAGAGGTGTTCGTCGAGGCCTCCGTGGAGAACCTCGCCGCGCGCGATCCGAAGGGTCTCTACCGGAGGGCGCTCGCCGGCGAGCTCCCTCACTTCACGGGCGTGTCCGATCCCTACGAGCCGCCGGAGCGGCCCGACGTCGTCGTCCGGACCGACGCCGAGCCGGTCGAGACGTCCGCGGAGCGCATCCTCGGCCACCTCCGCGCCCGCGGTCTCCTTCGCGCGGCGCCGGCGGAGCGGAAGGCCTCGTGAGCGCCGCGCCCCGCGGACGCCGGGGGGTGCTCCCCGGCTTCGGCCTCTCGACCGGGTTCACCGTCCTCTACCTCTGCCTGGTCGTGCTCGTGCCCCTCTCCACGCTCGCGCTCCGCTCGAGCGCGCTCTCCTGGGCTGACGCGTGGCGGGTGGTCGCCTCGCCGCGCGCGCTCGCCGCCTACCGGCTCTCGTTCGGCGCGTCGCTCGCCGCCGCGAGCGCGAACGTCGTGTTCGGCGTGCTGGTGGCGTGGGTCCTCGCCCGCTACCGGTTCCCGGGTCGGGCGCTCGTCGACGCCGTCGTGGACCTGCCGTTCGCGCTCCCCACGGCGGTGAGCGGGATCGCGCTCACGGCGGTCTACGCGCGGACCGGGTGGATCGGCCGCTTCCTCGAGCCGCTCGGGGTCCGGGCCGCGTTCACCCCGCTCGGCGTCACGATCGCGCTGACGTTCATCGGGCTCCCGTTCGTCATCCGCACCGTGCAGCCGGTGCTCCAGGACCTCGATCCCGCGCTCGAGGAGGCTGCGGCGGTCCTCGGCGCCGGGCGATGGGAGACCTTCCGCCGCGTCCTCCTGCCCGCCATCATCCCGGCCGCGCTCACCGGGTTCGCGCTCGCGTTCGCGCGCGCGCTCGGCGAGTACGGCTCGGTGGTCTTCATCTCCGGGAACATGCCGCTCCGCACGGAGATCGCGCCGCTCCTCATCATGACGCGGCTCGAGCAGTTCGACTACGCGGGCGCCGCCGCCATCGCCGTCGTCCTGCTCGGCGCGTCGTTCGCGATGCTCGTCGCGGTGAACCGGCTCGAGGCGTGGACGCGGGCGAGGACGGGGCTCGCATGAGCCGGCTCTCCCGCGCGACCGAGGCGCTCGCCCTCGACGGTCCGACCGAGCCGCTCCTCGCGCGTGCGAAGCGCGAGCCCGCTCGCCCCACGCCCGGCGCGACCACCGGCGGAGCGAGGCCGGGGAGCCGCCCGCGCCGCCCCGACGAGGACCCGCCCGCCGTGCGCTGGGCGCTCGTCGGGTTCGCGCTCCTGTTCCTCGCCGCGTTCGTGGTCCTCCCAGCCTCAGTGGTGCTGGTCGAGGCGCTCCGCGGCGGTGTCGCGCTCTGGTGGAAGGCGCTCGTCGACGCGGACGCGCTCTCGGCGGTGAAGCTGACGCTGCTCGTCGCAGCCATCTCGGTGCCGCTGAACGCGCTGTTCGGCCTCGCCGCCGCCTGGTCCATCACCCGCTTCCGCTACCGCGGCAAGCACGTGCTCCTGTCGCTCATCGACCTGCCGTTCGGCGTGTCCCCGGTGATCTCCGGGATGATCACGGTGCTCCTGTTCGGCGCGCAGGGCTGGCTCGGCCCGTGGCTCGTCGCCCACGGCTACAAGGTCGTCTTCGCCGTCCCCGGCATCGTCGTCGCGACCGTGTTCGTGACGTTCCCGTTCGTCGCCCGCGAGCTCATCCCCTTCATGCAGACGCAGGGGGCCGAGGAGGAGGAGGCCGCGCTCGTGCTCGGCGCGAGCGGGTGGCAGATCCTCACGCGGGTGACCCTCCCGAACGTGAAGTGGAGCCTGCTCTACGGCGTCATCCTCTGCAACGCCCGGGCGATGGGCGAGTTCGGCGCGGTCTCGGTCGTGTCGGGCCACATCCGCGGCGTCACCAACACGATCTCGCTCCACGTCGAGATCCTCTACAACGAGTACGCGTTCCAGGCGGCTTTCGCCGTGGCGTCGCTCCTCTTCCTCGTCGCGATCGCGACGCTCGGCGCGAAGCAGGCGCTCGAGTGGCGCCAGCGCGCCGCGCTCCGCGCCGCCGCGCAAAGGAACGTCTTATGAGCATCTCCATCCGTGGCCTCTCGAAGGCATTCGACGGCCACCCCGTCCTGAACGACGTGACACTCGAGATCCCCGAGGGCGAGCTCGTCGCGCTGCTCGGCCCGTCCGGCTGCGGGAAGACCACGCTCCTCCGCATCATCGCGGGGCTCGAGATGCCCGACGCGGGCGAGGTCCTCCACGGGGGCGAGGACGTCTCGGCGCGGAGCGCGCGCGAGCGGAACGTCGGGCTCGTGTTCCAGCACTACGCGCTCTTCCGGCACATGACCGTCGAGGAGAACGTCGCCTTCGCGCTCCGCGTCCGCAGGCGGCCGCGGGCGGAGGTCTCGGCCCGCGTCGCGGAGCTCCTCCGCCTCGTGCAGCTCGACGGCCACCGGACGCGCTACCCGCACCAGCTCTCCGGCGGCCAGCGGCAGCGCGTCGCCCTCGCGCGCGCGCTCGCGACGGAGCCGCGCATCCTGCTCCTCGACGAGCCGTTCGGCGCGCTCGACGCGCGCGTTCGGCAGGAGCTGCGCCGGTGGCTCCGACGCCTCCACGACGAGCTGCACGTGACGAGCGTCTTCGTGACCCACGATCAGGAGGAGGCGTTCGAGGTCTCCGATCGCGTGGTGCTCATGAACGCCGGACGGATCGAGCAGGTCGGCTCGCCGGCGCAGGTGTTCGAGGAGCCGGCGAGCCCGTTCGTCATGCGGTTCCTCGGCGCGGTGAACGTGTTCCACGGGCGCGTCGACAGCGATCGCGCCTACGTGAACGACCTCGAGTTCGCCGCGCCCGGCGCGGCGGGGCGCGCACCGGCCCACGTCTACGTCCGCCCGCACGAGCTCGACGTGCACCGCGCGGCGGCGCCGGGCAGCTTCGCGGCGCGCGTCGAGCGGCTCGTCCCGCTCGGCGGGGCCGTGCGCGTCGAGCTCTCGGCGCCGACGTACGGCCGCGGCGCCGTGGAGGCGGAGCTCGACCTGCGCAAGAGCGAGGCGCTCGGCCTCGCGCCCGGGGATCGCGTCTGGCTGTCCCCGCGGCGCGTGCGCGTCTTCACGGCCACGCCCGAGGAGCTGGACAGCCTCACGGCGAGCGAGCTCTGACCCACCGGAGGAAGCCGATGATGCGCATGTCCCCGCGAAGGTGGCAGCTCCTGGCCGCGTCACTCGTCGCCTCCGCCGCCGCGCTCGCCGCGGGCGCGCTCGCCCCCCGCGCCCGCACCGCGGACGCGCCCGCGCCGGTCACGCTCCTCAACGTCTCGTACGATCCGACCCGCGAGCTCTACGAGGCCGTGAACACCGCGTTCGCGAAGGCCTGGAAGGAGCGGACTGGCCAGGCGGTCACCGTCAAGCAGTCGCACGGCGGCTCCGGCAAGCAGGCGCGCGCGCTGATCGACGGCCTCGAGGGGGACGTCGTGACGCTCGCGCTCGCGTACGACGTGGACGCGGTGGCGAAGGCCGGCCTCCTCGTCACGGACTGGCAGCGGAAGCTCCCGCAGAACGCGTCGCCCTACACCTCGACCATCGTGTTCCTCGTCCGGAAGGGCAACCCCAGGGGCATCCGCGGCTGGGACGACCTCGTGAAGCCGGGCGTGCAGGTGATCACCCCGAACCCGAAGACCTCGGGCGGCGCGCGGTGGAACTACCTCGCGGCGTGGGCACACGCGCTCGGGAAGAGCGGCGGGGACGAGGCGAAGGCGAAGGAGTTCGTGCGCGCGCTCTTCAAGAACGTGCCGGTGCTCGACTCCGGCGCGCGCGGGGCGACGACGACCTTCGTCGAGCGCGGCCTCGGCGACGTGCTGCTCGCCTGGGAGAACGAGGCCCTCCTCGCGGTCGAGCGGCTCGGGAAGGGCCAGCTCGAGATCGTCGTCCCGCCGCTCAGCATCCTGGCCGAGCCGCCCGTCGCCGTGGTGGACCGCGTCGTGGACCGGCGGGGGACGCGCGCCGTCGCCGAGGCCTACCTCGAGTTCCTCTACTCCGAGGAGGGCCAGGAGCTCGCGGCCCGCCATCACTACCGCCCGCGCGATCCGAAGGTCGCGCAGCGCCACGCGCGCGACTTCCCGAAGCTCGACCTCGTCACCGTCGACCAGGTCTTCGGCGGCTGGCAGAAGGCCCAGGCGACGCACTTCGCGGACGGTGGCGTGTTCGATCAGATCTACACGCCGGGGAGCTGACCCGACGTCGCGGCGAGCGACGTCGCGGTGCCGGCGGGCTATCGGCGGAAGTGATCGTCAGCCGCGCGCGCCGTCGGTCACGGCGGCGTCCCGCTCGGCGGCGCGCGCGGGCAGCCGGACCTCGAACTCGGTGCCGTGCTCCGCGTCGGAGCGGACGGCCACGGTTCCGCCATGCGTCCGGACGATCTGCTTCACGATGTACAGTCCGAGCCCGACGCCGCCCCACGCGTTGCCGGCCGCGTCGCCCCGCTCGAACGGCTCGAAGATGTGCTGGCGGAGGTGCGGATCGATGGGCGGCCCCTCGTTTTGGACGAGCAGGACCTTCTCCTCCCGCTCGCAGCACCACGACAGCCGCACCTCCGAGTCCGGCGGGCTGTAGCGCAGCGCGTTCGTGAGGAGGTTCGTGACCACCTGCTCGACGCGGTCGGGGTCCCACTCCCCCGCCCCGTCGCCGTCGCGCACGTACCGGATCCGCCGCTCCGGGTAGGCGGCGCGGACGTCCTCGAGCGCGTCGCGGCAGATCGCGTCGAGGTCGGCGGCGCGCCGCGCGATGGGCAGCCCCTTGCCGAGCCGCGTGCGCGAGTAGTCGAGGAGGTCGTTGATGAGCCGGGTCATGCGGGCGGCGCCGCCGGCGATGCGCTGGACGGCGCGCCGGTGCCGCTCGGCGAAGCTCGGATCGCGCACGAGCATCGCCGCGGAGGCGGAGATCGCCGTGAGCGGCGTCCTCAGGTCGTGGCCGACGATGCCGATGAGGTGCGCCTGGAACTCCTGCGAGCGGCGGCGCTCGGTGACGTCGCGCAGGTGCGCGGTGAGCCCGTCGCCATGGGGGAAGGCGCGGACCTCGAGCCAGCGCGCGCCCGGGGCCGGGACCTCGAACGTGGCGGGCACGCGCTGGTCCGCCGCGCGGCGGAGCTCGTCGCGGAACGCGCCGCCGGCGAGCGCGCGGCCGAGGTCCCAGAGCGACCCGCCGAGGAGCTCGTCGCGGCTCACGCCGAGGAGCTGCTCGAACTCGCGGTTCACGTAGACGAGCCGCCACGCGCGGTCGACCGCGAAGAACGCGTCGGCGATCGTCTCGAGGATCGCGGCGCTGCGCGCGTAGGCGTCGCGCGACCGGTTCTCGTCCTCGAACTGCCGTCGCCGGAGCTGGGCGCGCACGCGAGCGCGCAGGATGCCCGCCCCGCTCGACGCCGGGACGTAGTCGTCCGCGCCGGCGTTGATCGCCTCGAGCGCGAGCGCCTGATCGTCCGGCGCGCCCGCCACGAGGAGCGGGATCTCCGCCCAGGCCTGCTCGGCGCGGAGCGCGCGCACGGCGGCGAGCGCCGCGGACGGCGAGGCGCCCGCGTCGACGAGCACCCCGTCGACGTTCTCCACGGCGAGGAGCGCGCCCGCGTCCTCCACGCTCTCGGCGAAGACGAGGTCGTGGCCGTCCTCGCGGATGTGCTCCGCGTCGCCGCGGAGCAGCGTCTCGCCGCCCGCGACGCAGAGGATCCGCTTCGGCGAGAGGAGGCCCGCGGCGCCGACCACCGACGGCGGGCTCGAGGCGCGGAGCAGCGCCTGGAGGCGCGCGAGCACGACGGCGTACCCGGCCGCCTTGAGCACGTACGCGTCGGCGCCCGCCTCGAGCGCGCGGAGCTCGCCCACGGTGCCGGAGCCGGTGAGGAGGATGCACGGCGTGGTGCGGAGCACCGCGTCGCCGCGGATCTGGCGCACGACGGTCGGCCCGTCGATCCCGGGCAGCACGCCGTCGACGACGATGGCGCTCGGCCGCCGGTCCGCCGCGATGCGCAGCCCCTCCTCGCCGGTCGCGGCGGTCAGCACGTCGAGCCCGGCCGCGACGAGCGCCTCGCGGAGCGCCTCG
>Ga0318497_10000745_pt1 | contig 11228 bp, 12 predicted proteins | sample GRESIP109b1f23_FD_203754 | JGI IMG/M metagenome (GOLD analysis project Ga0318497, IMG submission 203754) | Tropical soil microbial communities from Luquillo Experimental Forest, Puerto Rico - GRE.SIPMG.109b1f23 | ecosystem: Environmental > Terrestrial > Soil > Tropical forest > Bulk soil... | reverse complement strand
GCCAAGGTGCCAGGCCGCGGCCACGTTGGTGAGCACGTACATGACCAACAGGGACAGGGTCCCGATCGTGGCCAGGTAGAAGAACACGTTCAGCGCCGAGGTCCCGGCCAGCCGGAAGGCGGTGAGCAGGACCAGGCCGATGAGCATCTCCGCGGCCAGCGCCCGCCGCGGCACGCCGGTCGCCATCGACACGCCGCTGAGACGGCGCGAGGCCAGCCCGTCCCGGCCGAACGCGAACATCATGCGGGCGGCGACGGTCACCCCGCCGAGCCCGGCGCCGAGCGCGCTGAGCGCCGCACCCAGGTCGAGCAGGGCGGCCAGCGGGGTGCCCACGTACCGCCGGGCCAGGTCACCGAGGGGTGCCTGGGAATGACGGAAGCCGGACACTCCCGCCGCGCCGGTGCCGAACCCGAGCGTCTGGACGGTGATGCAGGCCACATAGAAGACGGCGCCGAAGACGACCGCGGTGACGATGGCGCGGGGGATCACGCGCCTGGGCGCGAGGGACTCCTCCCCCAGCGAGCCGGCCGACTCGAAGCCCGCGAAGGCCAGGAAGCCCGCCGTCGCGGCCACGGTCAGGGCGGACAGGCCGATTCCGGGCGGGAGCACGAACACCGCGCCGGACCAGCCCTGGCCGCCGGGCGCGGTCCCGGCCGCCAGCCGCCAGCAGATCGCGCCCATGAGCACGAGGATGAGGCAGACCGACACCACCTCGAACGCCAGCACCGACCTGGTCGTCGGCCGGACCCCGCGGGCCGCGAGCACCCAGATGACCACCCACGCGGCGAGGGCCAGCGGGTACCAGTCGGCGTCGCCGGCCAGCCCCGTGGCGCTCAGCAAGGCCCGCCCGAAGATGGCCACGCCCATGATCGACACCGGCGGGAACACCAGGTACGTGCCGAGCAGCGCCCATCCGGCCAGGAACCCGGGCCGGGGGCCGAGGGTATTGCCGACGAAGGCGTAGACCGACCCGGCGTGGCTGAACTCGCCGGCCAGCCGGACGAACCCGTAGGCCACGAACCCGACGCCCAGGGCGGCGACCGCGAAGGCCAGCGGGGCGGCCCGGCCGAGTTCGCCGGCCGCCGCCACTCCGGTGACCGACATGGCGAGCGTCGGCGCCATGACGCCGACCGAGACCGCCGCCGTCTCCAGGAAGCGAAGCTCACGGCGCAGCGCCGGCCGGGACGCCGGCCCGGCTGAGTCCAGCTTGGTCATTCCCCCCTCCCACCCCGGGACCTCGTCATCCACGGTAATACCCGGCCAGGGCCGCGCGCAGGGTGGCACGGGCGCGATGCAGCAGGACCCGCTGGTTCGCCGCCGAGACCCCCAGCGCGGCGCAGACCTCCCCGGCGGACATCCCCACCACGTCACGCATGGTCACCACCTGACGCTGCCGTGACGGCAGTGCCGATACCGCCCGGTCGAGCTGGAGCAGGGCTTCCCTGGACAGCACCGCGCTTTCCGGGGCGGTGTCCCACCGGGAGGCGGCGTCGATGGAGGACCAGGTCCGCGCCTGCTCCCCGCCGGGACCGGGGAACCAGTCATCCGCGTTCGGCTCGCCCCGGCTGGCCAGCGGCGGCTGGGGAACCGTCCTGGCCTCACGGGCGCCGCGAGTCCTGGCCCGGTTGACCAGGATGGTGAACGTCCACGTGCGCAGCGACGAGCGGCCTTCGAACCGGGCCAGGCCGCTCAGCATCCCCAGCCAGGCCTCCTGGACCACGTCCTCGGCGGATTGCGGGCTGTCCACGAACGACCGCGCCACCCGGAACATGGTCGGTGACCACTGCTCCACGAGCTGGGATATCGCCTCCTCGTCCCCCGCCCGGAGCAGCGCCACGAGGTCTGCGTCGGCGCAGGTGACGTCGTCTGCGAGGTGAGCTGCCTGGGACATCGCGGCCTCCTGATCTCGGATGACCGCAGCCTCGCCCGGCGACCCGGCCGGGCACCTCCCCCCTCACCCCATCTCACCCAGGTGAGAAAGCCAGGTCTCGTAGCACCGGCGCGCCCGGCGGGACGGAACGGGCATGACGTCGGCGCTGTAACACATCCCGGGTTGCCGGGACTCCGTAAGCAGCAGGCGACGACAACGACCGTGACGCAGAGGAGGGAACACCTCGTGGCGGACCTATACGACGTGCTGGTGATCGGGGCCGGGCCGGCCGGCGAGCACGCGGCCGGCCGGCTGGCCGACGGCGGCCTGCGGGTGGCCGTCGTGGAGCGGGAGCTGGTCGGCGGGGAGTGCTCGTACTGGGGGTGCATCCCGTCCAAGACGCTCATCCGGCCGGGCGACGCGCTCGCCGCGGCCCGCCGTGCACCGGGCGCCGCCGAGGCGGTCACCGGCCGGCTGGACGTGCCCGCCGCCTTCGCCCAGCGCGACTACATGACCTCCGGCTGGCGCGACGAGGGCCAGCTCCGCTGGCTGGACAGCAAGGGCATCGGGTTCATCCGCGGCACCGGCCGGCTGACCGGGGAGCGGGCCATCGAGGTCGAGACGGCCGACGGAGCCATCCGGCCGCTCCGTGCGGCCCGGGCCGTCGTGCTGGCCACCGGCAGCCGCCCGTTCGTCCCGCCGGTTCCCGGCCTGGCCGAAGCCCGCCCGTGGGACAACCGGGCGGCGACCAGCACGAAGGAGATCCCGCGGCGGCTGCTCGTGCTCGGCGGCGGCGCCGTCGGGGTCGAGATGGCCCAGGCGTTCAAGCGGCTCGGCAGCGAGGAGGTCGTGGTCCTGGAGGGCGCGGACCGGCTGCTCGCGCGCGAAGAGCCGTTCGCCGGCGAGGAATTGCGCGCCGCGTTCGAGGCCGAGGACATCACCGTGGTAACCGGCGCCCGGATCATCGCGGCCCGCCGGCTGGGTTGCGACGGCCCGGTGGTGGCCGAGACCGCGGATGGGCGGGAGTTCACCGGCGACGAGATCCTGGTCGCGGTGGGCCGCAGGCCCGCCACGGACGGCCTCGGCCTGGAGCACGTCGGGCTGGAGCCCGGCCAACCGGTCCGGGTGGACCGGGCGCTGCGGGCGGCTGGTGTTCCCGGGGGCTGGCTGTACGCGATCGGCGACTGCAACGGGCTCGCCCCGCTCACCCACATGGGCAAGTACCACGGCCGCATCGCCGCCGCCGCGATCCTGGGCCAGGACGTGGCCGACGCGGCCTCCGGCGAGGCTGTGCCCCGGGTGACGTTTACCGACCCGCAGGTGTGCGCGGTCGGCCGCACCGCGGCCGAGGCGCGCACCGCCGGGCTGCGGGTCACCGTGGTGAGCACGCCGACCGGCGACGTTCCCGGCGCGTACACCCAGGGCAACGGCATCCGCGGCACCAGCCAGCTGGTCATCGACGACCAGCGGCGGACCGTCGTCGGCGCCACCTTCACCGGGCCGGGACTGCAGGAACTGCTCCATTCGGCGACGGTCGCCATCTGCGGGGGCGTGACCGTCGACCAGCTGCGGCACGCGGTGCCGTCGTTCCCCACGGTCAGCGAGGTCTGGCTGCACCTGCTCGAGGCCTACGGCCTGTAGACGAAAGGACCTGATCATGGACGGCTTGCCGATCGGCGACTATGCCCTGCTGTCCGACTGCCGTTCGGCGGCGCTCGTGAGCCGGGCCGGTTCGGTGGACTGGCTCTGCTTCCCGCGGTTCGACGCGCCCGCCACCTTCGCCCGGATCCTCGACCCGGACGGCGGGCACTTCGCGATCAGGCCGGCGGGCGAATTCGAGGCCGGCCGCGGCTACCTGACCCAGACCATGGTGCTGAAGACGACCTTCCGCACCGCGACCGGCACCGCGGTGCTGACCGACGCGATGGCGCTCGGACGCAACGAGCGGGGACACGATCTCGGCGCGGATTCCCCCGGGGTGCTGCTGCGGGAGCTGACCTGCACGGACGGTGAGATGGACGTCGAGGTCAGCTACGCCCCGCGGCCCGAATACGGCCTGATCCACCCGATCCTGGAAGAAGTGCCCGGCGGGCTGGCCGCCCGGGGCGGCGCGGGCCGGCTGCTGCTGTCCGCGCCGGGCGGATTCCGGGTGGACGGGGCCACCGCGCGCGCCCGCCTGCGGCTCACGGCCGGGCAGACGGTGATGTTTGCGCTGCAGCACGCGCCGCTATGGGATCCGCCGCTGACGGCCTGGGCGTCCGACGAGATCGCGGCCCGGCTGGCGGACGCGGCGGAAGGCTGGCGGTCCTGGTCCGCGATCCACCAGACCTACGAGGGGCCGTGGCGCGAGCTGGTGCACCACTCCGGCCGGGTGTTGCAGGCGCTGACGTTCGCGCCGACCGGGGCCATCGTGGCCGCGCCCACCACGTCGCTGCCCGAGACGGTCGGCGGGGAGCGGAACTGGGATTACCGTTACACCTGGGTCCGTGACGCCAGCCTGACCATGGAGGCGCTGTGGGTGGCGGCGTGCCCCGACGAGGCGGACAAGTTCTTCGGCTTCCTGGCCGACGCGGCAGCGTCTCAACTGCAGCGCGGAGCGGACCTGCAGATCATGTTCGGGATCGGCGGCGAGCGCGACCTGTCCGAGCGGGAGCTGCCGCATCTGGCCGGGTGGCGGGACAGCCAGCCGGTGCGGATCGGGAACGGCGCGTGGACCCAGCGGCAGCTCGACGTCTACGGTGAGCTGCTCGGCGCCGCGCAGCGGCTGGTCGAACAGCTGGGAGAGCTGGACCCGGTCACGCGGCGGTTCCTGGCCGCCGCGGCGGACACCGCCGCCAGCCGCTGGAAAGAGAAAGACCAGGGGATCTGGGAGATCCGCGGCGAGCCGCGCGACTTTCTGTATTCCAAGCTGATGTGCTGGGTGGCGCTGGACCGGGCGATCGCGCTGGCCCCGCAGCTCGGCGCGGAGGAACGGGTCGGAGCCTGGATGACCACGCGGGACGAGATCCGGGCGGCCATCCTCGAGCACGGCTGGAGCGAGCAGGCGGGGGCGTTCACCCAGTCGTTCGGCACCGAGGACCTGGACGCGTCGAACCTGATGCTGGCCTGCACCGGGTTCCTGCCCGGGGACGACCCGCGGATGAAGGCCACGATCGACGCGACCGCCGAGCGGCTGACCGACGAACGCGGCCTGGTCTACCGGTACCTGGCGCACGACGGGCTGGCCGGGGAGGAGGGCACCTTCCTGCTGTGCACCTTCTGGCTGGCCCAGGCGCAGGCGCTGGCCGGAGAGGTGGACCAGGCGGTGGCGACGTTCGAGCGGGCGGTGGCGGCGATCAACGACGTGGGCCTGCTGGCCGAGGAGGTCGACGTGGGCAGCGGTGAGATGATCGGCAACTTCCCGCAGGCGTTCAGCCACATCGGCCTGGTCAACGCCGCCTGGGCCATCGCCCAGGCCCAGCAGCGCGCCGCCTTGGCGGTCCTGGCCGGACCTGAGCACGGGAGCTGACCGTGGCCGCGAGCAGATACCGCATCGTGCTGAGGGGGAGGCTCAGCGAGCGCTTCGAGTCGGCGTTCGACGGGATGGCCCTGGAACACGGCCCCAACCGGACGGTGCTGGTCGGTGACATCCGGGACCAGGCGCAGCTGTACGGGCTGCTCGGCCGGCTGCAGGAGTTCGGGATCGAACTGCTCGCGGTCGAGCAGGCCGACGTGTCCGAGGGCGGGGTCTGAGCCTGTTCCGCCGACGGCGCAACGCCCGGGCACGCCGGGTTCTCGTTTAGGCTGCCGTCGTGCCGGCCCTTATCGCGATGTGCGGGCTGCCGTTTGCGGGCAAGTCCGTCCTGGCCCAGGCGCTGAGCCGGGAACTGCGCATCAGGCTGCTCTCCTACGACTTCGAGATCTATCAGGTACACAGCCGCCTGGCGCCGGCCAACTCGTCGGTGGCCGCCGAGTACGACTTCGTCCAGGTCATCGCCCGCCGGGAGATCGGCGCGATCCTGGCCGGCGGGGAGTCCCTGATCTACGACGACCTCCTGCTCGAGCGCGACGACCGCAGGAAGCTCGCCGCCGTGGCCGAGGCGCACTGGGCCGACTTCGTGCTCGTCTACCTCGACACCCCGCTGTCGGTGATCGACGAGCGCCGCGCGGCGAACTCGCGGACGCGGGCGCGGACGAGCGTCCCCGAGGGGAAGATGCGGACGGACATTTCCCTGCTCGAGCCGCCGGAGGAGGCCGAACGGGCCGTCTACGTCAGCCCGGACTACGTCCTGCCGGAGGTCCTGGCCAGGGTCAGCGCTCGCCTCGCGGGGAACTGAGCCCGGGGGCCAGGGTCGCCCTGGTGCCGTTGGCGCGCAGGCCGAGCAGCGCGGGCAGGCCGCTGACGGGTCAGCGGAGCCGCTTCACCAGGTGGATGTCGTCGTGGCCGTGCGGATAGCCCGGCGTGCGGCCGCATTCGGTGTAGCCGAACCGGGCGTAGAAACCCGGTGCCTGGAAGGAGTGGGTGCTCAGGGCCACCCGGTCGCAGCCGCGGCGCCGGATCTCAGCTTCGGCCGCGGCCAGGAGCCTGGCTCCCAGGCCATGGCTGCGCTGGTCGTCGCGCACCCAGAGCAGGTCGATGTAGCCGCACCCGCCCCACGTCCACCCGTAGAGCCCGGCGCGCAGGTCACCGCCATCTCCGCGGACGGCCACGCTCAGCATGCGGCCGTCATGGTAGCCGGTGACGGCGGCGTTGAAGGCGCTGATCTCCTCGTCGAGGCGTTCCCTGAGGCCAGCGTCGGCGTCGCCGACCGCGAACCGGACCTCACTCATCATCGCTCTCCTTTCCTGGCACGTAGTCGAGGATCCGGCCGAGGTCGCGGAAGCCCACGGCGGTGCATACGCTCTCGGCCATCTGGGGTCTCCTGAATCGGGCGCCGGGCTTGACACTTAGAGAGTCCGGCGCGACGGGGTCGCGTTACCGTGTAACGCCATCGCCCGCCCGGCGACCACCTAGTGTGAGGGCCACGATCACGACAGATCCGGAAGATCTCAGGGGGTATTCCTCGCTCGATCCCGACGAAGGCGAACTGCTGAGGCGTCTGCGGACCGGTGACGAGGAGGCCTTCGCGTGCCTGGTCGACCGCCATCACGCGGCGATGGTCCGGCTCGCCCGCGGCTACGTGCGTAGCCCGGCCGTGGCGGAAGAGGTCGCGCAGGACGCCTGGCTGGGGTTGCTCCGTGGTCTTGATCGATTCGAGGGGCGGTCGTCGTTGCGCACCTGGCTGTTCCGCATCGTGGTGAAGCGGGCGATCAGCGCCGGGTTGCACGAGCGGCAGCACCTGCCGGTCGACGACAGCGAACTGGGGGACGACAGCGGCAGGTTCAGCCAGGACGGATGGTGGATCACGCCCCCGGTGCACTGGGCCGACGAGGCCGTCGACCGCATGGTCGCTCCCGGGGTCGCGGCCCGGGTGCGCGAGCTGGTGGCGGAGCTGCCGCCCGCGCAGCGGCAGGTGGTCACGCTCCGCGACGTGGAAGGGCTGCCGAGCGCGGACGTCTGCAGCATCCTCGGCATCAGTGAAGGGAACCAGCGAGTACTGCTGCACCGGGCCCGCGCCCGGATCCGGCGGCACCTCGAGCAGGAGGCGGTGTGGTGACCATCCGACGCACCAAGCCGGACCCGCACGACATCACGTGCCGGCAGGCCGTGGCCCTGATGACGGACTACCTTGACGGTGCCCTGGGGCCAGACGACCGCGCCCTCGTGGAGGCTCATCTCGCCGAATGCGAGAACTGCGCCGAGCACCTGCGGCAGATCCGCATCACCGTCGCGGTCACCGGCCGGATCCGCGAGCAGGACCTGGATCCGGCCGCACGCGAGGACCTCATGGACCTCTACCGCCGGTGGCGGCGCGAACGCCCGGCACGCTGAAGGAGCCCCCGATGCCCCACGACGTCCGCATCGAGACCTACCGCGGATCCAGGGACAAGCTGCGCGCGCTGTTCGAGCTGGCCGAGGATTCCGCCGCCGAGCTCAACTCCTACATCGACACCGGCCGCGTCCTGGTCGCCGTGTCGGGTACTGAGGTCATCGGCCACCTCCAGCTGACCGGTACCGAAGACCCGCGGCAGGCGGAGATCAAGAACATGGCGGTGCGCGAGGCCCGCCAGGCCAAGGGGTAGGCCGCCAGCTTATTCAGGCCGCCGTCGACCTCGTCGCGGCCGGGCCGGTCACGACGCTCCTGGTCGCGACCGCCACCGCGGATATCGGCAACCTCCGCTTCTACCAGCGGCAAGGTTTCCGCATGCGGTCCATCGAGCGGGACGCCTTCACGGCCGCCACCGGCTATCCGCCCGGCCTGCGCATCGACGGCATCGAGCTGCGGGACCGGGTATGGCTGGACCGGGCGGTGTTATCAAGCGTTCGCCTGCCGGTGTCCGCTTCCTCATACCGCCGCCCGCGTGGCGACGAACACGCCTCCCAGGGGGTCGCCGGGCGCCGGCGTGACCGTGATGCCGGTGAACCCGGCGTCGGTGAGCAGCTCGATCGCCTTCTGCTCGCCGAACGCGGTGCCGAGCCCGGCACCCCGCTCGGCCAGCGAGACGGTCAGGCAGTGCAGCGTGCTCACCGCGTAGAGCAGCGGCGCCATCGGATGGCCGATGTTGTCCTCCAGGTTGCTTGACGCCTTCGGCTCCATCATCAGGTAGTGACCGCCCGGTGCCAGCGACCGGTGCACCGCGCTCAGGAACCCCGCGGGGTCCGGCAGGTCGTGCACGGTGTCGAAGGAGATCACGGCGTCGAACGGCTCGCCCGGGCCGAGGGCGGCGACATCCTGCCGCTCGAACCGCACGTTGGTCAGCCCCGCGTCGGCGGCCTCCTTCCTGGCCCGCTCGATGGCGTCCGCGGCCAGGTTGTAACCGGTGAACGTGGACGCGGGAAACTCCCGGGCCAGCACGGCCAGGGCGTGACCGGTGCCGCAGCCGAGGTCGGCGACCCGGCTGCCCTCGCGCAGCCGCCGGGTGAGCCCGGGTACGAGCGGCAGGAAGTCGGTGACCAGGTGCTCGTCGAACGTGTTCCGGTTCGCCGCGTCCATGACGTCGGTGAACTCGGGGCGGAACGCCTCGTAGGGAACCCCGCCGCCGGCCCGGAAGCAGTCCGCGACCGCGCCCACGTGGGTTCCGACATGCGTGCCCAGCTGGCTGAACCGGCCAGGTTGCGAGAGCCTGCCCCGGTCAGGCAGGCGGCGTGCTCGGCCGACAGCGTGAAGGTGGCCGTCGCCGCGTCGTAGCTCACGATCCCGCTCACGGCCATCGACCCGAGCCATTCGCGGACGTAGCGCTCGTGCAGTCCGGTACGCTCGGCGAGCTCCGCCGAGGTGCCCGGGCCCTGGGCGGCGGCCTCGAACAGCCCGGTGCGATGACCGATGTCGATCATGTAGGCGATCATGCCGCCGGTGTAGTAGCCGAGACCTGTCCGGCGAAACGCTCAACCAGGCCCATGTCCAGTGACGTGGTCGTCATGATCACGAGTGTCGCCAGCGCCGCCCCACCCGGTCATGAGGTGAATGCCTCATCTTTCGCGTGCGCCAGAATGGGGATGTGCCTGCTACCGGCCGGCCGAGACCGTGCGGTGGAACGTCTCACATCGTGAGGCGCGATCTCACGCCATCCGGGCAGAACCGCGAACGACGGAAGGAGACCCTGATGGCGGTCGGCGAGCAGAAGGCAGTGGCCCATCTCCGCCACGAGGTCAGGCCGTGACCGACGAGCTTTCGCTACTCGACGCGACCGCCCAGGCCGCGCTGGTCCGCACCGGGCAGGTCAGCGCGGCCGAGCTGGTGACGGCGGCCATCGAGCGCATCGAGGCGCTGAACCCGGTGCTGAACGCCGTCGTCACGCCGGTTTTCGAGCGGGCGGTCGAGGCGGCGCGTTCTGGTCCCGCGGGGCCGTTCGGCGGAGTGCCGTACCTGCTCAAGGACCTGGCCTGCGAGATGGAAGGGGTGCGCTTCACCGAGGGCTCGCGGTTCCTGGCCGGCCACGTGTCCGCCTTCGACTCCGAGCTCGTGCTCCGCCTGCGCCGGGCGGGCCTGGTCATCCTGGGCAAGACCAACACGCCCGAATTCGGGATGGCGCCCGCGTGTGAGCCGGTGCTGTTCGGCCCGACCCGTAACCCGTGGGATACGCAGCGTTCCACCAGCGGGTCCAGCGGCGGCTCGGCCGCCGCGGTGGCGTCGGGAATGGTGCCGTTCGCGCACGGCAACGACCTGGGCGGCTCGCTGCGGTACCCGGCCTCCGCGTGCGGCTTGTTCGCCCTCAAGCCGACCCGGGCCCGCAACCCGCTCGGGCCCGAGTACGGCGACGTCGGGGCAGGCGGCGCGGCCGAGCACGCGCTCACCCGTTCGGTCCGGGACAGCGCCGCGCTGCTCGACGCCACGTCAGGCCCCGACCTGGGCGACCCGTACTGGGCGCCGCCGCCGGCCCGCCCGTTCCTCGACGAGGTGGGGGCCGATCCCGGCCGGCTGCGCATCGGCTACACCACGCGGACGCCGGACGGCGACCTCGGCCACCCGGACTGCGTCGCGGCCGCCGGCCACGCCGCCCGGCTGTGCGCCTCGCTCGGCCACGAGGTCACCGAGACCGACTGGCCGGGGTTCACCCCGGAGGTCGGAGCGGCCATCGGCACGATGATCCACGCCGCCACCGCGTGGATCCTGCGTTACTGGATCCGCCGCGTCGGCCGCCAGCCTGGCGCCGGCGAGATCGAGCCGCTGAACCGGGCGCTGTGGCAGGCCGGCGAGCGGGTCACCGCGGCCGAGTGGCTGCTCGCCGTCGAGGAGGCACAGCGGTTCAGCCGCCGGGTCGCCCGCTTCTTCACCGGGTTCGACGCGTTCCTCACGCCGACGATGTCCACGCCGCCGCTGCCCATCGGGGCGATGGTCTCGTCGCCGGAGGATCCGTGGCGATCGCTCGAGGTCAGCGGCCGGACCGTGCGCTACGCGGGCGTCGTCGCCAACCTCACCGGCAACCCGGCGATGTCCGTCCCGCTCGGGTGGAACGACGACGGCCTGCCGATCGGCGTGCACTTCCTCGGCCGCTTCGGCGACGAGGCCACGCTCATCCGCCTGGCCGCACAGCTCGAGGCGGCGCAGCCGTGGGACGGCCGCCGTCCTGCCGTGCACGCGGCGCGGTCGCGGGTACCGTAGCGCGGCCCAGGATGGCGGGCCGGACGAACGGCGGAGCCTTCGGCAGGGCCGTGTGCTCCACCTGGTCGACGGTGAAGCCGGCGCTCCGGAGGGAGTCGAGGGTGGGCCGGGCGTGCTGAAGGCCAGCGCGATCCCGGTCGCGGCCAGGATCGCCCAGCTGTCGGAGTACATGGAGG
>Ga0318497_10000741_pt1 | contig 11240 bp, 10 predicted proteins | sample GRESIP109b1f23_FD_203754 | JGI IMG/M metagenome (GOLD analysis project Ga0318497, IMG submission 203754) | Tropical soil microbial communities from Luquillo Experimental Forest, Puerto Rico - GRE.SIPMG.109b1f23 | ecosystem: Environmental > Terrestrial > Soil > Tropical forest > Bulk soil... | reverse complement strand
ATACGGCGCCGGCGTAGCCTTTTTCAGCGAACACCGCCGCCGCCGTATTGAGCACCTGGCGATAGCGGCGCTCCCATCGCGGGGTGGGCTCCCATCGAGCGGTGGCTGGCGTTGACATTTGCCGCCATTTTCTATCGAATGATCGAAAGAAAGCAACCCCAGATGCCCGCCCAAGGGCACGTTCAGGAAACGTCACGCGGGCCGGCCCGCGAACCGGTGCTGCCGTGGTTCACGTCGACGAGGTCAGGAGTGCGACTGTGGTGCCGCGCGAGCCCGGCATGCCCCGCCGTCTTTGCGGGCCGCGGCTCGATCTTCCCCATGAGTCGCTGCTGACAATTCCAGGTCTGCTGTTTCATGTCGCCGACGAACGAGCGGCGCAGGCTGCACTTCGGGCCAAGCGCCGCGGTCTCTATCGTGAGACTAAATGGCTGGAGCTTGCCGACCAGATCACGCGCATCGGGCGCGGCCTGATCGCGCTTGGTGTGCAGCGTGGCGACCGCGTCGCCATCGTCGGCGACCCCTCGCCGGAATGGTTGCTGGCCGACTTCGCCGTCCAATGCCTCGGCGCCATCAGCTACGGCCTCTATCCCACCAGTGCGCGCGACGAGGCAGAATTCGTGCTTCGTCATGCCGGGGCGTCAGTGCTTATTGCCGAGGACCAGGAGCATGTCGACAAGGTGCTGCCGATGCTCGATCGATTGCCCGCTCTGCGCAAGCTCGTGGTAATCGACGACAGCAACATGTTCGGTTATGAACATGCGGCGCTGCTGTCGCTGAGAGAGCTCATCGAACTCGGCAATGGCGTGAGCGAGGATGATTTCGTGCGCCGCCGCCATGCCGTGCGGCCCGATGATCCGGCGACGATCGTCTACACCTCCGGCACCAGCGCCCATCCGAAAGGTGCGCTCTACACTCACCGCGCGCTGATTACGCTCGGCAAACAGTTCCACGCCTTCCCCGAGTTCGACGGCTTCCGCGATATCCGTAGCGTCGTACACCTGCCACTTAATCACCTCTACGAGCGCGCAAACACGCCGCAGGGCATGCTGGTGAAGGGGATCATTCCCCATTTTAGCGATGAGGCGGAGCGTTTCCTGGAAACGCTCTACGAGGTCGCCCCGCAGCATCACGCGTCGGTCCCGAGGTACTGGTCGAAGCTCGCCTCGCGCGTCATCGTGGGCATCGAGAACTCCAGTGTCTTGAAGCGCACCGCCTACCGCGCAGCAATGAGGGTCGGCCAAGTGTATCGGCGGCGTTGTTGGGGCGGCACGAGGTCTCCGGTGCTCGGGTTGCTTTACGGTTTGGCACGGCTTGTCGTCTTCGACCGCATGTTGAAGAAGCTTGGTCTGCATCGCGTGCGGCTGGCGCTGTCGTCTGGGGCGCCGCTGCCCGAAGAAGTGCAGGCGCTTTGGCAGATCTGGGGTGTGGATCTCAAAAACCTCTATGGCCAGACGGAAAGTGGCGTTATCACCGCTCAGTTCGAACCGTTTCCGCAGCCCGGTTCGGTCGGACTGCCATATCCAGGCAATGAGATTGCGCTCTCGCCGGATGACGAGATCATCTGCGTCTCTCCCGGGAGCTTCTCGGGCTACTGGCAGGACGAGGCAGCCTCCGTCGAAATGCGGCGTGCGGACGGCATCCGGACCGGTGACGTCGGCATGATTGACGGCCGCGGTGCCCTGAAGATCGTCGATCGTAAGAAGGACATCGTCATCACCGCCGGCGGCAAGAACGTCAGCCCGAGCCGCATCGAGACGATGCTGAAATCAAGTCCCTACATCAGCGAGGCGAGCGTGGTGGGTGAGGGCCGCAAGTACCTGACGGCGCTGGTCGAGATCGACGTCGGCACGGTCTCGGAATGGGCGCGCGCCAACGGGGTCGCCTATTCGACCTATCGTTCGCTCGCCACCAACGCTTCTGTCTATCGGTTGCTCGCACAGGACATCGAGCAGGCCAATGCCGCGCTCGGCCGAGTCGAGCAGGTGAAGGCGTTCCGCATCCTCGATCGTGAGCTCGATCCCGAGGTCGAGGGCGAAGCGGTCACTGCCACACGCAAGATCAAGCGTTCGCTGCTGCAACAGCAGTTCGCGCATCTGATCGAGGAAATGTACGCCGACGACGAGGAGCGTCGTATTGCACGCCAACTGCATTGATCAAAAGAGGGAGGACGGAATGTCGAAGCGAATGAAATTGCTGTGCGCCACGGCGCTAGCCTGTGTTGGCGTGACGGCGGGCGAGGGAGCCGGTTGGGCACAGTCGACCTTCAAGATCGGCATATCAGGTGCCGCGACCGGGCCGGCCTCGCCGAACTACTCGCCCAATATCGAGGCGCTTCGCATCTATGTGCGCGCGCTCAACGATCGGGGGGGCGTAAACGGCAGCAAGGTCGAGCTGATTGTGCTCGACGACAAAGCGGCGCCGAGCGAGGCGGCGTCGAACGCTAAGCGCCTGGTGGACGACGAGCAGGTGTTGACAGTGGGACTGATGAGCCTATCGTCGACCTACGCGCCTGTGTTCCAGGCTGCAGCACGCACCAAAACGCCAGTGCTGCTGCTCGGCATGGGCGTATGTCCTGCCACTGCGACAGGGCCCCAGATGAACCCATTCATTTTCTGCGGCGGCAGCACGTCCGACCCGAATACGGCGGCGGCGTGGCAGGTTCCGCTGGTCAAGGCCCTCGCCGACAAGAACAAGGACAAGGTCAAGCTCGCGCTGGTGGCGATGGATATTCCGATCAGTCGCCAAGGCGTCGACACCATGGAAAAGATCGCCGGAACAATCGGCGTGGAGGTCGCCGACAAACAGGCGATCCCGCCCGCAGCCGCGGACGTCGGCGGCGCGGCGGCCCGCATCATCTCCAAGGATGCGAATTACGCGACGAGCTACGCGCCAGTCTCGACGACGGTGCAGATGCTTGGGGCTCTGCGGCGTCAGGGCTGGAACGGCTGGTATGTTCACAACCATAGTTCGGACGCCGAGGACACGCTGCGGCAACTGAAGGACCCGAAACTCGTGATGAGTCCGGAATATGCCTTCACAGTTGAAAAACTGCCGATCTTTGACGAGATCGCCGCGGCGGCGAAAAAGTATGACGTAAACCTGCCGGTCGACAAGCTGACGCTCGGCTGGGCGAGCGGCCTGGTGTTGGAAGCTGCGTTGAAGAAATGCGGCGCCGGCTGCACCAAGGAGAAACTCCTCGAGTCGCTTGTCGGCCTGAACGTGCAGACGGGCGGCATCTATCCCGATCCGATCAACTGGACGAAGGATGATCACCGTCGGCCCGCGAGCTTCGTTGCATACGTCTGGGATGAGAAGTCGCAGTCGGTCAAGCGCATCACCGAATGGGCGAAGGTGAAGGATGGCGAGCCTGTCGTCGCCAAGATGGCGAACTGACGGGCAGCACCGGTTTCGAGAGGCATAACGCCCCGTGAACCTGCTGGTCGTGATCCTGATCCAGGCGAGCTTTTATGCCCTGCTGGGCATGGGCTACGTGCTGATCTATCGCGCCACGCGCGTGCTGAACCTGGCGCATGGAGACCTCATGGTCTTCGGCGCCTATCTTTTCTTTCAAGCCTTGGCGGCGACAGGCGGCAGTCTGACGCTCGCCATCACGGCGGCTGCGTTGGGCGCAGCGCTGCTCGGTGCGATGGTGTATCTCGGCGTGATGCGGCCGCTGGCGAGCTATCCCGTCGCGGTCGGTGTCCTCGCGACCATTGCGCTCGGGCTCGTGCTCCGTACGATCGTCACGGTGATCTGGTCGGCGCAGACGCGTTATCCCGCCGAGTTGCTGGGCCAAACTGGACGGCCGATCACGTTGTTCGCCGGCGTGAGCGTCAGCGGCATCGACACACTGATCATCGCCGCGGCGGTCATTGCCATGATCGGTTTTCCCCTCTTGCTGCGGCTCTCGACCATCGGGATCGAGATGCGCGGCGTCGCCGAGAATCCTTTGCTGGCTGCACAGCGCGGCATCAACATCCATCGCATCAACGCCTTCTCATGGGCCGCCGCCACCGTGATGGCGGCCGTCGCGGGCATTTTCTTTTCAATCAAGGTGCGGCTCGGACCGGATATTTGGTACGTCGGCCTCGCCGGCTTTGCGCCGGCGCTGATCGGCGGGATGGACAGCCTCAAAGGTGTTCTCGTCGGAGCGGTGATCGTCGCCGGAGCTGAAGTTCTGGCGGCGCTTTACATCGCGCCCCAGGTGGCGCTTGCGGCGCCGTTTCTGGTGCTGCTCGTCGCGCTATGGATGCGGCCATGGGGCATTTTCGGGTCGCGCGAGGAGCTTGAGCGCATATGACCCGGCGCGGGCTTCCCTCGACGCTATGGACAGATTTCCGCGACGACATCGAGTTGCTCGACTCCGGATTTGTACGTTTCTGGGCTGCCGCAGGCTTGATCGTTGCGCTTTTGCTGCCGCTGGCCTTGACGAACTTCTGGACCGGCGTTGCCAACCAGGTCTTCATTGCCGTCATCGGCGCGCTGGCGCTCAACCTGCTGACGGGCACGACCGGGCAGATTTCGCTCGGTCACGCCGGCTTCATGGCAGCGGGCGCGTTCACGGTGGCGGCGCTGATCACGCATGTCGAGGCTCCGATCGCCGTCACGCTGCCGGCCGCTGCCGTGGTCGGCGCCGTTCTCGGCGTTGCGGTCGGATTGCCCGCGCTGCGTTTGAAAGGCCTTTATCTCGCCGTCAGCACGTTGGCGGCGCACTTCGTCATTATCGTTGGCGTGGGCCAGTACCAGTCGGCGATCAGCTACGGCTCGGGCTTTACGATTCTGCCCCCTTCGATCTTCGGTCGGGAGATCGGCTCGGAGCGAGCCTGGTATTTCTTCCTGCTGCCGTTCGCGCTTGGCGTCCTGCTGCTCAATCTGAACTGGCTCCGTTCGGCCTACGGCCGCGCATGGATGGCAATCCGGCATCGCGATGTTGCTGCCGAGGCGCTAGGCATCAATGTCGCGCTGTACAAGGTTTTGGCGTTCAGCGCGAGCACGTCATTGACGTGCGTCGCCGGTGCCCTCTGGGCCTATCACACCGGGTTCGTGTCCGTCGAAGCCTTCGACTTCGGCATGCTGATCCAATATCTGGCCATGGTCATCATCGGCGGACTCGGCTCCGTGCTCGGCGCGTGCCTAGGCGCGCTGTTCGTTGTCGTGCTACCTCACATCATCAGCGTCCTTGCCGATAAAATTCCCGTCTTGCAGGGCCTCGGTGGCGGGGCCCTCGACCTGCAGGTCGGCGTGTTCGGGGTGGCGATGCTGCTGTTCCTGATTCTCGAACCGCGCGGGCTTGCCGGCATTTGGGCGCGAGTGCGCTTCTACTTCCAGCTTTGGCCGTTCAAGTACCGGGCCTGGGAGGCCTGATTGCTGGAACTCGAAAACCTCGAAGTGACCTACAACCGTGTCATTGTCGCGGTGCAGGGCATATCGTTGAAGGTGCCGCAGAACGGCATTGTTGCGCTGCTCGGCACCAATGGCGCAGGCAAGAGCACGACCGTGCGCGCGATTTCGGGCTTCCTGCCGGTCGACGATGCCGAAATCAGGAAGGGCGCGATCCGCTTCAACGGGCAATCCATCCTCGGCTTAGCGCCCTATAAGGTCGCGCACCGAGGCGTCGTGCTCGTGCCGGAGCGGCGCAAGATCTTCGAAACGCTTACGGTCCAGGAAAATCTGCGCATCACGTCGCGCTTCGGTGGTCCCCAAGCATCCGCTGATATGGAGCAGGTTTTCGGGGCATTCCCGGTTCTAGCAGAGAGGCGGCAGCAGACCGCGGGTTACCTGAGCGGCGGCGAGCGCCAGATGCTCGCGATATCCCAGGCGCTGCTCTGCAAGCCGAAGCTGATGCTGATCGACGAGCTGTCGCTTGGAATCGCTCCATTCCTCGTCAAGGAGCTGATGGCCCGGATTCACGAGATGCGTGCCAAATTCAACATCTCAATCTTGCTGATCGAGCAAGACGCCAGCTCGGCGCTCGCCATCGCCGACTACGGCTACATCATGGAAGGCGGCCGCATCGTCTATGAGGGCGCAGCCGAGAAGCTCCGCAGCCACGGCGATGTCCAAGAGTTCTATCTTGGCTCGGGCGACAGCGCCCGCGTCAGCTACCGCGACGTCAAACAATATCGCCGCAGCCGGAGGTGGTGGGGATGAGGGCTGTTCTCGACGTCGCCCATGTTTCGTTGCAGTTTGGCGGCATTAGGGCCCTCGACGACGTCTCGCTCGCCGTCGAACAAGCCGGCCTCGTCGCCGTCGTCGGCCCGAATGGGGCAGGCAAGACCAGCCTCCTTAATTGCATTACAGGAGCTTACCGCGCGAGTTCGGGCCATATTTCCTTTCAAGGAGCCGATATCACCCATGCTCCCGCGCACACGGCAGCAAAGCGCGGTATCGCGCGCACGTTCCAGCACAACGAGCTGTTTCCACAGCTGACCACGCTGGAGAACTTGCTGCTGGGCCGTCAGACGGCGCTCGACTATGACCTGATCAGCGCCGGGCTTTTCTTGAAGCGCTGCCGCAGCTGGGAGCTTGAGCAGCGCGAGAAAATCGAGGCGGTCATCGAATTCTTCGAGCTGGAGGCGTACCGGAAACACTCGGTCGGTGACCTGCCGTACGGCGTGCAGAAGATCATTGGTCTGGCGCGGGCCTTCGCCGCAGAGCCGGCGCTGGTGCTGCTCGATGAGCCATCGGCGGGGCTGAACCGTCAGGAAAAGGAAGACCTCGCGCGTTACCTGCTGCGAATGCGCCACGAGTTCGCCCCGACCATCGTCTGGATCGAGCATGACATGCAGCTTGTCCGCGACCTCGCGGATCAGGTTTTCGTGCTGCACTACGGCAAGAAACTCGCGGCTGGATCAACACACGAGGTCCTGTCCAATCCGATCGTCATCGAGGCGTATATTGGAGGTTCGAGCCGATGAGCCGCTGGACCAGTGGTTGTCACCGGATCGCGTCGCTATCGCGAGCGGATCGGAAAATCATACGCCGGGGCGCCAGCGGATCCCGCATAGGAAAAGTGCCACCATTCATGATCGTAATTTGCAAATCCTTGTTTGCGCATGGCCGCGACTAGGACGTTTCGCCAGCGCCGCTGCTCGGCGCCGATGGCGGCGGCCGCGGTGTGGCTGGCGGCATCGAAGCAGTCGAAACTCGTGCCCATGTCGACAGCGTTGTCGGGGCTGCGCTGCGCGAGCGGGGCGGTGCAAGCTCCGTAGGCGACCTTCGGGTCGAAGGCCGCGGGCGCCGCGGCCCCAGTCCGCATCAGCGTGAGATCGATTGTGGTCCCGCTCGAATGCCGCGACCGTGACGCGATATAGCCCGCCCGCAACAACGAACTCTTTGCGAGTTTCGGGAAGAACCGCTTGGTCGCGGCCTCGGAGCGGCCGTCGTTCACCCACGCGGCCATGGCACGCACGGCGCGTACCGGCCGGTAGCAGTCGTAAACCTTGAGCGAGAGCCCCGAAGCCGCGAGGTCCGCCTGCACGCGCTTGAGCGCGGCCGCGACGTCGCGCCGGAGAATGCACTCCGCGGCCTCGTAGCCGGGAAGCGGCCGTCCGACGAAATTGTCGGAGCCGGCATAGCGAATGTCCTGCGCGATGGTCGGGTCGACGTCGCGGAGATAAACGAAGCCCGCGGGCAAAGCGCCCTGCGCGGCCGCGCCTTGCACCATTGCGGCGAGCACGATCGCGGCGGCGATGACGATCCCCGCTCGGCCGCGAATCATCGTGACGGCTGCCTTGGGGCAGCGACTCTCATCGGCCGCTCGCGCTCATTCTAATAAATCCCGGGGAGGAGCCGCGACGTGCGGCTGCGGTAGGCGTCGTACGCGTCGCCGAACTGCGCACTCAGCAGCCGCTCTTCCGCGCGGATGCGCGCGATGAGCGGCGGGATCGTGAACGCCGTCAGCAGCACGCCGACTCCCGACCGAAACGCCAGCGCCCATCCCAGCGAGTTGACGAGCAAGCCCAGATAGCTGGGGTGACGAATGACGCTATAGACCCCGCTCGTGACCAGCGTATGCCCGGGCTGGATGGCGACGAGCCCGCTGAACCGGCGGCCGAGCACGAACACCGGCCAGATCCGCAGCGCACCGCCGGCGGCGAAGAGGACGACGCCAAGCCACCGAACGGCATCTCCGTCGAGGGTCCACACGTCGGTGCGGTCCGTGTAGGCCGGCAGATAGGCGAGCAACAGCCCGATCACGCCAAAGGCTGCGAGCACCCAGCGGTTCCCACGGTCCTCACGCTCGCCGGGACTGAGATTTCCGCCGCTGAACAGCGCAACGCCCGTCAGCACGATCCCCACGATCGCAAGGGCAATCAGCGCCGGGTGGGAGAAGAAGGCCGCAAAGGAGCCCCAGCCGAGGATCGCGAGCCCAAAATAGGCAAGGCTCCCCACGATGGCGATGAATGCCACTTTGGGCGTGGGCGTCATGGCGGCCTCGCTTGCACGATCTCGTTTTACGCGAGCGCAGGCGACGGCGAAATGGCCACGCTTGACGCTGTGCAGATCTTAACGCGCCGCGGATCGTTTCATGCAGCGTGCTTTCGGGTGCTGCCGAGCGTCTCGGCGCGTATCCCGCGCTGCTCGAAGTAGCGCCGCAGCGAATCAACCGCGCCGGAAGGTTGGGCGAGGGCGACATAGGTATCCGGCCGGATCAGATAGAGCGCGTCTTGCGCGAAGCCGGCCGTCCCGTATTGCGGCCGCCACGCGAATACATGCAGCGGCAGGCCGCGCTCCTGGCACCAGGTCTTCAGTTCGGGACTCGCGGCACCATAAATATGGACCTGCCAAGTCATTGCCTTCAGGGGCTCGTAATTGTCGACATCGCCGGCGATGACCCACGGCAGCCGATCGCCGCCGTGAACGGCGCCAGCCCGTCCCTCGCTCAGAGCGCAATGGCGATAATTGATCATGATCTGAGATACCGTCCGGAATAGAAATTCACGAAAGAAGCCGAATTTTACCAGCGCCGGGAATATCGTCGGCACGAGTCGCGTGCGGATGATGTCAGCGAGCTTTCCTTCGGCGGTGGCAAGGGTGAACACCCGGTCCGTGGTCTTGACCAGGCGGTGTGCGAAAGCGATGCGCTCGGCTTCGTAGCTGTCCAGCAGCGCGTCGGGCGCGCCACCCGCAAGAACCGTCTGCAATTTCCAGGCGAGATTGATCGCATCGCCGATGCCGGTATTCATGCCCTGTCCGCCGGCGGGGCTATGGATGTGCGCGGCGTCGCCGAGCAGGAAGGCGCGGCCTTTCCGGAAGTTCCTCGTCACGCGGTGGTGGACGCGATAGGTCGAGAACCAGTTGACCTTCTCGATTTCGATCTTGACATTGTCGATGATCCGCCGGCTGACATCCTCGAACTTGAGCGTATCAGCATGCTTGGCGCGTTCGCCTCGCACCGTGCCGATCAGCCGCGCACGTCCTGTTCCGGCGAGCGGAAATACCGCGAGGAAGTCGGCCTCCTCGAGATCGGCATGGAGTTCGCCGTCGACTGCTGGGCCGGAGGCTTGGACATCCGCGACATAAAACAGGTGCTCGTAGGTGCCGCCCGGATATCCCGTGCCCATTGTCTCGCGCACGATCGAGTGCGCGCCATCGCATCCGGCGATGTAGGCTGCCTCGCATGTTTCTTCCCGGCCGTCGGGCCGGCGCAGACGCGCGACGACGCGGCCGCCTTCATCACGGTAGCCCAGGAGTTCAGTCCGCCGCTCGACCGAGACGCCCAGCTTTTCGAGCGTTGCAATCAATAAGCGTTCATGCTCGCCCTGCGGAAAGATTTGTAAGAAAGCGTAGGGAGTCAAATCCGAGCCGATCTCGGCGAAAGAAACGCGCGCCCGGGGTTCGCCCTTGACCCAGAGCCGAACGGCCGGGACCTTGTGACCGCGCGCGACAACGAGATCGGCGAGGTCGAGCTGGCGGTAGAGTTCGAGCGTGCGCGCGTGGACGGCGAGCGCACGTGACGTCGTGCCGGGCTCGGCGGTCTTGTCGATGATGCGCAGCTTCACTCCGAGCTTGGTCAGCCAGAGCGCGAGGATGAGACCGGTGGGCCCGGCGCCGATAACGAGGACATCGCTCCGCGGCATGTCGTGCTCCATGACGACGTGGTCGCCCTGCTGCATCGCAAGCTTGTCAAACAGGCGGGGGAACTCCCCGCCTGTTTCTTTTGAACTCAACGTCCCAAAATACGCGACGTTCCCCTGCCGTGCATAGCTGATACGAAGGTGGTGCGGGCTATGTGGCCCGCGTTAGGCGATGAGATAAATCGGACTCGACCAAGCCTGGTGGCCGTCGCTCTGCGTCACGCGCACATAGACCGGAAGGTCGGCGCCGCCCGGAAACGTCACGACGTGATCGACGGCGAGGCGCCGGCTCCAGTCCTGCTCGGGCAGACGATAGACGCCGGCCGAGACCGCCGCCGTCGAAGGCAACCGTGCCGTCGGCAAGCACCACGAGATCGACTTCGCCGGAGACGACGTTGGTGTCGAGCGTGAGCGTGCCGCGCCGCGCCGTCTCCAGCCAAAGATCGATGCCGGCCAAGTTGCCCGTGGTCACCGAAGTCCAAGTCAGCGCGGTGCCGGCTGAGGTTTCCTGCACCTTTCGTTCCGGGTTGAGGAAATTCACCGGCGCGAAACGCGCAAAGCGGTTGCCCGTGAGCGTCAATTTTCCCTGCCACATGGTCTCGCGGCCGCGGCCGCGGTACTCCGCGCCTTGCCAGGCGACGCGCACGCGGCGGCCGAGATCGGCGGCCGTGAACGGACGAGCCGTTTGCACGAAGTTCACGCCGTGCAGCACATCGAGGCGCTCGATCGGCGCGGTGCCGATGACCTCGATCGCAAGCCGCATCGGCACCTTGCCGGGACGGATGATGTCGCCCATCGACAGGAAAAGCCGGTCTTTGTCACTGGGTATAGCGGCCACTTATGGGAAAAAGCTCCTCATCACGGGGTCTTATGCTGCCTAGACGACACAACTGATCCGCGTGGAACAAAACCATCAGTAGTCCGTTATTGGGCAAATCTCGTCACACGGTATGCTGGTGCGGTTTGGCCGCGGCGACGAGGGTGACGGCTCAGCCCGGCACAGATGCGCGCACGAGGCCCAGGCGCCCGACGCTGGCACGAGCGACATCGGCCGCCCGTGGGAACGCGAAATGGCCGTGCGCGTGATGACGGGCTATGTCGCCCATGAGCTCAACCACCCCTTGGGCACCATTATCAACCTCGCCAACATTCTGTCGCGAC
>Ga0318497_10000739_pt1 | contig 11262 bp, 6 predicted proteins | sample GRESIP109b1f23_FD_203754 | JGI IMG/M metagenome (GOLD analysis project Ga0318497, IMG submission 203754) | Tropical soil microbial communities from Luquillo Experimental Forest, Puerto Rico - GRE.SIPMG.109b1f23 | ecosystem: Environmental > Terrestrial > Soil > Tropical forest > Bulk soil... | reverse complement strand
CGGCGGCGCTGCGCGCGGGCCGCCGCGGTGCAGGATGCGGATGCGGATCGGCGAGTCGGGGTCGTAGAGACCGAGCGCCAGCAGCTTCCGGTGCCGGTCGAAGATCACCGCGAGGTCCCCCGGCGCGCCGGCCCGGCTCTGCGAGCGGATGCTCTCGGCGTAGAGCCAGGGATGCTCCTTGCGCACCCAGCGCTCGGCGGAGTTCGTGAGCCGGACCGTGACGCTCGGAGTGCTCAGGCGCGCTCCTCCGGCCGGAACGTACTGCGACTAGGCAGCGGCTGCGAGCTCGCGCGCGAGCGCCTCGAGGCTGGAGCTGCCCGCCAGGCCGCGCTGACTCCGCAGCTCGGCGACGTAGGCCCGGTCGTGGCGCGCGTACCAGCGCTCGAGCGTTTCTGGGCCGGCGGGTGAATCGGGCGCCTGGTCGAAGGCCCAGAACGAGTTCGCGGTCTCGGGCGCGAGCGCAGCGGTGACCCGCGTCCACGCCGCGCCGCAGGCCTGCGCCGAGTCGGTGACGAAGTCCGTGTCGGCGAGGTCGCGGAACACGATCGCGCCGGTGGGGCGCAGCGCGCGGTCGAGCTGCACCAGGATGTTCTGCGGGTTGGGCGTGACGTACTGGAGCCCGTAGCGCGCCAGCAGCCGGGCCTTCGCGCGGCCGACCGGCTCGGCGTATGCGTCGGCCCAGAACGCCGCGAACTCGCGCTGGGCGAGCGCCGCGAGCGCGCGGCCCACGAACGGGATGCTGAACGCGGGCAGGTAGAAGCAGCCGTCGCAGAGCCGTGCGAGGTCGCGCACCAGGAATCCCGTCTCGCCGCCGCGCACGCGCACGCCGAGTGACTCGGTGAGCACGATCAGCTCGGGATCGCCGCCGAGGCGCGCGTCGACCGCGCGCACGTGCGCGGCGAAGTGCAGCGCCTCCTCGACTTCGGTCGCCATCCGTGTCTTCTCCGGCTGACACACGGCGGGGTGGGGGTGATCGGTCGCCAGCTTGAGCGCGAACGGCGCGGCTGAGCCGTGCTCCACCACCAGCGTGCGCGAGGAGGTGAAGCGCGCGGGCCAGCGCTCGGCCGTGGGGGCACTCGAAAACGCCACGGAGGCGTCGCGGTTCAGCGGATGCCGTGGCAGGAGCACGCGATCGCCGGCCAGGAAGCGGTCGGCGAGCGCGCGCGGTGCATCCGCGGCGAGCTCCACCACGACGTCGCTGCGCGGCACCGCGGCGAGCTCGAGCTCGACCGCGCCGGTGGGAGTGCGAAAGCCGGCGAAGTTCGACTGCTCTTCCCAGAGCAGCCACTGGGCGAAGGGGTGGGGGGCCACTTCGCCCTTCGTTTCGGCACCGGCCCAAGGCGAGTGGACGGTCCAACGTTGCGCAATTCTGCGGAGCGGGATATAAACAGCGCGCGATCCGGGGATTCTCACTCGAGAAAGGGCACGACGAATGAGCAGCAGCGTCTTCTCGCGCCCGAACGCTTGGCCGTCGCGCCGCCAGAGGCCCATCTCGCTCGCCGAGCGGGATCTCGGTGGCGATACCGTCGAGCAAAGGACCCACGTGTCCGCCCCAGATTGACGACGCCCTGACTGGGCTCGTACCGGAGGCCGCGGACACGCAAGTGACCGCGGCCTTCGGCACTTAAGGACGAATTCAGTCATGTCGGCAGGAACGGAGACACAGGCTCTCAGGCAGACGGCGGTGGCCGCGTCGCGGGGCGACATGGCCGAGGTGGCGACGCTCGCCTACCCGGTCGTGCTGACCACGCTCGCAGACACCGCGATGCAGGTGATCGACACCGCAATGCTGGGACACGTCGGCACCACACAGCTCGCGGCCGCAGGCTTCGCCGGCCTGTGGATCTGGACTCTCTACGTGCCGTTCACCGGCACCGCGCAGGGCGTGCAGGCGTTCGTGTCGCGCCACGACGGCGCCGGCGAGCCCGAGCGCTGCGGTGCGTGGATCTGGCCCGCCGCCGGCTTCCTGGTTCCCGCGATGGCGCTGTGGATGGTGGCCGTGGCGTTCCTGTTCCCGCTGCTGGTGCACGCGATCGGTCCGTCGCCCGCGCTGCAGGATGCGGCGATCCGCTTCGGCTGGGCGCGGCTTCCGGGCGGTCCCGCGGTGGTGATGAGCTTCGTGCTGACGTCGTTCTTCCGCGGCATCGGCGACACGCGCACGCCGCTCTACGTCACGATCGTCGAGCTGGCGGTGCACGTGGTCCTGGCGTACGGGCTGATCTTCGGGCGGCTCGGCCTGCCGGCGTGGGGCATCGTCGGCGCCGGCGTCGCGCAGGCGCTCGGAAGCTGGCTCTACGCCGGGATGCTGAGCTGGGCAGTGCTGCGCAGGAGCGTGCGCACGCGCTACGGCACCCGTCCCGTCGCGCCGCGCTGGAGCGACTTCACCCGCTTCCTGCGCACCGCAGCGCCGACCGGCGGCACCTGGCTGCTCGACATGACCACCTTCGCGATCTTCGGCTCGATCATCGCGCGCATGGGCGACGCCTCGATGGCCGCCAGCCAGGCGATGCTGCAGCTCCTGTCGCTCTCGTTCATGCAGGCGTTCGCGATCTCGATCGCCTGCGGGACGCTGGTCGGCCGCTACATCGGCGCGAACGACCTCGACGCTGCCGAGCGCAGCTACCGCTCCAGCCTGATGCTGGGGATGGGCCTGGCCGCGTTCATCGCACTCTTGTTCCTGTCGGTGCCCGAGGCGCTGCTGGGCGTGTTCAGCCGCGATCCCGAGTTCCTGACCATCGGCAGGCCGCTGCTCGCGCTCGGCGCGTTCTTCCAGGTGATCGATGCGATCGGCATCATCGCCAGCGGCGCGCTGCGCGGCGCAGGTGACACGCGCTGGCCGTTCGTGGTCCAGTCGACGCTCTCCTGGACGCTGCGGCTGGCGGCAGTGATCACCTTCGCGGTCTGGCTGCGCGGCGGCGTGTTCGGCGCCTGGCTCGGCGAGCTGTGCTACGTGCTGGCGCTCGGCCTCGCCTGGATCCTGCGCTTCCGCGCCGGTCACTGGCGGAACGTGCGCATCTAATCGCGGCGCGACCGGTCGATAAGGAGGGGATGTCCGACGCCAGCGAGCCCGTCCCGCTCGATCCCGCGAAGCTCGTCTTCGCGACGCTGTCGGATCCCGGCCGCGTGCGGGCCGAGAACCAGGACGCGGCGGCGCTGCTCACGAACGTCTCGAACGAGCGCCTCGCGATCGTCGCCGACGGCATGGGCGGGCAGCGCGGCGGCGAGAGGGCGTCGAAGCTGTGCATCGACACCCTGGCGCGGATCTTCCGCGACCCGCACGGCACGCCCGAGGAGCGGCTGCGCCGCGGGCTCGAGCTGGCAAACGAGGAGGTCTACTCGGCGGCGCTCTCGAATCCCGAGCTGAAGGGCATGGGAACGACCGCGGTCGCGCTGCTGTTCGGTCCCGGCACCCGCGGCGTCTGGCTCGCCTGGGTCGGCGACAGCCGCTGCTACCGGCTGCGCGACGGCGCGCTCGAGCCGCTCACCCGCGATCACTCGCTCATGGCCGAGTGGATCGAGATCGGCGTGATCGCGCCTGCCGACGTGGAGAACCATCCGCGCAAGCACGAGCTCACCCGCGCGATCGGACAGGCGCCCGACGTGGCAGTCGAGGTCGCGCGCGTGGAGCTGCGCGCGGGCGATCGCTTCCTGCTCTGCTCCGACGGGATCCACACGCCGGTGCCCGAGCGCGCGCTGAAGGCCGCACTCGCGGGCCATCCGCCCGACGAATCGGTGCGGCAGCTGGTGGAGCGCGCGAACGCGAACGGCGGGCCAGACAACGCCACTGCGATCGCGGTCGAGGTGCCAGCGGAGGCCATCAGCGCGGATGCGATCGAGCAGGCGCCCGAAGTCGCGCTCGAGCTCGAGCTGCCCACGCCGCCGCCACCGCCGCCGAAGCCGCCACCTCCAGCGGTGCCGGCCGAGCCCGCACTGGGAGATTCCTTCTCGCTCGAGGTGGAGACCACCGCCCACTCGAACGCCGCGATCGACGCCGCGCTGGCCGAGCTCTCGGCGGCGAGGAGCGCACCCGAGCCCGGCCCCGATCCGAGCGCGCCCGAGCTGTCGCAGATGTTCGAGACCAACGCAGCGCCCGAGCTCGCGTCGCCGACCCCGAGCTCCGCGGCGCTGCCCGAGGACTCGTTCGCCGACCTGCTCGGCGACGATCCTCCCGCGGAAGAGCCGCCGCGCCCCGCGCAGCCGCCGCCTCGTGCGACGCGCGCTCCAGCCGAGTTCGGGGCGGGCGCGGCCCTCGCGTCGCCCGACCCGCAGTCGGCGTCGCTGATCGCGCCGACACCGCCCCGCCCGATCCACATCCCGCTGATGACGCCGGTGCGCGCGCGGCGCGGGCTTCACGCGCCGTCGCTGCTCGCCGGGCTCGGCGCGGGTGCACTCGTGGTCGCGCTCGCGGCGGGCGCCTGGCTCTACACCGGAATGCGTCACCGCCGCGCGTCCCGGTCGGACCCGCGCGCGAAGCCGCCGCGCGCGCGCCGAGGGCGCGACCCGAGCCGACTCCGCCGGCCGCGGCGGTGCGCGCGCCGGAGCCAGCTCCGGCTGCAGCGCCACTGCCCGCCCCCGTTCCTGCGCCGGAGCCGGCGCACGCCGAGGCGAGCCGCGCTCCTGAACCCGTGCCAGCGCGCGCGGCGCCGGCAGTGACTCCCGCGCCGTCTCCGACGCCGCAGGCGGCCGCCGCCGCCCCCGCGCCATCGCGCGCGCCGATCCCGGTCACCGGCGTTCCGGCTCAGCCGACCACCGTCGTGATCGTCCGACCCGGCAGCGCTCCGCCCGCGTCCGCGGTGCCCGCGGCTCCGGACCCGAGCGCCTCGGCACCATTGCCGAGCGCCGACGGCTTCGAGCTCGCACCGCCGGTGCGTCACTTCGTCGAGGACTGGCTGCGCGCCCAGGCCAGGCACGACTCCGCCCTCTACAACTCGCTCGGCTTCCGCGACCTGCCCACCGACCTCGCCGGCACCTGGACCACGCGCGACGCCTACAAGCTCGTCGCCGCCTCCGTCGACGAGGAGCGCTCCTCCGCCGACCTCGTCTACCTCCGCCTCGTCGTCAGCTACGCCTTCCGCGACGCCACCGGCCGCTTCCGCACCCAGGACGAAGAGCGAATGATCCTCCGCACCACCCCCACCGGCCTCCGCTTCGAAGGCCGCTGGCAGCAATAAGGCGCCCCGTCACTCAAGCGCCGTCAGGCGCAGCTCGCCGCAGGCGAGCGATCCGGCTCTTCTCAAGCGAGACGCCCGAGACGAAGACGGCCGAGCGAGGGCCGCCCCGAGCGAGGCCCGCAAGCGGCGCAGCCGCGCGCAGTGAGCCGCAGGCGAACGAAGATCAATCTGGCGGAGAGGGGGGGATTCGAACCCCCGGTACCCGTAAGGGCACAACGGTTTTCGAGACCGCCCCGTTCAACCGCTCTGGCACCTCTCCGGCGCGGACCCTAGCACAGGCGCCGAATGCGCTGCGACAGCACCAGGAGCGGAGCGAAGCTGCGCGGACCCGCGTCCAGCTGGGCGGCGATCTCGTCGACGGCGGCGAGCGCGCGCTCCAGCTCGGCGCGGCCCCGCGAGCCGCGGCGTCCCGAGCCCGACGCCAGCTCGCGCTGGCAGAGCTCGGCCAGCACGCGCTGCATCTCGAGCCCGAGCGCCGCGGCGCCGACCCGGCTCCAACCGTCGCCGAGCTCGACCTGGCCCAGCCGGTCGAGCAGGAAGTGGATGCGCGTGCGCGCGCCCAGGTCGCGCCAGACGTCGAGCGCGCGCGCGAGCGGTACCTCGCTGCGCTCCGCGATCCACGGCACGGGCGACGCGCGCACCAGCGCGGGCAGCGAGTCCGCAGAGAGCCGCGAGCGCAGCTCGGCCAGCGCGGCGTGCCGCCGGCGCCCGTGCGCGGGGTCCAGAAGCGCGCGACCTTCGAGCCCGAGCGCGAGCGCCGCGGCCTGGCCGAGCGCGTCCTCGAGCGCGATCTGCGCCTCGAGGCTCGCCGCCGCCGCGCGCGCCGGCGCCGCCTCGAGCAGCTGGTCCGCCGCGTACCAGGCGCAGAGCACGTCGGCGAGCGGAGCGCCGAGCGCGCGAGTCAGTTCGGGGAGCAGGGTGACTCCCGCCCGGTCGACCACGTAGTTGGAGAGACACGTCGCGGTGATCGCGTCGCGCAGCTGGTGCGTCTCCACCTCGTGCGCGAAGCGCGCGAGCAACGCCGGCGGGAAGTAGCCGCGCAGCAGTGAAGCGAGCAGCGGATGCTGCGGCAGACCGGACGCGGACAGCTCGCGCTTGCACAGCCGCTTGGTGTAGCCGAGCAGGACCGCGAGCTCGGGCCGGGTCCAGCCGCGCGCGCGCAGCGACTCGCGCGCGGGCAGGTGCTCGAGCGCGGGGTCGAGCCCGGCGCAGAGCACCAGCTGGTCGGCCGCGTCTGCGAAGCGCTGCGGGTCGCGGGCGGCGCGACCGAGGTCGAGCGACAGGCAGCGGCTCTGGCTGACACACGCCTCGAGCACGGCGGTGTCGGCCGCCTCCGCGCACTCGCGCAGGACGGCGCTGCGCGCCTCGGGTGCGAGCGAGCCGTCGGCGGCGCGCGGCGCGAGCAGGATCTTGAAGTTCACCTCGTGGTCCGAGAGCGCGACGCCGCCCGCGTTGTGGATCGCGTCGGTGTCGATGCGGCCGCCGCCCAGCGCGAGCTCGACGCGCGCCAGCTGGGTGAAGCCTACGTTCCCGCCCTCCGCGACGATGCGCGCGCGCACTTCGCGCGCGTCGATCCGCACCGCGTCGTTCGCGCGGTTGCCGGCGTCCGCGTGCGTCTCTTCGCAGGACTTCACGTAGGTGCCGATGCCGCCGTTCCAGAGCAGGTCCACGGGCGCGCGCAGCACCGCGCGCACCAGCTCCTCGCCCGAGAGCGTCTCGGCGCTGGTCCCGAGCGCGGAGCGCGCCTCGGGCGACAAGGCGATGCGCTTTGCGCCGCGCTCGTAGACGCCGCCGCCGCTGGAGAGCGCGTCGCGCGCGTAGTCGGCCCACGAGGAGCGCGGCAGCGCGAACAGCCGCCGGCGTTCCTCGAAGGCGCGCTCCGGATCTGGATCGGGGTCGACGAAGACGTGGCGGTGATCGAAGGCCGCGACCAGCTTTGCCCGCGGCATCAGCAGCAGCCCGTTGCCGAACACGTCGCCGGACATGTCGCCGATGCCGACCGCGGTGAAGCTCTCCGCATCCGGATCGCGCCCGAGCTCGGCGAAGTGCCGGCGCGCGCACAGCCAGGCGCCGCGGGCGGTGATCGCCTCGCGCTTGTGGTCGTAGCCGTTGCTGCCGCCGCTCGCGAATGCGTCGCCCAGCCAGAAGCCGTGCTCCGCAGCCCTGCGGTTGGCGACGTCGGAGAGGTGCGCGGTGCCCTTGTCGGCGGCGACCACGAGATAGGGATCGTCGCCGTCGCGCCGCACCACGCCGGCGGGTGCGACCGCGCAGCCCTCGCGCACGTCGTCGGTGAGGCGCAGGAGCGCCGAGACGAATCGCGCGTACAGCCGGTCGGCCTCGGCGCGCGCCACGGCGGGATCTTCGGGCGCGCGCCGCAGCGCGAAGCCGCCCTTGGCTCCGGCGGGCACGATCAAGCCGTTCTTCACCATCTGGGTGCGCCACAGCGCCAGCACTTCGGAGCGGACGTCTTCGCTGCGGTCGCTCCAGCGCAGGCCGCCGCGTGCGATCGGGCCGCCGCGCAGGTGGACGCCCACCAGCTCGCACGAGTGCACGAAGATCTCCACCCAGGGCGCGGGGGCCGGCAGGCCGCGCACGCGCGCCGAGTCGAACTTGAACGCGACCTCGTGCGGCCCTCCCGGCGGCGCGGGCGAGAAGAACGCCGTGCGCAGTGTGGCCTGCATCAGGTTCTCGAGCAGTGCGAACACGCGGTCGTCCGCCGCGCTCTGGATCGGCTCGCGCGCGGCAGCGAGGGCGCGCTCGGCCTCCGCCAGCTCGGTGTCGCGCCCCGCGCCGAGCGCGGGATCGAACAGCGCGCGGAACGAGCGCACACAGGCGCGCGCGGCCTCCGGGTGGCGGACCAGCGCGTCGCGCGCCGCCGCGCCGCGCTGCGCCTGGCCGATCTGCCGCGCGTACTCCAAATAGGCGCGCAGCACGTCGACCGCGCGCCAGTCGAGGTCGGCTCCGAGAATGAGCCGGTTCAAGTCGTCGCTGTCGACGCGGCCGCACAGGGCCGCGCGCAGCCCGTCGAGCACGCGCGCCTCGACCGCGCCCGCGGAGCTCGCGCCTGGCGCCATCGGCTCGATGCGGAACGAGACGATCCAGAGCGACGGCCGGGCCAGCGCGCGCAGCTCGGTCGAGGTCGCGTCGATCACCCGGATGCCGAACTGGTGGACTACCGAGAGCAGCGCGGTCAGGTACGGGCGCTCGCGCAGGTAGATCTTGAGCCGGTGCGTGCGCGGATCGCCGTAGGCGGTGGCGAAGTCGAGCCCGAGCTCGACCGCCGCATCGCCGCCGTGCAGCCGCTCGAGGTGGCGCACGTCGAGCACCGCCTCCGCGGCGGAGGTGACCACGCGGTACGACTCGGGGAACGCGTCGGCGTACGCATCGGCCAGCCGCAGCGCGCGATCGGACGGCTCGTCGGCCACCAGTGCGGCCTCGAAGCGGTCCTCCCAGCGCTCGACGATCGCCGCGATCTCGCCTTCGAGCTGCTCGAGCCGCGGCAGGTCGAGCTCGCGGTCGCTGCCACAGAAGAAGTGCAGCAGCGCCAGGTCGTCGTCGAGGAACGAGCTGCGCTGGTCGATGTGGCGCGCGCCGTGCTCGCGCTCGAGCAGGGCGTCCAGCTCCTCGCGGATCCGCTCCTCGTAGAGCTGGCGCGGCAGTGCGACCGCGACGAAGAACGAGCGGTTGGTGGCGTCGGCGACGGTCGAGACCTCGAGCTTGCGCCGCTCCGCCGCCGCGACGATGCGCGCCACAACGCGCGCGGCGTCCGCCTGGTCGGCGGGGAACAGGAACTCGACCGGCAGGCAGTCGTAGGCCTCGAGCGCGGTCTTGTACGTGTGCGAGCCGGGCTCCGCACCCAGGCTCGCGACCACCCGCGCGCGACGCGCCGCGAGGATGGGGATGTCGGAGGGCCGCATGCGCAGCGCGCGATGCGTCAGCAGCCCGACGAAGCGGCCGAAGCCGGTGGGGCGCGCGTCGCGGTCGAGCAGCTTCAGCGACACCGAATCGAGTCGGCCGCGCCGGTGCACGGTCGAGTCGCTCCGCGTCTTGTCGAAGAAGATCACCCGCCCGTCGTCGAGCCGCTCGCCCACGAGTGGCGGCGGCGGCGCGTCGCTGCCCGCTTCGGCGAAGCGCGAGTCCGCCGCGCCGCGCAGCAGCCCCAGCCCGCTGCCCGGCTCGAGCTCCACCTCCCAGCCGCGCCGCCCGCGCCGCGCCTGGTAGCGCCGGTAGCCCATGAACAGGAAGTTCTTCGCCTCGAGCCAGCGCAGCATCGCGGCGAGCTCGCGCGCGCGCTCGGGGCCGCCCGGAAGCGCGGCGGCGCAGCCCTCCAGGTTCGCCACGTGCTCGTGCAGCCGCGCGAGCATGACCGCGTGGTCGGCGACGATGCAGCGCGCGTCGGCGAGCGCCCGCTCGAGCTCGAGCTGCAGCTTGCGGCGCTCTTCCTCGGACGCCAGCTGGCGCAGCTCCGCGTAGACGAACGACTCGCGCGTGCGCACCGCGTCGCGCCCGAGCCGCGCCACGCTGCCGTCGGCCTCGCGCTCGAGCGCCAGCAGCGGGTGCACGAGCAGGAGCTCGCGGTGGCCGAGCCGGCGCAGGCCCAGACGCACCGAGTCGACGATGAACGGCTGATCCGCGAGCGCGATCTCGACCGTGGTGCGGCCCGCGCGGTGTCCGCCGGGATTCTCCACCCGCACGCGGATCTCTTCGGGAAGGCGCTGCGCCGCGAACGCAGCTCCGTCGAGGGCGATCTCGTGAAGCGCGTCGGCGCCGCGGCGCGCGCGCTCCGCGGGGTCCAGCGCCCCTTCGAGCTCCGCGCGCACCAGCGCGTAGAGCGCGTCCTCCTTCGCTTCCATCGCCGCGCCTCGTATCGGCGTCCCGCGATCGGCGGGTGATGCGACAGGCGCGTCAGGAAGTCGCGTCCGGAGGCAACGCGCAGCGTTGCCGTGGCGGCAGGCGGCTCTGCCGCCGAACCCCGACTCGGGTGGGATAGACTCGGCCGCCATGAATGCCGCGTTGCTGCGCGCGATCTACCGCTGGGACCGCCTGCGCTTCGCGCTGTTCGCGGCGCGCTTCGGCGACCGGCTGCGCGCGGATCCCGGGGTGTCGCCCAACCTCCGCTTCGCGGAGCTGCGCATCGAGCCGGGCGGTGTGCTGGAGGTCGGCGCCGGGTTCGCTGCGGAGCGGCGGCGCGGGAACTTCATCTGGATCCAGGCGGGCGGGCGCGTGTCGCTCGGTCCGCGCGCGTGGCTGCGCACCGAGTGCGGCGAGAACCGGATCACTGCGGCCGAGGGCGCCGAGGTGGAGATCGGCGCGCGCTGCCTGGTGAACGGCGCGATGCTGCACGCGAACGTCGGCATCTCGCTGGGCGACGACTCGATGATCGGCTTCGGCTCCCGCGTGCTCGATTCGGACTTCCACGACCTCGACGTGAATACGCCCGAGCGCAGTGCGCCGGTGCGGATCGGCGAGCGGGTGTGGATCGCGTCCGACGTGACCGTGCTCGCGGGAGTGACGATCGGCGACGACGTGGTGGTGGGCGCTCGCTCGCTCGTGACGCGCGACCTGCCGCCGCGCGTGCTCGCGCTGGGCGTTCCCGCGGTTCCCGTCCGCCCGATCGGGCCGCGCGCCAGGCTGGCTGGATGAGCCTGCGCATCGCGCTCTTCGGTCAGGCCGCGTTCGGGCGCGAGACGCTGGAGCGGCTGCGCGCGAACGGCCACGAGATCGTGGGCGTGTTCGCGCCGCCCGACGCGGGCCGGCCCGACCCGCTTGCGACGCGCGCGCAGGAGCTCGGCCTGCCGCTCGTCCGCCGGCGCTTCTACCGCAAGAAGACGGGCGAGGCGATTCCGGCCGCGCTCGCCGAGCACGCCGCGCTCGGCGCCGAGCTGAACGTGCTGGCCTCGGTGCAGGTGTTCCTGCCGCGCGAGCTCACCGATGCCCCGAAGCACAAGAGCCTGTGCTTCCATCCATCGCTCCTGCCGCGCTTCCGCGGCGGCGCAGCGCTGCAGTGGCAGATCATCCTGGGCGAGCCCGAGACTGGCGTGTCGATCTTCGTTCCCGACGAGGGAGCCGACACCGGCCCGATCGTGCTGCA
>Ga0318497_10000732_pt1 | contig 11287 bp, 10 predicted proteins | sample GRESIP109b1f23_FD_203754 | JGI IMG/M metagenome (GOLD analysis project Ga0318497, IMG submission 203754) | Tropical soil microbial communities from Luquillo Experimental Forest, Puerto Rico - GRE.SIPMG.109b1f23 | ecosystem: Environmental > Terrestrial > Soil > Tropical forest > Bulk soil... | reverse complement strand
TACATGTCCTGCAGGTCGTCCGAGGTCGGCGCCACCCACCAGAACATGAAGTCCGCGTCCGCGCGCAGGCCCTGGATGTCGTAGCAGCCGCGGGTGACGATGCCCTTGCCCGCCGCCTGGTCGAGCAGCTCGGCCACCTCGGCGGCGGCCTCGCCGGGGCCTCCGGCCTCGAGCGCGCCCCGGTCGGACACCCGGAATACCGACCACATCGTGTAGCGGACCAGCTCGTTGAGATCGCGGGCCTTCGGCTTGCGGGCCGCCTGAAGTTCGTCAGCCATGCCACCATTGTCGGCCACGACGGTCACCGGACCGCACCGGAGTCGTCCGCGGGCGGCCTGCCCGCGGGCGGCCAGTCTGCGAGGAACGCCAGCACCTGGCCGGCCGCGGCGCGCGCGGTGGCGACGCAGGCCGGTATGCCCACCCCGTCGTAGGCCGCGCCGCAGACCGCGAGCCCCGGCTGGGCCGCCACCGCCGCGCGGATCGCGGCCACCCGGTCCAGGTGCCCCACCGTGTACTGGGGCAGCGCTCCGCCCCAGCGGGTGACCCTGGTGACCACGGGCCCGCCCTGCACTCCCGTCGCCGCCGCCAGTTCGGCCGCGGCCAGCGCGGCCAGCTCGTCGTCGGCGCGCTGCAGTAGCGTCTCCTGACCGATGCGGCCGACCGAGCAGCGCACGATCTCAAGCGGCCGGGCGCCGGGCATCGCCGAAGTGGCCAGGTGCGGCCACTTGACCGTGGAGAAGGTGACGGCCTTGACGGCCCGCCCGTCCACGGCGGGCACCAGGTACCCGCTCCAGCCGAGGGCGGCGAGGCCGGAGCCGGGAAAGGCGGACCGCGGATACGCGAGCGTGACGATCGCCATGCTCGCGTAGCGGATCTGGCCGAACGCCGTGACCGCGGCGGACGCGCCCGGAATGCCAGCCAGCAGGCGGCCCGCGGGCCGTCCCGGGACCGCGAGGATCACCGCGTCGGCGTCGACCTGCTCGGGTGCCGCCGCCGAGCCCACGGTGAGCCGCCAGCCGCTCCCGGCCCGGACGAGCTCGCGGGCCATCGCGCCGGTGCGCACCTCCGCTCCGGACGCCTTCGCCAGGTAGGCGGGGAGCATCCCGAGGCCGCCGGTGAGCGTGGTGAAGACCGGCCCGCCCGCGCGGGTGCCGGCCGGCGCCTCGGGCGGCAGCAGGGAGCGCGCCGCGTCGGCGAGGGACCTGTGCCGCCGCGAAGCGGCCGCCAGCGCGGGCAGCGTGGCGTCGAAGGAAAGCTCCGCCGAGCGGCCCGCGTAGACCCCGCCAAGAAGCGGGTCGACCAGCCGGTCCACCACCTCGCCGCCCAGCCGCGCCCCGACGTACCCGGCGACGGACACGTCGCCGTCGTGGGCGGTGGGCGGCAGCTCGAGGTCCTGGCCGGCCCGGGCCACGCCCTCGTCGGACAGCACCCCGGACCTGGCGAGTTCGGCCATGTCGGACGGCACGCCCATGAACTGGCGTCGCGGCAGCGGCCTGAGCGCGCCCAGCGTCCAGATCGCGGACGACGTGGGCCCCGGGACGGTGCGCTGATCATCCAGCCCGGCCTCGGCGATCAGCGCGGTCCCTTCCGGGCGCGTGACCAGCAGCGCCTCGGCCCCTTCGTCGACGGCGACGCCGGCCACCTCGGATACCGACAGCTTGCCGCCGAGCCGCGGCGATCCTTCGAGCACGGTGACCCGCACCGGCTCGTCACGGAGGGAGAACGCCGCCGCGAGCCCGGAGATCCCGCCGCCCACGATCACCACGTGCGGCCGCGCGTTCGTAGGCTTCATGCCTCCAGCCTGGCAGACGCCGCCCGGTACGTCGTACCGGAGGCCCGCCCGGCGGCCGTCCGCTCCGGTGGGGTCATGCGGGCGCGGAATCGGGTATTCCCCGGGTCAGCTTGTGGCCGCAGCGGCGCGCCGCATGCGCGAAAACGGACACCCGCCGCTCCCAGCACCGGCCGTACGGACCGTCGTGGATGCCACATCCACGCCGTTTGAGCGACATGGCTGGGACATCCACGCCTTATGCAGCGGGGGCAGCCGAGCGGCGGGCAGGTACCACCAGTCACGGCAGTGTGCCAGGAGCGCAGCAACATCAGGAGGCAAGGCCGGGGAGCGCACCGCCTACCTATGATCAACTTGAAGATAAGAAGATAAGCGGCATCGCGTGGGTACCACCGATGAGATCCGGGCATGGTCTACCGTGGCCGCCGATGGCTGATCGCCGCATGCCGGCCGCCGGGCCCGCCTCGCCGGAAAGCTAGCGGGTCCTGGCTCAGCCGGGCGCGCGAACCGACTCGGCGTGCACCAGGTCGACCAGCCTGGCCAGCACGTCCGGGTCGGTTTCCGGCAGCACGCCATGACCGAGGTTGAACACGTGGCCCTCGGCGGTGCGGCCTCGGGTCAGCACGTCCCTGGTCCGCTCCTCGATGACCTCCCATGGCGCGAGCAGGATCGCGGGATCGAGATTGCCCTGCAGCGCCTTGCCCGGCTCCACCCGGCGGACGGCCTCGTCGAGCGGGATGCGCCAGTCGACCCCGATCACGTCGGCTCCGACCTCCCCCATCAGTCCGAGCAGTTCCCCCGTCCCGACCCCGAAGTGGATACGCGGCACCCCGGCCGACCCGAGCGCGGCGAAGATCCGGCTGGTGTGCGGCAGGATCGCGTGCCGGTAGTCGTCCGGGCCGACGGCGCCGACCCATGAGTCGAACAGCTGAACGGCCGACACCCCGGCCGCCACCTGGATCTGCAGGAACGAGATGGTGATGTCGGCCAGACGGCCGAGCAGCGCGTGCCACAGCTCCGGATGGCCGTACATGAGCGCCTTGGTCTTGTCGTGGTTCTTGGACGGGCCGCCCTCCACCAGGTAGGACGCGAGCGTGAAGGGGCCGCCCGCGAATCCGATCAGCGGCCGCTCATCCAGCTCGGTCACGAGCGCCCGGATCGCTTCGGTCACGTAGGGCACGTCACCCGGGTCCAAGGTACGCAGCCGCCCCAGGTCCCGCGGTGTCCGCACCGGCGTCTCGACCACCGGCCCGATGCCGGCCTTGATGTCCACGTCGATCCCGACCGCGCGCAACGGAACCACGATGTCGCTGAACAAGATGGCCGCGTCGACGTCGAACCGGCGCAGCGGCTGCAGGGTGATCTCGGTGATCAGCTCGGGGCGGGTACACGAATCGAGCATCGAGATGCCCTCCCGCACCCGCCGGTACTCGGGCAGCGACCGGCCCGCCTGCCGCATGAACCAGACCGGCGTATAAGGCACCGGTTCCCGGCGGCAGGCCTGCACGAAGGGCGACTTCTCCGGGGACACGGTCACGTCAGCGATCCTCCCACATCACCGCACCGCGGCCGCCGGGGGACACGCCGTCCGAGATCCCACGAATCGGCGCGAGAGCGTGCCACCATCGGCATCAGCCCCTTAATCTTCCGCAGGCCGTGACGCATCGCACCGAGGAGGTCGCCAGGATGACGCAGCTGAGCAGGCGCGAGCTGAGCAGGCCCGAGCTGAGCAGGCACTGCGCCGGATGCAACGAGGAGCGGCTGTTCGAGCAGTTCCACGCGGAGCCCGCGAGCTGTCCCGATGTGCCAGACGGCGACTGCCAGGAGTGGGCCTGCACGATCTGCGGCGACGCCCTGATCATCGGCCTGCCCGTGCCGGCGGGCGCCCACGGCGGCAGCATCCCCGGCACCACCAGGGCTGCCTGACCCCGGAGAACCCGCAAGAAACCCACAGAACCCTGGCAGCCCGCGCTGTTCCCACGGGGGCGTATCCGGGATGGCATCCAATCCGGCAATCTGCGTGAAACATGGTGTTCGGGCATGAATCTATACGGCGCTGCGTGAGATGTAATGAGTGACACGTACGCTCGGGTCATGAGGGCGACTGACGGACCGGCGGACCGGCGCACCACGCGATCACGAGCGCCGCGACGATCTGGGGTGGTACGCGACCCGGCGGCGGGCACTGCCGCGGTGACGGGAATCGGCGGAGGCGCGGGCGGCGCACCCGCGGCGGCGCAGGCCGCGGTCGCGGACTCCCCCGCCGAGGCGACGTTCGCAGCGGCGGTGGCGGCCTTCACGGCCGGCCGGGAGGCGCAGCGCCGCCAGGACCTGCTGTTCGAGGACGTCCCGGCGCCGAAGCGGCTGGCGCCGTACGCCACCGCCATGGCGGCGACCGTCAGGCGGGACGAGACGGACGTGGCCTGGGGACGGCTGGTGCTGCTGTACGACCCGGACGGCCAGCAGGGCTGGGGCGGCTTCTTCCGGCTGGTCGCCTACGTCCGCGCCGACGTGGAACCGGAGATGGCGGCCGACCCGCTGCTCGGCGAGGTGGGCTGGAGCTGGCTGTCCGAGGCCCTGGACGCGCGCGTGCCGGGGTATGCCGTCCCCAGTGGCACGGTGACCAGGGTCATCACCGAGGGGTTCGGGGCCAAGCAGGACGAGGTTCCGCTGACCGGGTTCGAGCTGCGTGCCTCCTGGTCCCCGACCGGGCCTGGTCACCGGCACGGCTCCGCGGCCGGCAGTGATCTCGACGCCCTCGACCTGTCGGCGCACATCGCGGCCTGGTGTGACTGCCTGTCCGCCGCGGCCGGCCTGGAGCCGCCAGGAACCCGGGCCCTGCGGCAACCGGGGCACGGGTGACCGCAGGCGGTGAGCGGCCGCGCGGCGGCTTGTCCGACGCGCGCGCTCCGGCAAGCACCGAGGCCAGCGGGATAGTCCCGCTTCTCGAGCCTCGCGACGGCCTGCCGCCGGTCGTCACTACGGACGCTGCGCTGGCCGAGGTCACCGGCAGGCTGGCCCGGGGTGGGGGCCCGGTCGCGGTCGACGCCGAACGCGCCTCGGGCTACCGCTACGGGCAGCGTGCCTACCTGGTTCAGCTGCGCCGATCCGGAGCGGGCACGGTGCTCATCGACCCGATCGCATGTCCCGACCTGTCCGGCGTCGACGCGGCGCTGCACGACGCCGAGGCGGTGCTGCACGCGGCGTCCCAGGACCTGCCGTGCCTGGCCGAGATCGGCTTCCGGCCACGGCGGCTGTTCGACACCGAACTGGCCGGGCGGCTGCTCGGCTATCCGCGGGTGGCCCTCGGCACGCTGGTCGAGGAGGTGCTCGGCTTCCACCTGGAAAAGGGGCACTCGGCCGCCGACTGGTCGATCCGGCCGCTGCGCGAGGAACTGCTCCGCTACGCGGCCCTCGACGTGGAGGTGCTGACCGAGCTGCGCGACGCGCTCGCGGCCGAACTCGACGCCCAGGGCAAGACCGAGTGGGCCCGCCAGGAGTTCGAGGCGGTGCTCGCCGCCCGCCCGGCCCCGGTCCGGCCGGATCCGTGGCGGCGCACGTCGGGCATCCACCGGGTGCAGTCCCGTCGCGGGCTCGCCGTGGTGCGTGAGCTCTGGACGGCCAGGGACCGGATCGCGCAGCGGGCCGACCTGTCCCCGCGCCGCGTCCTGCCCGACACGGCGATCGTCGAGGCGGCCCGGTCCTACCCGGCCAATCACGCCCAGCTGGCCAGGATCAGCGGGTTCGCCGGCCGTCAGGCCCGGCGGCACGAGAGGGACTGGCTGGCCGCGGTGGCGCGGGCGCGGGCCAGCGCCGACAGCGAGCTGCCCGAGACCACCGGCGGGGCGATACCGAACGGCCCGCCGCCTGCCCATCGCTGGGCTGAGCGGGACCCGGCCGCCGCCGCGCGGCTGGCGGCGGCACGCGGCGCGGTCACCGCCCTGGCCGAGGAAAACCGGCTGCCCGTGGAGAACCTGCTGTCCCCCGACGCGCTACGCAGGCTCAGCTGGGATCCGCCGCGGCCCAGGAGCGGGCCCAGTGGTGAGCAGAGTGAGGAGCAGGCCGTCGTGCAGGCGCTCACGGACTACGGGGTGCGGCCGTGGCAGATCGACCTGACCGCCGGGCCCATCGCCCAAGCCCTCGGCCAGGCGAGGAATGCGCTGCGCGATGCGGATGACCCGGATGCGGGCGACACTGACGCAGCTGACGCTGGCGCGGCTGACGCCTAGCCAAGGCATTCTCGCCAGCGGCGGTCCCGCCTCGCTGAGCCCGGTGACGCCGCTGCCCGGCTTCCTCGAGAACTTCACGGCTCAGGGCTCGTAGCGCTCGAGGCCCGCCAGCTCCCCCGCCGCTCTGCTGGCTCCGGGGGCGACATGCGCGACCCAGAAGCCGCCCTTGGGCAGCGACGGGTGCGCCGGCATGGCGGCGGGCGCGCCGAGCGCCGAGCAGACCTCGGCGAGCACGTCCGGGAGGTTCTCCCGGTGCAGGCACACGACGGCCGGACGGCGATCGGCCACCAGGCCGGAGAGCAGCCGCCGGAGCGCGTCAGCCAGATCCGTTCGGGATGAGAAGGCGGCCGAGCGGCCGTACGGGGCCAGGCACGCCGCGGTCTCGACGGTCCCCCCGAACCTCGCCGCGTACGGGCGCACGGTATCGGCGCAGCGCAGCGCCGGCGAGCTGATCACCCGCGCGACGGGAGCGAAGCAGGCCATCAGGTCGGCCAGCGTCTGCGCGTCGGCCTTCCCGCGTTCGTCGAGCGGCCGGGAGCAGTCGTCGCCGGGCCAGTCCGCCTTGCTTCCTGCCGAGGCGTGCCTGAGCAGGATCAACGGCACCGTCTCGAGCGGCCGGAAGGCGGAGATCACCGGGTCGTCGTGGGTGTCGGCCAGCTGCTCGCGGGCCTGGCCCAGCGGCAGCCAGGACACCGCGTCGATCTCGTGGCCCGGCGCGGCCTGGGTCCCGTGGCCGAACGCCGACCAGTAGCTGACCTGCTTGGGACGACCCCAGCTGATGTACTCCACGCTCGGCAGCCGCGGGCCGAGCACCGGCCGCACGCAGGTCTCCTCCTGCACCTCGCGCACCGCCGTAAGCAGGATGTGCTCGTCCGGCTCGCTCTTGCCCTTCGGCAACGACCAGTCGTCGTACTCGGTCCGGTGGACGAGCAGGACCTCGGCATCCTCGGCGGGGTCCGCCGGAGGTCGCCAGATCGCCGCGCCCGCCGCCAGGGTGGCGTCAGTCATCTGCCGAGCGGACCCGCCGTTCCCTCACCAGGGTTTCCTGCACGTCGCGCAGCGGATTCCCGGCCTCGTCCCGGCTGTGCCTGGTCCAGTACCCGTCCGCGTTCAGCCACCAGCTAGAAGTCCCGTCGTCCATGCCAATATCCAGGAACCGACGCAATCCCTGCTGGTGCCCGCGGTCCACGACCTGGACGGCCAGCTCGACCCGGCGGTCCAGGTTCCTGTGCATCATATCCGCGCTGCTGATCCAGACCTCGCCGTCTTCGTCCTCATCGGTGCCGAACGCGTAGATCCGCGAGTGCTCGAGGAACCGGCCGAGCACGCTGCGGACCCTGATGTGCTCGGACACTCCGGGGATGCCAGGCCGCAGCGCGCAGATGCCGCGCACCCACAGGTCAACAGGGACGCCCGCCTGCGACGCCCGGTACAGCGCGTCGACCACCGCCTCGTCGACCAGCGCGTTGGTCTTGAACGCGATCCGCGCGGGCTGACCGGCCCGGTGCCGCTCCGCCTGCTGGTTGATCCGGCTGACGATGCCGGCCCGCAGTGATTCCGGTGCGACCAGCAGCCGCTGGTAGACCTTCGTCCTGCTGTACCCGGTCAGGTGGTTGAACAGCGCGGTGACGTCCTCGCCGACCGCCGGATCGGCGGTGAGCAGCCCGTAGTCCTCGTAGATCCGGGCCGTGGTCGGGTGGTAGTTGCCGGTGCCGAGGTGACAGTACCGGCGCAGCGTCCCGTCGGGCTCCTCGCGCACGATCAGCGCCATCTTGGCGTGGGTCTTCAGCCCGACGAAGCCGTAGACGACGTGGCAGCCCGCCTCCTCCAGCTTGCGCGCCCAGGCGATGTTAGCGCGCTCATCGAACCTGGCCTTGATCTCCACCACCACGACGACCTGCTTGCCCGCCTCGGCGGCGTCGATCAGCGCGTCCACGATCGGCGACTGGCCGCTGGTCCGGTACAGCGTCTGCTTGATCGCGAGCACCCGCGGGTCGTCGGCGGCCTCGTCGATCAGCCGCTCGACCGACGCGGCGAACGAGTCATAGGGGTGGTGGACCAGGATGTCGCGTTCGGCGATGGCGGTGAAGATGCTGTTGTCCTGGGAGACCGCCCGGGTGGACGGCACGAACGCCGGGTAGCGCAGCTCGCCGAAGTTCAGGTCGGCGAGGGTGAACAGCCCGCTCAGGTCGAGCGGGCCGGGAACCCGGTACACCGCGCGCTTGTCGATGTCCAGCTCGGTGACCAGCCGTTCCAGCACATCGGCCGACATCGTCTCCTCGACTTCCAGCCGCACCGCCGGCTCGAACCTGCGCCGTACCAGTTCCCGCTCCATGGCCTGCAGCAGGTTCTCGGTGAGTTCCTCGTCGACCTCCAGGTCCCTGATCCGGGTGACGCGGAACGCGTGCTGCTCGATGATCTCGACGTCGCCGAACAGGTCGGTCAGGTGCGCCGCGATGACGTCCTCGATCGGCACGAACCGGTTCTGCGACACGGCCAGGAACCTGGGCAGCAGCGGAGGCACCTTGACCCTGGCGAACACCGTGGCGTCGGTGCGCGGGTCCGCGATCATGACGGCGAGGTTGAGGGACAGGCCGGAGATGAACGGGAACGGGTGGGCCGGGTCGACCACCAGCGGGGTGAGCACCGGGTAGATGCGCTGCCGGAACAGGTCACCGAGGGTGTCGCGCTCACCGGCCGACAGTTCCTTCCAGCGCAGGATCTCGATCCCGTGCTCGGCCAGTTCGGTGGCGATGCGCTCGCTGAACGCGCGGGCGTGCCGGACGGTGAGCTTGCCGGCCAGCTCCAGGGTGTTCTCGAGTACCTGCCCGGGCAGTTGCACCCCGGTGCCCTCGACCGGGAAGCCGGCCACCATCCGGCGCACCAGCCCGGCCACCCGGACCATGAAGAACTCGTCCAGGTTGGTCGCGAAGATGGCGAGGAACCGCACGCGTTCCAGCAGCGGGACCGATTCGTCCTCGGCGAGCTCGAGCACGCGTTCGTTGAACCTGAGCCAGCTCTCCTCCCGGTCCAGGTAACGCTCCGGTGGTAGCGCGGCTCCGGCGCCCGCCCGCGCCTCGTCGTATTCCTCATGTCCTTCTGCGGCGGGAAGGCTCATCTGGCTGACACCCATGAACCACATTGTCCCCGCCGGGTGCCCGGCTGGAAACGTCGAGGTCTTTAGGACCCATTCCACCCGAACGGCGTGGGTGACTGCCCCGGCGCCGGCCTGCTTCAGCGCGCCACGGCATAGCCAGGGACGCCCGGCCGGGCCTGGATGGCCTGCACCCTCAGCGACACGTGCCCCTTCTCCGAGCACAGCGGGATGTGCACGGGCACGAACGCGGGCCGGTCCTGGCGCGGCAGCGCGACCCGCAGTTCCTCGGCGGTCACCTCGACGCAGCGGGCCGGCTTGGTACTGGCGGTGACCCGCAGCACCGCGTGCGCCGTCGCGCCGGGCTCGAGCATCACCGGCTTCGGCCGGACCGAGGTGTCGCGGACCGCCGCGCTGCCGATCTGGCCTTCGGCCATCGGGCTGTCCCGGTAGGCGGACACCTCCGGGTAGCCGAAAAGGCTGCAGGCGCGGTCCGAGACGTTGGTGAACTCCAGCGTGTAGTAGGTACCCGCCGGGTGGATCCCGGCAGCGCTGGTCTCCCCGGTGACCGTGCCGAGCCCGAGCCACGCCTCGAGTCCGGACGTGGCGCACACGCGGCTAGAGACATCCGAGGAGAGGGTGACGCCATCGTGAGCCGGAGCGCGTGTCAGCGCGACGGCGAGCACAGCCGTGCCGACAAAGGCCGCTACCGCGACCGTACGCCATCCGATTTGGCCGTATCTTGTCATCCCGGTCCCATCTGGCGATGGTTAAGCCTTTCCCCGCGGGAGGACGCGTTAACCCTGTAAGCGTGCTGTGAGACGTGTCGGGGGATTTCGGTGGCCCTTCTTTGTCGCACTTATTGCGCACGCCCTATCAGGTCGCGACGGACGGCCGCGAGCCGGCTAGCTAGCCCCGGCCGCCAAGCTCGGCCGCGAAGGCGGCTAGGTCGAGCACGTGAAAGAGGGTGTCGCACCACCGGTCCCCGGCAGGCCGGTCGTCGAAGTGCCCGAGGCACTCGTTCGCCGCGTCCAGGATCGCCCGCAGCACCGCACCCTGCGCGCTCCGGTCGGGTTGCGGATCCCTCGGCTCGCCTTCCAGGATCGCGGCCGCTTTCTGCGCCATGGCCAGCCCGAGTGTCCCGGCCAGCAGCGCCCGCTGCATCATCAGGACGCCATTGTGGTCTGTCATTTCGTCTTGCCTCCATCGTCCACGGTGGCTGTCCCGCCTTCGCCACCATGATGCGGACAGGCACTGACATTCCGGCCCGGTGAGGCCGGCCGACGATACCTAGCGGAGTCACACGGGAAACTTTCGCAACAAAAGCACCGCCCCTGTCGCCTGCACGCCGCACAGAAATGACCCATTCACGATCGTGGACATTAACCTGCGGAATATGCGGGGTAAATGTCCACAATAAATCGAATGGCGTGATTTCGCGTGGGTTAGTCGGCTGGGGGGCGGCAGGCGGACCAGATCGCCTCGGCGTTGTGCAGCTTGACCCGCTCGCCGCGGCCGAGCGCCTGGGCCAGTTCGGCCTCGGCGGTCTCGATGCGCAGCCACTCGGCGTACGACACCGGGGCGATACCCTTCCCGGCGAGCACGCTGGCCAGCGGCCACTCCGCGGCCGGGTCGGCGGGTCGGTCGGGATAGCGCAGCAGCCCGGCCCGCGGCAGCGGGACGTCGCCCTCGCCAGGGCCGCCGGCCAGGTCCTCGAGCAGGCAACGGACGGTCTCGGCGGCGTCGGACTTGTTGGTGCCGATCACGCCGGTCGGGCCGCGCTTGAGCCAGCCGGCCACGTACTCGCCGGGCAGCGGCGCGCCGTCCGCGCCCAGCACGCGCCCCTGGGCGTTGGGCACCACCGAAGCGCGCGTGTCGAACGGCACGCCGGGCAGCGGCACGCTCTGGTATCCCACCGAACGCAGCACCATCTGCGCCTCGAGCGTCTCGAACTCACCGGTGCCGCCGAATTTCCTGTCGGCGCTGATCGCCGTGCGCTCGAGGGTGATTCCCTCGACCCGTTCGGTACCCAGGATTTCGGCCGGCCTCAGCCAGAAACGGACGGTCAGCCGCCGGGCGTGCCCGGTGGAAGCCGGCGGGGTCGAAGGGTCAGCGCCGTGCTGGGCCCACTTGGTGATCGCCACCAGGTTGCCGCGCACCCGCCGGTCCGATTCG
>Ga0318497_10000730_pt1 | contig 11310 bp, 10 predicted proteins | sample GRESIP109b1f23_FD_203754 | JGI IMG/M metagenome (GOLD analysis project Ga0318497, IMG submission 203754) | Tropical soil microbial communities from Luquillo Experimental Forest, Puerto Rico - GRE.SIPMG.109b1f23 | ecosystem: Environmental > Terrestrial > Soil > Tropical forest > Bulk soil... | reverse complement strand
ACCCTGCTCGGACAGCTTCTGGAACATCTCGCCGAGCGAGGCGTTCTTACCGCCGACGAGCGGCACGTCGTCGATGCCAAATTCTTCGAAGAAGCGAATATAGCTAAACCTGCTCATGACCTGCTCCTCCGCGTAGCCCGCATCTCATCGAGGGTCCGATATCCGTTGCAGCTCATCCAGTTACACAACCCCTGCAGCAGCACACACGCGTGGGTATCGCCGCTGAACCGCTCGGCCATCACCTTGCCCACGATATGACTGGTTGTACGGCTCCACAGCCGTCATTTGGCCCTTAAAGTTGAGGACTTCCGACTCTCACCGGGGCGCGCGTGGGGGCGGAAAGTGGCGAGATGGAGCATTTGACGGCCCTCGATGCCTCTTTCCTCGAAGTCGAAGACTCCGATCCGCATGTGAGCCTGGCGGTCGGCGGTGTGTCGATCATCGAGGGACCGGGTCCGAGCTACGACGAGTTCGTCTCGGCGTTCGCCGACCGGGCGTCGACAATTCCGCGCTGCGGGCAGGTTTTGCGGACCCATCCGCTCGACCTTGGGCCGCCCGAATGGGTGGATGATCCGCACTTTGACATCTCGCGGCACCTGCACCGCCTCGCACTGCCGCACCCTGGCGAAGACGCCGAATTGTTCGAGATGATCGCGACCGTGATGGAGCGGCGGCTCGACCGGGAGCGCCCGTTGTGGGAGTGCTACATCATCGAGGGGTTGAGCGACAACCGGTGGGCCGTGTTGACCAAGATTCACCACTGCATCTCCGATGGCATTGCGACAGCGCAGATGTTGGCGGCGTTCAGTGACGACGACCGTGGAACCGGTACCTACGCCACCGACATTCGCGGCGCCAGGGAGCCGGCCAGGCGCGGGCTGAGTCTGCCCAAGATCAGCTTGAACCCCGTGAGCTGGGTAAGTGGTATCGCGCGGAGCGCACTCGCCGCGGCTGTGAGAGCCGAACATCTGGCGGTGGGTGCGGCCGAACTGACGGCCAGTCTGCTGAACCCGGCGCCGGAATCGTCGCTGAGCGGACGCGTCACGACGTTGCGGCGCTTCTGTGTTGCCCGAGTCCCGCTGGCCGACCTGCAGGAGGTCGGTCGAGCATTCGGCGTGACGCTCAACGATGTGGCGCTGGCGGCGATCACCGACAGTTACCGGAGGGTCCTGCTCGACCGCGGCGAACGGCCCGGCCACAACTCGCTTCGCACGCTCGTTCCCGTTTCGGTTCGCACGGTCAACAATTTCAATATCACCGACAACCAGGTCTCGGCGATGCTGCCGTTACTCCCGGTCGACGAGGCGGACCCGGTGCGGCAGCTGGAGCTGGTGCATAGCCGGCTCGCCCACGCCAAGGCCAGCGGTCAGACCGAAGGCGGCAGCGCGGTGATCGGGGCCGCCAAAAACGTCCCGTTCGCGTTCTCGGCCTGGGCGATTCGCGCGCTGACACGCTTGCCCCAGAGGGCGGTTGTCGCCTTGGCGACCAACGTCCCCGGCCCCCGAAGCCAGCAGCGATTGCTGGGCCGGCGGGTGCTGGAGATCCTGCCGATTCCTCCGATCGCCCTTCGGTTGCGCACCGGCATCGCGATGCTCAGTTACGCCGACACCTTCGTCTTCGGCATCACCGCCGACTATGAGACCGCGCCCGACATCGATGCGCTCGCCGCGGGAATCGAGAATGGGGTTGCGCAGCTGGTCGAGGCCGCGCGCGCTCGCAGAAGCAAGCGGGCGCGGGTCGAAGCCGGCTCCGCTACCTCGTGAACGCGGCGATTGACCGCTCAGTGCGTCTTGGTCAACGGTCGATCGTCGGAGCGGCGGATGCGCCGATGCGCGGTCAGCAGCAGGTGGTCGAACTCCGATTGCGAGCTGAGGAGATTAGGCCGGCGCCGCGGAAGTCCTCGGAGATCTGTTCGGCCAGCAGCCGCAGCTTGACGATTGCTTCCTGGGACAGCCATTTCAGCAGGTTGAAGGCGGCGTTGTCGTTGCTGTCGTAGATCAGCATCAGCATGCCTTTGGCTTGCTCGATTCCCGACCGCGACGCGCGGGGGCAGCGGGTGCTGGATGTCTCGTTCCTGTTGAGCTTCAACGCCCACCATGAGCCGATCGAGTTCACTCTTCCGCCAAAGGAATTCGGTGCCGCTTGGCATGTTGTGGAATTCACCGGGCCGGACGAGACGACATCGGCCGATGCAGTGCTCGGGGGAGGCACGCTCGCCGTGGAGGCGCACACCGATACGCTGTGCCCCGAGCGACTCGTTACAGGAGAGGGCGAATATGTCAAGGACGGTGGTGGTTGGCGCCTCGAGCGGACTCGGGCGCTGCATAGGCGTCGGCCTCGCGCAACGCGGCGATCAGGTCGCGCTGCTCGCCCGCCGTCGTCAGCGCATCGAGGCGGCGGCGAAGGAGGCGGGGCCGGGCGCGATCGCCGTCGAATGCGATGTCACCGACGAGGCGTCGTGCCGATCGGCCATCAGCGATGCCGCCGACGCGCTCGGCGGGATCGACAACCTCGTCTACACACCCGGGATAGGGCCGCTGGTCCGCATGGTTGACACCGATGCCGAAACCTGGAGGCGCGTCTTCGGTACCAATGTCATCGGCGCGGCGCTCGTGACGGCGGCGGCCGTGCCACACCTGACGGCTTCCGCGGGCAAGGCGGTCTACCTGTCGTCCCCCGCCGGCACGTTCGGGCCGCCCTGGCCGGGTCTCGGCGCGTACGGCGTCAGCAAGGCGGCGCTCGAGCGACTCGTCGAAACGTGGCGGGCCGAACACCCCGACATCGGCTTTACCTCCCTCGTCGCGGGGGAGTGCACCGGTGGCGAGGGCGACGGCCGAACGGGATTCAACATCGGCTGGGATATGGAGCTCGCCGCGAAGGCCCACCCGCTGTGGACTTCGCGAGGCTGCATGCCCGGCAAGCTGATGCCCGTCGAGGACCTCGTCGAGGTGGTGCACATGATCCTGCGCACCGATGCGGCGACGTCGATGCCGGTCGTGGTCGTCAGGGGCGCGCCCGGCATCCCCGCGGCGTTTGCTTAGTGGCCTAACCTCTCGCGGACCTTCTCGGCCAGGAAGTGCGCGTTCGACGTCGGCTTGAACGCACGCGCCGCCGCCGTGAGTGCGTCACGGGATTGTGAGCTGAGCTCGATGTCGGCGGCGGCGACATTGAACTCGAGCTGCTCGACGCTGGACGCGCCGGGAATGGCGACCACGCCCGGCAGGCTGATCAGCCAGGCCAGCGCCACCTGCGCCGGCTTGGCGTCGACCTCCCTGGCGATGTCGCGCAGTGTCTGCAGCAGCGGCTCGACGCGGCGCAGGTTTTCTGTACCGAAGAACCGGTTCGTCGCGCGAATGCCGCCGGGACGGTTGTTGAGGCCGTACTTGCCGCCCAGCAGCCCTTGTTCCAGCGGGCTCCACGCGATCACGATGCGGTTCTCACGCTCGGCGAACGGGACCAGATCCTCGAGTGCACCGGGCGAGGCGAGCGAAAAATGCACCTGGTTGCTGATGACCGGCCGCCCGAGCGCGGCATCGGCCCTTTGCCACCGCGCCAGCGAGTAGTTGGATACGCCGGCCGCGCCGATCTTGCCGCCGTCGAGCAGGTCGCGCATGCCCGGCATGATCACCGAATCGGGGACCACCGGGTTGGGCTGGTGGATCTGGTAGAGCGGGATGCGGTCGAGGCCGAGCCGCCGCGCACTCGAGTGCTCGCGCTGCTTGATCACCGCGGGGAAGGGGGCCACCGGGAAGACCTTGCTGGCCACCGCGACCTCGGCGCGCTCGTCGCCGAGCGCCTCGCCGAGGATCCGCTCGCTCTTGCCGAACCCGTAGATCTCGGCGGTGTCGAAAAACGTCACCCCCAAGGCCCGGGCGCGCTGCACGATGTCGCGCGCGGCGCCGGCGGCATAACTGTCGCCGTAGCCCCACTCGCGTGACCCGAATTGCCAGGTGCCCAAGCCGATTCGGCTGACGCGTCCGACTCCCTCGACGTCGATATATTTCATGGCCCCACCCTACTGAAGCGCTAGCCCGGGATCTTGTTGAGTATGTAGTTGGCGATGCTGACCGCGGATTGCCGCGCGCGGTCACTGTCGGTCGTGCCGCTGCAGGACACGGACAGGTCGATGACGACGTTGGCCCTGGCCGCGATCGCGCGGGTGGAGCGAACCTGCAGACCCTTGGGCGCCAGATCCAGTGTGGTGATGCCGTTGCCGGCATCGGCGGGAGCGCTCAGTGAATATGGTGTTGGCCCCACGTCGGGAATCGTCACGTTTACGGTTGTGCCGCCGCATTGGCGCCAGCCGGACAGCAGCTTGTCCAGTTGTGATCGGGCCGCGGACGGATCACGGAATGCCGCGACGGCCTCGATGACCTGGGTCGACTTGAGGAAGCTGCGCGTGTCGGCAAATACCGCCGCGTGGTATCGGACGATGGCGTCGACGGCGTAGGCCTCCGGCATCCCGGGGGCGATGCTTCCCCAGCATTCCGGACGGTCGATGGATCGCTTGTTGTTGTCGGACCTTTCGGGATGCGCAAATGTTGGGCCGGCCTCGAGGTTCTGGTCAACGGTGATGTTTCTCAGGTCGGTGAGGCTGGGCAACAGCGCGGCCACGGTGTCCGGCGCGACCGTCGGCGGTGGGGGCCCCGTTGTGGTCGTGGTGGTGGGTGCCGCGGTCTGGTTGGGAGTGGAGGTGAAGGCAGCCAGGGTGGCCCATGCGACCAGCGCGACGACCGTGAGTGAGATGAACGCATACGACAGCGCGACCCCGGCCCGTGCGCGGTCTCGGCCAAGCTCACCCGTGCGGCGGATCTGCGCGAGCCCCAGGTGCCCCAGAATCGCACCGGCGGGCGGAAACACGAACGCGAAAACCAGCGACAGCGTCGCCAAGGTGTTGACGGTCGGGCGGTATGGCGGTGCGGGCGGTGGTGTGAATGGCGGCGGTTCCACCGGCGGGCCGGCGGATGGGACACGGCCGAGCGGATCGTAGCTGTACGGGTTGTACCCGTAAGGGTCCTGGGGATCGGTCACCGGTGGCCTCCTTGCCTGGCCTTTCGCGAATGTAGCCGACGACGGCCTGCATGTCGGGCGAAGGTCCGCGGCTCATCGCACATTCCTACCGTGATCGCGCGCGGCCCACGGTCCGCATCGAGCGTCATGAGCGACTTGCCCGTGTGTTTTCACGAAGGGGGATTGCTGCGGCGCAGCATGAGGGGTGGATCGCCTGCGTTAAACAGACGCAGAATGAGTCCAGCTGCCGGATATCTGCTGCCCAGAGCAATATTGGGGGCGGTGATTGCGGCGGTCAGTGTGTCTAGCCGGGATGACCTGCCGCAGCTCGGATTGCCTCATGCCGCGGACCGGAATCGTGTTGCCGGAGAGGGACTTTCTGGGGGGTGACCGTCTCAGCCGTGCCGAAACGCTTCGTCGCAGCGGGCGGCTACCGGTGAACCCCGTTTGAGCGAGCCGGAATCGACCAATCAGGCGCGATGCCGTGCGCAGCTCGTGGCCCAACGCACCGAAATCTTGAACGGGTTGATGCGGTTGGTCTTTGGGGGCTAATCCGTGTTGCGCTGCGGCTCTCGCTGTCGGGCCGGACCCGGGAGGAGCTGACGGCGCGCGTGGATGAAGTCGTGGGTGTTCTGCAGGGCCTCAGGAACCGAATCGACCACGGGTAAGCCATGATCGGTGGCCGCGCCGGTTAGCCGGCGCAGCGCTGCACCGCTGACGACGTTGCAGTGCAGTCGAGCTTGCCGGTGCTCCGCGTTGAGGACTAGCAGCGCTCGAAGACCCGCGCTGCCCAGGAAATCCAGGTGACTTACATCGAGGACCAGCGGGGCCTTGAGCCGCGCGAAGCGGCGGATTGCCTCGGCGACGAGATCGGCGTTGGACGCGTCGATTTCGCCTTCGATGCGCAAGACCGTGGCCAGGCTGCGGGCGTGAACACGCACGCGCGCCCCGGCGCAATCGATCTCGTAGCGGCTGCGCGGTTCCCCGCGTCGGCTTGGTGGAGTTGGAGCAGTCATATGTTGGCGCCTCTCAAAGGCGATGGTGAGCAGGGCGAGTGACGGCGTTGTCCTACACGCCGTTCGTGATACACGCAGCTGCGGACTTATTTGACACGAGCCTAGCGCCCTCGGTTCCGGGTGGCACACAAAAAATCATCACCGGACAGACGAGTCGCTGCTGAGTCTTCGCTTTCCGGATAGGTGCCGCATGGCGTGCGGGCCGGTGATGGTGCGCGGCATGTGCGTCTGCCCCAGGGCCGCCTCGACCAGGCTGAGGTGTTTGACCGGGCGCGGGGCGCGCAGCCGGTAGGTGCCGACGAATTGGTCAGTGCGGCCACGCGACGTGCCGAGCAGAGCGGACTACAAGCAGAACCATCGCGGGTGCCGGTTACTTGTCGGGTGCGTCGACAAACTACAAGGCGGCGATGATCTCCCCGCGCCGGACACGACTATGTTTCCCAATCGGGATACTGGCCGGAGTCGCTGGCGTCCCACAAGTCGCGCCGCTTGAAATCGGGGTCTTCGCCGGCGATCTTTTGCGTAAAACAGGGCCAGCGCTTATCTACCCACCTCCTGCGCGGTTACGTGGCCTTTGATGGGGGTAGTCGAGGGTGGTGATTGACGCGACCAACGGAAACGGCGACCTGCGCGGAGTGGTCGCGATCGGCGCCTCGGCAGGAGGGGTCGAAGCCCTGTCGCGTCTGGCCGCCGGCCTGTCGCCGGATGTGCCTTATACCTACCTGATGGTGCTGCATGTACCCGCCGACGCCCCAAGCATCCTGGCCCGCATCGTCGACCGCAGCGGTCCGCTGCCGTCCGTCACTGCCGAACATGGCGCGACGCTTCGGCCGGGACACATCTACGTCGGTAGCCCGGATCGCCATCTGCTGGTCGCCGAGAATCGCACGCTCCTGTCGGAGGGGCCGACCGAGAACGGACATCGGCCCGCGATCAACGCCTTGTTCCGCTCGGTGGCTCTCGCATTCGTGCCCCGCACCATCGGGGTTCTGCTCTCGGGCGTGCTCGACGACGGCGTGCTGGGACTGGCGGCGATCCGCGCGCGCGGCGGAACCACCATCGGCCAGTCACCCGAGGACGCGTTGTTCCCGGGAATGCCGATTAGCGCGCGTGACGCCGGTGTGCTGGATCGGCAGGCCGCCGCGGCAGACATCGGCGCGATCCTCAAAGAGCTGTCACACCGGGAAATCGAGGAGCTGGACATGGGGCCCGACGTGGCGATGGAATTTGAGAACCGGATTGCCATGGCGCCCCAGTCCTCGACCGACTTCGGCGCCCAAGATTTGGGCGGGCCTTCCGGCTACACGTGCCCGGACTCCAGTGGCTCGCTGGTTTCAGTCGGCGAGGGCAACCTTCGATGCCGCGGCGGTCACGCCTGGACGCCGGATGCGCTGCTCACCGCGCGGGACGACGAGGTGGAGGGCGCAATCTGGACCGCGCTGCGCAGCCTGCAAGAGAAGGCCAAATTGGCCCGGCAACTGGCCCACAAAACCGGACCCGGTCTGCTGTTTCGGCACTACAGTGCCGTGGCGGCGGAATCCGAACGCGCATTGGCCGTGCTGAGCGAGCGGCTGGTGGCCCGTGGTCCTCCTGATGGTGATACCGGTGGATGAACTACGGCCGGCGATCCGGATCGACGCGGAACCGCAGCAGGACGTGCAGATCCTGGTGGCTGACGGCGTGCTGGACAGCTCGACCTATCGCAGCATGCGCGACGCCGTCATCAAGGCCGCGCTCGACGAGCCGCTTGCGGTGATCGTCGATGTCAACAGCCTGTCCGTGCCGTCCGCCTCGGCCTGGTCGGTGTTCACCAGCGCTCGCTGGCACGTCAGTGTGTGGCCGGACGTGCCGATCCTGCTGGTGTGCGCGCAACCGCAGGTTCGACGGGCGATCGCCGCCTGCGGCGTGTCCCGATATGTGCCGGTGCACCCCAACCGGGAGTCGGCGCTGGATGCGCTCCGCGCCGGGTCGTTACCTGTCCGGCGGCGGGCCCGCAGCGCGCTTCCGGTCACCAGGGTCGGCGTCGGCCTTGCCCGCGCCAGGGTCACGGATTGGCTCACCAGTTGGGGCAAGCGCGAGCTGATTCCGGTCGCGGCGACGGTGGCCACCGTCTTCGTCGAAAACGTCCTCGACCACACCGACTGCGCACCGGTGTTGATTGTCGAACTCAATCGCGACACCGTCACGGTCGCGGTCGAGGATGGCGGCGAACGCCTGCCTGGCCGGCACGAAGACGCCGATCGCGGCGCCGAAATCGTTTCGGGCCTCGCAATCGTTTCCGCACTTTGTCGGGCGTGGGGTGCCACCCCGACGTCGTCGGGTAAGACGGTGTGGGCTTTGGTCGGTCGCGAAAACCAGCTTTAACGCCGCGAGTAGTGTTCAAGTGCTACAGCGAACATTTTTGCGAACGGGAACTCGATGGACGGCGCGACCGACGAGGCCTTCGAGGCTTTGTTGCGCTATATGCGCGATTCCCGTGGCTTCGACTTCGCCGGTTACAAGCGCACGTCGCTGATCCGCCGTGTCCGTCACCGAATGGATCAAGCGGGATACACCTCGTTCGAGGAGTATCTGGACCTTTTGCAGGCGAGCTCTGACGAATTCGCGTCGCTGTTCAACACCATCCTGATCAACGTCACCGCATTTTTCCGGGACCCGGAGGCCTGGGAATTCGTCAGCGCCGAGGTCGTTCCGCGAATGCTGGCCGAGCGCGGGCCAGGGGATCCGATTCGGGTGTGGAGCGCGGGATGTGCATCCGGGCAGGAGGCCTACACACTGGCCATGCTGCTCGCCGAGGCGATGGGACCCGACGAGTTCCGGCAGCGGGTCAAGATCTACGCCACCGACATCGACGAGCAGGCGCTCACCGAGGGGCGCACCGCATCCTACGAAGCCAAGGCCGTGGAGGGGGTGCCGTCAGATCTGTTGGCGCGCTACTTCGAACAGGTCAACAGTCGCTATATCTTCCATAAAGATCTACGCCGCGCGGTCATTTTCGGCCGCAACGACCTGGTCAACGATGCGGTCATCTCGCGTGTCGATCTGCTGGTGTGTCGCAACACCCTGATGTACCTCAACGCCGAGACCCAGCGAAACGTGCTGGGACGCTTACATTTCGCGCTTGCACCCCAGGGCAGGCTGTTTCTCGGACACGCCGAGATGCTGTTGAGCCACGGTGACCGCTTCGCTCCGCTGAACTTCAAGAACCGGATCTTCCGCAAGGTGGCCGGACCCCGACCCCGCATGGATCGTTACGACCCGGCCGCCGCCTTCTACGATCGCCACGCCGACTTGCCGGGGCTGGCCACGGCGCGCGACTTGGCTTTTCGTGCCAGCCCGGTCGCCCAGATCGTGATCACCGGCGAGGACACCGTCGCGATGATCAACCAGCAGGCGGAGAGCATCTTCGGCCTCTCGGCTCGCGATATCGGCCGGCTACTGCGCGATCTCGAGGTCTCCCACCGTCCCGTCGAGTTGCGCGCCTACCTGGAGCAGGCCAAGGTGGAGCGGCGGTCAACGCGGATCCCGGATGTGAAGTGGCAGCGACCCGGCGCGGAGACCGTGTGGTTCGAGATCCACGTCAATCCGCTCGTCGACGCCGAGATCGGCCTCCTCGGCGTGACGATCGTGTTCTTCGATGTGACCGCGACACGTGCACTGCTCGACAAGGTCGTCCAGACCAACCGCCAGCTCGAGGCGGCCTACGACGAGCTGCAATCCACCAACGAGGAACTCGAGACCACCAACGAAGAGCTGCAGTCCACCGTGGAGGAACTCGAGACGACCAACGAGGGACTGCAGTCCACCAACGAAGAGCTCGAGACGATGAACGAGGTGCTGCAATCCACCAATGACGAACTGCACACCATCAACGAGACGCTGCGCGAGCGCAGCCTGGAACTCGACGACGCCAACAACTTCCTGGATTCGCTGATCAACTCGGTCGAGCTGGGAATGGTCGTGGTGGACCGGGAGATGAGGGTGGTGGTGTGGAACCGGGGATGCGAGGACCTCTGGGGGCTTCGGGCCGACGAGACGGCAGGGACGAAGTTGACCGGGCTGGACATCGGGCTGCCCATGGACACCCTGCGGCCGTTGATCGGCAACGCGTTCGTCGATTCGGACAGCTTCGGCGAAACGCAGGTGGACGCGGTCAACCGGCGCGGCGGCCAGACTCGGGTGCGGGTCACGTGTTCGTCATTCCGGACGAACGAGGGCACCGTTCGCGGGGCGCTGTTGCTCATGGAGGTGTTGGACTAGTCCCGCAACAGGCCGAGGGTTGATCCTCAGTGTCCCCAACGCGCGGCCGCTTCATCGGCCGCTTGGTGAGCCAGTCGCGCGCGGCGCAATGACTCCGCGGCCCTGCGTCGCGCCACGACCACCGTCTGCGCGGTGGCACCAATCCCCGAGGACAGATCCTGGCGTCTGCGCCGCAGCTCGGCGGCGCGCAGGCGAGCCATTTCGGCGCGGGCGCACGCGGTGTTCGAGCCATTGTTCGGCGACATCTGCGCACGACCGTCGCGCTGCGCGTCGGTCAGATCACCGGTTTCCATTGATTCCCCACCTCCAGCGGTCGCGTTTTCGCCATTCCTTTCCCCCGCGCATTGCGCCCGCGTTCCCAAAGATATTACGGTCGAGCCCTTTTCGCGGGCTCGCGGCTCGGGTAGCGGCGCACCCGCGACAATGTCGGCCAGGACGCGTCCGATCTCATGAATCGGCAACACCAGATCGGCGCCCGCCCGCGCGGCCGCGATCGGCATCGAGGAGTACCGGGCGGTGTCCGGGCTTTGCGCGATGACGATGGCGCCGGCCCGCTTCATCGCGGCGGTGCCGATGGCGCCGTCATGCCCGGAGCCCGACAAACGACCGCCACGCTGCGCGCTCCGTACGACTTGGCCAGCGACTCCAGCAGCACATCGAACCGCCGCTCTCCGAGCGCCTCCGTTTGTCGCAGGCGACAGGTGCCGTCCGGCGTCAGTTCCAGGTGCATTCCCGGCGGACCGACGATCACCTGTCCCGGCGCGACGGCCTGCCCGTCCTGCGCCCAACTGACGCGATGGGATGTTTGCCTGCCCAGGATCGCCGGCAGCACGCTGCACAGGCCTCCGAGGTGTTGTTGCACAACCACGGCAGCGGGGAACTCGGTTGGTAATTCACGCAAAATGCTTGACAAGGGATCCAAGCCACCCGCCGACGCCAGCAGGACCACCAGCTCAACTGCCGGGCGGCGCGTGTCCGTCGTCACTCCCTCAGTGTCCACCCACTTTTGCGGCCGGGTCACAAT
>Ga0318497_10000728_pt1 | contig 11321 bp, 8 predicted proteins | sample GRESIP109b1f23_FD_203754 | JGI IMG/M metagenome (GOLD analysis project Ga0318497, IMG submission 203754) | Tropical soil microbial communities from Luquillo Experimental Forest, Puerto Rico - GRE.SIPMG.109b1f23 | ecosystem: Environmental > Terrestrial > Soil > Tropical forest > Bulk soil... | reverse complement strand
TAGGAGTGGTAGGCGCAGGTCAGGTTTCCCTTGTCGTGGTAGGTTCGGGCACTCACCTGCTCGGCGAGCGTGGAGCGCACGCCGTCGGCGCCGATCACGATCCGGGCCCGCGGCTCGGCGTCACGTGACGTCCCGCGATTGAGCCGCACGCCACTCACCCGCTCGTCCTCCCACAGGAGGCCCTTGACGCTGGTCTGCTCGCGCACCTCGACGCCGGCCGCGACGGCTGCATCGACGAGCAACTTGTCGAGCACGCGGCGCCGCGGCGCGTAGTGCTCGGAGATCCCATCCACGCCCGGCGGCGTGCCGTCCAGCACCACGGGCCCGAAATCGAACCGGAGCGTCAGGCACGGAGGGACGCCGGTGGCGATCAGGTCATCCAGCAAACCCCAACGGCGCAGTGCGGCCAGGCCGTGTGGGTGGATGAGGTGGGTGGACGTCGTGTCGCTCGGGAACGTGGCCCGGTCGACGAGCAGCACGCGGTGGCCGCGGCGCGCGAGCAGCATGGCAGTCGGCGCGCCCGCGCAGCGGGCGCCGATCACAATCGCGTCATACATCTTGGTCTCCTCATCGAAGTTCGGTGTCGGAGGCGATGTTGGTCCGCGCAGGCCGTGCGCACAGCGGTAGATGTACGTCACTTCGTCCGGGCCACGTGGGGACATGTACGTAGCGCTACCGACGGTCGGCGGCGAGCTGCTAGCGGGAGATGGCCGACAGCAGGCTCCGGGCCCCGGCCGCGAGTTCGCGGATGATCGTGCCGGCGGGCCGGAGTTCGGTGATGCTGCCTACGCCCTCGCCGGCGAACAGGGCCATCGCCTCGACGTTTCCGGTCGCGTTCGCGACCGGTGCTGCCCCGGCGGCGCGAGGCACATCGACTTGATGGCCGCCGATCTGCATCGTGCCGACGATGGGGTCGTGGAGCGACTGGACGGCATCGATCGCCGAGCGCAAGACGCGATGCGGCGCGTCGGGCCAGAAGGCGGCGAACACATCGCTGTAGACGGCGTCCGTGCCCGATGCGGCGAGCACCGCGCGCTTGTATTCCGGGTGGAAGTCTGACTCCTCGGAGGCGACCAGCGCGGTGCCGATGCGGGCGCCGGCCGCGCCCGCGGCCAGCACCGCCGCCAGGGCGCGCGGGGTGGTTATGCCTCCGGCGGCCAGCACGGGCACGTCGACCACGTCCAGCACCTCGCACAGCAAGGGCAGCAGCGCGCGCGTCCCGGCGAGGTGCCCACCGGCTTCCTGGCCCTGCAAAATCACCAGATCGCATCCCGCTCGCGCAGCCGCGAGCGCGTCACTGACGGACCCCACCTGCCAGGTCGCAAGGCTCCCGCCCGAGTGGATGCGCTCGACGAGCCGGCGGTCCGGGCTGCCGTAGAAGAACTCCACCACCGCGGCGCGCTCGATCGCGACCTCCAGCGCCGGCCCGTCGCGACCCGGATCGAAGAACGGCGCCACGAAGTTGACCCCGACCGGCGCGTCCGTGATGGCACGGATCCGATCAAACGCCGCGGACAGCGCGTCGGCACTCGCCAGCGGGGCGCCGATCATCCCGAGCCCGCCCGCGGCGCTCACCGCGGTGACCAGCTCGACGCTGAGGGTGCCGAAGGCCGCCTGCTGAATCGGGATCTCGCAGCCTACGAGCTCGGTGAAACAGGTGTGCGGGTGATCTGCCGGGGGCCGGGCCTGGGTGATCGTGTCGGTCTGCATTCGGGGCTCCTTATGTCGATGGGACTGCTGGTGGGGTATCGAAGCGCGGCTCGTGTCTTGTGCCGGTGCTGTAGGCGGGGATCTTGTGCCGCGCACGTGGTTCGCGCAGGTGGTTGAACGGCATTTCTTGCGGCGGGGGCGGCAGCCTTTTCGTATTTCGATCGCGGACTATGTGCGCGCCGGCGCGGAGCTTCTTGTCTGCGGCTGACGATTTGACGGGAGCTGCGCGCAGGGTGCGGCGCGAGACTTTCAGGTCGCGTCCGCCGGTCACGGTGATCAAGCGAGTGCCGGTAACTCGATGCCGACGGCGGCGTTCTCCTGGGGGCTGGCCAGCCAGTGGCCGTACGCTGCTGCCAGTGCGGCCAGGCGCGCCAGGTCGTCTGCCGTTGGCGGCTCGGGAGCACCGGTGAGCGGCGTGCCCATCTCGAGAAACAATCCGCCGAGTCGGCGAGTCGTGACGACCAGGGCGATCCCGGCTCCCTCTCCGGCATTGCGCCACGCGTGTCGGGCGTCCCCCTCGACGTGGAGATAGTCTCCGGGCCGCACTTCCTTCCAGCCGAGCCCGCTCTCGGTCTCGGTCAGCGCTTCGAGTGTCCCGGACAGTACGAAGAACGTCTCGGTGTCCGGGTGGCTGTGCAAGGGCACGAATCCGCCAGCGGGAATCGTGCCTTTCATCACGCAAAAGTCGTAGTCGTCGTCGGGCGAGGTGAGGAACTCCATCGTCGCGCCGTCGGGCAGGATCAGCGCTCTGTCGTCCGTCTTCTCGACGATGCCGTGGAGGATCTGCGTTGTCGGTGCGGGCTGCATGCGCATCCTTTCTCGTGACCGTCGGAGGGTCGGATGTTGGGCTGCGATGGCCCTTCGCACAGCGGTAGATCTACGTCGCTTCATCCGCGTGAGGTGCGCGGATGTACGTACCGCTACCGCTTGCGTGCTGAGAGCAGTTCGCGGCATGCCTGGTCGGCGAGCCATTGCTCGGCTCGCTCGTAGGACCAGCCGTTGTCGTTGTGCAGCGTGAACAGTGACGCGTAGCCGAAGTAGAACCACAGCAGGTCGACTGCCTGCTCGACGTCCAGGCCTGGGCGTAGTGCGCCTAGGTCCGAGAGCCGCTGGGCGATCGGGACGAACGCACCCCGGTACACGTCGGTGGCGCCGCGCAGCTGCTCGGCGACGTTGGAGTCGTGTGGTGCAGTCGTCAGCAGAAGCCGCATCACATCGGCGAACTCCTCACGCATCCGACGGACGACGGACGACACCTCCCGGATGATCTCAACCGGATCGCTCGAGGCGCCGATGTCGGTGATGGTGGCCTCGACGATCGGGTCGGTGGTCCAGATCCGGATCAGCTCGTCGAGCAGCCCGCGCTTGCCGCCGCCGCCCGCATACACAGTCGCCGGGGCAACCCGGGCTTCGGCGGCGATGTCGTCGACCTTGGTCGCGAAGTAGCCACGCTCCGCGAACAGCTTGCGGGCGGCGTCGATGATCGCCTGCCGGGTGGCCTGGGCGTACTCCTCGCGCCGGGTGAGCTTGCGCGCGACGTCGGTCATCCCGCAACCATAGCACTTGACAGAGACGCGCTACGTTCACTAGAGTCTAACTCTGATCATAAGAGCCTAGCTCCGAAAGGGGACCGAGATGGCAACGACGACAGCATCATCCGAGCGCGATGCGGCGCGTCGGCTGCGGGGATCGATCCGCGGCACGGTGCTGGTGGACAGTGATGCGATGTACGGGGACGCGAGGCAGTTGTGGAATGGCGCGGTGGACAAGCGTCCGGCGGTGATCGTCCGCTGCGCGGACGAAGTCGACGTCTCGAGGGCGGTGATGGTGGCGCGCGAGCACGACCTGCCGCTGTCCGTGCGGGGCGGAGGACATGACTGGGCGGGCCGGGCGCTCAGCGACGGTGGACTGGTCATCGACCTCACGTCGATGCGAGCCGTCACGGTCGATTCCGACGCCGGGACGGCGACGGCGCAGGGCGGCGCGACGACTGGGGACGTGGTGGCGCCTGCCCGATCGCTCGGGCTCGCGCCGGTCACGGGCACGGTCAAGGCCGTTGGGATGGCCGGGCTCACCCTCGGCGGCGGGTACGGCCCGCTGTGCGGAAAGCACGGCCTCGGTGTCGACAACCTGATCGACGCGCGCGTCGTGTTGGCTGACGGCCGCCTCGTCACGGCAGATCGAGAGAACGATCCGGACCTGTTCTGGGCTTTGCGCGGCGGTGGCGGCAGCTTTGGGGTGGTCACGAGCGCCCGGTACCGGCTTCACCCGCTCGCATCCGTGACCGCTGGCCTGCTGCTGTTCGGTCTCGAGCAGGCCGAGGCTGTGCTGCATAGGTATCAGGAGCTGATCGCCGAGGCCGCCGACGAGCTCACGGTGATGAGCGGGTTCCTGTCCGGGCCGGACGGGAAACCGCTGCTGTTCCTGTTCCCGGCCTGGAGCGGCGAGCCGACCCAGGGCGAACGCGAGATCGCCCGCTTCGAGCGGCTGGGCAGCCCCGTGGTGGCCCAGGTCGCTCCGATGGCGTACGGGGACGCGCTCGGGATGTTCGATGCGCAGGTCGTGAACGGCCGGCATTACGCGATCCGCACGCGCTGGATATCCGCGCTGACCGACGACACCATCGCAACCCTCGTCGAGGCGGCCCGCACCGTCACCTCACCCTTCTCGGCGATCGGGCTGCACCACTTCCACGGCGCCGCCACGCGCGTTCACCCCACGGCAACCGCGTTCGCGCTGCGCCGCGAGCACCTGCTGGTCGAGATCATCGCCGCCTGGGAGCCCGACGAGGCGCGCGAATCCGCCCGCCACGAGAACTGGGCGGAGACCCTAAGCGAGGCGCTCTGCCCGGTTGCCGTTCCCGGTGGCTATCCCAACCTCCTCGGACCGGATGACCACGACCGGCTCGCGCTCGCCTACGGCGAGAACGTCGCTCGGCTCCGGGAGCTCAAGCGGCGCTACGACCCTGAGAACGTTTTCGCGTCGGCGATCTGCGCCTTGCGCGGCGCTTGAGATCGCAGCCATGGATGCCCCCGAGGTCGTGATGACCGACGTTGCGCAGCGGGTGCAGGCAGGCCTTGCGATAGCCGCATAGCCGTGGGACTCTGTGCGCACGTGCCGCGCATGCTCTGCCCCACCGTGGTCGGTAGAGCCGAGGAGCTGCCTTGGCTATCGGCGGGGTTTGATGCTTTGCGCGACGGCCAAGGTGGATGCGTGTTTCTGGTCGGCGAGCCGGGGATCGGCAAGTCCAGGCTCGCCGACGAGGCGATCGCGGAAGCCGGAAGACGAGACCTCTGGGTGCTGTCGGGTCGAGCCAGCGCGACGGGCCGGGCGGTGCCCTACCAATCGCTCAGCGGTGCCGTGCTCAGCGGGCTGCGGTCGCGGCCGCGGCTCGACGTCTCGGAGACGCCGGGACTCCAGGCCGGTCTGGCGACGCTGCTCCCGGGGTTCTTCGAAGGGCCCGCGGTGGAGCCATCACCGGTGCTGTTGGGCGAGACGGTGCTGAGACTGGTGTCGGCCGTCGCGGGCCGTGAAGGGGCGCTGGTGGTGTTGGAGGATCTGCATTGGGCGTGTGGTGACACGCTCGCAGTCACCGAGTACCTGGCCGACAACGCGGCGACGGAGCGCCTCCTGGTCCTCGGAACGCTGCGGCCGGAGGGTGCCGCGCTCGATCTCGTCGACGCGCTCGACCGGCGGGGCAGCGCGACCTTCCGGACGCTCGAGCCCTTGAGCCATGCGGAGACGGGCGAGATGGTGGCCGCGTGCCTCGCCGACCGGGACCGACCGGTATCGGACGCCGTGACGGCGCTGATCGACGCTCGCGCCGAGGGGCTGCCGTTCCTGGTGGAGGAACTGCTCGCGGGCCTGAGCACCCGCGGGCGCCTGGTCGCCTCGGAGGCGGGCTGGGAGCTGAGCAGCGATCTCGATCCTGTGGACGTGCCGCTGTCATTTGCGCAAACCCGAGGACGAGCGGCGCGTGCTGGAGCACGCGGCGATCCTGGGGCGGGACTTCGACTGGTCGCATCTCCCCTCGATCGCGGGCGAGAGTGAGAGCGACGTGCTGGGTGCGCTCGCGCGCGCGGTGGACCTGCAGCTGGTCGAGGAGGTCGCCGGCGGGCGGTTCAGCTTCCGGCATGCGCTGACCGTCGATGCGATCCTGGCCGAGATGCTCGGGCCCGAGCGAATGCGTCTGGCCGCGCGTGCGCTGGACAAACTGGTTTCGGATCCCGAGCGGGTCGAGCCCGAGCTGCTCGAGGTCGCGGCCCACCTGGCCTCGCAAGCCGGTCGGGCTGCCGACGCCTCGCGCTATCTGACCGAGGAAGCGCGCCGCTCGCTCGCGAGCGGGGCATTGGCGACTGCGATCGCGACGGCCCGCCGCGCGCGCTCGCTTGCTCCCGCCGGCGAGCCGGAGGCGCTGGCGGCGGGGGAGGTGCTCGTGTCTGCGCTCAGCGCGGCTGGCAACAGCACTGCCGTCGAAGAGGCCGGGCCGCAGCTCCTCGCGGCACTGGAAAGCCGCAGCGCTTCGGCGGAGCGTCAAGCGGCCCTTAGGTTGCAGCTAGCCAAGTCCGCGCACGCCGCGCTGGATCTCGCGCGCGCGCGGCGGCTGTGCGAGGAGGCGTTGGCCCTCGATCCCGCTGATCAGCACCTGCGGATCGAGCTCGATCTCATGCTCGCCGAGATCGCGTTCAGCGAACATCAACACGCTGCCGCCGTGGCGGGCGCCAGGACGGCCCTCGCCGACGCGGACGCCGCTGGATTTGCAGACCTGGCCTGCGACGCGCTTGAGCTGATCGGCCGCCACCGGATGTTCATCGCCGTGGAGCTGCTCGAAGCTGAGCCGGTTTTCGTGGAGGCCCTGAGACGCGCGGAAGCTGCCGGTCTGCCGCTGACCCGGCTGCGGATCCTGCAGCGACTCGCTTTCCACGACCTCGCGCGGCGCGCCGGACGCGCCAGGATGCAGGAAGGGCGCGAGCTCTCGCTCGAGCTCGGAGCACTGGCGTCGCTCGTCGAGTTCGACCACATACTCGCGACCGACTACCTCATCGCCGACGGGCTCGACGACGCGCAGTCGCACGCGGAGCGAGCGCTCGCCGAGGCCCGCCGGTATGGGCTGGTCGAACTCGAGGCGCTCCTGCTCGGGTTGCAGGCCACGATCACGGCCATGCGCTGGGACCGCAAGCAGGCCGAGCGCCAAGCCCTAAAAGCCGCTGAGGCGGCGGGGCGGCTCCCGCTGCTGCTTCCCGCAGTCACCGGCACCCCGCTCGTCATGGCTGCGCTGGCGGACGACGATCTCGGCGCCGCGACCGAGCGAGTGATCGAGACCAGGGCTCAGCTGCCAGACCAGCTCGTTTTCTGGCCGCCGTTCCTCGGCAGCTTCTACGGAGTCGCCGCGGTGGTCAAAGCCGCCGCCGGCGCGCGCGAGCTGGTTCAGGGGCGCGACTGGGTTCCCGCCGATGACGCCTACCAGCACTCGAGTTTCTGCGTAGCCCAGGCGATCGTCGCCGGGCGCGCCGGCGACCGCGAACGGGCCGCGGTCCTGTTCGAACAGGGCGACACGATCCTCGCCCCGGTTCCGGCCGTCCGCGCCATCTACCGCCGGTACGCCGGCGAGGCCGCCCTGGCGGACGGCTGGGGCGAGCCCGCGCGATGGCTCGCCGGCGCGGAGGCCTACCTCGAGCAGCGCGGGAACGAGCCGCTCGCGCGGGCCTGCCGCTCGCTGCTTCGGCTGGCCGGAACCTCGCCCCGCCGCCGCCGAGCACCGGGAGACGACCACCGCTACGCCGGGCTCGAACTGACCACCCGCGAGGCCGACGTGCTCGCCCTGCTCGCCGAAGGACTCACGAACAAAGACATCGCCGGACGGTTGTACCTCTCACCGCGCACGGTCGAGAAGCACGTCGAGCGGATCCTGACCAAGACCAACCAGCCGAACCGCACCGCGCTCGCAGCGTTCGCCACCGAGCACGAGACGGTCGCGCCGGCTACGTAGCGATCCTCGCGGCTACGTAGAAGCGCCCGCGGGGCGCGCAAACAAAGGCGTAGTCCTACCGCTGTGCCCGGCCGTCCGGCAGCTCAAGATGGTCCGCGTCGCTCCGGCTCTGGACCCACGCACGACAAACGAACCCAAGGACCGTTGATGCCCGCTTCGATTTCCTCACCGCTGCCGTCCACGGCACGAACTCTCGATTTCACGCCCCGTGTCACTTCGAAGGCGCCCGCGCTCGGTATGCGCTGGACTCGCGTCACCGGTCGGGAGGGTCAAACCCGTCTGGCCTGTCGCTGGGCGCCTGCGGCGGCGTAACTCACCTTCTCTCGACGATTAGGAGTAATCCATCATGGCTCGCCTCGACTATCCCGACTGCGCGCACGTCGCCGACGTGATGCGGGAGTTCCCCCAGCCGCTGCGCAACATGAACATCGGCCGGATGCTCTCGCACGCCCCGACGCTCACGGCGCCGTACTACAACACCTACGCGGCCGCGCTGCAATCGCTGGAGCTCGACCCGAAGCTGCGCCAGCTCGCGATCCTCCGGGTCGCGGAGCGCGCCGGCGCTGAGTACGTCCTCGTGCAGCACCGCGCGCTTGCGAAGCTGGCCGAATTGACCGACGAGCAGATTTCAGCCGCCGGCGAGCCTGCAGGCGGGGGCGCGTGCTTCACGTATGTGCAGCGGCAGGTGCTGGCGTTCACCGACGCGGTGCTCGCCGGGCCGCGGGTGTCCGACGCCTTGTTTGAGCGCATCGATCGCGTGCTGGCCCCGCGGGAGATCGTCGAGCTGGTGCTGGTGATCGGCTGGTACTGGACCGCCTGCCGCCTGACGACCACGCTTGACATCGAGCCCGAGCATGCCCTCGGGCATGGGGTCATCGCCATGCTCCAGGTCGAGCAGGACAAGCGCTCGGCGCAAGCCGTGGCCGCCGATGACACCGCCGCCGTCGACCCCGTGCATTTCTGAGTGACGGCCATGCGGACTCTTCCTGACATTCCCAACCAGACCCTGCCCGAGTTCGTCCTGGCCGAGGCAGACGGGAAGCACAGCCTCGAACGAGCGCTCATCGAGCCGGACACCGGTCGCGGGATGCGCTACGGCGAGCTTGCCGACGCGGTGCGCGCGGTCGCCGCCGGCCTGTTCGCGCATGACGTACGCCAGGGCGAGGTGCTCGCGTTGTGCGCGCCGAACAGCATCGAGTTCGTGGTGGCCTGGTTCGCGGCGTCATCAGTCGGCGCCACCGTCACCGCGTTCAACCCGACGTCGACGCAAGAAGAGATCACCCAGCAGCTGAAGCTGGCCGGCGCCCGATGGTTGGTCACCACCGGACAGCTCTACGAGAAAAAGCTCCGAGCGGCCGCGGAAGCGTCGGGCATCGCGGAGAGCTACCTGATCGGCGAAGCCGGCAGCGCGGCCGGCGCGAACGCGATCGGGTTCGAGGAACTCTCCGCTCACGGCGACGGGCTGATTCCCCGGTTCGATGCCAGCCCGCGTGATGTCGCTTTCCTGCCGTTCTCGAGCGGCACGACGGGGCTGCCCAAGGCGGTCGAGCTGACCCATCGCAACCTGGTGGCGAACCTGTGCCAGATGCGCCCGGTGCATCGCCTGAGTCCGGATGACACGGTGATCGCGGTGCTGCCGCTGTTTCACATCTTCGGGTTCCAGGTCACGCTGAACCTCGCGTTGCGAGCCGGCGCCACCGTGGTCATCCTGCAGCGGTTCGAGCTGGGAGCGTTTCTGAACGCCATCCAGACCTACGGGGTGACCCGCGCCGAGGTGGTGCCGCCGATCGTGCTGGCGCTCGCCAACAGCGAGCTGGTCGATCGGTATTACCTGGGCAGCCTGCGCACGGTGATCGCCGGCGCGGCGCCGCTGGGCGCCGACCTCGCGCGGGCATGCGCCGAGCGGATCGGCTGCCAGGTCAAGCAGGGCTTCGGGATGACCGAGCTCGCCGGGGGCACCCACATCGCGCCCGACGGCAACGACCACCCCGACTCGATCGGGCCGGCGTTGCCTGGGATCGAATGCCGCGTCGTCGACCCCGAGTCAGGACTCGACCTCGGCCCGAACGAACCGGGCGAGCTGTGGATGCGCTCGCCGAGCACGATGCGCGGCTACCTCGACGACCCCCAGGCGACCGCGGCGACCATCGACGCCGACGGATGGCTCCACTCCGGCGACATCGTCACCGTCGACGAGAGTGGTTGGTTCCGGGTGGCCGACCGGATCAAGGAGCTGATCAAGTACAAGGGGTTCCAGGTCGCTCCCGCCGAGCTGGAGGACGTCCTGCTCACGCACCCAGCGGTCGCCGACGCGGCCGTGGTCCGTCGGTCCGACGAGCAGGCGGGGGAGGTTCCGAAGGCGTTCGTCGTACCCCGTCGGCCCGTGTCGGCCGATGAGCTCATGAAATGGGTGGCCGATCGAGTGGCGCACTACAAGCGCATTCGCCACGTCGAGTTCGTCGAGCAGATCCCCAAGTCTCCCTCGGGCAAGATCCTGCGCCGGCTGCTGATCGAACACGAACGCCGCGGAGGCGGCAAGGACCTCGCCGGCAAGGTGATTCTCATCAGCGGTGGGAGTCGCGGGCTCGGGCGGGTGCTCGCCGCCAAGCTGGCGCGGGCGGGCGCGGCGGTCGGGCTGATCGCACGCTCCGGCCATCAGCTCGCGGCAACGGTGGCCGAGATCGAGCGCTGGGGCGGGATCGCGATCGCCGCAACCGCCGACGTGACCGATCGCCAAGCGCTCTCCCGCGCGGTCGCCGAGCTGCGAGATCGGCTCGGGCCGGTCGATGTGCTGATCAACAACGCGGGGGTCACCGGCCCCGCTGCCCCGATGTGGGAGGCCGACGAGACGCAGTGGTGGCGGACGCTCGAGATCAACCTCGGCGGTGTGTTCGCGCTAACCCGCCTGGTGCTGCCCGAGATGATCGCGGCCGGACGTGGCCGGATCATCAACGTCACCAGCAACGCCGGCATCTACCGGTGGCCGCTGGTGTCGGCCTATGCGGCCTCGAAGGCGGCGCTCGTGAACCTCACCGAGACGCTCGCCGTCGAGACCCGCCGGCATGGTGTGTCCGTGTTCAGTGTCCACCCCGGACTGCTGCCGATCGGCTTCGGTGAGGTCTCGCTGAGCAGCGACACGGTTATGGACCCACACGAGCGGCGGGTCCACGGCTGGATCCGCGACCAGCTCGCCTCGGGCCACGGCACCGACCCCGCACAGGCGGCCAGGCTCGTGCTCGCCATCGCCGGCGGCCGCTGTGATCGCCTGTCAGGACGGCATATCACCGTCGACGACGACCTCGACGCGCTGCTCGACCGGATCGACGAGATCGAAGCCAACGACCTGCACACCCTGCGCCTGCGCACGCCGGCGGCGGCGTAGGCCCGCCGCAGTTCCCTCACCCATCCCGAACAGGAGAATCATGCTCACCACACCCGAAACCACCACGCGCGGCATCTTCCACGGCCTGGTCCTGGAAGACGGCCGCGCCTTTTCCAACTGGGGCCTCAGCCGCACCACGCGGCCGGCCGTCTACATCGAACCCGTCAGTTACGCCGACGTGCAGACCGCGGTCCGCGATACCGACCGGTTTCCCTCGCCGGTCCATCCCGTCGGTTCGAT
>Ga0318497_10000724_pt1 | contig 11340 bp, 7 predicted proteins | sample GRESIP109b1f23_FD_203754 | JGI IMG/M metagenome (GOLD analysis project Ga0318497, IMG submission 203754) | Tropical soil microbial communities from Luquillo Experimental Forest, Puerto Rico - GRE.SIPMG.109b1f23 | ecosystem: Environmental > Terrestrial > Soil > Tropical forest > Bulk soil... | reverse complement strand
CTCATGCTGCACGCGATGGCCTCGGCCACCGTGGTGTCCGATCTGCCGTCGTCGGCGCTCGTCCAGCCGCGCCGGTGGCAGCTCGGCGCCGACCTCTCGGCCGCCCTCCGCCTCGGCGCCTGGACGCTGCTCGCGGAGGACCGCGTGCGCTCGGCGCTGCTCGAGGGCGATTGGCGCTACGAGGGGACGGACCAGGCGCGCCGGGCGTCGGCGTTCATGGCCGCCTTCCGGCCGCACAACCAGGTGAGCTTCGGCGTGCGGCGGGGTCCGATCACCGCCTGGTTCTCCGAGGACGTCACCTTCGGCCAGGGCGATCCGGTGAACGGCTGGTACTACCTGTCGAACGCGCCCGACCTCGTGGTCGGCGTCGCCTACGCGCACGAGCTGTGACCGGTCGCAGCGCTCGGTCCGCCCCGGGCCTCTTGCCGTCGGCCTACTGTTCGCGGCCTGAGACCACCGAGAGCGCAGAACGCAAAACGGCCCCGGAGCCATGTTGCGCTCCGGGGCCTCGTGCGATCCGCTGGGGGGAGTGCGGACCGCGCTACTTGCGGCTCACGTGCTCCGTCGGCTGGAGCGAGGTGCGCCGCTCGAGGGCGACGAAGGCGCCGAGGAGGCGCTGCAGCTTCGAGAGGATGGTCTTCACGGTGTGCTCCTGGAACCGGAGGGGATCAGCCCTGCGCCACGGCGAGGGGCACCGGCTCCACGTCGCCCTCGACCTCGGCGTCCTCCACGACCTCGCCGGCGAGCACCTTCTTCGCGCGGGCGTGGTCGAGCTCGCCCTCCCAGCGCGACACCGCGACCGACGCGACGCCGTTGCCGATGAGGTTCGTGATCGCGCGCGCCTCGGACATGAAGCGATCGATGCCGAGGAGGAGCGTGAGGCCGGCCACCGGGATGTTGCCCACGGCCGAGAGCGTCGCCGCGAGGGTGATGAAGCCGCCGCCGGTCACCGCCGCCGCGCCCTTCGAGGTGAGGAGCAGCACGGCGAGGATCTCGAGCTCCTGGCCGAAGGTGAGCTGCGTGCCGGTCGCGTGCGCGACGAAGAGCGTCGCGAGCGTGAGGTAGATCGAGGTGCCGTCGAGGTTGAAGGAGTAGCCCATCGGCACGACGAGGCCGACCACCGGCTTCGAGCAGCCGAGCTTCTCCATCTTCCGCATCATGAGCGGGAGCGCCGACTCGGACGACGAGGTGCCGAGGACGACGAAGATCTCCTCCTTGATGTAGCGGAGGAACTTGAAGATCGAGAGCCCGCACCACTTCATGACGAGGCCGAGCATGAGGACGACGAACAGCACGCTCGTCGTGTAGAAGGCCGCGATGAGCTTGCCGAGCGAGAGGAGCGAGCCGAGGCCGTAGTTGCCGACCGTGAAGGCCATCGCGCCGAACGCGCCGACCGGGGCGAGCTTCATCACCATGCCGACGATGCGGAAGAGCACCGACGAGAGGCTCTCGACGAAGTCGGAGACCGGCTTGCCGTGCTCCTTCACGGCGGCCAGGGCGACGCCGAACAGGATCGAGATGAGGAGGACCTGGAGGATGTCGCCCTTCGCGAACGCGTCGGCGATGTCCTTCGGGATGATGTTGAGGATGAAGTCGACGGTGTTCTGCGCCTTCGCGCCGGCGGTGTAGCTCGCCACCGCCTTCGCGTCGAGCTTCGCCGGGTCGACGTTCATCCCGTAGCCGAGCTTCGCGGCCTTCGCGACCACGAGGCCGATCGCGAGCGCGATCGTGGTGAGGACCTCGAAGTAGACGAGCCCCTTGAGCCCGACGCGGCCGACCTTCTTCAGGTCGCCCATCTTCGCGATGCCGTGGACGACCGTCGCGAAGACGATCGGCGCGATCAGCATCTTGATGAGCTTGATGAAGCCGTCGCCGAGCGGCTTCATCTTCGCGCCGGCGGCGGGGAAGAAGTGGCCGAGCAAGGCGCCCGCCAGGACGGCCAGCAGCACTTGGAGGTAGAGGCTCTTGGTCAGTCGCTTCACGGGCGGCTCCTCGGGCGTGGACCGGCGGGGGGAGTTGACGACGCGCCGCGTCGTTCAAGCCGCCGGAATCCGGAAGCCTTTCGGAGTGAGCATGTAGGATGCCGATCGCTTGGATCGGGCCAAGATCCCAATTCTCGTAGGGAAGATTCATTTCACGCCGCGCGAACGGGTATGACGGCGGGAATCCGGCCCCAAACTCCATTCCGCGCGGAATGCCGCTTCACTCGTCCGTCGCCGAACCGGAACCGAGTCGATACGCCTTCAGACGCTTCGAGAGCGCCGGCTGCGAGATGCCGAGGAGCCGGGACGCGAGGGTCTGGTTCCCGCCGGCGCGCGTCATCGCCTCCTCGACGAGGAGCTGGAGCGCCTCGCCGAAGGTGGGCAGCTTCTCGACCTCGCAGAACGGGTTCCGCTCGAGCACCGGCGCCCCCGGCGTGCGGATCTCGCGGCGGCCGATCGCGTCGAGGAACGACTCCATCGACAGCACCCGCTCCTTGTGGAGCGATACCGCGTCGAACACCATCCCCTTCAGCTCGCGCACGTTCCCCGGGAAGTCGTGCGTCATGAGGAGCTGGGCGAGCTGCTTCGGGGCGGTGGGCTTCTTCTTCCCGAGCTGGCGCGCCGCCTCCTCGAAGAAGTGCTCGAGGAGGAGCGGGATGTCCTCCTTGCGCTCGCGGAGCGGCGGCACGCGGACGCGGTGGGTCCGGAGCCGGTAGTAGAGATCGCGGCGGAACTGGCCGGCCTTCTCCTTGGCGGTGAGGTCCTGGTGCGTCGCGACGATGACGCGGCACTTCACGCGCTTCGGCTTGTCGGCGCCGATGGGGAAGTACTCGCCTTCCTGCAGGAACCGCAGCAGCTTCACCTGCGAGGCGATGGAGAGATCGCCGATCTCGTCGAGGAAGAGCGTGCCGTCCGCGGCCTCCTCCACGATGCCGCGCCGCGCCTGGTCGGCGCCCGTGTAGGCGCCGCGCACGTGGCCGAAGAGCGTGTCGGCGAAGACGGTGTCGTCGAGGCCCGCCACGTTCACGGCCACGAGCGGCCCCTTCAGGCCGGAGAGCTGGTGCGTGGCCCGGGCCACGAGCTCCTTGCCCACGCCGCTCTCGCCGGTGATGAGCAGCGGCTGCGGGCTCTTCGCCACCGCCTCCACGTACGAGAAGAGCGTCTGCATCGTCCGGTCCTGCGTGACGATCGGCGCGAACGCCTCGGGGTGGTGCGGCGTGCCGTCGAGGAACCGGCTCGTCATCTCCACGTTCTCGCGCTGGAGCTCCTGCATCCGCACCGCGCGCAGCACGCCGGCGACGATCCGATCCTCCTCGTCGGTCTTCACGTAGTAGTCGAACGCGCCGAGCCGCATGCAGCGCACCGCGGTCTCGAGCTGGTTCATGCCGGAGACCACGAGCACCGCGACGTCGGGGTGGTCGGCGGCGATGCGCGCGAGCACCTCCTCGCCGGAGAGGTGCGGCATCGTGAGGTCGAGCAGCACCACCCCCACGTCGTGGCCGTCGAGGATCTCGGGCACGAGCCGCGGGTCCTGGCAGGTGAGGAGATGGGTGAAGCCGGCCGCGCGTTCGAGCGTGAGCGAGAGCGAGCGCAGCCAGGCGGGCTCGTCGTCGACGAGCAGGATCGCGAACGAGGGGGAGGTCATCGGGCTCAAGCAGCGGCTTCCTTTCGCACTGCCGGCAGCGCGAGGCGCGCCGTGGTGCCCTGTCCCAGCGTGGAGCGGAACTCGAGCGTCCCGCCGTGCTCCTTCACGATCCCGGCCGACACCGACAGGCCGAGGCCGGTGCCGCCGCTCTCGCGGCGGGTGGTGAAGAAGGGCTCGGTGAGGCGCGCGATCTGCTCCTGCGCGATCCCCACGCCCTCGTCCGCCACCTCGAGGACCACCTGCCCCCGCACCACGTCGTGACGCGTGGAGAGTCGGACCCCGCGCTCCCGCGACGGGAGCGCCTGGCAGGCGTTCAGGAGCAGGTTCACCACCACCTGCTCGATCCGGCCCGCATCGCCCTTCACCGGCGGCAGGCCGGCGGGGAGGTCCAGCTCGAAGCGCGCGGTGGCCGTCCGGATCGGGTGGTCGAGGAGCCGCGCCGCGGACCGCGCGACGTCGTTCACGTCCACCGGCCCGTGCTCCGGCGGCCGGTCCTCGCGCCGCGCGAAGTCCTTCAGGTCCTTCACGATGTGCTTGATGCGGCGCCCGCCCGCCGCCATCTCGTCGAGCATCCGCGGGATCTCCTCGCGCATGCGCGACCACGGGAGGCCGGCGAGCCGGAAGTCCCCCTCCGCGCGCGCCCGCGCCTCGAGCGTCTCCGCCGCGTCGTCGAACGCCGCCTTCAGGATGGGCAGGTTCAGCAGGATGTAGCCGTTCGGGTTGTTGATCTCGTGCGCCACGCCGGCGACGAGCACGCCGAGCGCGGCCATCTTGTCGGCGTGCACGAGCTGCTGCTGGTGCACGCGCAGCTCCTCGAGCACCCGCTCCCGCTCCTCCACCTCGCGCGCGAGCGAGGCGGTGCGCTGCGCCACCTGCTTCTGGAGCGAGCGCGACCAGAGGACCGTGCCCAGGAGCACCGCGAGGAGCGGCAGCAGCACGAGCGCGCTCGCGCGCAGCACCGCGCCCCACTGCGGCTCCCGCGGCTCGAGCACGCCGAGCCAGCGATCGTGGATCGCGTCGTAGCGGCCGGTGCCCTTCAGGATCGCGAGCCCCTCCTCGAAGCGGGCGAGGAGGACGCCGTTCCCGCGGCGCACCGCGAAGCCGTAGCGCTGCGTGGCGATGGGGCTCCCCACCTGGATCACGTTCGTGAGCCCGAGCTCCTTCACGATGTGGGCGCCGGGGAGGGCCGCCAGCGCGACCGCGTCGTACTTGCCCGCGGCGAGGAGGCGGAGCGCGTCGGCGGGCGTGCCCACGCGCACGAGGTCCGGCCCATAGCCGAGGGCGGTGAGCGTCTCGTCCATGATGCCGCCGCCGAAGACGATCACCTTCCGGCCGCGCAGCTCCTCGATGGTGGCGGGCCGCGGCCCGTCGACCCGGGCGAAGATCGCGTGGTGGACGATGGCGTGCGGCGCGGCGAACTCGAGATCCCTCGCGCGCTCCTCGGAGAAGGTGATGCCCTGGAGGACGTCGATCTCCCCGTGGCGCAGCGCGGCCCGCATCTCCGACCAGCGGCCGGAGCGGAACTCCACCTGCATCCCCATCACCTCGGCGATCGCGCGCGTGAGGTCGACGTTGAAGCCGGCGGGGTGCCCGGCGCGGTCGAGGAACTCGTAGGGCGGGTAGTCGGGGTCCATGCCGACCACCACGCGCTGCGGGGCCTCCGCCGCCGTCGGCGGGTCCGCCTGGGCGCGGCCGCTCGCCGGCAGGGCGAGCAGCGCGGCGAGCGCGGTGGCGGCGAGGAGGCGCGGCATCAGGGCAGACGCTACGACGGGCGGGTTTCGGCGGACAAGGGAGGCTGGGACGGCAGGCGGACGACGAAGGTCGTCCCCTCCCCCTCCTCCGAGCGGACCGCCACGTCCCCCCCGTGCGCGAGCACGATCTGGCGGACGATGTACAGGCCGAGCCCCACGCCGCCCCAGTCGTTTCCGTTCGCGTCGCCGCGCTTGAACGGCTCGAAGAGCTGCGCGCGCAGCCAGGGGGAGATGGGCGGCCCCTCGTTGTGGACCTGGATCACCTTCTCCAGCGCCGACCCGACCCAGGACAGCGTCACCGGCGCGTCCTCCGCGCCGTGGCGGAGCGCGTTCACGAGCAGGTTCACGAGCACCTGCTGCACGCGGCCCCGGTCCCACGCGCCGAGCCCGTCCCCCTCGTGCCGGTACTCGATGGTGCGGCCCGGGATGCTGGCCTGGACCTCCTCCACCACCTCCCGGCAGATCGCGTCGAAGTGCGCCGGGACGGCGCGCACCGGCAGCGGCTGGCCGAGCCGGGCCCGCGAGTAGTCGAGCAGGTCGCCGATGAGGCGCGACATCCGGGTGGCGGCCGTGGAGATGCGCTGGGCCGAGCGGCGGCCCTTCTCGGAGAGCGTCGGGTCGCGCAGGAGGATGCCCGCGGAGGCGGACACGGCCGTGAGCGGCGTGCGCAGGTCGTGGCCGACGATGCCGAGGAGGTGGCCCTGGACCTCCTGCGAGCGGCGGCGCTCGGTGACGTCGCGCAGGTAGACCGAGACGCCCCCGCCGTGCGGGAAGGCGCGCACCTCGAACCAGCGGCCGCCCGGCGCCGGCACCTCGAAGGTCTGCGGCGCGCGCTCCGCGGCGGCGCGGCGCAGCGCCTCGGCCGGCGGTCCCTCCGCGAGCCAGGGGCAGGCGTCCCACAGCGTGGCCCCGGCGAGCGCCGCCCGGCGCGCGCCCAGCACCGTCTCGCACGGCCGGTTCACGTAGTCGAGCCGCCACTCCCGGTCGACGGCGAGGAAGGCGTCGGAGATCGTCTCCAGGATGCTCGCGCTGCGCTTGAGAGAGTCCCGCTCGCGCCGCTCGTGCTCGAGCTGGTGGCGGCGCAGGAGCGCCCGCACGCGGGCCCGGACGACCTCCGGGCCGGCCGAGAGCGACACGTAGTCGTCGGCGCCGGCGTTCATCACCGCCACCAGGCGCTCCGGATCGTCGCCGCGCCCGAGCACCAGGAGCGGGACGTCACCCCATGGCCCCGCGCGCTTCACGAGGCGGCAGGCCTGCTCGGACGCCGCGCCGTCGAGGTGCACGAGCACCCCGTCGAGCTGCTCCAGCGCGAGGAGGTCCAGCAGCTCCTCGGCTCGCGCCGCCGTCACGAGGTCGTGCCCGTCGAGCCGCAGGCGCGCCGCGACCTCCCGCAGCGGCCCCTCGGCGCCGAGGAGCGCGAGCCGGCGCGGCGCGAGGAGGGCCGGCGTGGTGGTGGCGGGCGGGAGCGCCCCGCGGAGGAGCGCCCGGAGCCGCGCGAGGACCACGGCGTGGCCCTGTTCCTTGTCCACGTAGGCATCGGCGCCCGCCTCGAGCGCCCCCAGCTCCCCCACGGCGCCGGACGCGGTCAGCAGGATGCAGGGCGTCGCGCGGAGCGCGGGCTCGCCGCGGAGCTGGCGCACGAACGTGGCGCCGTCCATCCCCTCCATGACCCCGTCCACCACCACCGCCGCGGGCGGCCGGTCGGCGGCGGCCCGGAGCCCCTCCTCCCCGGAGGAGGCCGTCACCACGTCGAGCCCGGCGCGCTCGAGGTCCGCGCGCAGCCCCTCGCGCGCGGTGAGGCTGTCGTCCACCACGAGCACGAGCGGCCGCGCGGGCGCCACCCTCGCCTCCACTCCGGAGCGGCGCACGAGCTCACGGGCGCGCGCGACCACGTAGGCCGCGTCGTAGGGCTTGCCCACGTACTCGTCGGCGCCGGTCTGCAGGCCGCGGACGCGGTGCTGCACCTCCGCCTCGGTGGACAGGAGCACCACCGGCGTGGCCGCGAGCGCGGGCGAGCCCTTCAGCTCGGCGAGGAGGTCGAGACCGTCGCCGTCGGGCAGGAGCACGTCGAGCACCACCAGCCCGAACTGGTGCGCGGCGAGCGCCCGCCGTGCCGCCGCGAGGTCGGCGCAGAGGGTGGTGGTGAAGCCGGCGCCCTCGAACGCCTCCTCCAGGTCCATGCGGACCGTGAGGCTGTCGTCCACGACGAGGACGTCGGTCACGGTACGCTCCGGCGGCGGGTGCCGGTGACGAGGGCGGCGCCGATCTCGTGGAGCGGCAGCACCTGCTCCGCGGCGCCGGCGAGGACCGCCTCGCGGGGCATGCCATACACCACCGAGGTGGCCTCGTCCTGGGCGATGGTGGACCCACCAGCGCGGCGGATCGCGAGCAGCCCGTCCGCGCCGTCGCGGCCCATGCCGGTGAGCAGGCACCCCAGCGCTTCCGGCCCGGCGTCCCGCGCCACCGACTCGAACAGGACATCGACCGACGGGCGGCAGCTGTGGCGCTCGGGGCCGTCGGTGAGGCGGAGCACGCCGCGCTCGAGGACGAGGTGCCGTCCCGGTGGCGCCATGAGCACCGTCGCGTCGCGCTGGGTGCCGAGCCGCTCGCCGTCGCGGGCGTAGCGCACGCGCACCGGCGACTGGCCGTCGAGCCACTCGGCGAAGGCGACGCCGAACGGCTCGTTGATGTGGATGACGAGCAGCACCGTCGCCGGGAAGTCGCGCGGCAGGGGGCGCAGGATCTCGAGGAGCGCGCCGGGCGCGCCGGTGGAGCCGCCGATCGCGACGAGCGACGCGCCGCCCGCGGGCCGGACGGCGAGGTCGGGGAGGGGCGTGGACGAGCGCGCTGCGGGGCCGAGGCGCCCGCGCAGGTGGGTGATGACCTTGATGCGCGACACGAGCTTCACCGTGCGGCGTAGCCGGTCCTCCCACTCGCCGTGCGGCTCGCCGCCGGTGGGCTTGTCGAGCACGTCGATCGCCCCCGCCGCGAGCGCGTCGTAGGTGCGGAAGAGCTCGCCGCGGTTCGTGGACGCGGACACCACGAGGATGGGCGTCGGGCAGTAGGCCATGATCCACTCGGCGGCCGCGACGCCCGTCATCACCGGCATCATCATGTCGAGCGTCACCACGTCGGGACGCAGCCGCTCGCACAGCTCGATCCCCTGCTTCCCGTCCGAGGCCTCGCCCACCACGGCGAGCTCGGGATCGCCGGAGAGCACCTCCACCAGCCGCTTGCGGACGGTGAGCGAATCCTCGACGACGAGCACGCGGATCGGCACGGTCACTCCACCAGCTCGCGGATGACCGCGAGCAGCTTCCCCTGGTCGAACTCGCTCTTCACGATGTAGGCGCTCGCTCCGGCGTCGAGCCCGCGGCGCCGGTCCTCGGGCGCGGCGCGGGACGTCACGAGGACCGCGGGCGTGGCGGAGAGCCGCGCGTCGGCGCGGGTCACGCGCACGAACTCGAAGCCGTCCATCCCCGGCATCTCCACGTCCACGACGAAGAGGCCGTACGCCCGGGCGCGGGCGCGCTCGAGCGCCTCCTCGGCCGACTCCGCGAGATCCACCTCGTACCCCGCCGCCTCGAGGATGCTCTGCTCCAACATCCGCGTCGTGAGCGAGTCGTCCACCACCAGGATCGGGGCGGTGGCCCGCGGCGGCACGGCGTGGAGCGGGGCGGCGAGCCCCAGCGCGGCCGCCACGAGGCCGGCGGCGTCGAGGACGAGCCGGGGGTTCCCCTCCGCGTCGAGCGCAGCGCCGGCCACCGAGCCCTCGGCCTCCAGGAAGGTGGGCAGCGGCCGCACGACCACCTCGGAGGTCCCGACGAGGCGGTCGGCCCCGAGGGCCGCGACCCGGCCCCCGCCCTCGACCAACAGCGCCGACCAGGCCCGCCGGCGCTCGCCGTCGGGACGGCCGAGCACGCGCGAGAGCGGCACGAACGGCACGAGCGACCCGGCGTGCTCGATCGCGGCCCCCGCGGGCGTCTCCACCACCGCGCCGGTCTCCACGAACGCCGCGAGCCGGACCGCGTCGAGCGGCAGCGCCGCGGCCACGCCCCCCGCCTCGACGTGCAGCACCGACATCGCGGTGAGGGTCACCGGGACGACGATCTGGAAGGTGGTCCCGGCGCCGGGGGCGCTCGTGAGCGAGACCTCGGCCGAGAGCCGCGCGGCGGTGTCGCGCACGACGTCGAGCCCCACGCCGCGGCCGGAGATGGCGTCGGCGGCGTGCCGCGTGGAGAGGCCGCCGCGCAGGAGCACCTTCGCGAGCGCCTCGCCGTCGAGGGCCTCCGCCTCCTCGGCGCCGACGTGCCCTGCGCGCACCGCGGCCCGCCGCACCGCCGGCGCGTCGAGCCCGCGCCCGTCGTCGTGGCAGGTGAACGCCACGCGCGCGCCGCGGCGCTCGGCCCGCACCTCCACCCGCCCGGCGGCGGGCTTCCCGGCCCGCGCGCGGGCCACGGCGTCCTCGATCCCGTGCGCCACCGCGTTGCGCACCACCTGGACGAGCGCGTCGCGGATCGCCGCGAGCACGTGGGCGTCCACCCGCACGTCGCCGCCGGAGGTGGTGAACGTGACCGTCTTCCCCAGCGTGCGCGCGGCATCGCGCGCGGTCCGCGCGAGCGCGCCGAACGCCACGCTCGCGGGGAGGAGCCGGAGCCGGTCGGCCGAGTCCCGCACCTGGCCGATCTCGTTCGCCGCGTGATCGGCCTGGCTCCCGATCGAGCGCCGCACCTCGTCCAGCGCGCGCCGCAGCTCGTCGGCGAGCGCGCGGAGCCGGGGCGCGGCGCCCTCCCGTGGCGCGGCGAGCTGCTCGGCGAGGGCCCGTGCCAGCTCCTGCACGTGATCGAGCTCGGCCACCTGCCGCCGGAGCCCCGTCACGTGCACGCCGGCCTCGAGCACCGCCTCGAGCAGCGCGTCCATCTCGCGCAGGTCCACCCGCACCGCCCGGAGCGCGTCCTCCGGCGCCGGCTGGGCCGGGGTCGCGGCGACGGCTCCCGCCGCCGGCTGCGCGGCCGGCTCGAGCGCCGCGACCGCGGAGCCGATCGCGTCGAGCGTGCGGAGGAGCCCGTCGATCCGGTCGCGCGGCACCGGAGGCCCACCCTCCTCCCGGTGGGCGGCGAGCACGTCCTCCGCGGCGTGCGCGAGGTCGCCGATGGCCTGCTCCTGCACCACCCGCGCTGCGCCCTTCAGCGTGTGCGCGTAGCGCAGGAGCCGCGCCACGAGGGCCCGGTCGGCGGGTGCGTGCTCGAGCTCGAGCACGCCGCGCGAGAGCCCGTCGAGGAGCTCGCGCGCCTCGATGCGGAACCAGCGGGTGCGGTCCTTGGCGGTCACGCCCCGGCCTGCACCAGCTTCGCGAGGTCGCGCGACATCCCGGCGAGCTGCGACGCCGTCTGCAGCGCCTGGCCCGAGCTCGCCTCGGCCTCGCGCGTGGCCTGCGCCACGTTGGCGATGGCCACGTTCACCTGCTCCACCGCCGTGGCCTGCTGCTTCGTCGAGAGCTCGATCTCGCGCGCGGCGTCGGTGGTCGTGCCCACGAGCCGTGCGATCTGGCCGAACGCCGCCGCGACCTCGCTGAACTGGCGCGCGCCGGCCTCCACCGCCTTCGAGCCGCTCTCGGTGGCCATCACGGTGGTGTTCACCGCCGCGCGGATCTCCTCGATGAGCGTCCGGATGTCCTTCGTGGAGCCGCCCACGCGATCGGCGAGCTTCCGGATCTCCTCGGCCACCACCGAGAACCGCCGCCCGGTCTCGCCGGCGCCTGCCGCCTCGATCGTGGCGTTGATGGCGAGGATGTTCGTCTGCTCGGCGAGCTCGTTGATGATCTCGAGGATGCCGCCGATCTGCTGGGACTTCCGCCCGAGCTCCAGCATGTGGCCCACGATGAGCTCCACCTGCCGGCGGATGCTCCCCACCGACTCCTGGCTGCGCTGCACGGTGTGGTCGCCCGCCCGCGCCGCTCCCG
>Ga0318497_10000721_pt1 | contig 11355 bp, 14 predicted proteins | sample GRESIP109b1f23_FD_203754 | JGI IMG/M metagenome (GOLD analysis project Ga0318497, IMG submission 203754) | Tropical soil microbial communities from Luquillo Experimental Forest, Puerto Rico - GRE.SIPMG.109b1f23 | ecosystem: Environmental > Terrestrial > Soil > Tropical forest > Bulk soil... | reverse complement strand
TCGCCGGGAAGATGAGCGCCCAGGTGGCGGTCGGGCACCACCCGTCCGCGCTGGAGCTGGCGGACCTGGACTCCGACCGGGAGGTGCTGTGGGCCGGCGGGATGGCCTTCGCGCTGCGGGCCTGCGGGGACGGGCCGGTGCTGGCCGCCGGGTACGATCCCGGCACGCCGCACCTGCACAGCGCTGCCGTTGCCCCGGCGGTAGACCCGGGGTCGCCGGCCCCGCTGTGGGACGCGTTCCTGGCTGCCGTCTGGCCGGATGAGGACATGCGGGCCTGGGCACTGCGGGTGCTGTCGATCGCGTTCACCGGGTACTCCGACAAGGCCCTGCCGATCATGCTGGGCGAGACCGATCACGGCAAGACGTCCGTCATCGATCTGCTGATGTCCGTGCTGGGCACGTACGCGCACGTGGCCGACGCCCGGCTGCTGTCCCCGGCCGACAAGGCGCACGCCTCCATCGTGTTCGCGCTGAAGGGCCGGCGGCTGTCGTTCATCGATGAGGCACCGCGGGCCGGGTCGATGGCCAATGAACGGCTCAAGCAGCTGACCGGCGGCGCCGACCTGACCGGCAATCAGATGCAGCAGAACCCGGTCACCTGGTCCCCGACTCATACGCTGATCCTGACCGCCAACCCCGAGCACGAGCCGGTGCTGACCGATGCGGCGATCCGGCGGCGGGTCCGGCTGGTGCCCTGTAACGGCGACCCGGCGGAGGTCATCGCGCGGCGCGCCGAGATCGGTAACCTGAACGGGCCGGCCTGGCGGAAGGAAGCACCGGTCGTGCTGGCCCGGATGATGGCCGAGGCCGCCCGCTGGCTGGCCGACCAGCTCAGTGCCGGGAACGACATGGCACCGGAATCCGGGAAGGCGGCGGCCGAGGAGATCCGGGCCAGCCAGGACCACGTGATGGCCTGGGTCCGGGACGAGTGCGAGGACTGGGCCGAGGGTACCCGCGGGCATGAGCTGTTCATGGCGTTCACGGACAGTTGCCGGCGGCGGAACGTGCACCCCTCCGCGATACCCTCCGAGACCCTGTGGGGACGGCGCCTCAACGACATGGGGTACCCGTCACTGCACCGTCGCGATGGCCGGTTCAGGCCGTTGCGCGTGCGGGGCGTTCACCCGTTCATGCCCACCCAGGCTGAGGTGACGGGTGCCAGCGGCGGGGCGGCCGGACCCCGTGACGGGTATACCCGTCACAGTGACGGGTTCATACCGCCTGACCCGCAACCCGGCACGAACGGAGAAACCGCTGATCAAACTAGTCACCAAACTAGTCACGGTGACGGGTTGACGGGTTCTGATGGTTATACGCGCATACGCGCACACGCGCACACGCACACACAGGAAAATGGGATTGAGCCGTCACACCCGGCAACCCGTCACGGTGAGGCGGAGCCCGGAGAGCCGTCACAGCCGGTAACCGAGACAAAGGAACGCAAGTCCCGGCAGCGGAAGCCGAAGATCCCGGATCCGGAGCTGGCCGGGCCGGTGCTGAGCCTGCCGGCCGTGGTCACCGCGGAGGGCAGGGTGATGCCGTGCCCGGTGCAGACCGCCGAGTACGCGATCGGGCTGACCGCCGGGGGTGACCTGACCGTGGACGTGGAGACCACCGGCTACCCGCCGGGGCACCCGGACTACGCGCTGCGGACCGTGCAGCTCGGCCACGCCGGCCGGGCGGCGGTGTTCGACGCCGGCGACCCGGACCAGCGGGCGGCGGTATCCCGGCTGATCGCCGGGGCGCGGCTGCTGCGGGCGCACTCGGCATCGGCCGACCTGGTGCCGCTGGACCTGGGCGGCCTGGCGCTGGCCGGGGACACCTGGCCGAAGATGCACGATACGGTGCTGGCCGCCAAGCTGGCCGACCCGTCGATGTCCGGGTCGGACGCGGACGGGCTGAAGGACCTGGCCCGGGACGTGCTGGCTGGCGCCGCGTGCAGCCCGGCGGCGGACAAGCGGCGGAGCAAGCTGTTCACCTCGGGCGGCTGGCTGGGCGAGCCGGACGCGCTGACCCCGCCGGGGCGGAACGGCTGGGCGCAGGTGAACTCCGCGTGCGAGGCGATGATCACCTACGCCGCCTCCGACGTGCTGGACACCGCCCGGATCGCGCGGCAGCTGCCCGCCCCGGACCCGCGGGTGTACGAGCGGGAGCGGGCGGCCCAGCGGATCTGCGCCCGGGTGAGCCACGCCGGGCTGGCCCTGGACGTGACCCGGGTGCGGGAGCTGATCGGCCGGGAGAGCGCGGCGCTGGAGGCCGCCGGCGAGATCGTCACCGGCACGTACGGAATCGCCAACCCGGGCAGCCCGAAGCAGGTTGGCGCGGTCATGGCGGAGCTGGGCGCGGCCCTGCCGCGGACCAGGCCGAGCACGAGGTTCCCGCAGGGGCAGCCGTCCGTGGCCGAGGCGGTGCTGTCCGGGCTGGCCCGGTCCGGCGGCGAGGCCGGGGAGCTGGCCGCCTCGATCCTGGACTACCGGGACCACGCCACCATCCTGGGGCTGACCCTGAAGCCGTTCCTGCTGCTGTGCGAGCACGGCGACGCGCGGACCCGGCCGGTCATCTACACCCTCGCCGCGGACACCGGCCGCATGTGCCTGCCCGACGCGCACGGCCTGGTCACCCCGGACGGGTTCGTGAAGCCGGGTGAGATCCGCCGTGGCATGCAGACCTTCGGCGCGGACGGGAACCTCACCCGGGTCCTGGCCGTGCACCGGTACGCGGACCAGCCGGTCATTACGATGGAGAACCATGGCCTGGAGCTGGCCGCCACGGCGGAACACCGCTGGGTGACCACGATGGAGGATGCGTACCGGCGCGGCTCGCGCTTGCTGCGGAAGCTGAGTGATCACCCGCGGCTCCGGGTTCACCTGGCGCCGGATGCTGAGCCGTTTGACTTCTCGTCGCGGCAGATCCCGGCGGAAACGGGTGCGCAGCGGTTTGCCGCCCTGGTCGGCATGCTCGTCACGGACGGCCGCTGCGCGACGAGCGAGATACCTGAAACAGGGATGCGCGCGTACGTGTACCAGACGGAGCGCAAGCACCTGGCTGAGTTCCTGCGGGTGATCCCGGGTGACGCGCTGATGTATGACCGGGTGACTGCCGGGGATCACCACGAGCTGCGGATCAGGACTCGCTGGCTGCGGCCCCGGCTGGTTTCCGCCGGCCTTACCGCTGAGCCTTGGACCCTGCTCAGGGAGTCCGGAAGCCTGTACCGGTGGGCCGCGCGGCTGCCGCTGGACGAGCTGCGCGCGTTCTTCGCCGCCTGCTGGCTCTCGGACGGCGACTCCGGGAACAGGCGCATGTCCTGCGGGTCGGTGAACCTGCGAGCCGTGCTTTCCATGGCAGCCTGCCGCCTGGGTGCGATCGCGCGGGTTTACGTTGATCCTCCTGGTCAGTGGTCAACGGGGCCGCGTCCTGGCCTGTCGTTCCGCCGGGCGGCGCTGTCCACCCGTACGACCGCGTTCGGCAGTGACCGGGCTGATGTGTGGTGCGTGACCACCGAGGCCGGCACGTTCACCGCGGTCAGCCCGCAGGGCACGGTGTACCTGACCGGGAACAGCGCGCGCCGGCCGAACCTGCAGCAGATCAAGCGGGAGGGCGGCTACCGGTCCTGCATCACCGCCGACCCCGGCTGCGTGCTGATCAGCGCCGACTTCGCGTCCGTGGAGGTCCGCACCATGGCCGCGCTGAGCCAGGACCAGACCCTGATGGGCTGGCTCAGCGCCGGCGACGCGTGCACCGACGAGGAGCAGAAGAAGAACTACGACCTGCACTGGCAGGTGGCCCGGATGGTGCACGGCCCGGGCGCCACCAAGAGCCAGCGCTACCCGCTCAAGCGCGCAGTGTTCGGGCACATCTACGGCGGCGGGGCCGAGGCGATGGCCAACGGCGCCCGGATCAGCCTGGAGCAGGCCCAGGCGGTCAAGAGCGCGATCGCCGCGCTGGCCCCCGGGCTGACCGCGTGGGACGCGCAGATGCGCGAGTACGTCCGGGGCGGCGGCCGGGAGTTCACCGCGTACTCGGGCCGGGTCATCTGGCTGGACCGGCGCTGGCCGCACAAGGCCGCGAACTACCTGATCCAGGGAACCGCACGAGAATTTCTAGTTGACGCCCTTATCGAATGGGAGAAGACCCCGTGGGGCGGGTGCGTGATCCTGCCGGTCCACGACGAGCTGATCGCCGTCGTGCCCGAGCAGGATGCGCAGGCCGCGACGGCGGCCCTGGTGGCTTGCATGCAGAACTCGCTGGCCGGCGTGACCATCGCCGCCGAGCCGAGCCCGCCGTCGTTCGCGTGGCAGGACGCAGGCTGAGAAAATCCGACTGGTCGGACGATCAGGAGATGAGACATGACCAACGAGGAGATCCTGGCGGCGGCCGGGGTGACCCGCGAGTGGTGCGGCCAGTGGGTCCGCCGGGAGTGGGTCGCCTGGGCACGCGTCCAGCCCGGCATCCGCGAGCATCCGGGCTGGCTGACCCCCTGGGCCGAGCTGGGCGAGCCCGACCGGGAGGTTGACCGGCGGATCGGCGGGGCGCTGTTCTGCGCCGGGTGGAGGGCGTGCCGTGAGCAGTCCTTACGGAACTGTGAGCAATCACCCGATGTGCCCGCCCGGTTACCGGGTGTCGGCCTACTATTGGGCCGTGCACCGGGGCCTGCCGGCTGATCTCGGCTTCCTCTTCGAGCTAGGCAGAAGGGCAGCGCGGGCCGCGTCCTGGCTGGGCATCGCCCCGGTGCGCATCCCGGAAGGCCCGTTCCCGCAGGTAAACCTCTGGGAACCCTGGGGGGGGGTTGGCCCCTGCCACCCCCGCCGCCGCGGCAGGCGTAGGCTGGCCCTGAGCCCGCGGCCGGATCGTCCGACTGGTCGGACAGTTCCCGGAGCCGGGATTCCCCCCTAGCGCGAGGGAACCCGGGAGGTGAGCAGGTCTGATGCCGATGCAGTTCCGCGGAGCGGACTACAGCTGGGACCGCCCTGACCTGGACTGCCTCTGGGGCCAGGGCGTGCGTTTCCTGTGCCGGTACAGCTCTGGTGATTCATCCAAGGACCTGTCCAAGTCCGAGCTGGATAAGATCCTGGCCCGGGGCATGAGCGTCTGCGTAGTGCACCAGTACTCCAAGACGCAGATGGCCGGCGGCTACCCCGCGGGGCAGGCGGATGCCCGCAAGGCGGACAGCTTCGTGGCCGGCCTGGGGATGGCCGGGCTGCCCGTCTACTTCCCGTGCGACCAGGACTACGAGGCGATGTCCTCGTCGGATAAGTCCGCGGCGGGCGCCTACTTCGACGGCGTGAAGTCCGTCATCGGGCTGGCCAGGACTGGCGGGTACGGCGACGATACGTTCTGCACGGCGATGTTCGATGCGGGCCGGATCACGTACGGCTGGCAGACGTATGCGTGGTCCGAGGGCATGTGGGAGGCGCGGTGCCAGCTGCGCCAGGTGAAGAACGACGTGACCGTGTGCGGTGGCGCGATCGACTGGGACGAGGCGTGGGCCGTAGATCACGGGCAGTGGCCCCGCCCGCCCGCCGGGCAGGACGGGGCCGGCGACGTGACGGTGGCCTGCGTCACCTGGCAGGACCGGACGTACTACGCCGGCCTCGGCGCCGGCGGGGAGGTCCGCTTCGCCGAGCCCGGCGCGGACTGGTACGCGGTGGACCCGTCCCAGTCCGGCGCGCGGTCCGGCTGCGGGCTGGCCATCACCCCGGCCGGCCGGACCACGATCAGCTACACCAACGGCCGCGGTGCCGCCTGCATCTACGAGCGGCAGCCGGGCGGCGGCGCCTGGGGCTGGGCGTCCATCAGCCCCGATGACAGTTTCAGGTAGGGAGGAATCATGGGACTGGGAAACGCCTTCGAGTCGGCCGTGCCCGCCGCCCCGCGCAGCGGGCAGCAGGTCGCGGCGTTCGGGTACACCGGGAACGAGAACGGCGGCGTGGTCGTCAACCTCGTGCCGTGCCCGGAGTGCGCAGCCGCCGTGGAGGACGGGGCCGGGCTGGCGGCGCACGAGAGCTGGCACGCGGCCCAGGCCGGCTCCGGCCCGAAGTAGCGGGCTCCTGTCGCCCCCTCCGGTATCCTGGCGGCAGGACAGGATCAGGAGGAAGCGACATGACCGAGCTGGCGGCGGTTTACCGGGACGCGCGCAGGACCTGCGTCATCACCATGACCAGTACGACCGCGCACGATGTCATCCGGGTGTGCGATCCCGAATGCCGGGATGAGTTCCTGCGTGATCTCGGCTTGTCCGGCCACGGCGGTGGCTGGGCGTTCAGGTCACGCGGAGAGGCGGATGTCACGGTCGCCTGGAACCACAAGGATTACCGGGTGACCTGGAAGCGGTGCGCGCCGTCCGCGCTGCCGTGCGATCAGTGCGGCGGCGAGTGGCGGTTCCGCCAGGAACGGGTACGCGAAGTCCTGCCCCCGACTGAAGCACAGCTGGCCTCCAGGGCGAGGTTTGCCGCCGAGTTCGGGCGGAAGCCGCTGAGAGCGCCGGAAAGGCCCACGGGAGCCGTTCCGGGTAGTCCGGTGTACCCCCGGCCCGCGCCGCCGTCAGATTCGCTCTCAGCGCCGTGGCGGCGGTTACTCTCCGGTGATCGACTCCGGGTAGCCATGGTGTTACTGTCGGTACATGCAGAGGACTCCCGCGCACCCTGCCGCCCTCGACCTGCCGCCCGGCCTGACCCTGCTCGGCGAGCTGTTCGCCGTGATCGCCGACATCCGGCAGACCCTGGACGCCGGCACGCCGGACGCGGCGAAGCTGGCCGCCATCGCCGGCTACCTGGACGAGCGCGCCCCGCCCCCGCGGATGGACCCGGACCAGGCCGCCGCCGTCATCGCGGCCCGGCTGATCGCCGCGGACGGCCCGGCGACGGAGGTGTTCGCGCGGCTGCTGCGCCGGGAGATCACCCTGCGGGTCATCGGGCCGCACGTCCGCGACCCCGGCGCCGGCGAGCGGGAGGAGCTGCGGCTGCGGGTCGGCGAGCAGCTGTACGTCCGCGAGGGTTACCTGCTGGCCGGGAGCATCCAGTGCGCGAAGACCACGCTGCGGCTGGCGCACGGGCGGGTGGCCGAGGTTGCCGGCGACACGGCCTGGGGCCGGATCCGGGCCGGCGAGCCGTGCGGGACCGTGCTGGCCCCGCACGGGCTGCGCCGCCCCCGCCGCACCGTGGAGATCGTCCCGGGCGATGCCCGGCCGGTGCGCTCCTCGGCGGTGCTGTACCTCGGCGCGATGCCCATCGGGACCGCGGCCGAGGAGGTCCCGGACTCGCTGTGCGGCTGGCTGTCCGGTCCGGGGCGGTTACCGGCGGTCCGATGCCGCGTTGCGGGCGTCCCGCAGGGCGCGCATCATCCCGATCCAGGTGACGTAGACGAATGCGCTGGTGACGCCCTCCAGCAGCAGCCACGGCCCCCAGATGCCGGAATCGACGTGGTACAGGCTCAGCCCCCAGACGACGAGCTGCGCGAACCAGAACTGGGCCGCGGACGAGACGAGGATGATGGCGCCGATTTTCGCGCCCATGTTCCGGTTGATGCGCCTGTCCTCGGCCCTGCGGGCGGTGCGGATGAGGTTCTGCTCGGTCATTATCGTTCTCCTGCTCAGTACCCGCCGATCCGGATCTCCCGCACGCGCTCCTCAGCGGTCATGATCGTTCTCCTGTCTCGTCTCCGGGGTCTTCCGGGGGCCAGGCCAGCCGCCAGATCGCGGCGAGCAGCAGGCCCCGCGTATAGCCGGCCGGGTCCTGCGCCAGCTCCAGTGACAGTGCCACGTCGGCCATGGCCCGGGTCCTGCCCTTCGCGGCGGCGTTCCTCCGGGCGTGGCTGATGAGCGCGTCCAGCTGGGCGTCCGTGCCGGCCCGGGCCTGGTCGATCGCGGCGGTCTCGCCCGGCGGGATCCGGTCGCTCATCCCGTCTCCTCCGGTATCGTCTCCGGGTCCTGCACCGGGATCGTGCCCGTGACCCGCCAGTGGTAGACCTTGCCGTCCGGGTTGTCGTTCCGCAGGAACCCGCGCGCGGCCAGGTGCCCGCACGTGAAGGTCACCGTGGTCCGGCTCAGCCGGGCGAGGGCCGCGACCTGGCTGCTGTTCGTGGTCCGGCCCAGCTCGTTCAGCCGCCGGACCGCCTTCCAGATCCGCATCTGGCGGGCGTCCAGGTACCCGGTGCCGTTCTCGTCCATGTCGTTCTCCTGTTCGCTGTCGTGCTCTCGTATTATTCTTGATTGTCAGAGTATTCCTGCTGTGCGGAGGGAGGTGGTTTCAGGTGACGTACCCCAAACCCCGGGGCCATCGATTAATGCTGGCAGACGTTTGCCCGCCTGGTGATCTCTCATTACGGCGGGGTTTGTCACATTTTACCTGCGGTCACGGAGGCGCCCGCCAGGTAGACCACCTGGAGCCATTCACCGAGCATCCGGAGCTGGCCTTTAGCCTTGCTAACTGCCGCCCCGCTCATGGTGCTCCCGGGAATCCGTGCCCGGTGTGCTCGGCGGCAGCCGGCCGTAAAGTGAACTGCAACCAGATTCGCGGAGGCTATGATATATCGCGGGCCCGGCGGATTATCGCGGAGCGGATCAGGGAGCGGATCAGGGAGGCGCAGGAGAACGTGAAGGGAAATCCGGCGCGGCCTAAGCCAGACCCCTCTTCCGGCCGTGAATGGTGATCCTGTCACGGATACCGGGAGCTGCCCGGGACAGTGGTGCCCCGGGCAGCATTACCGGTGTTCGCGGATACGTTACCGGTCTCCCCCGGCATGGGCGTAGAAGTACCCGGACCAGAAGTGCGCGAAGCACTTGTCCTCGTCGCTCAGCTCCGAGTCGCGGATCGTTTTCTGCGCCTGGGCCGTCGCGCTGATATCGGCCGGGTCGAAGCGCGCGATCTCACGTTCGGTGCCGTCCTCGAAGAGGATGACGGTGCCGCTGACCTGCTGGATGAGGAATTGTCTCCCGGGAAGCCTGGCCATGGTGTCCTCCTGTTACTGTCTCAGTCGTCGTTCAGTGACGAGAACTGCGCGTGCAGGGCCGGGGCCGGCTCCAGCTCGTCCTCACGCCAGGTCACCGCCTGGGCGGCGCAGTCGGCCAGCACCGCGTACCGTCCGTTCCCGCATACTCGTTTCACGGTGCCGGCGATGCCGTCCAGCGGCCTGATCCGGACCCGGTCACCTTCCTGGTACGGCACGGTTCACTCCTGCCCGGTCTCGTAGGCGACGAAGCCGGGTACGGCCCTGGCGACGACCGGGACGACCGCTTCGGGGGTCATGCCTGCCTTGCTCAGCTTGTAGCTGAGCGCGAGGACGTCGTCCGCGATGGCCTCGATGATCTCCTGGTTCATGTCCTGTCTCCTGTCTGGATTGCCTGGCTGCCTGAGGTTCCGGCCGGCCTTACGGCAGGGTCGGGCGCGGCGGGTGGTTGCTGGCCGCGGCGCGGATGATCTCCCACCCGCCGCCGCCTGCCGCGCGCAGCCGGGCCACCGCGGCCAGGCTGGCGGACGGGCCGCCGAACCACGCGCCCCGGCGCCGGTCCGGGATGAGCCGGTAAGCGGTGATGGCGGCCAGCGGCAGCGCGTAGTCGAAGACCCGGGCGGCGGCCCTCATGGCGCTGCCCAGCGCGTTGCCTGCCGGCGTGGATGGCTTGCTCATGCTCGTTCTCCTGTCTGGATCGTGCTGGCTGGCCAGCGGCTACGTGGCGTCCCGCTGGCCCACCATCACGGCCACCATCGCGCCGCCGGGCCAGCCGTATCCGTAGACGGTCTCCCCGGTCTCTTCCAGGGTGTGGCGGCGGCCCCCGGTCATCGCCATCACGCCGGCCACCGTGTCGTGGCCGCTGGTGAACGGGTGTAGGTCGATGCACAGGTGGTCATCGAACCCGAGCGGGTTGATGATCACGGCGTGCGGGCCGTGCCGTACCACGATGAACGGGGACGTCTCGCGCCCGCCGATCCGGGCCGCGTCCACCTCGATCACGGGGTGGGTGCCGTCTGGGTTGTAGCGTTCCATGAACTCGTCGTAGGTCCTGGCCGTCATCAGGTTTCTCCTGTCTCCTGTGCAGATTGTCCGGCTGTCGGACGGTTTGTCACGTCTTGGTGCAGTGGTAGTAGGAGGTGCCGTCTTTCAGGCCCGTCCCGTCCCCGGCGGTTGCCGTCTGCCGGGTGCAGGCGGGCAGCCGGGATGGCCCGGTGTCCTCGATCTGGCGGGTGGAGGCGTTCCACACCGCCGTGCCGGACTCGGCGAACACGTCGCCCTCCCAGTAGGTCAGCTTGACCCCGCCGGACGGGGTGACGCACAGCACGTAGGTGCCGGAGCTGGACGCCGGCGCGTAGGTGCCGTTCGGGTCCATCTGGCTGACCGCGATGTTGCCGTTGCCGTTGCCCTGCATCTGCAGCGGGTTGGACAGGCTGGCCGTGTTCGGGATCGGCTCGCCCTGGGACGGGCAGACCTTGATCGGGCCGGCCCCGGTGCCCGGTCCCTGGCCGGGCGGGAAGAAGAACGTGGTGGTCGGCGTGCCGAGGGCCTGGATGGCCTCGATCTGGATCAGCTCCTGCCGCATCGCCGAGGAGGGGAAGATGGGCAGCGGCTGGTTCTGCTCCAGCAGGTTGACGCCCGCGTTCTGCTGGGCGTGCTCGGCCTGGTTCCCGCCCCCGCTGGTGCACCCGGCGAGGACCAGGGTCAGGGCCAGGATGATGGCGGCGCCGGCGGTGACGGCCAGGCGCCTGCCGGGCCAGGGGATGCGGATGGTTCGCGTGGTCATGGTCACTGCCCTCCGGGGGGTATCGGATCAGCCAGCGGCGGGGTCGCCACCGGGGCGCCGGCCAGGCAGTTCCCGCCGACGATGGCCTGCATCTGGGCCGCGCCGGGCGCGCCTGACTGCGGCATGAAGTTCGCGGACTCGGCGCACAGCGAGGTGATCTCGTTCAGCTCGCTGGCGCGCAGGTTCACCTGTTCCGGCGAGCCGGCCGGGACCGCCCGGCGCTGTGCCTGCAGGCCGCCCGGCCCGGTGATATTGGCGATGTGCTGCTGCATCTGCGCGAGGAGCGCGGCCTGGTAGCTCATGCTCGTGACCGTGTTGCCGTAGTTCCGCGCGATGGCGTGCCGCTGGAACCAGCCGCCGATGAAGTAGCCGGGCAGCAGCACCGCCGCGGTGACCACCACGACGGCTGCGAACAGCGCGAGCGCGACGGCCGGCGTCCACCGCCCGGTCTCGCGCATCGCCCGTCCCGGCGTGAAGTCAGGGTCGTTCATGATCTGCCTCCTGTCTGTGAACCGGTTTCCTGCACGGTGGACAGCTCGTTGCCGCCCCGGTACCGTTTGATTACCCGGTCCCGGCAGGCCGGGCGGTGGCCTGCTGCCGGCCGCGTGACCAGCAGCCGCTGCGCC
>Ga0318497_10000704_pt1 | contig 11457 bp, 8 predicted proteins | sample GRESIP109b1f23_FD_203754 | JGI IMG/M metagenome (GOLD analysis project Ga0318497, IMG submission 203754) | Tropical soil microbial communities from Luquillo Experimental Forest, Puerto Rico - GRE.SIPMG.109b1f23 | ecosystem: Environmental > Terrestrial > Soil > Tropical forest > Bulk soil... | reverse complement strand
GCTGGTCTGGCGCGCCCTGAACGGCGCGCCGCGCCTCTGGTACCTCGCGGGGGTCGCGGCGGGGCTCGGCCTCCTCGCGAAGTACACGTTCGGCCTCCTCCCGCTCGCGGTCCTCCTGTTCCTCCTTCGCCCGGCGCAGCGCCACTGGCTTCGGCGGAAGGAGCCGTGGCTCGCCGGCGCGATCGCGGCGGCGCTGTTCCTCCCGGTCGTCCTCTGGAACGCGCACCACGGGTGGGCGTCGTTCTCGTTCCACCTCGTCGAGCGGCACGGCGGCGCCTTCCGGCCCTGGCGCACCGTCCCGCGCTTCCTCGTCGCCCAGCAGAGCCTCTCGCCCCTCATCTGGCTCGCGTGCGTCGCGGGGCTCGTCCGGTCCTACCGGCTCGGCCGCCGCGGTGACGAGCGGTACGCGTTCCTCTTCTGGTGCGCCGCGGTCATCCTGGCGCTCTTCGCCGGCTGGTCGCTCTTCACGTTCGTGAACCCGAACTGGTTCGCCCCGGCGTTCCTCACCCTCCTCGTCCCGGGCGCGGCGATCGTCCTCGAGCTCCGCTCCCGCGCAGCGCGCGTGCTCCCGGTGGCGCTCGGCGCGCTCGTGATGCTCGCCTTCTACGTCCAGTCGGTGTCGCTCGCCGTGCCGCTGCCGCCCAAGACCGACTTCGCGACGGATCTGAACGGCTGGCCGGAGGTGGGCGCGCGGCTCCGGGCGGAGCACGCTGCGCTGCCGGATGCTTCGCGCGCCTTCGTCTACTCCCACCGGCTGCAGCTCTCGGCGCTCGCCGCCTTCTACGGTGGGGACGCGCTCGGCGTGACCCGCCTCGGCGGCCGCCGCGACGCATATGACGACTGGACGGACCAGGCGGCGCTCCGCGGCGAGGACGCGATCTACTTCTGCGACGACTTCAACTACGCGCCCCCGGAGCAGCCGTTCCGGCGCTGCGACGAGGCGGGCGAGCTCCCGATCGTCCGCCAGGGCCGGCGCGTCCGGACGTTCTTCTTCTGGCGGTGCCTCGACTTCGCGGGGTGAACGGATCTGGCGGACCCGGCCGAGGGCACCCCGTCCGCCCGCCTGGCGCTGGCGAGCGCGCCCGCTAAGTTGCCCCCCGAGCGTCCACTCGGGGAGACCGCAACATGAGAGTCGCCATCGCGGCCGGCGTCCTGATCGCCGTCGCCTGCGTCCCGTCCCAGGGTCCGCTCATGGAGCCGGGCCAGGATTGCCTCCAGTGCCACGGCGCCGGGGATGCGAAGCGCTGGACCGTGGCCGGCACGTGGACGCCGCAGGGCAGCCAGGTCACGATCACGGACTCCGCCGGGAAGAGCTTCACGCTCAAGACGAACCAGGTCGGGAACTTCTACTCCGCGGAGCCGGTCGCGTTCCCGCTCACCATCTCGGTCGACGGGAAGACGATGCCGAACCCGGTCACGTACGGTGGGTGCAATCGATGCCACGGGCCGTACGCCACCGAAGGCCCGCTCATGCGGCCGGGACAGGACTGCCTCCACTGCCACGACGGCACGAAGGCGACCCCGAAGTTCACGGCCGCCGGCACGTTCGCGCCGCTGACCAAGTACCCGCGAGGCTCGACGGTGACGATCCCGGGCGTCGGCGGGACCATCACTCTCACCACGAACCTGGCGGGCAACTTCTACACCGACCAGCCCATCGCGTTCCCTGTCACACCTATGGTGAATAGCAACGCGATGCCCAGTCCGGCGCCGAACGGCCGATGCAACACCTGCCACAAGCTGGACGGCACCGCGGAGAACTACGGCCCGCTCATGCGTCCGGGGGACGACTGCCTCGCGTGCCACGACGGCTCCCAGGCCACGTTGTTCTATGCGGCCGGCACGTTCCCACCGTCCGGTGGGTTCGCGGTCGGCTCCACGGTCACGATCACCGCCGGCGGGAAGACCGTCTCCGCCACCACCAACGCGGTCGGCAACTTCTACATCACCGCCCCCCTGACGCTGCCCGGAACGGCGAGCGTGAACGGAAGTCGGATGCAGCCGGCGCTCGACTACGGCGGCTGCAACCGGTGCCACGTGAACGGGCAGGCGAGCGGCTGAGCGTGCGTCAGTGGTCAGCCTTCAGTGGCCAGCCGTCAGTTGAAGCTGACCACTGATCGCTGAAGGCTGACGGCGTCCCCGCAGGGTCGTCTGGTACGATGACGCGGTGGAGCCTCAGCCGACCGCCGCGTGTCCGCGCTGCGGCGCGCCGCGCGCCGGCGGGACCGAGTGCCCGCGTTGCGGCGTGATCTACGCGAAGGCGCGCCCGCCCGCGCCGCGCGCCCGGGCCGAGGCGGCCCCGCCTCCCCCGCTCGCGCCGGACACCGCGCCGTGGCGCGGCGAGCTCGACGACGCGCGCCTCGAGCTCGCGCTCCGCGCCGCCGTGCCGCCGCTCGCGCTCGGCGTCGCGTGGGTCCTCGTGTCGTCGCCTTCGGGCCACGCCCTCGCGCGGACGTTCCTCTCGATGTGGGTCCACGAGCTCGGCCACGCGGTCGCGGCCTGGCTCTGCGGGCTCGGCGCGTTCCCCGGCCCGTGGCGGACCCCCGTGTCGGAGGGACGGCTCGCGCTCGTCCCGCTCGCGGTCGCGGCGGGGCTCGGAGCCGTGATCTACCGCGGTCGGCGGCAGCGGCGCCCGGCGCTCGTGGCGCTCGGCGCCGCGGGGCTCGTCGCCCAGGCGACGGCGCTCGCGCTCTCCCCGCGCGGCGCGGCAGCGCTGGTCACGTTCGCGGGCGACGGCGGGAGCCTCGTCCTCGGGACGCTCCTCATGGCGACGATCTACGCGCGCCCGGAGAGCCGGCTCCGGCGCGGCGCGCTCCGCTGGGGCCTCGCCGGGATCGGGGCGACGAGCGTGGTCGACGCGCTCGACACCTGGCTCCGCGCCCGCGCGGACGCGGGCCGGATCCCCCTCGGCGAGATCGAGGGCGTCGGCCTGAGCGACGCGAGCAAGCTGACCGAGGTGTACGGTTGGACCTTCGGTCAGCTCACCGGCCGGTACGTCGCGCTCGGCGCAGTGTGCGCGGCGGCGATCGCGGCGATGTACGTCGCGGGGATCGCGCGGGCGCGCGCCGACGCCGCCGCGGCGGCGCGCCCGGGAGACCGCTACAGCCAGCCGCCGAAGAAGAACCCGACGCCGCTCCCGTCGACCGTCGCGACGCCGCCGGCGGAGTAGCGGATGAAGGTGTAGCGGACGCCGAGGTCGTAGCCGTGGTTGTTCACGGCGAAGCCGTAGGCGTACTGGACGATCCCGCCGACCGCGGTGTCGAACGTCGACTTCGTGCTGCAGACGCCCGACGCGTCGCAGTTGAAGGTCGGCGAGAAGTGGAGCGTCGGCCCCGCGCCGAGGCGGCTGCCGCCGAATGCCCACGAGGCGATCACGTCGAGCGGGATGCGCGTGAACTCGATCGTGCCGTTCGAGCCGTTCGCCTTGTCGAACTTGTAGCCGATCGTCGTCTCGAGCGCCCACAACGCCCTCGGGTGGTAGAGCACGCCGCCGGCGAACGTGAAGAGCTGCCCCGCCTTGAGCTTCGTCGTGTCGCCGTTGCTCCACTGAACCTCGCTCATGGTGTCGCCGCCGAAGTCGAAGTTCATGCGGAGCAGGAACCCCAGGTCGCGGGTCTGCGTCCCGTGAATGCCCGGGCTCGCAGGCGCGGTCGGCGCGGCGCGCGAGGGCGCGGGCGCAGCCGGAGCGCGCCCGGGGTCGTCCTCCCACTGCGCGCGGGCCTGGCCCGCGGCCGCGGCGAGCGCGAGGGCGGACAGGGTGGAAAGGAGCCTCGACGGCGTCGCCATGATCTTCTCCTCGTCGGCGCCAGGGCCGGCGCGGCCCGCCCCTCCCTCGGGACGTGGACCTCCGCGCGTACGACTTCACTATTGGCGCGAGTCCACCTCAGCGTACCGAGCGGCGCCGGCGCGCTTCAAGGGAGCGGTGTCGACGGATGTGGGCGCACCGGCGCCGATCGCCTAGTCCGCCGAGGCAGGTCCTACGCAGCGTGAAGACGCCGGCCGCGGGCCGAGCCGCGCCGCGCGCCGACGATCGACGCGGGGCGTCGCGACGTCCGCGCGAGCGCCTCCCCGGGGCGCCCACCTTCGCGTCAGCCCCGGCGTATCGGCGCGCCGGAAGGGGGCGCCCGGAGACGTCATTGAGGGGGGGACCCCAGGCGAGATCGTCTCCGGCGCTCGACCATTCACGTACCGTGCAGGGGATCGCCGCCGCGACTCGGGCGAGCGACGACCGGGCGCGGCGCGCCCGTCGAAGGAGAGCGCGATGAAGCTCCCGATCCGGTTCGTGCTGCAGCTCTCGCTCCTCGCCGCAGTCCTGTCCGCGCCGACGCCCGCCGGCGCCATCCCCGCGTTCGCGCGAAAGTACGAGACGAGCTGCCTCACTTGTCACGTGGTCTACCCGCGCCTTAACCCGTTCGGCGAGGCGTTCCGGCGGAACGGCTATCGCTTCCCCGGCGTGGACAGCGACGCCGTGAAGCAGGCGACGATCGTGATGAGTCAGGAGGCGAACAAGAAGACGTTCCCGAACTCGGTGTGGCCCTCCTGGATCCCGGCTTCGGTCCCGATCGCGATCGGCTTCAACGGGCAGGCCTTCGGCTACCCGGACAAGAACGCCAGCGTCCCGCGCGCAAACAACGGCGCGCAGTTCGTGCTCGACGACCTCGTGGCGGAGGGGCACATCTGGGCCGGAGCGGCGGTCGACGACACCATCACGCTCTGGGGAGAGCTGACCTTCTCCTCGAGCGGCGTGGACGTGGAGCATGCCCAGGTGCTCCTGAACGATCTCCTCGGCCCGAAGCACCTCGTCAACGTCGTCGTGGGGAGGGGCTTCCCCACGCTCACGAGCTTCGGCCCGCACTCGTCGTTCCTCGGCGACATCCGGATGACGAACGTGCCGGTCACCGGCATCTACGGCCTCTCCACGGACCCATTCACGCTCGTCGACAACTACAACGGCGCCGAGGTGACGGGCGTCGTCCGCGGTCGCGTCGACTACTCGGCCGGCGTGAGCACCGGGAAGAACACCTTCGCGACCAAGTTCAACAGCGAGAACTGGTACGCGCACGCGGGGTTCAAGCTCGGCGGGATGCGCCTCGACGGGGAAGGGAGCCCGGGGCCGGCGAACGCGATGAAGCCGTGGGCGGAGACCGCCGTGACGGTGGACGGCTTCGTGTACCACTCGCGCGAGTACTTCCCGACGCCCGGCGTGACCCCCGCGTCCCCCACCGGCAACAGCTCCCTGAGCGCGGGGGGCGCCATCCGCGGGCAGCTCGGGTCGCTCGAGCTCGACCTGGGCGGCTATGACCAGAAGCACGACCGCGCGACCGCGACGCTCGGATCCCTGCACTCGGACGTCGAGTTTGCGGAGCTGAGCTATGTGCTCTTCCCCTGGATGGTCCCGGCCGTGCGGGTGGAGCGCATCGGTCTCCGCCCGTCCGGCGCCCCGGACGTCTATGACGTGCACATCATGCCGGGCATCGCGTTCCTGCTGCGCGCGAACATCAAGGCGGTCCTGGTCGGGAACATCGAGACGACGCACGGGTTCGCGCTGGACGCGACCGGCGCACCGATCCCGTGGATGGGCGGGAACGCCGACTGGGGCAACTTCGTGATGGCGCCGCGCGCGACGTCCGCCCCGACGAGCAGCTTCGGCGAGTTCGAGTCGATCGCCCTGTTCATCGCCTGGGCGATATGAGCCCCGAGGCGCCGATGCGTGAACCTCCCAGCAAGGAGCCGTCCATGATCCGCCGTCTCATCGCTCGCACCGTCGTCGCCTCGCTCTGCGCCGCCGCCGCAGCCCCAGCGCTCGCGCAGACCGGGACCATCACCGGCAAGGTCGAGGCGACCCCGCCCAAGTACCTGGCGGAGACGGTCGTCTATGTGAAGCAGGCCCCGGGCACCTTCGCCCCGAAGACCGCGGCGGTCGATCAGAAGAGTCTCACCTTCGTCCCGCACGTCCTCGTCGTGACGAAGGGGGACACGGTCAAGTTCCTGAACCACGACAACGTGGCACACAACGTCTACTCGCCCGACGTCGACGCGTTCAACCTCGGCACGTTCAAGCAGAACGAGGAGCGGACGCACGCGTTCACGAAGGAGGGCCCGTACTCGCTGCTCTGCAGCATCCACCCGGAGATGCTCGGGTACGTGTTCGTGAACCAGAACCCGTACGCCGCCGCCGTCGACGCGAAGGGCACCTTCACCATCAAGGACGTGCCGCCCGGCACGTACAAGCTCGAGGTGTGGAACTCGCACCTCAAGGCGCCCGAGAAGACCGTCACGGTCGCGGCCGGGCAGACGGTGACGGAGAGCTTCGCCCTGAAGCGGTGAGGGCGAGGGCGTGGCGCGCGTGCGGGCCCGACCCCAGCCAGGCGCCCTGGCCATCGCCGGCGGCGCGCTTGCGCTCCTCTGCGCGGCGACGCCGGGGCCCAAGCAGCCGATCGCGTTCAGCCACCGGATCCACGCCGGCGAGGTCGGGATCGGGTGCACCTCCTGCCACGCCTACGCCGAGCGCGGCCCCGTCGCGGGCGTCCCGTCGATGGCCCGCTGCCAGGGCTGCCACAAGTTCGTGAAGGAGGATCCGGAGCGCCCGCAGATCACGGCGGAGCTGAAGCCGCTGCTCGAGATCCTCGCGAACGGCACCGCGATCGAGTGGATCCGCGTCCACCGCCTGCCCGACCACGTCTACTTCACCCACGAGCGCCACGTCCTCGCGGGCGTGCGCTGCCAGGAGTGCCACGGCGAGGTGGAGAAGATGGACGTCGTCGCCCGGGTCGCGCCGCTCACGATGGGCTGGTGCCTCGCGTGCCACCACCGCAAGCAGCGCGAGAAGCCGGAGGGGCGCGCGCGGCTCACCGAGTGCGTCACCTGCCACAAGTGAGGGGACGTGTCCGATCCCAGCCAGCGGCCCGTCGGGCGAAGGACGTTCCTCCAGGTGGCGGCCGCCGCCGGCGCGGCCGGCGTCGCGGCGGGCTGCTCGCCCCGGGCCGCGGCGCAGAAGCTCGTCCCCTGGATCGTGCCGCCCGACGACGTCGTGCCCGGAGAGCCGCTCTTCTATCGAACGGTGTGCCGTGAGTGCGCCGCCGGCTGCGGCGTCACCGCGCGCACGCGGGAGGGGCGCGCGATCAAGCTCGAGGGGAACCCCGAGGATCCCATCGGTCGCGGCGCCCTCTGCGCGCGCGGCCAGGCGGCGCTCCAGGCGCTGTACCACCCCGACCGCTTCAAGGGGCCCCTCCGGCGCGGTGCCGGTGCCGCGCTCGCGCCGCTCTCGTGGGACGAGGCGGAGGACGCGCTCGCGCAGGCGATCGCCGCGGCGCAGGCGAAGGGTCCGGGCCGGATCCGGCTGCTCACGCGCGCCGAGCCGGGTGCCACGGGAGCCGTGCAGCGCGCCTTCCTCGAGGCGCTCGGGGCACCGCCCGAGGCGCGCGTCGTCCTCGAGCCCATGGATCCCGCCCCGCTGCGCAGCGCGGCCGAGGCGCTGTTCGGGCGCGCGGAGCTGCCGGTCCTCGATCTCTCGGCGGCGCGCTCGGTCGTGTCGTTCGGCGCGGACCTGGTCGAGACGTGGCTCTCGCCGGTGGAGCTCACGCGCCAGCTCGGCGCCGCACGCGGCCGGCTCGGAGCGGGGCGAGCGCGGCTGACGTGGGTGGGGCCGCGCCTGTCGCTCACCGGCGTCTCCGCGGATCGCTGGATCGCCTGCCGGAGCGGCGGCGAGCTCGCCGCAGCCGTCGGGATCCTGCGCGCCCTCCTCGAGCCGACGAGCGGGGTGCCCGTGCCGGAGGAGCTCCGCCCCGCCGCGGCGCGCCTCCAGCGACACACGCCCGAGGAGCTCGCCCACCGCGCCGGCGTCCCCTGGCCCGAGCTCGCGCGGGTCGCGCGGGAGCTCGCGCGCGAGCGCCCCTCCGCGCTCCTCGGCCCAGGCCCCCAGGCGCAGGACGCGAGCGCGACGCAGCTCGCGGCCGTCCTGCTGCTCGCGAACGTCGCGCTCGGGAACGTCGGGCGCACGCTGCGCTACGCGTTCGACGCGCGCGCCGACGTCCCGTCCTCCGCCGCGGAGGTGCGCACGCTGTTCGGCGCGATGTCCTCCGGCGAGGTCGACGTGCTCCTCGTCCACCACGCCGATCCCGTCGGCACGCTCCCCGCGGCGCAGCGCGCCGCGCAGGCGCTCGGGAAGGTCCCGCTCGTCGCGAGCTTCGCGCTCCGGCCGGACGCCACTACGGCGCTCGCGCACCTCGTCCTCCCCGATCACCACACGCTCGAGTCCTTCGGCGACCTGGTCGCGCGGGTCGGGGTCGTGAACCTCGCCCAGCCCGTGATGACGCCGCTCGCGGACACCCGGCAGGCGATGCAGGTCCTCCTCGAGCTCGGCGGGAAGCTGCCGAAGCCGGCGAGCTTCCCCTCGACGGACCCGTACGAGGTCGTGCTCGCGCGCGCGACGGAGCACGCGGCCCGGGCGGCGGGGGCGCCGCCGGCCGACATGGCCCCGGTGCACCGGGAGGCGCTGCAGCGGGGCGGCTTCTGGTGGGAGCCGAAGACATCGGAACCGGTCCGGCTGCGGCCCGGGGCGGCCGAGCCGTTCCTGGCCCTCCCCCCGGAGCGGCCCGCGGCTGCAGGCGCGCTCGATCTCGTCGTCTTCCCGACGACCCTCCGCGGCGACGGCCACGGCTCCGATCTGCCCTGGCTTCGCGATGTGCCCGACGCCCTCTCGAGCGTCTCCTGGAGCGCGTGGGCCGAGCTCTCGCCGGCGACGGCGGGGCGGCTCGGCGTCCGGACCGGCGACCTCCTCGCGATCCGGACCGAGGCGGGGAGCGCGGACGTGCCCGCCTACGTGTTCCCGGGCATCCGCGACGACGCCGTCGCGCTCCCCGTCGGCGCCGAGGCGCTCGCGGTGCTGCCGGCGCCCGTGGGCGCGGCGCTCGCCTGGGCGGGTGCGCGCGCCACCGTCGTGCGCGCTGGGCCGCGGACGAGGCTCCCGCTGCTCGAGGGGAGCCCCTACCAGCACGGGCGCGAGATCGTCCCCGTGGTCACGGCCGCGGCGCCGTCGCCGCCGCGCCCCGATCTCTCGCAGAAGATGTACCGGGAGCCCGCTCACCCCGATCACCGCTGGGCGATGGTGATCGACCTCGACCGCTGCACCGGGTGCCAGGCCTGCGTCGTCGCCTGCACCGCTGAGAACAACGTGCCGGTGATGGGCCCGGACGCCGCGCGTGAGGGGCGCTACATGGGCTGGATCCGCGTCGAGCGGTACCTCGGCGACGAGCCCGGCGGCGCGCTCGACGTGCGGCTCCTCCTCATGCTGTGCCAGCACTGCACGAACGCGCCCTGCGAGCCGGTCTGCCCCGTCTACGCGACGTACCACACGCCGGAAGGGCTGAACGCGCAAGTCTACAACCGCTGCGTGGGGACGCGGTACTGCTCGAACAACTGTCCGTACAAGGTGCGGACGTTCAACTGGCGCGACGCGCAGTTCGCGCGCCCGCTGGACATGCAGCTCAACCCCGATGTCACGGTCCGCTCTCGGGGCGTGATGGAGAAGTGCACCTTCTGCATCCAGCGGATCCGCTACGCCGAGAACCTGGCCCGCCGCGAGGGGCGCGCCGTCGCGGACGGTGAGATCCAGCCCGCCTGCGCCCAGACCTGCCCGGCGCAGGCGATCGCCTTCGGCGATGCGAACGACCCCGCCTCGCGCGTGAGCCGCCTCGCGCGCGACGGGCGCGCGTTCCGGGCCCTCGAGGCCGTCAACGCGCAGCCCGCGATCACCTATCTCGCCCGCGTCCGGCCGGAGGAGGAGCCTTGAGCGCGAGCGAGCCCCTCCGCACGATCGAGGAGACCGTGCGCGCGACGCACGGCCGCCCCGGCCCGGCGTACTGGATCGGCCTCGCCATCGCGGGCGGCGTCGCCGCGCTCGGCGCGTGGTCCTACTCGCTCATCGTGCGGACCGGGCTGCACTGGACGGGGCTCCAGCGGCCCGGGATGTGGGGCAACCTGATCACGGACTTCGTGTTCTGGGTGGGCATCGCCCACTCGGGCACGCTCATCAGCGCGATCCTCTTCCTGTTCCGGGCGCGCTTCCGGACCGCGGTGTACCGCGTGGCCGAGATGATGACGGTCTTCGCCGTGATGACGGCGGGCCTCTACCCGATCCTCCACCTCGGCCGCCCGTGGTTCGCGTACTGGCTCTTCCCCTACCCGAACCAGCGCCAGATCTGGGTGAACTTCCGCTCCCCGCTCATCTGGGACGTGTTCGCCATCTCCACGTACCTCATCGTCTCGACCGTGTTCCTCCTCGTCGGCGTGGCGCCGGACGCCGCCGCGCTGCGGGAGCGGGCGACGGGCTGGAGGCGGCGGCTCTACACGCTGCTCGCCTTCGGGTGGCGGGGCACGGACGAGCAGTGGCGCCACTACACCCGCGCCTACCTGTTCTTCGCCGCCTTCGCGACGCCGCTCGTCGTCTCGGTCCACAGCGTGGTGTCGTGGGACTTCGCCGTCTCGGTGCTGCCGGGCTGGCACTCGACGCTCTTCCCGCCCTACTTCGTGGCGGGCGCGATCCTCTCGGGCGTGGCGATGGTGATCACGATCCTGATCCCGCTCCGGCGCGCGTTCCGCCTCGAGGCGCTCATCACCCCGCGCCACCTCGACATGCTCGCGCGGCTCGTGGTCCTGACCGGGCTCATCGTCACGTACTCATACGCGACGGAGATCCTGATCGCGCTCCAGGCGCCGCACGGCGATCCGGAGCGGAGCACGTTCGTCTACCGGATGACCGGCCCGTACGCGCCGGTGTTCTGGACGATGGTCCTCTGCAACTGCGTCGGCCCCATCCTGCTGCTCTTCCCGGCGGTGCGCCGCCGGACCGCCGTGCTCTTCGGGATCTGCGTCGCGATCAACGTGGGCATGTGGCTCGAGCGGTTCAACATCGTGGTGACCTCGCTCTCGCACGACCGGCTGCCGTTCGACTGGCGCGTGTACGTGCCGACCTGGGTGGAGTGGGGGGTCACCGCGGGCGCGTTCGGCTGGTTCTTCACCCTCTTCCTCATCGGCCTGAAGCTCCTCCCGCCGGTCTCGATCGCCGAGCTGAAGGAGGAGGCATCGCACGCGGCCCACCCGCCCGGCGCCGGGGAGGCGGCCCATGGCGAGTGACGGCCGCGTGCTCGGGACGTTCGCGGAGCCGGCCGACGCCGCGCGCGCGGTGCGGGCGCTCCGCGCCGCCGCGTTCCGCGTGGAGAGCGCGATGCCGGCGCCGTTCCCGGAGGTGATCGCCGCGCTGGGGAAGCCGCGGAGCGGCCTCGGCCTGGCGACGTTCTCGGGCGCGCTCCTCGGCCTCGCCGCCGGCGTGCTCCTCACGGTCGGGACCTCCGTCGCCTGGCCGCTCGTGACCGGCGGCAAGCCCATCGTCTCCGTCCCGCCGTTCGTGATCGTCATCTTCGAGGTGACGGTCCTCGTCGGCTCGCTCACCAACCTCGT
>Ga0318497_10000700_pt1 | contig 11470 bp, 9 predicted proteins | sample GRESIP109b1f23_FD_203754 | JGI IMG/M metagenome (GOLD analysis project Ga0318497, IMG submission 203754) | Tropical soil microbial communities from Luquillo Experimental Forest, Puerto Rico - GRE.SIPMG.109b1f23 | ecosystem: Environmental > Terrestrial > Soil > Tropical forest > Bulk soil... | reverse complement strand
ACCCAGAAGAAGGCCTTGACGAGAAATAGGAGCATCGGATATCGCGCGGCGGCCACGGCCAGCGATCATCACGCAGCGCGACCGGCGTTTCGGGGCGTGAGCGAACCGAGCGCCGAATCGGCGCGGCTGAGTACCGCGTCTGCCCGGTGGGTAGCAGCGCGCAGATCATCTGCTTTTGCGCGCTGTTGGCTGCATGGCGGAAGCCGCGCCAGCATGGCGGTCTGGCTGCGCCGCGACTACATCAGCCGGCTCGGCGAAGATCGCCCTGGGCACCGGGCTCTGCCCGGTCTTCCTTTTCCTGCAGCAGCCGGTACCGGCCAGGGCCAGGCCGCGGGCCCGGGTGCGGCCGCATCGAACCGCAGCAAGCGGGCAGGCAGCGCGCGGACTGTGACTCGATGGCGGACTTGGGCCGGGCGAGGGTCGAGGCCATGGTGCGGGCGGGCTGCTGGGAGCGGACGGTGCGGGCGATGGGATGCATCCGCCGGGATCCCGGCGCACCTGGCAGGACTCGGTCACCGAGGTGCCCGATCGTGCCGGCCGGGCTGCCCGTGTGACCGTGATTACGGGCGTCAGAGCGCGTTGAGGACGCCGGCGACGAAGATGCCGACGCCGATTGTTGTCCCCAGCGCGGCGAGCGCGGCCAACGGCGCGGCGGTCTTGGGCTTGTCGCTGAACTCGTCCGTTACGCCGGTGAGCCAGTTCACGGTGTCCTTCGCGGCGATCAGCGCGGAGGAGACAACGACCAGCCAGGCGGCCACATCGAGCCAGCCCGGGCTCAGCGTGGCCAGCCGGGCGGCCCACGCCAGGCCGAGCAGGATCGCGGCGTGCAGCAGCGCGCTGACGTGCGCCGCCATCAGGTACTTCGGGGTGGCGGGCGCGCCTTTCACCCGGATCACCGTGATGGGATAGCCCAGCAGCGTCCCGTAGGCCAGGTTCAGCATCCCGCCGGCGATCAGCACCTTCTCCGCTGCTGAGATAACCATCACGCACTCATCCTTTTTCTCTTGGTGGGTCCGGCCTGGACCTGCGTCCTGCCTGATGGGCGGCCGCGGACGAGTTCCCGCCCGGCCGCAGCTTCTGTTTCGTATACGAGGCTCAGGTTGAGCGGCCGGCAGCTGGTGGCCGCTCGGCCCGGTCGGAGCTGTCGACGAGCCGCGTGAGGCCGGCCGCTTCATCGGGCATGGCTCGCGCATCAGCCTCGGTCAGAGGGTCGACGCGCTCGTTCGATCCTTCCCCGGTGCCCGATGACCGCCCTGGCTTCTGTGATGCGCCCCTGAATCTCGCGGGTCTGGTGCTGCCAGAGCCGGGTCCATGTCTGCGCGGATAGCCGCGATCAGCCGATCTGGTTCCGTTGTTCTACATCGCGCTGAAGAGAACTTCCAGCACCCGGTCCTCGCCGAACTCCACTCCTCGGTCTTGTGCTGCGGCCCGGCGTTGGCCGGACTGGGCCAGTGAAGCGGCGAGCGAGTCCTGGTCCGCCCAGACCGATCCGACCCGCCCTTCGCCGGTGGTCCGGTCGATCAGCTGGCGGATGGCCAGGCATCCGGGTCTGGCCTTCATCTCCGGCGCTACCGTCTGCTGGAAGTGGTCGAGGATGTCGTCGATCCGGTCCGGATCGAGCTTGATGTTCCGGATGTGCAGTTTCGCTCCCGGTTCCGGCCGGGTGTCGCCTGCCTCGCAGACGGTCTGCTCGTAGCGCTCGACGCTGACTTCGCCGCCCATGACGCGGACGGCGTCGCCGCGAGCCTTATCAGCGGCGCTCTCGCTGGCTTGGAGATCGGCCTGGCTGTCCCACACGCTGAGCACCGTGACCACGCCGGCAGCCCGGTCGCCCGCCGCGCTGAGACCGCGGAAGCCTGTCTGCTGTTGCATCTGGGGCACTACGTGGTCGCGGAGCAAGGCGAGGCCCCCGTCGATGTCGGAGGCGCCGGTCACGGTGGTGATGCGTACGTACATGGAGGTTCCTTTCGGTGTGGTCTGGATCTGCTGGTGATCTGGCGATTAGGACTTCACAGATTCGTGATAGTTCAACTCTCGCTATAATAGTAGTAGTATCACGAATATGCCCCGTGCCGTCAAGAGGCCCTACGACAACACCCGCCGCCAGGCCCAGGTCCGCGCCACCCGGCTGCGGATCATCCAGGCCGCCAAGGCCCTGTTCATCGAGCACGGCTACCCCGCCACCACCCTGGAGGCGACCGCCGCCGCCGCAGACACCTCACTGCCCACCCTGTACCGCCTGTTCTCCTCCAAGCGGGCGCTGCTCAAGGCCGTTCTTGACGTGTCCTTCGGCGGTGACGACCAGCCCGTCGCGTTCGGCAACCGGCCCGAGGTCCTGGCCGCGCGGGCCGAACCGGACCCGGTGGCGCTGGTCCGGGCGTTCGCCCGCATCGGCCGCGACTTCATGGAACGGTCCTCGGCGATCATGCATGTCCTGGCTACCGCCGCCCAGGTCGACCCCGATGCCGCTCAGCTCATGGAGCAGATCAGGCGGCAACGCCGAACGGGCCAATCCCGGATCGTCGCGGCCCTATCCGCCCGCGACGCCCTAGATCCCGAACTGGAATTCTCTGAGGCGGTCGACATCACCTACGTCGCCCTGTCTCCCGACGTCCATCGCATCCTGACCGTCGAGTGCGGCTGGACAAATGAGAAGTACGAACAGTGGCTCCTCCGTTCCCTGCGCGCGCTTCTCCGGCCCGAACTGGCCGAACAGATGGGCTGATCTGCACGCAGCCATCAGGCGAGATCACAAATGGCGCGGCCGAGCAGATAACGGCGGGTCGGCGCGCGATTATTTGGGCGTTGACGGCGCCTCTCAGCAGTCCCGGTATGGCCTATTGGATGATCGCCTGTTCTGGATATTTTTACATCGTCATCTTTGGGGTGACTGTCCGGATCTGCCGCATGTCGCGCGTCCGGGTAGGTCGGTCGGGCTGGCGAGGTCAAGTCCGTCCGTTGCGGCCTTCCGGGACCGCGGCTTAGCCTTGCCGCGTGAGGGTCTGTCCCGGGTGCGGGCGGGAGAACCCGCCGGATGCCGGGTTCTGCAACGGGTGCGGCGCCGCGCTGGCGGCGGGTTCGGTGCCCCGCCAGAAGCGTAAGACGGTGACGGTGCTGTTTTGCGATGTGACCGGGTCGACCGCTTTGGGGGAGCGGCTGGATCCGGAGAGCTTCCGGCAGGTGATGCGCCGGTATTTCGATACCGCGCGGGCGGTGATCGAGCGGCATGGCGGCACGGTGGAGAAGTTCATCGGTGACGCCGTGATGGCGGTATTCGGCGCGCCGATGCTGCACGAGGATGACGCGCTGCGGGCGGTGCGGGCGGCGGCCGGGCTGCGCGAGGAGATCGCGGTCCTCAACGGGGAGCTCGAGGCCGGCTTCGGCGCGACGGTGAGCGTGCGCACCGGGGTGAATACCGGGCAGGTGGTGACCGGCACAGAGGAGCGGCTGGCGACCGGGGATGCGGTGAATCTGGCGGCGCGGCTGGAGCAGGCGGCCGCGCCGGGGGAGATCGTGATCGGCCCGCAGACATGGGCGCTGGTGCGCGGCGTGGTGACTGCGGAGGCGCTGGAGCCGTTGCAGCTGAAGGGCAAGACTCAGCCGGTGGCCGCCTACCGGCTGCTGGAGATCCGCACGGACGTGGACCCGCGGGCCCGCCCGGGGCGAGCGCCGCTGGTGGGCCGGGCTGGCCAGTTGCAGATGCTCGCCGACGCGTTCACGAACGTGACGCGGGAGCGGTCGTGCGGCCTGTTCACCGTGCTGGGCGTGGCCGGGGTGGGCAAGTCCCGGCTGACGGCCGAGTTCCTGCGTGGCGTGGCCGCGCGGGTGGTGGCCGGGACCTGCCTGTCGTATGGGCAGGGCATCACGTACTGGCCGGTGGTCTCGATGATCAAGCAGTTGCTCGACCCCCGGGACGGCTGCCCGGCTGCGGCGCAGCTGATGGGCCGCGACGTGAGGGTGGCCGCGGCGATCAATGTGCTGCTCGGTGAGCAGGTGGCCGTGACCTCGCCGGGCGAGATCGCCTGGGCGGTGCGCAAGCTGTTTGAGGGCTCGGCTGAACGCGGGCCGCTGCTGGTGGTGGTGGACGATCTGCACTGGGGCGAGCCGGCCCTGTTCGATCTGGTCGAGCACATCGCGGACTTCAGCCGCGGCGCGCCCATCCTGCTGCTGTGCATGGCGCGGCCGGAGCTGCTGGAGTCCCGGCCGGGCTGGGGCGGGGGGAAGCTGAACGCCACCACGATGCTGCTGGAGCCGCTGCAGCCCGCCGAGACCGCGGCCCTCATCGATGAGCTTGTGCCGCCTGGAAGCAGCCTTGATCCGCGGCTGCGCGAGCGGGTGCAGGAAATCGCCGGTGGCAACCCGCTGTTCGTGGAGGAGGTGCTCGCCCTGCTGGGCGAGTCAGGCGGCCGCTCCGTAACTGTCCCGGCGACCATTGCCGCGCTGCTGGCTGCGCGGCTGGATCAGCTCCCGGCCGCCGAGCGCGCCGTGCTGGAGTGCGGATCGGTCGAGGGCCAGTCGTTCCACCAGGGCGCTGTGCAGGTCATGGCGGTGGACGAACACGACGTCCCTGCCCGGCTGCAAAGCCTGGTGCGCAAGGACCTGGTGCGCCCCGACCGGGCCGTCGTGCCGGGCGAGGAGGCGTTCCGGTTCCGGCATCTGCTGATCCGCGACGCCGCCTACCAGGCGCTGGCCAAGGCGGACCGGGCCGAGCTGCACGAGCGGTTCGCCAGATGGCTCGAACAGCGCGTCACCGGCCTGGTGGAACTGGACGAGATCGCCGGCTATCACCTGGAACAGGCGTCCGGTTACCGGCGCGAGCTCGGCCCTGCCGATGAAAAGGCCCGTGAGCTGGCTGCGGACGCCGCAGGTCACCTCGGCGGCGCTGGCCGCCGCGCGCTGGACCGCGGTGACACCGGCGCTGCGGTCAACCTGCTCGAACGCGCAGAATCGCTGCTCCCGCCGCAGGAGGTTGGTCTTGCGCTGCAGGAGAGCCTGATCCGCGGGCTCGGGGAATCCGGCCGGCTCGACGAGGCGATCTCACGCGCGGAACGGATCGCCGGTCAGTGTTCGGCTGCCGGAGACCGGGTGGGCGACCTGAAGATACGGCTGGCGGGCATGAGGTGGCGGGAATACCGCTACCCGAAAGACTATTTCGCGGAGCTGCGCGCCCTGGTCACGCAAGCACGGCCCGCGATCGAGCAAGCCGGCGACCCTGCCGCCCTCGCCGCCCTGGAGTACGCGGCCGGCTGCATCGACTTTATCCGCTGCCGGAACGCCGCCGCCCTGCCATCGTTCACCCGCGCGATGAAGCACGCCGCCCAAGCGGAGGACCTATGGCTCGAGACCGGCGCTCGCGCGATGGCCGCGGCCTGCATCCACCTCGGCCCAACCCCCCGCACCGAGGCGCTTCGGTGGCTAGATGACGCCGAAACGCACAGCGTTGCCTTCCAGCCGCGGCTCAAGCTGCGCAAGGCAGGCGTCCTGGCCGACCTCGGGCGCTTCGACGAGGCACGTGCGCTACTGGCCGATGCCGTCGCCGAGATGAACGAGCGCGGGATGCGGCTAGCCGTTGCCATATCGAGGCAAGTGGCATGGGACACCGAGATGCTCGCCGGCGACCACCCGGCCGCCGAGCGCGCGGCCAGGCAGGAGTGCGAGCAACTGGAGGAACTCGGCGAGCAGGGCTACCTTTCCACCGGAGCATTCATGCTCGCCGACGCGCTGTACGCCCTTGGCCGCTACGGTGAATCCGAGCAATGGGTGCTGCGCGGCCTGGACCTCGCCAGCCCCGACGACCTTGGAGGCCTGGTAATCGGCCTTGGCGTGCGATCCAGGCTGCACGCCCGGCAAGGTGACATCAGCGCGGCACTGGCGGCCGCCGAACAAGTCGAGACCCTGGCCCAGGTCTCACAGGACCCCAGGGATCCAGGCGACGCCGCGCTCGATCGCGCGGAGATCATGTACCTGACCGGCGACACCGAGTCAGCCCAGCAGATGGCGCAGCAAGCCACCGAACACTACCTGGGCAACGGAGCGGTCGCGCGCGCCGCACGCGCCCGCCGCCTCGCCGCAGCGTGGGCCACCGGCAACTCCCCCGCACCGGCAGCCGCACCAGCCCAGCCAGGCACGGCAGGAGACGGGCATCCGCACCGGAATCATCCACGACCAGAAACATAACGATCCTTCGGGCGTCCCAATTCAATGCGGCCACCAGCACGTCTGGGGAATACCTATCGGCGGGTCGGCGCGCGGTTATTTGCCGACCTATCACGTCGTGAGCGTTCCGGCCATCACTGGCGTCCACGGCACGATATCGAGCGTGGCCTGGATATTTATGCAGGCCATCGTGTCCTTGGAACGCACGCACATGCCGCTGGGAGCGCGTTGAGATCACGTGCGATCTGCGCATAACTGGCCGACGTGACAGCGTCGCGATCCCGGACCCCTCACGGTCGAGAGCTGGGGAATTGCCGCGTGGCGCACGCCAGGTCGGTCTCTCGGGCCTGGCATCATAGAGGTGATGAGCAAGTCGAGTTCCCGCCGTTTCCCGGTGACCGTTACCCAGCTTCCGGTTACCCGCTGCCAGATCTGTCGCCGCACTGTCGCGTACCGCCCCGGAAGCCTCAGCGAGGTCCTGACCGAGCACTACCGCCGGGCCCATCCCGAAGCGCTCGGCCTGCCGTCCCGGTAACCCTCCTGCAGGCCGGGCTCCGACGCGCGCCGCAAATCTCCCGAGGCGACGATGACACCAGAAGCCGAGCCGGCGGACGGCGACGAGGGCAGACTCAGCCGCGCACCCGGCATGCAGTTCAGCGAGATGGTGATGCCTGCAGGCCGGCGGACCCTCGTGGAGGGCGAGAAGCCGGTCGTCTCATTCTTGCAGGCCGAAGGCGAGACTGAGTTTGGCATCGAGGCGATCCTGGAGCATCCGGGGCCTGACTGTATACGGGCGCATGGCTGGACGAACGCCGCGGTTATGCGGGGCAGTCACGTATCCGGCAGCGGGCAGTTCAGCTGGCTTCGTCGTGCTCGTCGCGGTGCCTGCGCGTGTCGTCGCGCGCCGTGGCTTGGACCAGGTCGGTGATGGCCTGCCGGGCTTGCGGGCTGAGCTCGAGGATGGCGCGGAGCTGGGCGCTGCTGATGCGGGCGTCCCGGACCAGGGCCAGCAGCTCGACCTGCTCTTGCAGCAGCCCGGCCTGTTCGTGGTAGTCGTCGAAGAAGAACGCCGGCGGGACGCCGAACGTCCTGGCCAGAGCCTCGATCAGCCGTTTCTGGGGGTTGTGCGCCTGGCCGTTGCGCAGCTTCCAGATCGTGGTGTAGCTGACCTCTTCGCCGGTGACGTCCTTGATCAAGGCGGCGACCTCGTTGTTGGAGAACGGGCCGCGGCCGGCCGGGTGCGCCCGGTCGATGAGCCAGTTCACCTTGTCGGCCAGGGTGCGCACCACGGGCGTGCCTTTGTCTGCTGCCGTGGCGTCATCCGGCATCACCGCACCTCCCTCCTCCGCACTACCCATCATCTTATATCAAAACCAGGCAGTATCGTCTCATACTTGAGTTGACGAACTGCCGTTCCCGCGCCTTATCCTGACATCAACTTAAGTTGATACCAAGGGTCAGGATGCTCAACTTGAGAATCGTCCAGCGCTGTGAGGCCTGATCTGTGACCGGCCAGCACGTGCACGCGCGGGAGCAAGCGGCGTCCGTCGCCCAGTACATCTTGCTGGGCGGGTTCGCGGCCGTGGCCGCGGGGATCTCCGCGCAGGGCCTGACCGGATTCGCCCGGTCCAACATGGAGCTGGCCGGCGCCTGGCCGTACCTGCTGTTCTTCGCGCTGGACGGCGCGGCCGGCGTGTGCGCGGTGCTGCTGGTGCGCCGCGCGGCCCGTGCCGAGTCGAGCCTGGCCCCCCGCCTGGCCGTCTGGGGCCTGGTGGCCGCCTCGAGCACGTTCAACTGGACGCACGCCCCGCACCGCCCGGCCGCGGCGGAGGCGTTCGGGCTGATGCCGGTCGTGGCGGCCCTGCTGTTCGAGTTCTGCCTGCGGGAACTCAGGCTGCGCACGCTGGCCGGCCAGGCCGGCCGCAACCTGAGCACCTGGCGCTGGCTCCACCCGGCCGAACGAATCCAGGTCCGCATATGCATGGCCGCCGGCGAGCAAGTCTCGGCGGAGGCCGCCACCAGGCACGTCCGGGTCGACCGCGCGGCCAGGCGGCTCTACCAGCTCAAAACCGCGCTCCACGCTCACGACCAGTCTCCTGCGCAGGGCGCGATGGCCGCGCGCCGGGTCCGGCAGGCCGAGCACCGCGCTCACCGCGCGCTGACCCGTGCCGGGTTCGCGGATCCTGGCACCGCCGTCGCGGTACTCCGCCAGGTCCAGGTGCTGACCATGACCACCGCGCTGGCCAGGCTCGACTATCACACCCCTGACGCCGCGCAGGCCGCCATCGCCAACCTGATCACCTCACCATCCGCGGCGAAACCGTGGCCAGGCACTGCTGCCCGCACCGCACACCCGACTGCTCGGGACGGAATAGCGGACACGAACGCGCCGCCGCAGCGTACGCCGGCCAGCCAGATTAACGGCCAGCCAGCTAGCCAGCCAGGGGACCTCCATGATGCCGGTGCCCGCGACGCCGAGCTCGTCGCAGCCGCCATCCGTATCGTCGCCGCGGCTGCGCGCGACGGCGGTCGCCTCAGCCAGGTCAGTCTGGCCGAGAGGTTGCGCCGCGAGGGCTACACCGTCGCGAACAGCCGGCTCCACTGGCTGGCTGCCGTCAGCGGCCTTCAGCCACGGCCCGCTGCAGGGCCGGACCCGCAGCCACCGGGAGGCCGATGATGGCACGACGCGGCCCGGCCGTGCCCGAAGACCGACGCCAGCAAGACCAGGACCGTGAGCAACGGCTTGCCGCGCTGCGCGTCCGGCTCCAGGCGGCAGCCCAGGACACCCGGACGGCCGAGGACTGGGCCCGGAGCCTGCAGGCAGCTGCACGGCTGCCTACCGAGACTTGGGCGAACGTCCTGCTGATCTCAGCCCAGAGGCCCGGCGCAACGCTGGTGAAGGGCTATGCGGCATGGCGCGCCGCCGGACGGCATGTCAACCGGAATGAACAAGGCATCGAGGTCTTCTCCGGCCCGTACCAGCCGAAAGGGAACCACCGCCATCCCGAGGACGACGAGCACGGCCACAGCTGGCGCGACGCGGACCACGTGACATACGTCTGGGATCTGTCCCAGACCAGCGGGCAGCCTCTTCCCGCGCGGGCCGCGCTCGGCCTGCCGGCGGGGGCAGCGCCGCCTGGCCTGTGGGAGGCCCTGTGCTGGCTGGCCAGGAGGGAGGGCTTCGCAGTCGAGCGAGAGCCCGGCTGCTCAGACGACGGCACCACGCTGTGGGCCGCCCGCCGCATCCGCGTCCCCCCGGGCCTCGCCGACAGCCAGACGATCTGGGCACTGGCTCACCAGCTCGGACACGTGCTCCTGCACAACCCGACCGCCCCCGTGCCAGGCACCACCACAACCGGCTGCCGGGGCGTACGCAAAGCCGAAGCCGACTCCGTGGCGTTCATCACCTGCCTCCGGCACGGCATCCCCATCGAGCACGGCTTCGCCAGCCCGCAGACCTGGACAGGCAGCGATCCACGGGCCCAGCCCGGTGCCATCATCCTGGCCGCGGGCGAACGCATCACCATGGCCGCGGCGAGAATCAGCCGCCACCTCGACCAGCACCTGCCACGCGGCACCGACGGCCTGCCAGCACCTGCCCAAGCCGAAACGGCCGCCTTGACCGCAGTGGCCGCCGCGGCCGCCTCGTCCGCTGACCGTGATCCCAGGATCGAGGGCGTCCTGCGGGACGCCGAGCAGTTCTACACTGGCCAGCTCGCCGGCAGCTGGGCGCCCGCCTACCTGCAACAGCGCGGCATCACCGCCACGGTGATGGGGGAGTGGCACATCGGATACGCCCCCGGCGGGTGGACCGCGCTCACCAGCTACCTCCGCGGCCGCGGCCACCACAACGACGCGATCCAGGCCGCCGGGCTGGCCCGCATCTCGTCCCGCGGAACGCTCATCGATCACTTCCGGGACCGGGTCATGCTGCCGGTCCACGACGAGCAGGGAACGCTGGCCGGGTTCATCGGCCGCGCCCGCCCCGGCACCGGCCCTGACATACCTAAATATCTGAACGGACCGGCGACCAGCACATACAAGAAAGGTGACCTGCTGTTCGGGCTTCACCACACACGCGATCACCTCGCCCGCGGCGCCACCCCTGTCATCACCGAAGGACCCTTCGACGCGATCGCCGTCACCCTGGCCGACCCGCACCACTACGCCGGACTGGCGCCTTGCGGCACCGCCTTGACCAGCCGTCAGGCCGCCGCGCTCAGCCGCGCGGCCGACCTTCGCCACACCGGAGTCCTCGTCGCCTTCGACGACGACACCGCAGGCCGCAAGGCCGCCGTCCGCGCCTACCACATCCTCCGGCCGATCAGCGACCGCCTGCAATCAGTCACGCTGTCCGGCAAGGACCCCGCCGAAATCCTGGAAACCGACAGCCCCGCGGCCCTGCAGGCAATCCTCCAGGATCGTGTCCGGCCGCTCTCGGCGGTCGTCATCGACGCGCACCTCGACCCGTGGGAATCTCGGCTGCGAGATATCGGGGGACCGCTGCTGGCGATGCGCAACACGGCTGCTCTCATCGCCCGCCTGCTGCCGCCGGAAACTGCCGGGGCGATCCGCCAGATCACCCGGAACACGCAACTGCTGATGCTCGATGAGCGGATGCGGCCCGTCGCGAACCCGGAGTTGCCCGAGATCGCCCGTATGCTGCCGGCCGACACCATCTGCCAGATCATCCGGACGGCCGAACGGCTCGGCTTCACCGACTACTCAGACGTCCTAGCCGAGGTCGCCAACGCCGTTACCCGGAATACTGCCCGCCCAAGAGTGGCTCCGCACGCCCCGGCGCCACAGCTGGCCGGAGAGAGTTTTCCGCACCCGCCTCCGACGGTACCAGCCAGCACCGGGCTCGCAGCCGTCCGGCCCGGCGGACCTGGCACCCGCCCGAAGCTGGCCAGATGAAACGCCCGCCACGTGGCCGCTTATGGCGACTCAGGCGGTTATCGTCGTGTAGAGCCTTGCCGACCGGGGGTGCTGCTGGCATACGTTGACGAGTCCTACACCGAGGCCTGGTTCGCGATGGCGGCGTTGCTCGTTGACGGGCCGGCTGCGGTGGCGCTGACCCAGGAACTGGACCGGGTCGCGGCTGGGGCCGCCGGGGCCTACGGCCTCGGCGAGGACGTAGAACTTCACGGGCATGAGATCTTCCACGCCAAGAAGTCGTGGAGTTCCGTTCCGGTTCGGGCCCGGATCGGCGTATTCGACGATGTCGTGGAGGCCGTGGCCGGGCAGGACGTCCGGGTGATCCTCAGGGCGATGGACGTAGCCGGCCAGCGGGCCCGCTATCACCGGCCTGACC
>Ga0318497_10000689_pt1 | contig 11526 bp, 6 predicted proteins | sample GRESIP109b1f23_FD_203754 | JGI IMG/M metagenome (GOLD analysis project Ga0318497, IMG submission 203754) | Tropical soil microbial communities from Luquillo Experimental Forest, Puerto Rico - GRE.SIPMG.109b1f23 | ecosystem: Environmental > Terrestrial > Soil > Tropical forest > Bulk soil... | reverse complement strand
TCAACGTCCTGCTCCTGAACCTCGACCTGGACCGGGAGCCCGGAGCCTCCTAGACGGAGTCGGGATCGCCCGGCATTGTCGGCGGTCGGCCCCCGAACTATTTGGCCGTTCCTACGAAACTCGCCCTTGCCTTCGAAAGCGCGAGACGTACATCACACGTCTCAATGACGCGAGGCGTCCCCCGGCGACCTCGCAGGAGGCTCCACCGATGTTGCGCTCCCCCCGCGCTCTCCGGCTCGCAATAGCGCTCTTCTTCCTGCTCGCCGTTTCGCCCGGCGCTCGCGCGCTGATCCACACGGGCGGCGTGACCACGGGCACGATCGCCGGCGTCGACGTGTACGACACGACGAATCCCGCGAGCCCCGTGCTGACGGATCAAACCGAGACTCTGTCGCCGACGGGCGCGTTCACGCTCGTCCACGATTCGCTGTTCGTGGCGACCGGGCTCAACGTGCGCCGGTACGACAGCCGCGACATCTCGGGACCCGCGCTCGGCACCTGGGCGGCGGGAAGCCAGGTCCTGGCACTCGCGGACGGCCCGCAGCGCGGCCTCGTGCTCGTCCTCGATTCGTCGCAGCTCTCGCTCGTCCGGTTCCCGGACGCCGGCGCGCCCGTGCTCGTCTGGTCGATGCCGATCGACGAGAGCGCCGCGGGATCGAATCCCGGACGGATCGTGCTCCGCGACGGCGGCCGCGCCTATGTCGCCGACGCCTCGATCCCCGGCATCCGGGTGATCCTGGTGGACCCGCTTCAGGCGCCCGTGACGCTCGCGACCTACGCGAGCCCGGACGGCGTCATCCACGATATGTCGCTCTGGGGCGGGCGGTTGACGCTCGCGACGGACGCCGGCGTGACGGTCGTCGGCGTGACCGGCGCGGACCAGCCCACGCTGTCCCGCCTCGGGTTCCTTCCCACGAGCCAGCCGCCCTCGCGCGTCGACGCGAACTCGCGGTACGCGCTCGTCGGAAACGGCCAGGACGTCACGGTCGTTGACGTCGATCCCGCCAGCGCCGGGTTCCTTTCCGGCACACTCGATCAGTGGCATGCCGCGTCGAGCGTTGATGCCGTGCGCCTCGACAAGGCCGACCGGGCCTACGTGCTCCTGCCCGGCGGGTACGAGATCCTGGGGGTTGGGTCGTTCGGGGGCCGGTAGGCGGCCCGGCCCGCGTCCATGAAGGGCGCGGGCCGGCCCGTCATCGGTTCCCCCTCACGTCGTACTCGAAGTCGGTCCCCGGCACCGCCTGCGGATCGTCGTAAGCGAACCCCGTCAGCGTCGCGATCGGCTGGAACGCCCCGATTCCGCGCGGCCTACGATAAAGGGTGTAGCTCGACGGCGGCGACGCCTCTCCCCACGGCGGCGCGGTCCAGCTGATGTGGAGGCCGATCGAGATCCGGTCCACCTTCAGCGTCGCCTGTCCGATCGCCTGAGAGCTGTTGAGCTCCTCGGTCTCGCACTGGGCCGTCACGCACTGGTCGAACGTCCTCCCCGGATTCGCAAGCAGGGCGTTCGCATCGTCGATCGACTGGCCGGCGTACGTGTGATTGGTGCAGGACGACTGGATCGGCTGGCCGAGGAGCAGGCCGCCCCGGCAGTGGTTGAGCAGCGCCCCCATGAGCTGCGACTCGGCCTGCTTGCACTTGTCGCTCGAGTCGTCGAAGTGCATCACCGTGCAGATGTCGCCGACCGACTTGACCCACGCGAAATCGGACCAGTCGTTGACGCAGTCGGCGTTGGCCTGGGTGAGCTGGTCGCCCGGGAACGGGGCGTCGCACAACCGCTTGAAGTACCCGATCGTCCGGATCTCGGAACAACCGCCGGCAGGGAAGGGGCCGCCGACGCAGACTCCGCCGCTGCACTGGTCGCCGATGGTGCAGATGACGCCGTCCTCGCAGGCGACGGAGTTGTTCGTGTGCGTGCACCCGGTGGACGGGTTGCAGCCGTCGTCGGTGCATGCGTTGTGATCGTCGCAGACCGTGGGCGAGCCGCTCACGCACACGCCCGACTGGCAGGCGTCGCCGCTCGTGCACGCGTTCCCGTCGCTGCACGCGGTGCCGTTCGCCTTGGCCGGGCTCGAGCACGCACCGGTCGCGGGATTGCACGCGCCGGCGGAATGGCACTGGTCGCTCGCCGTGCAGGTCACCGGGCTCGACCCGGTGCACGTCCCGGACTGGCAGGTATCGGTCTGCGTGCACAGGTTCCCGTCGTCGCACGCCGTTCCGTTCGGCTTCACGGGGTTCGAGCACGTCCCGGTCGCCGTGCTGCACGTTCCGGGCAGGTGGCACTGGTCGCTCGCCGTGCAGGTCACCGGGCTCGACCCGGTGCACGTCCCTGACTGGCAGGTATCGGTCTGCGTGCAGGGGTTCCCGTCGTCGCAGATCGTCCCGTTCGCCTTCGCCGGGCTCGAGCACGCCCCGGTCGCCGGGTCGCACGCGCCGGCGGAGTGGCACGAATCGCTCGCGGTGCAGGAGACGGGGTTCGATCCCGTGCACGTCCCCGACTGGCAGGTGTCGGTCTGGGTGCAGGCGTTCCCGTCGTTGCACGACGCGCCGTTCGCCTTTGGAGGATTCGAGCAGACTCCCGTGGCGGGATTGCAGGCGCCCGGGTCGTGACACTGGTCGCTCGCCGTGCAGACCGTCCCATTCGATCCGACGCACGTCCCCGCCTGGCAGGTGTCGGTCAGCGTGCACGGATTGCCGTCGTCGCAGGCGGTCCCGTTCGCCTTCGTCGGGTTCGAGCAGACGCCGGTCGACGGGTCGCACGTGCCGGCGACGTGACACTGGTCGCTCGCGGTGCAAATCACCGGGTTCGATCCCGAGCAGGTCCCGCCCTGGCAGGTGTCGGTCTGCGTGCAAGCGTTTCCGTCGCTGCACGCCGTGCCGTTCGGCTTCGCCGGGTTCGAGCAGCTCCCCGTCGCGGGATTGCAGACGCCGGCATCGTGACACTGATCGCTCGCCGTGCAGGTCACCGGATTCGAGCCGGTGCAGGTCCCGGACAGGCACGTATCGGTCTGCGTGCACGCGTTCCCGTCGTTGCACGCGCTCCCGTCGGCCTTGGCCGGGTTGGAGCAGGTGCCGGTGGCGGGATCGCACGTGCCCGCGACGTGGCACTGATCGCTCGCCGTGCAGGTCACCGGATTCGAGCCCGTGCAGGTTCCGGTCTGGCAGGTGTCGGTCTGGGTGCACGCATTCCCGTCGTCGCAGGCGGTCCCGTTGGCCTTCGAGGGATTGGAGCAGACCCCGGTCGCCGGGTTGCAGGTGCCGGCGGTGTGGCATTGATCGGTCGCCGTGCACGTCACGGGATTTGCGCCGGTGCAGGTGCCGCCCTGGCAGGTATCGCTCTGGGTGCAGGCGTTCCCGTCGCTGCAGGCCGTTCCGTCCGGCTTCGCCGGGTTCGAGCAGGTTCCGGTCGCCGGATCGCACGTCCCGGCGTCGTGGCACTGATCGCTCGCGGTGCAGCTCACGGGGTTCGATCCCGTGCAGAGCCCCGCCTGGCAAGTATCGGTTTGGGTGCAGGCGTTGCCGTCGTTGCAGGCCGTTCCGTCCGGCTTCGCCGGGTTCGAGCAGATGCCGTTGGCGGGATTGCAGGTGCCCGCGACGTGGCACTGATCGCTCGCCGTGCACGTCACCGGATTCGTGCCGGTGCACGTTCCCGACTGGCAGGTGTCGGTCTGCGTGCAGGCGTTCCCGTCGCTGCAGGCCGTTCCGTTCGCCTTCGAGGGATTCGAGCAGACCCCGGTCGCCGGGTTGCACGTCCCGGCGTCGTGGCACTGGTCGAGCGGCGTGCACACGACGGGGTCGGTGCCCGTGCAGACGCCGGCGACGCATACGTCGCTCCGCGTGCAACCGTTGCCGTCGTTGCAGGTCGTTCCGTTGGCGACGTTGGTGTGAACGCATCCCGCCACCGGGTCGCAGGTATCGACGGTGCACGGATTCGAGTCGTCGCAGTTCAGGGGGGTCCCGGGGACGCACGCGCCGGAGACGCAGGTCTCATGGCCGTTGCAGACGTTCCCGTCGTCGCACAGGCCCGTGCCTTCGTCGATCTGACCGTCGCAATTGTTGTCCTTCCCGTCGCAGATCTCGGGACTGCCCGCGCCGACCGAGACGGTCGCCTGCGCATTGACGGCCGGGACGTTGACCGCGGCGGCGACCGCCGTGTTGGTGAACGGCGCGGTGGCGCACGTGGGGGCCGCATTGCTCGAGATCTGGACCGTCACGGATTTGCTCGGGGGCAGACGGGGAATCGTGATGTGGAGCGGGTTCGTCGTCACGACCGACCAGGTGACCCCCGGGTCGTCCGAGGAGACCTGGATCGTGATCCCGGTGAACTGGGACGGAAACGCCGTGTCGTCGATCGTCATCCCCTTCGCGGAGACGAGGCCGGTGTTCTTCACCGTGATCGTGTGGACGACGCTCGACGTCGTGTTCGCTGGCAGCACGGCCGGGGCGACGGTCTTCGTGACGGAGAACGTCGTGTACGGGAGGAACGTGCAGTTGATGTGGTCCTTGTTGTACTGGTTCGCGTCCGTAGCAGTGGCCGGGAAGAACAGACAGTCGCCGAGGTCAGCGGACGACGAGATGATGCCCTTCGCCACCAGCACCGCGACCGGAACGGCGAAATCGACGAAGTAGTCCGGGTCACCGCCGAAGTTCGAGCCGTCGGTCGCGACGGCGACGCGCGCGAGCGGCGTCGTGTTCACCGTCGTCGGTCCGGCGAAGTCGTACCGCTGCGCGTAGAGGCGCGTCTCCGACGGGTCGTTGAACGTCGGGTTGAACGAGATGTTCACGGCCGGGTCGTTCTTCCAGACTTCGACGGTGTCCCCCGCCTGGCCTCCCGAATTGCCGTAGTCGTCCGGCGCTCCCTTGCCGTTGAGCGAGAGCTCGAACTGGTACTGGAACGCGTTCCCCGAAGGGACCTGGAGCAGCATGACCCAGGCGGACTGGGCGAAACCGTTCGGCCCGGACGGGTCGCCGTTGACGCGGAAGCGGAAATAGACGTAGGTGTCGTCCCAGGCCATGTACGTCGTCGGGTGCGTCGCGTCGCCCACGATGTCGACGGCGTTCGGGCTCTCATCTCCTGCGGGATCCCCGCCCGTGTCGCAGATCAGGGTCTGGAAGGACACCGCGTCGAAGTCCGGGCTATTCCCCGTGGCGAGTGCCTTCGGCGACGCGCCGACCGACTTCTGGGAGACGTTCGCCGCCGCGAGCCCGTCGGACCAGGCCAGCGCGGACGCCGCCACGGCGATCGCCGCGGGCAGACAGAAAAACGCCCCGAGATTCCCGATCGTGCGGAATCGGCCCATGTCGTGCCCCTCTCGCCGCATACCCCAAGGTCCGCAATTCGCGGACTGCACGGCGGGGGCGGAATCTAGGTTCCGGAAATGGGAGCGGCAAGGAAGGGGGAGCGCGAGGATCGGCCGGCGGGGTTACCAGTCCTTTCGGTACCCCAGGCCCCAGCTCTTGTGCGTGGCATCGTAGTAAGGAGTCATGCGGCTGTACCAATCGCCGCCGTGCAGCCCCTGCTGGGCCATCACGGCCTCGCCGATGCTGTGGCCGAGCGTGGCGCCGAAGATGACGTCCGAGGGGAAATGCTGGCCGAGGGCGACCCGGGCGACGCCGATCAAGCCCGCGGTCCCGTAGGCGACCCACGGGACCCACTTCTCCTTGCGGTACTCCTCCGCGAAGACGGTGGAGATGGAGAACGCGACCGCGGCGTGCCCCGACGGGAACGAGCCGCTCCGGGGCTGCCCGTACTGGAAGAACTGCCCGTGGCTGTCGGGGCCGGGGCGCACTCGGGCCGCGACGGTCTTGAGGGCGATCGTCCAGAGTCCCACGTCCATCAGCGCCTCGCCGGACAGACTCGCCGTCTCGGCGAGATGGTCGTTTTCCGCATGGCGCGAGGACAGGTACGTGATGCCGAGCGCCGCGGCGATGACCGGAGCGTTTCCGAGCGTCGTCAGCCTGTGCGCGGCGGTGATCTGGCCGTTGTTCCTGTCCATCATGAACTCGGTCTGGCTGCGCGTGTCGATCCCCTCGTGCGGGCCCTGGTCGGACGTCGCGGCAAGCACCAGGGCGCCGAGGAGGGGCCCCGTGAACCAAGGACGCTTGACCTCTTGCGGGAACCAGTCGACGACCAGGAACTTCTGGTCGTAAGCGAAACGCTTGAAGATGTTCGTCCGCCAGTACGGCTTGTCTTGCTCGGGCTCGCCGGACTTCGCCGACGCGCGGAGAGGGACCGCGACGGCGAGTGTGACGAGAATGGCGAGAGGGAGCAGGCGCGATCGTGGCCGGGGGGAATCCGTCGTCATCCGTCCTCCAGGGTAAACCCTACTCCGGTTTCGCCCCGACGCAAGGGACCCCTCCGGCATGCGCGGAATCCGCGCCGCGGCGGGGCAACCGGGGGATAATGCGCGGACGCGCATGGACTGGCTGACGAGTTACCGCAAGGAGTGGCTGAGGCCGGACGTCCTCGCGGGGCTGACGACCGCGGCGGTGGTGATCCCCAAAGCGCTGGCCTACGCCACGATCGCCGGCCTCCCGGTCCAGGTCGGGCTGTACACGGTCCTGGTGCCGATGGCGGTCTATGCGCTCGTCGGCACGTCGCGCGTCCTCTCCGTAAGCACGTCGACGACGCTGGCGATCCTGGTCGGCGCGGAGCTCGCACAGGTGGCCTCGGGCGCGGACGCGGGCGCGCTGATCGCGGCCTCGGCCGCGATCTCGTTTCTGGCCGGCATCATCCTCGTCGCCGCGGCGCTCCTCCGGCTGGGCTTCGTCGCGAGCTTCATCTCGGAGCCGGTCCTCATCGGATTCAAGGCCGGCGTCGGGCTGGTGATCGTCGTCGACCAGATCCCTAAGCTCCTCGGGATCCACTTCCACAAGGGGACGTTCCTGTCCAACGTCGGATCGATCGTCGCGGGGCTCCCCCGCACTTCGGGCATCACGCTCGCCGTCGGAGCGATCATGATCGTGCTGCTCGTCGGGATCGAGCACTTCTGGCCCAAGCTTCCGGCTCCCCTGTTCGCCGTCGGAGCAGGAATCGCCGGGACGGCGCTGCTCGGCCTGAGCGCCCGCGGCGTCGAGACCGTCGGCGACATCCCCCGGGGCGTTCCCTCCCTCCACATGCCCGACGTCTCGATGTTCCACACGCTCTGGCCCGCGGCCGCGGGGATCGCGCTGATGAGCTTCACCGAGACGATCGCCGCCGGCCGCGCCTTCGTCGCGAGCGGGGAGCCCACGCCGAAGCCGAACCGGGAGCTGCTGGCGACCGGGCTCGGCAGCGTGTGCGGGGCCTTCTTCGGCAGCATGGCCTCGGGCGGCGGCACCTCGCAGACCGCGGTCAACCGTCTCGCCGGGGCGCGGACCCAGGCGGCGTCCCTGGTGACGGCCGCGATGGCCCTGGTCACGATGCTCTTCCTGGCGCCGGTGCTCGGCCTGATGCCCGAGGCCACGCTCGCCGCCGTCGTGATCGTCTACTCGATCGGGCTCATCAGCCCCCAGGACTTCCGCGGGATCCTGCGGATCCGCCGGATGGAGTTCGTCTGGGCGATCGCGGCGTTCGTCGGCGTCGTTGCGCTCGGGACGCTGAAAGGAATCCTGGCTGCGATCGTCATCTCGCTCGCCGCGCTCGCGTATCACGCGAACAACCCCGAGGTCAGCGTCCTTTCCCGCAAGCGCGGGACGAACGTCTTCCGCCCGCGCACGGCGGAGCATGCCGACGACGACTCGTTCCCGGGGCTCCTCCTGCTCGCCGTCCGGGGATCGGTGTTCTTCTCGAACGCCGGAACGGTCGGGCAGAAGATCCGGCCGCTCATCGACGCGGAGAAGCCGAAGGTCGTCGTCCTCGACCTGAGCGGCGTGCCCGACCTCGAGTACACCGCGCTGAAGATGCTGATCGAGGCCGAGGCGCGCGAGCGGGAGCACGGCGTCCGGGTCTGGCTCGCGGCGCTCAATCCCGGAGTGCTCGAGGTCGTGCAACGCTCCTCGCTCGGGGAGACGCTCGGCCGCGACGGGCTGCACTTCAACCTGGAATCCGCGGTCGCGCACTATCTCAAAAGGTGAAGGCGGCGATCAGCACGTAGGTCGGGCTCTCCCAGCCGAGATTGAACACGTACCCCGTGAGGTCGACCTTCGCGACCGTGAAGCCGGCGAGGAATCCGCGCTGGATCGAGAGCCCGGTCTCGTACGCGCGCGTCCGCTGCGCGGCGAGCCCCAGCCGGCACCAGGAGACCGGCCGCCCGGAGGCTTCGGTCCAGTCATAGAGGAAATCGCCGGAACGGTCGTGGACGTCGATGTAGTACTCCCCCTCGCTCGCGAATTCGAACCAGGCGCGGCTCGCCGTCACGCGATACCCGGGGGCGACGCCCTCGAGGTCCCCGAAGACCACGCCCCCCATGACGGTCGCGTTGAACTCCCACTTGGTCCCCGCCGAGAAGTTCGCTCCGCCCCAGAGCGACGCGGTGCGCGGCGCCTCGTAGGCGTACCGGGCCTCGAGATGCACCCGCTTGGAATCGGCGGAGACGTTCGGATTGAAGAGGTTGGAGGCGTCCGGAATCGCATAACCGGCGGCCCAGACCGCGTACTCCCATTCCGCGGCCGGCTCCTCGGCGCGCGCGGGACCGAGGCAGACGATCGCCGCGACCGCCCCGATCGCGAGCGCGCGCCCCACGGTCATCCGCCGAGCGCGATGATGATCGCGACGAGCACGAGACCCAGCACGAGCATCCCGAGCCCCATCATCCACCCGCGCGCGCCCATGTACCGCCCGAGAGAATGTCCCAGAAGAAAGAGCATGACGAGCGCGACGGCGTTCGAGGCGCGCAAGGCCACGGCCGGGTCGTGGACCACCAGGAACGGGATCGCGACGGGGAAGGTCGAGAGGAAGACCAGCAGGAAGATCGCTCCCGCCGCCAGGAAATCCACGCGGCGCAGCGGGGTGCGCCTGTCCGGCTCGGGCGTCGCGGACAAGCCCGCGCGCAGCTTCTCCAGGTCGGCGGGGCCCATCAGCGCGGCAATCCTCGGGGGGAGCGCTTCCGCGATGATCCGGTGCGCGGCCGCCGGGTCGCGGGACGCTTTCACCTCCCGCAGCAGATGGAGGTTCCGCGCGCGCAGCGCGATCGACGCGAGGACGTACATGACCGCGTCGACGAGGCCCCAGGCGAAGTTGCACCCGATCGCGCCGATGAGCATCGTGCGCACCTCCGCATGACCCTCCGCGGTGATGCTCAGCGTGCCGGTGAACGTGAGCACCATGAGGAGGCCGAAGAGCACCTCGGAGAACCGCTCCGTGGGATCGAGGATCGGCCGCGGGCGCGCCTCAGCGGGCACGCGGGCCTCCCGGACGCGCCGCGGTCGCGCGCTTCCTCTTCGGTGTCGCACGCGTCGCGGGCACCGGCTCGAACACGAGCGCCGAGAGGCCCGGCAGGCGCAGCGTCAGCGATTGCTCGAAGCCGTGCTCGGGCTCGGGGCCGGTGGCGACCTCGGTCTCCGTCGTGAAGCCGGAGCCGCCGAGCGCCGCCGCGTCGGTGTCGAGCACGAGGCGGTAGCGGCCGGCGGCCGGCGCTCCGATCCGGTAGCGCTCGTGCGGGATCGGCGTGAGGTTGAGGACGACCAGCAGCTCGTCCGTCCCGTCGGTACGGACGTACGCGAGGACCGAGTTCTTCCGGTCCCGGCAGTCGATCCACCGGAACCCGTCGGGATCGTGATCGTGCCGCCAGAGGCAGGACCGCTCGGCGTACAACCGTCCCAGCCGCTCGATCAGCTCCCGGATGCCCGCGCGCGAGGGATCCGAGGCGAGGTGCCAGTCGAGCGAGCGCTCCTCCGACCACTCCGAAAGCGGCGCCAGCTCGGTCCCCATGAACAGGAGCTTCTTCCCCGGCCGCGTCCACATGTAGGCGAGCAGCGTGCGCAGGTTCGCGAGCTTCTCCGGCATCGGCCCCGGCATCTTGCCGAGGAGCGAGCCCTTCATGTGCACGACCTCGTCGTGCGAGAGCGGGTTGATGAACCGCTCGCTGTACTCGTAGATCATCGCGAAAGTGATCCGGTCGTGGACGTGGAATCGCCCGATCGGATCGGTGGAGAAGTACGCGAGCGTGTCGTGCATCCACCCCATGTTCCACTTGAACGTGAACCCGAGGCCGCCCTCCTCCGGGGACTTTGTCACCGCGGGCCACGCCGTCGATTCCTCGGCGATCAGGATCGCGCCGGGGGCCTCCTCGCGGACCGTGGTGCTCAGACGCCGGAAGAAGGCGAGCGCGTCCAGGTTCTCCCGCCCTCCGGCGCGGTTGGGGATCCACTCCCCCGCCTTCCGGCTGTAATCGAGGTAGAGCATCGAGGCGACGGCGTCGACCCGCAGGCCGTCGACGTGGAACTCGCGGAGCCAGTAGAGGGCGTTGGCGATCAGGAACCCGGAAACCTCGCTCCGCCCGAGGTTGAAGATGAGCGTCCCCCAGTCGGGGTGCTCCCCCAGGCGCGGGTCCTCGTGCTCGTACAGCGCGGTGCCGTCGAACCGGCGCAGCGCGAAATCGTCCTTCGGGAAGTGCGCCGGAACCCAGTCCAGGAGCACGCCGATGCCGTGCCGGTGGCAATGGTCCACGAAGAACCGGAAGTCGTCGGGAGATCCGTGCCGCGAGGTCGGCGCGTAATAACCGGAGACCTGGTATCCCCACGAGCCCGAGAACGGGTGCTCGGCGACCGGCATCAGCTCGATGTGCGTGAACCCCAGCCGCCTGACGTGCTCGACGAGGCGAGGGGCGATCTCGCGATAGGTGAGGACGCGGTTCCCCTCCTCCGGCACGCGCGCCCACGAGCCGAGGTGCACCTCGTAAGCGGCGAGCGGGAGCACGGCCGGGTCCGCCTTGGCGCGCGCCGCCATCCACGCATCGTCCCCCCACGCATGAGTCGACACGGTCACCCGCGACGCGGTGCGCGGCGGGATCTCCATCGCCCGGGCCATCGGGTCGGTCTTGAGGCGCAGGGCCCCCTCCCGCGTCTTGATCTCGAACTTGTAGACCACACCGGCGCCCAGGGCCGGAACGAACAGCTCGAACACTCCGGAATTCCCGACGCGGCGCATCGGGAACAATCGGCCGTCCCACCGGCAGAAATCCCCGACGACCGAGACGCGGCGCGCGTTCGGGGCCCACACCGAAAACGACACGCCCGGGACGCCATCGACGGTGCGCTCGTGCGCGCCGAGCACCTCCCAGAGCCGGCGGTGCGTCCCCTCGTGGAAAAGATGGAGGTCGACCTCGCCGACGGTCGGAAGGAAGCGGTAGGGATCGTCCCGCTCCCAGGCGGCGCCGCTCGGGAACTCGAAGCGCACCCGGTAGGGAAACGGCGGCAGGAGCGCCGGAACGTGGGCCTCGAAGATCCCGAGGCCCAGGGAGGCGGCGGGGTACGGTCGGCCGTCGACGATGACCTCGCAGGCCGACGCGTCGGGATGGAGCGCCCGCACGATCGTTCCGCTCGTCCCGCCCGCCCCCTCGCGATGAGGTCCGAGCAGCCGGTGCGGCTCGTCGTGATCCCCCGCGG
>Ga0318497_10000683_pt1 | contig 11562 bp, 10 predicted proteins | sample GRESIP109b1f23_FD_203754 | JGI IMG/M metagenome (GOLD analysis project Ga0318497, IMG submission 203754) | Tropical soil microbial communities from Luquillo Experimental Forest, Puerto Rico - GRE.SIPMG.109b1f23 | ecosystem: Environmental > Terrestrial > Soil > Tropical forest > Bulk soil... | reverse complement strand
AGTCGTGGGCGAGCAGCGCGGTCATCGCCTGCGGCGAAACGCCGTCGAGCTTCTTGTTCAGCTCGGCCGAGAGCGCCTCGATGAACCGGTCCACGAGGAGCGGCACGTCCTGCCGCCGGTCGCGCAGCGGCGGGACCACGATCGGGATGACGTTGAGCCGGTAGTACAGATCGTCGCGGAAGCGCCCCTCGGCGACGGCCTTCTTCAGATCACGGTTCGTCGCCGCCACGATGCGCACGTCCACGGAGATGGGCTCGTTGCCGCCCACCCGGTGGAACGACCGGTCCTCCAGGACGCGCAGGAGCTCGAGCTGGAGCTTGGAGGAGATGTCGCCCACCTCGTCGAGGAACAGGGTGCCGCCGTCTGCCGCCTCGAACTTGCCCTTGCGACGGGCCACCGCACCCGTGAACGCGCCCTTTTCGTGGCCGAACAGCTCGGACTCGAGGAGGGTCTCGGTCAGCGCCGCGCAGTTCACGGCGACGAACGGCCCGGCCGCGCGCGGGCTCTCGGCGTGGATCGCGCGGGCGAGGACCTCCTTGCCGGAGCCCGACTCGCCGAGCACCAGGATGGTGGACGCGGAGCGCGCCGCCACCCGGGCGAGCTCGAACACCTGCTGCATCGAGGGGGACTTCGAGAGGAGGTCGTGGAATCCCCACTCCCGCTTCAGCGCCTTCCGGAGCACCTCGTTCTCGTGCCGCAGCGCCCGCTGGGAGACGATCTTCTCCAGCATGATCGACAGCTCCTCGGGATCGAACGGCTTCACGAGGTAGTCGTACGCGCCGAGCTTCATCGCCGTGACGGCGGTCTCCACGGTGGCGTAGGCGGTCATGATGACGACCACCGCCTCCGGTTGGATCCGCTTCGCCTCCTCCAGCACCTGGAGCCCGTCGATGCCGGGCATCTTCAGGTCGGCGAGGACGATCGCGAAGGGCTCCGTCTTCATCAGCTCGCGCGCGCTGGCCCCCTCCGGTGCGAGCTTCACCTCGTACCCGTCCTTCGCGAGCCAGCCTCCCAGCGACTCGCGCACGATCTCTTCGTCGTCCACCACGAGGACCCGGATCCGCTCCGCGGTCATGTCGCCACCCCCCGCGCCATGGCGCGCAGCCGCGCGCGGCAGTCGTCACAAAGCCCGCCCGATTTCCGATCGACGTCCCGCACGCTCGCCGAGCGCCCCATGGCGCACAGCGGCGTGCCGCAGTGCACGAGCCCCATCGCGTGGCCGAGCTCGTGCACGCACTCCTTCGCGATCCGCTCCGCGAAGAGCCGCGGATCGGGCCGCGGCGCCGGCTCGGTGAGCCGGGCGGTGGAGACCACCGCCGCGGCGCCGCCGAGCTGCGCCTCCCCGAAGACGAAGGTGAGGATCGGGATGAAGAGGTCCCGGTCGGTGATCCCGACGACCTTCGCGCCCACCGGGCCGCGGTCGACCAGGAACTTCAGCACGCGCCCGGAGGCGTGCTGCTTTCGCCGGGCGTCGTACGTGTCGACGGGGCGCTCCGAGCTGTCCCAGATCTCGACCGTCGCGTCGAACGCGCGCGCCACGTGGCTGCGGACGTGCTCGATCATCGCAGGCTCCGGGTCGCGCTCGCCGATCCACCACAGGTAGGCCGCCGCCACCCGCTCACGCCCTCTCCCCGTCTTCGCGCTTCATCGGGAGGTGGACGAGGAAGGTGGTCCCGCGCCCCGGCTCGCTCTGCACGTCGATGCGGCCGCCGTGCCGTTGCACGATCCCGTACACCACCGAGAGCCCGAGCCCCGTCCCCTTCTCCTTCGTGGTGAAGAAGGGGTCGAAGATGCGCGAGAGGTGCTCCTTGGTGATGCCCGGGCCGGTGTCGCTCATCGCGAGCTCGACCTCGTCGCCGTCGCGGCGCGTCGTGATCGTGAGCTTGCCGCCCTTCCCCATCGCCTCGCACGCGTTCAGGGCGAGGTTCACGAAGGCCTGGCGGAGCTGGCCGAAGTCGGCCTTCACGAGCGGCACCTCCCCGAGGCTGCGCTCGATGGAGACGCCCAGGATCTGGATCTGGTGCGACACGAGCGAGAGCCCCTCGTCCACCACCGCGTTCACGCTCACGTCGCGCAGCGCGAGCGGCCGCTCGCGCGCGAAGTCGAGCAGGTTGCGGACGATGGAGCTGCAGCGCTCGGTCTCGCGCTGCACGAGGAGCAGGTTCTTCACGAGCCCGCGCCGCGCGTCGTCGTCCACCGGCCCGGACTCCAGCGTGCGGACGACGAGCTTCGAGAAGGTGAGGATGCCCGCGAGCGGGTTGTTGATCTCGTGGGCGATCGACGCGCTGAGCCGGCCGAGCGAGGAGAGCTTCTCGGATTGAACGAGCTGCGCCTGGGCCTTCTTCAGATCCGAGGTGCGCTCGTCGACCTGCCGCTCGAGGTCGTGCGTGAGCGCGATGAGGTCGCCCTCCATGCGGCGGAGGGAGCGCGTCATGTCGTTGAACGACGCGGCGAGGAGCCCCAGCTCGCCGTTGGTCTGGACGGGGAGCTCGAACTCGAGCCGGTCTACCGCCACCGCACGGGTGCCGTGGAGGAGCTGCGCCACCGGGCGCACGATCTCCCGGCGGGCGAAGTAGAGGAAGAACCCGGCGAGCAGGACCACGCCGATGGCGGTGAGCACGAGGCTGTTGCGCCGGAACGCCACGATCTGCTCGTCCACGTGCGCGAGGGAGAGCCCGACGTCCACCACGCCGAGCACCTGCTGGCTGGCGGTGTGGTTGTGGCACTCCGAGGTGGAGCAGGTGCGGTCGTTGTAGATCGGCGTCACCACCGACATGACGCGGTGGCCGTTGGGCTGCTGGATCCGCGCGCGCGCCTGCGCGGGAAGGCGCGACAGGGGCTCCGCTCCGCCGTGGCACGCGGCGCAGGACTCCGTGCGCTTGTCGACCCGCCTCCCGATCTCGAACGGATCGGTGGAGAAGGTGACGATCCCCTCCTTGTTGAGCATCCGGACCCGCTCGACCCCGTCCTGGCGGCCGATGTCGCGCATGATGTCGTAGGCGTCCCTGCGCCGGTTCTCGAGCATCGCGCGCCGGGTGGCGCCCGCCGCTGCCTCGCTGAAGAGCACCGCATCGCTCTCCATCTGCCCGACCACGGCGCTTTGCATCCGGGTCTCGGCGATGAAGAAGGCCGCGACGGCCGCGATGGTGAGCACCGTCACGACGCCGAGGAGCTTCGTGGACAGCCGCTGGTGCCACGGGATCGCAGCGTCGAGCGGCGCCGCCGGCAGCGCACGCAGGAGCGCGGTCTCGTCCTTCTGGGCGTCCTCCGCGGAGGGCTCCGGTCTGGAGCCGCCAGGAGGCGCATTGCTCGTCACCGGGTGCGTCAAGGTCCCCCCCTGCGCACGATCCCGCCCGTCATCTGACGACGAACGGATCGCTCCCACCATGCGTCACATCAAGTACCGTTCCCCCTCGCATCACTCGCCGCGGCCCGCTCCCGCCGCCGCCCCTCATCCCCAACTGCGCAGCGCGCAACGAGAATCTCGAGCTGCGTGAGCTCGTCTCCGCTCGCCGGCGCGCTCGCGACGGCCTGCGGTTCGTTGACGCGCGCGCTGACGCGCTCCAGCTCGCCGCGGATGCGGTCGAGACGGCGGAACACCAGGTGCTGGAGCGCCACCCCGAACGCGAGGGCGAGCACGATCCCCACGCCGAGTACCACGAACAGCCCGCGGCGCTGGGTCGCGGTGACCGCTGCGTAGATCTCGGTGAAGTCGTGGAGCACGAACAGCGCCCCGATGCTCCGACCCGAGGCGTCCCGCACCGGGAACGCGCCGCGGACGAGCGCGCGGCCGTCCTCGACGCGCGTCTCGAGAAAGAGCCCCTGCGCCGGGACCTGCTCGATGTCGCCCTGGTAGTCGACGAGCCCCTCGGTGAAGGAAGTGGTGTCCACGATCACGACGTCGGGCCGGTCGCCCCACGTGTCGCGGGCCGGGGCGTTCACCTCCCGCCAGCGGCGCTCGTCGAGGTGCTTCTTCTTCACCGCCAGCGCGAGCTCGTCGCCGGAACCGGCCTTCATCCGCCGCAGGAGGTGGTCGACGTCCTCGGCGAGCTCCAGGTAGCCGATGAGCTCGCCGTTCGCGTCCCGCCACGGCCGCACGGCGCGCAGGGCGAAGGCGGTGCGCCCGAGCTCCTTCCCGGCGGCGACCTCCCCCGACCGCTGGGCGAGCGTGAAGGTGAGCCGATCGATGACGTCGCCGCGCTTCTCCGGCACGTGGACGCGGAGGAAGCAGATGCGGTCGGGCGTGATGAAGTACCAGTGCGTGATGTCGGTCCGGGCCTTCAGCCGCTCGAAGATCGGCGTGGACAGGCGGAGGAGCGCGTCCCGGTCCCGGCGCACGAAGGCCTTCCGGAGCTCGTCGTTCGCGGCGAGGGCTTCGAGGGTGGCGGCGAGCTTGTCGCTGTCGGCGCGCTCGTAGCTCGCGAGCGCGCTCGCGGCCCCCTGCAGGGAGTGGAACGCCGCGGCATCGACGCTCCGCCCGTGCAACGCGCCGAGGACCCCGTACGCCGCGAACGCCACGGCGATCATCCCCGCGCTTGCGAGCGCCAGCACCTTGAACCGGACCTGCACGCTGCCTCCTTCCCGACGACGCTAGCACGCAGGTTCGGCCGTGAAGCGCCCCGGGGACGTCGCGCGCGGCGGCGGACACCTCGACCGGGCCTGGCCCCGCGCTTGCCGTGGAGGCAGGAGCCTCCGCGATGCCCACCGCCCACCCGATCGCAACCTCTCGAATTTCGGACGCTCCCGGCGGCGGTGCGGCGCCTGGCCGCGCGCCGGGTGGCGCAGTGCACGCGTCCCGGGCAATTGCGTGCCTCGAAGTCGGGCGGGCGCCGTGCGACAACGTGCCGCTCGCCCCGGGAGAGGGGCGCCTCGCCTTCGCGAGTGTGGACGGCGCCTCGGCCCTCGTCGGCTGCGCGGCCCGGAGCCCGCTCCAGATCGTGGTGCCGCGGCCTCGAGGCGTCGCGTCCTGGGCCGTGCTCGTGAGCCACGGCGGCGGCCTGGTCGCGGGCGATCGGGTGAGGCTGGATGTCACCGTGGGTGAAGGTGCGTCCGCGCTCGTGACGACGCAGGCCGAGACGAAGGCGTATCGCGCGCAGGCGCCCGGTGGCGATGCGCTGCAGGAGCTCACGGTACGGCTCGGCGCCGGCGCCACGCTCGCGCTCCTGCCCGACCCGGTCTCCTGCTTCGCGGGGGCCCGCTACGCCCAGCGCCAGCGCTTCGAGCTCGCGGCGGGGGCGAGCCTGCTCCTCTGCGACGCGGTGGTGGCGGGCCGCGTGGCGCGCGGCGAGCGCTGGGCGTTCGCGAGCTACCGGAGCGAGAACCGCGTGCTCCTCGAGGGCGCGCTCCTGGCGCACGACGCGCTCGCGCTGGCCGATCGCCCGGGCCGCCCGCTCGCGGCGCGGCTCGCCGACTTCGACGCGCTCGCGCTCGTGCTCGCGGCGGGCCCGGCCTTCGCGCCGGGCGCGGCCGCGCTGGCCGCCCGCATCGCCGAGGCCTCCGCCGACCCTTCCGCGCCGGTGCTCGCCTCGGCGAGCCCGCTCCCGCGCGGCCCGGGGTTCGCCTTCCGCCTCGCGGCCCGGAGCGCAGCGGCGCTCGACGCGTGGCTCCGCGCAGCCCTCTCGTTCGCCGCCGGACCGCTCGGCGGCGATCCCTTCACCCGCAGGTGGTGATCCATGCACCTCACGCCCCGTGAGCTCGACAAGCTCGTCCTCCACCAGGCCGGCACCCTCGCGCAGAAACGGCTCGCCCGCGGCCTCCGACTGAACCACCCCGAGGCGGCGGCGCTCGTGGCCGCGGTGCTGCTCGAGCTCGCGCGCGACGGGCGATCGGTGGCCGAGCTCATGGACCTGGGCCGCCGCCTGCTGGGGCGCCGCCAGGTGATGGACGGCGTCCCGGAGCTGCTGCCGGAGGTGCAGGTGGAGGCGACCTTCCCCGACGGCACGAAGCTCGTGACCGTGCACCACCCGATCGCCGCCGCCGACGGCGACCTCGCGCTCGCGCTCCACGGCAGCTTCCTGCCGGCGCCGCCGCTCGCGGCCTTCGGCGAGGCGGATCCTGGCGAGGCGGCGGAGCCCACGGTGGCGGAGGTGGCCGCGCTCGCGCCCGGGGAGCTGCTGCCCGCCGAGGGCACGCTGGAGCTGAACGCGGGCCGCGCGGCGGTGTCGCTCACCGTGACGAACCTCGCCGACCGTCCGATCCAGGTGGGGAGCCACTACCACCTCGCGGAGGTGAACCCGTACCTGAGGCTCGATCGCGGGCGCGCGTACGGGCACCGGCTCGACGTGCCGGCGGGCATGGCGATCCGGTTCGAGCCCGGCGAGACGAAGGTGGTGCAGGCGGTGCCGATCGCCGGCGAGCGCGTGGTGCTCGGCGGGAACGCCCTCGCGAGCGGGCCGGTGAGCGCCGAGGGCGCGAGGCGCGCGGTGGAGGCGGCGCGCGCACGCGGGTTCGCTCACGAGGAGGAGGCCTGAGATGCCGCGCACGATCGATCGGCGCCACTACGCCGAGATCTACGGACCGACCACCGGCGACCGGGTGCGGCTCGGCGACACCGGGCTCGTGGTGGAGGTGGAGCGGGACCACACGAGCTACGGCGACGAGTGCGTGTTCGGCGGCGGGAAGGTGCTGCGGGACGGGATGGGGCAGCGCGCGGGGGCGGCGCAGGCGGGCGCGCTCGACCTCGTGATCACGAACGCGCTCGTGGTGGACTGGACCGGCGTCTTCAAGGCCGACGTGGGGGTGAAGGACGGCCGGATCGCCGGGATCGGGAAGGCGGGCAATCCGGACGTCATGGCCGGCGTCGCGCCGGAGCTGGTGGTGGGCCCGACCACCGAGGTGATCGCGGCCGAGGGGCTCATCCTCACCGCCGGCGCGATCGACACGCACATCCACTTCATCTCGCCGCAGCAGGCCTTCGAGGCGCTCGCCTCCGGCGTGACGACCTTCGTGGGCGGCGGCACCGGCCCCGCCACCGGGACGAACGCCACGACCTGCACGCCCGGCGCGCGGCACGTGGGGCTCATGCTGCAGGCGCTCGACGGGATCCCGCTGAACGTCGGGCTCCTCGGCAAGGGGAACGCGTCGCGGCCGGAGGGGCTCCACGAGCAGGTGGAGGCGGGCTGCTGCGGCCTGAAGCTCCACGAGGACTGGGGCACCACCCCCGCCGCCATCGACCAGTGCCTCGCGGTGGCGGACGTGCACGACGTCCAGGTGGCGATCCACACCGACACGCTGAACGAGTCGGCCTGCGCCGAGCACACCATCGCGGCCTTCCGCGGCCGCACGATCCACACCTTCCACACCGAGGGCGCGGGCGGCGGCCACGCCCCCGACATCATCCGCGTGTGCGGCGAGCCGAACGTGCTGCCGTCGTCCACGAACCCGACCCGCCCGTTCACCGTGAACACGGTGGACGAGCACCTCGACATGCTCATGGTCTGCCACCACCTCGATCCGTCGATCCCGGAGGACGTGGCCTTCGCCGAGAGCCGGATCCGCGGTGAGACCATCGCGGCCGAGGACGTGCTCCACGACCTGGGCGCGATCTCGATGACCTCCTCCGACTCGCAGGCGATGGGACGCGTGGGCGAGGTGGTGACGCGCACCTGGCAGACGGCCCACAAGATGCGCGCACAGCGCGGGCCGCTGCCGGGCGAGCGCACGGGCTCCGACAACCTGCGCGTGCGCCGCTACGTGGCGAAGTACACGGTGAACCCGGCCGTCGCGCACGGCTTCGGCCACCTCGTGGGCTCGGTGGAGCCGGGGAAGCTCGCCGACCTCGTCCTGTGGCGGCCGGCGTTCTTCGGCGCGAAGCCGGAGCTGGTGCTGAAGGGCGGCTTCATCGCCTGGGCGCAGATGGGCGATCCCAACGCGTCGATCCCCACGCCGCAGCCGGTGTCGATGCGGCCGATGTTCGGCGCGTTCGGGCGCGCGGCCGGGGCGAGCTCGTTCGCGTTCGTCTCGCGCGCGGCGGCGGAGGCGGGTGTGGGGGCTCGCCTCGGGCTCACGAAGCAGGTGGCGGCGGTGCGCGGCTGCCGCGGGCTCGGGAAGCGCGACATGCGGCTCAACGACGCGCTGCCGAAGATTCAGGTGGATCCGGAGACCTACGAGGTCCGCGCCGACGGCGAGCTGCTCCGCTGCGAGCCGGCGCGGGTGCTCCCCCTCGCCCAGCGCTACTTCCTCTTCTGATGCCCCCGACTTTCCTGATGCGCGAGACCTGGCTCTGGCAGCTCGCCGACTCGGCCTTCCCCACCGGCGGCTTCGCCCACTCCGGCGGCCTCGAGGCGGCCTGCCAGCTCGGGCGGCTGCACGGCGAGGGAGCGCTCGCGGCGTTCCTCGACGGCGCGCTCTGGAACGCCGGGCGCGCCGCCCTCCCCTTCGCGACGGCGGCGCACCTGGGAGACTTCGCGGCCGCCGACGCAGCCTGCGACGCGTTCACCCTCGGCCACGTCGCGAACCGGGCGAGCCGCGCGCAGGGCCGCGCGCTCGTCCGCGCCACCGAGGACGCCTTCGGCGTGCGGCTGGGCCGCGCCCCGGACGCCCCCTGCCACCTCGCGCCCGCGCACGGCGTGGTGCTGGCGACGCTCGGCGCCGGGCTCGAGGAAACGCAGCGGCTCTTCCTGTGGCTCACGGCGCGCGGCGTGGCGTCCGCCGCCGTGCGGCTCGGCCTGGCAGGTCCGGCCGAGGCCCAGGGGCTCCTCGCCGCGGCGCACGTGACCGTGGAGGAGGTCCTCGCCGCCTGCGCCTCCCTCGGCCCCGAGGACGCGGCGCAGGACAGCCCGCTGCTCGAGCTCTTCCAGGGTCACCAGGACCGCCTCTACTCACGGCTCTTCCAAAGCTAGGACCTCGCGATGACGCACTTCTCCCGCACCCCGACCTTCTCCGCGACGAGCGGCGGCCTCGCTCCCTTCCTCGCCCACGGCGGCCACGACCACGACGCCGGTCCCGGCACGTTCGCGGGCCGCGCACCGGTCCGGCGGCGCGATTTCTCGCAGCGCGCGTTCACGGTGGGCGTGGGCGGGCCGGTGGGGAGCGGGAAGACCGCGCTCGTGCTCCAGCTCTGCCTGAAGCTCCGCGACGCGCTCTCGCTCGCTGTGGTGACGAACGACATCTTCACCCGCGAGGACGCCGAGTTCCTCACCCGGCACGAGGCGCTCGCGCCCGACCGGATCCGCGCGGTGGAGACCGGCGGCTGCCCGCACGCGGCGATCCGCGAGGACGTGTCGGCGAACGTCCTCGCGCTCGAGGCCCTCCACGCGCAGCACCGGCCCGACCTGCTCCTCATCGAGTCGGGGGGCGACAACCTGGCCGCGCACTTCAGCCGCGAGCTCGCGGACCTGACCATCTACGTGATCGACGTGGCCGGCGGGGACAAGGTGCCGCGCAAGGGAGGTCCGGGGATCACGCAGTCCGACCTCCTCGTCGTCAACAAGACCGATCTCGCCCCCGCAGTGGGCGCGGATCTCGCGGTGATGGAGCGGGACGCGCGCCGCATGCGGGGCGAGGGACCGTTCGTCTTCGCGCAGGTGGTCCACGGCGTGGGCGTGGACGCGATCGCCGCGCACGTGCTGCACGCCTGGCAGCACGCGGTCGATCGGCCGCACTGAGAACGCCTGACGCCCGACGCGGCGACGGCCTCACGGCGAAGCCGAATCGGCACGAGCCAGGGGCTCAGGCGCGGGCGGGTTTTCTGGTACGGTGCGCCGCCGATGACGAACAGCGCGATCCTCCTCATCCAGTGTCCCGACCGCCCCGGCATCGTGGCGGCGATCTCGAGCTTCCTCTTCCGCCACGGCGCGAACATCACCGACCTCGACCAGCACTCGTCGGAGGAGACGCCCGGCACCTACTTCATGCGCCTCGAGTTCCAGACGCAGAAGCTGGTGGTGCCGCTCGAGGAGCTGTCGCGGCTGTTCGCCGACCAGGTGGCCCGGTCCTTCGAGATGCAGTGGCGCCTCACCCGCGCCTCCGACCGGAAGAAGGTGGCGATCCTCGTCTCGCGCCACGACCACGCGATGATGGAGCTGCTGTGGCAGTGGCAGCGCGGCGACCTCCGCGCCGACGTGGTCGCGGTGGTGTCGAACCACGACGACCTGCGCGCCGCCGCGAGCGGCTTCGGCGTCCCGTTCCACCACGTGCCGAACAGCGCGGCGACCCGCGCCGAGGCGGAGGCCCGCATGATCGCCCTCCTCGACGGCGCCGACCTCGTGGTGCTCGCGCGCTACATGCAGATCGTCTCGGCCTCGTTCGTCGAGCACTTCCGCGAGCGGATCATCAACATCCACCACTCGTTCCTCCCGGCCTTCGTCGGCGCCGATCCGTACCGCCAGGCGTGGGATCGCGGCGTGAAGATCGTCGGCGCGACGGCGCACTACGTGACGGCCGACCTCGACGCGGGCCCCATCATCGAGCAGGACGTGGCCCGGGTGACCCACCGCCACTCGGTGGAGGACCTGAAGGCGATGGGGCGCGAGCTCGAGCGGCGCGTCTTCGCGCGCGCCGTGAAGTGGCACTGCGAGGACCGCGTCCTCGTGCACGGGAACAAGACGGTGGTGTTCGCGTAACCCTGCGGGGCCCAGGAGCGCGCGCAGCGCCCGCGCCGGTTAGGTCCGCAACATGGGACCTGCCGAGCCCGCGGCGATCCGTGGCGCGCTGGCCACCTTCCTCCGCGACCTGCAGGGCGAGATCTGCGCGGCCCTGGAGCGGCTCGACGGCGCCGGACGCTTCTCCGCCGAGCGCTGGGAGCGGCCGGGCGGCGGCGGCGGCCTCACCCGCGTGCTCCAGGGCGGCGACCTGCTCGAGAAGGCGGGCGTCAGCCTCTCCGAGGTCCACGGCGAGGTGGATCCGAGCCTCGCCCGCACGCTCCCGGGCGAGGGACGCGAGCTCACCGCGACCGGGCTGTCGCTGGTGCTCCACCCGCGCTCGCCGATGGTCCCCACCACCCACGCGAACTTCCGGTTCCTCACCGCGGGGGGCACGGCCTGGTTCGGCGGCGGCACCGACCTCACGCCGTACTACCTGTTCGACGAGGACGCGGCGCACTTCCACCGGACGCTCCGCGCCGCCTGCGACCGCCACGATCCGGCGCTCTACCCGCGGCTCAAGGCCGAGTGCGACGCCTACTTCTTCCTCCCGCACCGGAGCGAGGCGCGCGGCGTGGGCGGCCTGTTCTTCGACCGGTTCGGCGAGGACGACCTCGCGCGGGCGCTCGCCTTCGTGGAGGACGTCGCGCGCGCGTTCCTGCCCGCCTGGCTCCCGATCGCGGAGCGGCGGCGCGACGAGCCCTGGGGCGAGCGGGAGCGGGAGTGGCAGGAGATCCGCCGCGGCCGGTACGTGGAGTTCAACCTGCTGCACGACCGCGGGACGCTGTTCGGCCTGCGGAGCGCGGGCCGCGTCGAGTCGATCTTCATGTCGATGCCGCCGCGCGTCCGGTTCCCCTACGACCACCGGCCCGAGCCCGGCTCGCGCGAGGCGCGGCTCCTCGAGGTGCTGCGCTCCCCACGGGAGTGGGCGTGATGCAGCCCTCGCTGCCGGGCCTCGGCCCGCCGGCGCCGGAGGGGCTCC
>Ga0318497_10000678_pt1 | contig 11583 bp, 9 predicted proteins | sample GRESIP109b1f23_FD_203754 | JGI IMG/M metagenome (GOLD analysis project Ga0318497, IMG submission 203754) | Tropical soil microbial communities from Luquillo Experimental Forest, Puerto Rico - GRE.SIPMG.109b1f23 | ecosystem: Environmental > Terrestrial > Soil > Tropical forest > Bulk soil... | reverse complement strand
TCTCGACCCGGACGTTCATCCCCCGCCGCGTCCACGATGCGATCGGGGTCCTGGGCGCGGTGTCCGTCGCCACCGCCTGCATGCTGCCCGGATCCGCGGCCAACCAGATCGCGGTCATCAAGGAGGAGACCGGCGGCGCGACCGACGTCGAGGTCGAGCACCCCACCGGCTTCTTCACCGTCACCCTCGACGTGGAGGCGTCCGGCGACACCTTCACCGTGGCCAGGTCGGCGCTGCTCCGGACCGCGCGCCTGCTCATGCGCGGCGAGGTCATGGTGCCGTCGTCGGTATGGAACCCGGCATGACCCGTGTCACGCTCATCGGCCTCGGTGAGGTGGGGACGGTGTTCGCGGAGGACCTCGCGGCGCGGGGCCATACCGACCTCGTCGCCTGGGACACCGCTTTCGCCGACCCGGGCAGCCCCGCCGCCCGCGCCGCCGCCGGGCTCCCGGTCGCCACGGCGGAGTCCGCGGACGTGGCGGCCGACGGCGCCGGCCTGGTCGTCAGCGCCGTGACGGCGGCGAACTGCCACCCGGCCGCGTCCGCCGTGGCCCCGGGCCTGAGCCCGGGGGCCTGGTTCTTCGACCTGAACTCGAGCTCGCCCGGCCACAAGCAGCAGGCCGCGCGTGCCGTGGAGCAGGCGGGCGGCCGTTACGTGGAGGCCGCGCTGATGTCGCCGGTCGCCGCCCGCCGCCTCGGCTCGCCGTTCCTGCTCGGCGGCCCGCACGCGGCCGGGTTCGCGCGGGCCGGCGCCGCGTGGGGCTTCTCCGACCTCACCGTGTACTCGGAGGAGGTCGGCCGGGCCGCCGCGAGCAAGCTCTGCCGTTCGGTCATCACCAAGGGGCTCGAGTCGCTGCTGACCGAGTCGCTGCTCGCGGCGCGCCACTACGGCGTGGAGAAGGAGGTGCTCGACTCGCTCTCGAACATTCTCCCGCCAGCCGCCTGGCAGGAGGTCGCCACATACTTCATCTCGCGCTCGCTGCTGCACGGCCGGCGCCGCTCCGAGGAGATGGCCGAGGCCGCGGCCACCGTCGAGGAGGCCGGCGTGCAGCCCTTGATGTCGCTCGCGGCGTCCGAGCGCCAGCGCCGGTCGGCCGACCACGCCGATGCCCTCACCGAGGCCGGCTTGGCCGCGATCATCGACCACATCCGCCGCTCGCATGCCGCAGCGACCGCGGCCCGCGGCTACCAGGGGTTCCCGCTGTGATCATCGACTGCCACGGGCACTACACGACCGCCCCCGCGGCGCACACCGCCTGGCGCGCCAGCCAGCTCGCGGCGTTCCGGGAGGGCGGCCGGGCGCCCGCGTACCCGGCCATCTCCGACGACGAGATCCGCGAGTCGATCGAGCAGAACCAGCTCCGGCTGCTCCACGAGCGCGGCGCCGACATGACGATCTTCTCGCCGCGGGCGTCGGCCATGGCCCACCACGAGGGCGACGAGCGGGTCAGCATGGAGTGGGCGCGCGCGTGCAACGACCTCATCGCGCGCGTCGTGGGGCTGTTCCCGGACACCTTCACCGGCGTGTGCCAGCTGCCGCAGTCACCCGGTGCCCCGCTGGATTCGTCCGCCGCCGAGCTTGAGCGCTGCGTCACCGAGCTCGGGTTCGTCGGCTGCAACCTCAACCCGGACCCGAGCGGGGGGAGATGGACATCCCCGCCGCTCACCGACCGGTACTGGTACCCGGTCTTCGAGAAGATGACCGAGCTCGGCGTGCCCGCGATGGTGCACGTCTCGGCCAGCTGCAACCCCGTCTTCCACGCCACCGGCGCGCACTACATCAACGCCGACACCACGGCGTTCATGCAGTTCATCCAAGGCGACCTGTTCGCTGACTTCCCGGACCTGCGGCTGGTGATCCCGCACGGCGGCGGCGCCGTCCCGTACCACTGGGGCCGTTACCGTGGGCTCGCCGACATGCTGACCAAGCCGCCGCTGAACGAGCACGTCATGCGCAACGTGTTCTTTGACACGTGCGTCTACCACCAGCCCGGCATCGACCTGCTCTTCGAGGTGATCGACACCGACAACATCCTGTTCGGGTCAGAGATGGTCGGCGCCGTCCGGGGCATCGACCCCGAGACCGGCCACTATTTTGACGATACAAAACGATACGTCGACAAACTCGGCCTGCCCGATGCCGACCGCGCGAAGGTGTACTCGGGCAACGCGAGGCGGGTATACCCCCGTCTCGACCAGGCCCTGCGCGCACGAGGACTTTAGGCCATGCCCTGCCGATCTTCAGCCTGCCGCGCGTCCGCCGGAGGGCGGCCCGCTGCGTTGTCGTTGTCGCCAATAGCTCCACCATTGGCTCCTCCTCCGCCTTGCCTTCCATCCCTCCGCCGACCTCTCGCGACGGCCAAGATCGACAGGACACGGCCTTGATGCCCCCCGTCTTCACGCCCGACGCCGACTGGCTCGTGTTCGACCCGAGCCCCAGCAAGCCGGGCTACACCCCGCCGCCGGGCGCGGTGGACGCGCACTGCCACGTGTTCGGCCCCGGCGATAAGTTCCCGTACGCGCCGGAGCGGAAGTACACCCCCGCCGACGCGGGCAAGGATGAGCTGTTCGCGCTGCGCGACTTCCTCGGCTTCGAGCGCAACGTCATCGTCCAGGCGACCTGCCACGGCGCCGACAACAGCGCGATGGTGGACGCGCTGCTCACGGCGGGGGACCGGGCCCGCGGCGTGGCGACTGTCCGGCCCGGCATCTCCCGGGCCCAGCTCGCCGACCTGCACGCGGCCGGGGTGCGCGGCATCCGCTTCAACTTCGTCAAGCGCCTCGTCGACCCCAAGCCGGACGGCTACTACCTGGGCCTGGCCGAGGCGGTGGCCGAGTTCGGCTGGCACGTCGTGGTGTACTTCGAGGCCCCCGACCTGGCCGAGCGCTGGCAGCTGTTCACCAGCCTGCCCACGGTCGTCGTGGTCGACCACATGGGCCGGCCCGACGTGTCGCAGCCGGTCGACGGCCCGGACTTCGCGCGGTTCACGCGCTTCATGCGCGAGCACGAGAACGTGTGGTCCAAGGTGAGCGGCGCGGAACGGCTGTCCATCTCCGGCCCGCCGGAGTACGTCGACGTCGTCCCGTTCGCGCGCCACATCGTCGGGACTTTCCCCGACCGCGTCATCTGGGGAACCGACTGGCCGCACCCGAACATGAAGAGCCACATGCCGGACGACGGCAACCTCGTCGACGTCATCCCCCGCATCGCCCCGACCAGCGACCTGCAGCGCCGCTTGCTGGTCGACAACCCGCTGCGCCTGTACTGGGAGGCTTCATGACGGAGTACACCTCGGAGTTCGACGACATACCCGGCACCCGGGTGTTCACGGCGCAGCGCGCGAAGCAGGGCTACCAGCTGAACCAGTTCTGCATGAGCCTGATGAAGGCCGAGAACCGGGAGCGGTTCAAGGCCGACGAGCGCGCCTACCTCGACGAGTGGCCGATGACCGAGGCCCAGAAGCAAGCCGTGCTCGACCGCGACTACAACGCGATGCTCGACCTCGGCGGCAACATCTACTTCCTGGCCAAGATCTTCGCGACCGACGGGCTCAGCTACGTCCAGGCCGTGAGCACGATGACCGGCATGTCCATCGAGGACTACCAGGCGATGATGCTGAGAGGAGGGCGCTCGCCGGAGGGCTGGCGCTCGGTAAAGGACGGAACCTGATATGGCCCGCATCACGGCCGGGCTGACGACCAGCCACATTCCGGCCATCGGTTACGCGATCGACAGCGGCAAGACCGAGGAGCCCTACTGGAAGCCGCTGTTCGCCGGGTACGAGTGGACCAAGGCGTGGGCCGCCGAGAACGTCCCGGATGTGGTGATCCTCGTCTACAACGACCACGCGTCCGCCTTCACGCCGGAGGTGGTGCCCACCTTCGCGCTCGGGTGCGCCGAGGAGTTCAAGCCCGCCGACGAAGGCTACGGGCCCCGCCCGGTGCCGGTCGTCCGCGGCCACGCCGATCTGGCCGCGCACCTGGCCGAGTCGCTGATCCTCGACGAGTTCGACCTCACCCTCATGTACAAGCTGGACGTCGACCACGGCCTCACCGTGCCCTTGTCCCTGGTGTACGGCCAGCCGGACGAGTGGCCGGTGCGCGTCATCCCGCTGGCCGTGAACGTCGTGCAGTACCCGCCCCCGACCGGTCACCGCTGCTTTACGCTGGGCCAGGCGATCCGCCGGGCCATGCAGAGCTACGGCGAGGACCTCACCGTCCACGTCTGGGGCACCGGCGGCATGAGCCACCAGCTGCAGGGGCCCCGCGCGGGCTTCATCAACTCCGAGTTCGACACCGCGTTCCTCGACCGGCTGGTCGCCGACCCGGAGGCCCAGGCGCGCGTGCCCCACCTCGAGTACGTGCGCGAGGCGGGCTCCGAGGGCATCGAGCTGGTCATGCAGCTGATCATGCGCGGCGCCATGGGGCCCCGGGCCGAGGAGCTGTACCGCTTCTACCACGTCCCCGGATCCAACACCGCGGTCGGGCACATCGTGCTGCGGCCCACCGACTCGTAGCGGCAGGAGGGCAGCCAGACATGCGGATCGCTCTTGCCGGGGCCGGCGCCTTCGGCATCAGGCACCTGGACGGGCTGGCGAACATCGACGGCGTGACCGTCACGGCCATCGTCAGCCGCAGGCTGGAGCAGGCCGAGGAGGTCGCGCGCAAGTACGGCGCCGGCCACGCCTCAACAGACCTGGACGAGGTCCTCGCCCGCGACGACGTGGACGCCGTCATCCTGTGCACCCCGACCCAGCTGCACGCGCGGCAGGCCATCGCCGCGATGCGCGCGGGCAAGCACGTCCAAGTCGAGATACCGGTCGCCGACAGCTGGCCGGACGCGCAGCAGGTCGACCGCGTGCAGCAGGAGACCGGGCTGGTCTGCATGGCCGGGCACACCCGCCGGTTCAACCCCTCGCACCAGTGGATCCACCGCCGCATCGCCGCGGGCGGGCTCTCGATCCAGCAGATGGACGTGCAGACGTACTTCTTCCGCCGCACCAACATGAACGCCCTCGGCCAGCCCCGCAGCTGGACCGACAACCTGCTCTGGCACCACGCCGCGCACACCGTCGACCTGTTCCAGTACCAGACCGGCGAGGACGTCCAGATCGCCCACGCCGTGCAGGGGCCGATCCACCCCGAGCTGGGCATCGCGATGGACATGTCCATCCAGCTGCGCACGCCCGGCGCCCGCGTCTGCACCCTCTCGCTGAGCTTCAACAACGACGGGCCGCTGGGCACGTTCTTCCGCTACATCTGTGACAACGGCACCTACCTCGCCCGGTACGACGACCTGGTCACCGGGCGCGAGGAGCCGGTCGACGTGTCGGCGGTCGACGTGTCCACCAACGGCATCGAGCTGCAGGACCGCGAGTTCGTCGCGGCGATCCGCGAGGGGCGCGAGCCGAACTCCAGCGTCCGCGACGTCCTGCCCTGCTACCGGGTCCTCGGCGAGCTGGACACCGAGCTCTCGAACCAGCGCTAGCCAGATGCCCGAGAGGCTGGTCGCGTCGCTGGAAGGGCCGCCGGGCGCGCCGGTGGTCGTGCTCGGCAACTCGCTCGGCACCACGCGCGAGCTGTGGGAGCCGCAGGCGGGGGTGCTGGGCGGCCGGTTCCGGCTGCTGCGTTACGAGCACCGCGGGCATGGCGGCTCCCCGGCCCCGGCCGGCCCCTATGACATCGCCGGCCTGGCCGCCGACGTGCTCCAGCTGCTCGACGACCTCGGGATAGCGGTCGCCTCCTACTGCGGCATCTCGCTGGGCGGCATGATCGGGATGTGGCTGGCGGCCAACGCGCCGGAACGGATCGGCGCGCTCGGGCTCTGCTGCACGTCCGCCTACCTCCCGCCCGCGCAGATGTGGGAGGAGCGGGCGGCGAGCGTGCGGGCCACCGGCATGGCGTCGATCTCCCCGCAGGTGGTGGGGCGCTGGTTCACCTCCGCCTTCGCCGAGCGCGACCCGGCGACCGTGGCCGGGTTCGTGACGATGGTGGAAGGGGTGAACCCGCAAGGGTACGCCGGCTGTTGCGAGGCGATCGCCGCGATGGACCTGCGGTCCTCGCTCGGGCGGATCAGCGCCCCGGTGCTGGTCATCGCCGGCGCCGAGGACCCGGCGACGCCGCCCTGGCACGGAGCCCGCATCGCCTCGGCCGTCGGCAGCGCCCGTCTCCGCGTCATCCGGGGCGCCGCGCATCTGGCCAACGTCTCCCATGCCGGCGAGGTCACCGCCGCCCTCATGGCCCACCTGACCAGCCCGCCTTAAGCCCGGTCCGCCCGGCGTCAGGAGCCGGCCCGCACCGGCGCTGGCCTTAGGCTCCGGCCGGGGTCAGGGGCCAGCCCGCCGCACCGGCGCTGGCCTTAGGCCCGGCCAGCGTCAGGGGCTCGTGAGGATGACGAGCTGCTGGGTCGCCCGGGTCATCGCGACGTAGCGGTCGACCGCTCCTTCGATGCCCTCGCCGAACGCCTCTGGGTCGACGAGGACGACCAGGTCGAACTCGAGCCCTTTCGACAGCTCCGGGGTCAGCGACCGGACGCGGGACATCGCGCGGAACGTGGGATCGCCGATGACGCAGGCGATGCCCTCGGCATGAGCGGCGAGCCAGGCGTCGATGATCGAGCCCAGATCGCAAGCGGATCCGTGGACGACCGGGGCGCCGGTGCCGCGGATGGAGACCGGCACGTTGGCGTCCGGGAGCACGGCCTGGATGACTGGCTCGGCCTCCGCCATGACCTCCTGCGGCGTCCGGTAGTTGATGCTCAGGGAAGCCAGGTTGATCCGGTCGAACCCGACCCGTTCGAGCCGTTCCTGCCACGACTCCGTGAACCCGTGCCGGGCCTGCGCACGGTCCCCCACGATGGTGAGGCTCCGGGACGGGCAGCGGAGCAGCAGCATCTGCCACTCCGCGTCGGTCAGCTCCTGAGCCTCGTCCACCACGATGTGCGCGAACGGGCCGCCGAGCAGGTCCGGGTCGGTGCTCGGCAGCGCGGCCTGGTCGACCAGGGCGTCCTGGAAGTCCTCGCCGCGCAGCATCGTCACCAGGCCCACGCCGTATTCGTCGTCGGCGGCCTCGATCAGGTCGCCGACGACCCTGGCCATGCGCTCGCGTTCGGCGGCGACAGCGGCGTCATGCCTGCGCTTGCGCCGGGACGCCTCCGGGTCGCCGAGCCGCTGCCGCGCCGCGTCCAGGAGCGGCAGGTCGGACACCGTCCAGGCCTGGGCGTCCGCGCGCTGCAGCTTACGAACGTCATCAGGGCTGAGCCAGGGAGCGCACAGGCGCAGGTAGGCGGGTACCGACCACAGATCCCCGACGAGGTCAGCCGCATCGATCACCGGCCAGGCGCGGTTGAGGGCCGCGAGCAGCTCCCGGTTCCGCGGCAGCGACCTGCGGAGCTGGTCAGCCGGGGCGTCGCCGTCGCTCCTGTCCGTCAGGATCGCGACCAGCTGCTCCAGGATCTGGTCGCGCGCCTCGTTGTGCGCGGTACCGGGGTCTGGCGCTTCGAGCGCCCCGGCCCAGTCGTCGGCGCTCAGCCAGATGTCGGACCAGGGGGTCTCGACCTTCATCCCCTTGGTGGGCGGGTTCTCGTAGAACCTGACGGCCGGCTCGATCGCCTTCACCATGTCCGCGGACGACTTCAGCCGGGCCACGTCCGGGTCGGTCTCGATCGCCGCCGCGGCTCCCTCGGGGACGAGGTCGCGCAGCGTGCAGATCTGCACGCCCTCTTCGCCCAGGCTGGGCAGAACGTCGCAGACGTAGGCCAGGTAGGGCTGGTGCGGGCCGACGAACAGCACGCCACCCCGGCGGTGGCCGAGGCGAGGGTCGGCGTAGAGCAGGTAGGCGGTGCGGTGCAGCGCGACGACGGTCTTGCCCGTACCCGGGCCGCCGTCGACGACGAGCGCGCCGGCCGATCCCGCGCGGATGATGGCGTCCTGGTCGGCCGCGATGGTGGCGAGCACGTCTCGCATCCGGGCCGACCGGCTGCTGCCCAGGCTGGCGATGAAGGCGGACTGGTCGTCGAGCGCGGCGTGCCCTTCGAGCCCGTCCGGGGTGAACACCTCGTCCCAGTAGTCGCTGATCCGGCCGCGGGTCCAGCGATACCGGCGGCGGCTGGCCAGGCCCATCGGGTTGGCGTGGGTCGCTCCGAAGAATGGCTCAGCCGCGGGGGAGCGCCAGTCGACCAGCAGCTGACGGCCCGCGCTGTTCTTGAGCCCAAGCCGTCCGACGTACACGGGCTCCGGGTTGTCCACGCCGACCATGCGCCCGAGGCACAGGTCCAGGCCGAAGCGGCGCAGGGCGCGCAGCCGGGCGGTCAGCCGGTGGACCTCCATGTCGCGGTCCAGCGCCGCCTGGCCCATGCCGCCGGGCGCCTTGCGCTCCGCATCGAGGCGGTAAGACAGGTCGGCGATCGACTGATCGAGGCTCTCCGCGATGGCCGCGAAGTGCTGCTCGTCGTCGGCGATCAGTGCCGGGCCGGCCTTGGCGGCGAGGCGGTCGGGAAGGTCAAACGCGCTGGTAGTCAGCGAATTCACGTCAGCGGTCCAAACCAGGTGGTGAGCGCGTCGGTGAGCCCCAGGTTGGTACCTTCTCCCACCCAGGCGACGTGTCCGTCGGGCCGGATCAGCACGGCGGTGGGGGCGGTGACCGCGCCAAGCACCGGCAGCTCCCAGATGCCGGCATATGTGGCGTCCATCGGCTGAACGCGGTCCGCCCAGGGAGTGATGCCGGGGCCGCCGGGCTCGCCGAGGTTGAGCAGTACCGGCCGGGCCTGGTGCAGGAGGGTGAACACGCGCAGCGGGCCGTCGGCGGTGGACAGGTCCAGATCGGGCATGCGCCGCCCCAGCAGCGGGTGTCCCTCACCGAGGTCGTAGTGAACGTCCAGACCGGAGATCATCGCGGCGATCAGTTTGCGGGCCTCATCCAGGCTCAGCAGCTCGGACATGGTGGCGCGCAGCGCGCCGGTCCGCGCGTCGCCGTGGGTGAGCGCGGTCTGCGCCATGGTGTTCTGCAGCACGCGGGCAGCGACCGGGTGCCGCTCGCCGTGGTAGGTGTCGAGCAGGCCCTCGGCCGCTGTCCCCCTGACGACCTGGGCCAGCTTCCAGCCCAGGTTCACCGCGTCCTGCACCCCGATGTTCAGGCCCTGCCCGCCGACCGGGTAGTGCACGTGCGCGGCGTCGCCGGCCAGCAGCACCCGCCCCGTACGATAGGCCGCCGCCTGCCGGGTCAGGTCGGTGAACCGCGAGATCCAGGACGGGCTGTGCACCCCGTAGTCGGTTCCCCACACGGTGACGAGCGCACGGCGCAGATCATCCAGCGTCGGCTCACCGGTCTGCCCGGCGTACCGTTCACTGACCACCAGCCCTACCCGCTTCCCGTCCTCCAGCGGGCCCATGGCTTGCGTGCCGTTGTCGTCATAGCGGATGCCCCACGGCGGCTCCTCGTTCATCTCGGCCTCAGCGATCAAAGAGCTGACCGACGGGTCCCACCCGGGGAACTCGATCCCGGCCGCCTTACGGATCAGGCTGCGCCCTCCGTCGCAGCCAATGAGATATTCCGCCCGCAGCGACTTGCCGTCGGATAGCTCGACTTGGACGCCGGTATCGTCCTGCGCGAAGCCCGTCACCTCCCGTTCGCGAGCGATCGGCACCCCCAGCTCGCTGACCCAGGCGGCCAGGATCTCCTCGAACCGGCTCTGCCCCAGCGCGAGCGTGTAGTTGTGCCGGGACGGGAAGTCACTGATGTCCAACCGGATCCCCGAGAACCCCACGCCCTGCACCGGCTGCCCCTCCGCGAGGAACCGGTCGGCGATTCCGCGCTGATCGAGAACCTCGATCGTGCGCGCGTGCAGACCGCGCGCGCGCGAGCCGTCCAGCTCCTGGCTGGCGCGCCGCTCGACAATGGCCACGTCGACGTCCGCCAGCGCCAGCTCGCCCGCCAGCATCTGCCCGGTCGGGCCTCCTCCGGCGATCACCACCGCATGCTCGGTCACGGCCACACTCCGGCCGGCATCTCGCCGGTCGCCAGCAGCACACGCACTTCGCGACTCCCATTACCGCAGGTTCTGGCCCCGGCCCGCGACTTTACGGCACGACCGGGGTCTTGCCGCAAGCCCCCGTGTGCGCTATAGATTGAAAGTGGAGAGGAGTGGGCATTCCCCCTCTCCTTGATCGCCCGCTGCGGGGCGGACGACCTATTCCAAGATCATCCTGTTAGGGACCCTAGGGCTGCCCGTCGTCACCTGGGTCTCCTGGCGTTCCCGGCCCCCCGAGCAGCACGCTGGTGAGCTGGTTGCGGGTATCGAGCAACTGATCGAGCGCGGCGGCCATGTGCGCGTCGGTGACGCGGATCGGCGTGCCGTCGTCCTCGGGTTCCGGCACGTCGGCGGCGCGCAGGGCGGCGCGGCGCAGCAGTTCCTTCATGAACGAGGCGGTCACGCCCTCCGTGCGGCTGATCACCGCCTGGGGGTCGGCCAGGTCCAGCACCAACCTCCCCTGGTACAGGTGAAGCAGCCGGAGCCGGGCGCTGGCGTCGGGCATCGGCAGCAGCGCCGCGTGGTCCACCCGCCCCGGCCGCTGCGCCAGCGCGGGCTCGAGCAGGTCGGCCCGGTTGGTCGTGAGCAGGAACGTTATGTCCAGGTCCTCGCCGAGCCCGTCCATCTCGTTGAGCAACTGGAACAGCAGCGGATGCTCGCCCTCGCCCGTCTCCCGCTGCTCGGCGATGAGGTCCACGTCCTCGACGACCACCGCCGAGGGCTGCAGCGTCCTGGCCACCGAGCAGGCCTGGGCGATCGCGCCGAGCGCGCGGCCGGAGAGCAGCACCACCGTGACCCCCGGCATCTGGCCGAGCAGGTAGCGGATGGTGTGCGTCTTGCCGGTGCCGGGCGCGCCGTGCAGCAGGACGCCGCGTTTGAGGTGCTGGCCGCTGGCCAGCAGCCGGGGGGCGTGGCGGGCGACCCCGAGCACCTGCCGCTCGATGCTGTCGAGCACGTCCGGCGGCAGGATCACCTGCTCGCGGGCGACGTGCGGGCGGGGCTGGAAGCTCAGCAGCGCGTCGCGGTCGTACCCGAAGACCTCCCCGCCGAACTCGATGACGTGGCCGCGGAAGACGTTGCGGGAGATGCTCAGCCGCCTGATGCCGTCCACGGCCCGCTGCGCCCGTTCGGCGCTGGCCGCCACCGCCTCCACGGTGACGCCCGGGGACATGTGCTCCTCGGGCCCCCTGACCAGCAGCGCGACCGGGCCGTCGGCGTCGCTGACCAGGTAGAGCGCGCACTGCACGCAGGCCAGGGTGGCGCCGTCCGGCCCCGACGGCAGCAGGTCGGTGGTGACGCTGCCCAGGCCCAGGCCGGCATGCCAGGGGTTGGGATGGCTCAGATCGGCCAGCCCGAACATGCGGTGGCGGAACCCGGTGATCCCGGCGACCTCGTGCTCGCGGCCCGGCTCAGCCAGCCAAGCGTCCAGCCCAGCCTGCACGTTCACCCGGTCGTAGCGCGGCCACGAGCCGCTGGCCACCGGCAGGCTGCCCGCGTCGGCACCCAGGTGATCGGCCAGGCGGCGCTGGATCGAGGCCTCGTCGGCCCGGGCGGCG
>Ga0318497_10000663_pt1 | contig 11665 bp, 10 predicted proteins | sample GRESIP109b1f23_FD_203754 | JGI IMG/M metagenome (GOLD analysis project Ga0318497, IMG submission 203754) | Tropical soil microbial communities from Luquillo Experimental Forest, Puerto Rico - GRE.SIPMG.109b1f23 | ecosystem: Environmental > Terrestrial > Soil > Tropical forest > Bulk soil... | reverse complement strand
TACCTGTGGACGCTGCCGATGTTCCACTGCAACGGCTGGTGCTTCCCGTGGGCGGTCACCGCGGTCGCGGCGCGCCACGTGACCATGCGCGCGGTGGACCCCGGGCTCATCTGGGAGCTGATCGACGCCGAGGGGGTCACGCACTACAACGGGGCCCCGACCGTCCAGCTGATGGTGCTCAACCACTCCCGGGCGCACCGCCTGGAGCGGCCGGTGACGGCGATGGTGGCCGCCGCCCCGCCCTCGCCCACGCTGCTGGCCCGGATGAGCGAGCTCAACTTCCGCGTCGTGCACGTGTACGGCCTGACCGAGACCTACGGCCCGATCACCGTGTGCCCGGAGCAGGACGCCTGGCGTGAGCTCCCCGCGGAGCAGCGCGCGACCTACCTGGCCCGCCAGGGACAGGCCTACCCCTCGGCCGATCTGGTCCGTGTCGTCGACGCCGAGATGAACGACGTCCCGCAGGACGGTCGGGTGATGGGCGAGGTGATCATGCGCGGGAACAACGTCATGAGCGGCTACTTCAACGACGAAGCCGCCACCGGCAAGGCCTTCGCGGGTGGCTGGTTCCATTCCGGGGACCTGGCCGTGTGGCATCCCGACGGCAACATCGAGCTGCGCGACCGCGGCAAGGACGTCATCATCTCCGGCGGCGAGAACATCTCCAGCATCGAGGTCGAGCAGGCGATCGCCGCCCACCCGGCCGTGCTCGAATGCGCGGTCATCGGGATCCCGCACCCGCACTGGGGCGAGCGGCCGAAGGCGTTCGTCACGCTCAACGAGGGCACCACGGCCACCCCCGAGGAGATCATCGCGTTCTGCCGGGAGCGTCTCGCGCACTACAAGTGCCCGGATTCGATCGAGTTCGGGCCGCTGCCGAAGACGTCGACGGGCAAGACGCAGAAGTTCGTGCTGCGCCAGCGCGAGTGGGCAGACCAGGACACCCGGGTAGGCGGCGTGTAACCTCCGGAACCGGCCCCGGCGAGCGAGCCCGTTCAGGGTCGGCGAACGCGGCGGATGGCACAGCAGCGGCGCCACGCGAGGCACAAAACTAATATTAGCCCCTCTGGCACCGTTAGCACCAAGCTCTACCGACGTGGACGCGATATCCACGCTGTTAGAGCGCAATGTCGCTCGGCTTGTTGTCGGGGTGAGGAGTCGTGCGGACGACGGAACGGACTTAAGTCACGCTGGCACCACCCGTACCAGGCCGTAAGGCGTGGATGCCACATTCACGTCGTTTTAACAACATGGCTGGGACATCCACGCCTTATAAGCCGGGCGGCGAGGCTGCGGATACACGTATCACCAGTCACGACAGCGTACCGGGAGCGCAATAACATCAGGAGGCGCGGCCGGGTTGGCTACCAAGCATGCACGTGCGACCACTGAAACCTGACGGCGAGCAGGACCGATCCCATGGCTAACGCTCGGGGCGAGTTAGACGATCACGTATCAGCTTGCGACTGTGGACCATTGTCCGTCGCATAACGGTGGGCTTGACTGGCCACATGACACAGACCATGCAACAGCAGCCGCCAGTCCTCGTGCTCGGCGGCACCGGCAAAGTCGGCCGTCGCGTCGCCACCCGCCTTACCGCCAGGGGAGTGCCGGTCAGGATCGGTGCCCGCACCGCCGCGCCGGCGTTCGACTGGACGGACCCCGCCACCTGGCGAGAGGTCCTCGCTGGGACACAGAGCGTGTTCATTTCCTACGCGCCGGATATCGCGGTCCCGGGCGCACCGCAAGCCGTGGCGGCGTTCACCGAATTGGCGGCGGCGCAGGGCGTGACGCGCGTCGTACTTCTGTCCGGGCGCGGTGAGCAGGAGGCCGAGGCCGCCGAACGGCTCGTCCAGGACGCACCGCCGTCGTGGACGATCCTGCGGTGCAGCTGGTTCGCGCAGAACTTCAGTGAGGCCTTCCTGCTCGACCCGGTCCTTGGCGGTGAGGTCGCGCTCCCCGCCGATACCGTCACCGAGCCGTTCGTCGACTGCGACGATATCGCCGAGGTCGCCACCGAAGCGCTCCTCGACGACCGGCACGCTGGGCACCTCTACGAGCTCACCGGGCCGCGGCTGATGACGTTCAGCGATGCGATCGGCGAGATCGCGCGCGCCGCGAAGCGACCGATCCGCTTCACCAGCATCCCGCTCGAGGAGTTCACTACCGGGCTCGCCTCGGCCGGCCTCTCTCCCGACGAGGTGTCCCTCGTCTCCTACCTGTTCGCCACCGTCCTGGACGGCCGCAACTCCTCACTCGGCAACGGCACGGAACGGGCGCTCGGTCGTCCGCCGCGCGACTTCGCGGACTACGCTCGCGAAACCGCGAAGACCGGCATCTGGTCCTGATGACGCAGCGCGCGCCTGCATGCGCCACGGCCGCGGCGGGGAATCGACCGGTCCCCCGCCGCGAGCCTGGTCCGGGATCGGCGACTCTCAGGCAGCGATGAGACCGAGCTGGCGAAGCACGGTGACGCCGTCATCCAGGCCGATCTCCTCGGTGATCAGCCCGTTCTCGACCTTGAGGATGCTCGTACCGGTGAACCGCATCTTCTTGCCGGTGCCGGCGGTCGGCAGGCCGCCCAGCGGCAGGTCGTCGAGCGGGTCGCCGGTGTGAGTGCCGCCGCCGATCCACTGGCCGACCACGTAGTCGCCCTCGGCGATCAGGTCGGCGGTGCCCTCGAAGCCGAGATCGGGGAACGCGGCGCGGAACTTGACCGCAAACTCCCGGATGGCCTCGCGGCCGCGCAGCGGGGCGTGCAGTGAGTACTCGAAGCGGATGTCAGGCGCGGCGAGCTCGTCGATGATGGCGGGGTTGAACTTCTCGCCCCAGAACTCGGTGAACCAGCGGCCGACAATGGCCTTGTTGTCTTCGACCGACATGAGCTGTCCTCTCCTCGTCAGATGGGTTCGGTGCTGCGAGCTTCGTGTGCACCTTTGCCGTGTAGACGAGGGAGAGACCGGCGACGTGAGGTCCCGGACTCAGCGGTAGAGAGATACCCAGATCATGGATCGAGTGCGATGCTTGAGCCGTCCGCACGAGCGCTGACTGGCGGAGGCACGAGGATGAACCGTTTCGAGCAAGCCGTGCACGACTGCATGATCCCCACGGCGAAGCTGCTGGATCAGACCACGAACCCGCTGCACCGTGCGATGCTGCTCAACTTCTGGCGGCACGTGCATCTCGAGGGATCCGGGCAGTTCGACAGGATCGTGGCGCCGGACATGATGGTCGACCACCCGGTGTACCGGGTCACCTGGGGCGCCAACCCGGCCGTGATCGACGGCACGGAGGGCGTGCTCGCCTTTTACAACAGCGTCGGGGAAGCTGTCCTGTGGAATTCCGACGACCGCCTGGCCGTGGCGGACTGGGGAATCTGCGACGAGCTCACCTTCCACCAGCTCGCGTCCGGCTCCGACCTGAGGGCGCTCGGCTACGACGTCGATGACCCGGCAGGCCTGTACCACGTATCCAGCCGCCAGGCGTTCGTCTGGCCCTACGACGAGCGCGCACGGCTGGCCGGAGAGAACCTGTACGAGGACAAGACCAGCCTGCGCATCGAGCAGGTCGACCCGGCGCAGGGCACCACCCCCGCGCGCGTCCGCCAGATCCACCGTGAGCAGCTGGCCGCACTCGAGCGGGAACGCGGAGACAAGTTCTGGGTGCTGAACGCTGGCTGACTCACGCCGCCCTGGGTCCGGCGGGCATAGGCCCAGCAGGCCGGCGCGTCAGCTGATGATCGTAACGTTTTCCGCCTGAGGTCCCTTCTGGCCCTGGGTGATGTCGAACTCGACCTTCTGCCCTTCCTCCAGGTTGCGATAGCCGCTGCCGGTGATCGCGCTGAAGTGCACGAACACATCCGGGCCACCCTCGACGGCGATGAAGCCATAGCCCTTGTCGCCGTTGAACCACTTCACAGTGCCCTGCGCCATTTTCACCTTCTTGTTGTGGATGCGACGCTGGCGCCACGGCCCGTGCGGGCCCGCGCTTGCCTATTGCTATGGCTAGCCTCTCATGCAACCGCCGGGACGGGTCAACTTTGCGGCTGACCGACCGCCCGGCCTGGGCGGGCGTACGGGATGGCCTGGACCGCGGGGGTCGTTCACGCTGGCCTGATGGGACGAAACGTCAGCGGCTTGGTCACCTGCGGCGGACGCCCCGGGTATCAGCATCAGCGACACGACCCCGATCCCGGCAGGCGGTACCGGGCCGCCACTTAGCCGTGAACGCGGCGGCGGGGCGGCGGACACGTCGCGTTCTAGCGCCGTTTCAGCGCGGTTCCAGTCCTGGCTGCCAGCCTGGACTGGCTGCGACAGCAGTCATTCCCGTCTGGAGCTGGAGCGTGAGATCCTATGCGTCGGCCGCTGCCCTACACGCATACGAGTCCGGATGACCCGGGCCGGGAGGACGAGGGCTTGTTCGGCCCCGGGTCGGTGACCTGGCGGATCATGAGCAGCCGGATCATCTGGGTGGCGGCCCTGCGCGCCCTGTACCTGCAGGCACTGCATCCGCGGGTGGTACGCGGCACGCTGCAGAACGCCCCTGGCATCACGCAGCCGGCCGACGGCTGGGCCAGGCTGAAGCGGACCAGGGTGTACATCGAGACACGCACGTTCGGGACGACGGCCGAGGCCGAACGCGCCGGGCGCCGCGTGCGCCGGATCCACCAGGCGCTCACCGGGACCGACCCCGACGGCACCCGGTACCGAGTGGACGAGCCCGAGTTGCTGCTGTGGGTGCACTGCGGCGAGGTCGCCTCGGCCGCCGACATCGCCCGGCGCAGCCGGCTGCCATTCTCCGCCGCGGACCTGGACGCCTTCGTCGCCGAGCAGCGCGCCAGCGCGGAGCTGATCGGCATCGATCCTGCCGCCGCGCCCGCGTCGATGGCCGAGCTCGACGCCTACTACGAGCAGATCAGGCCCCGGCTGTACGCGAGCGAGGAGGCCAGGCACGCGCTGCGGGTGATCTCCCTTCCTCCGGTGCCTGACGGCATCCGCGTGCTGAAGCTGGGGATGCCGCCGGTCAGCGCGCTGGCGTTCGCGACCCTGCCGCGCTGGGCACGGCGGATGTACGGCCGGCCGGGCGGGCCGCTGAGCGAGGCGGCGGCGACCGCCGGGCTGCGGGCCGCGCGGCTGATGTTCAGCCAGCAACGGCTGTTCTCCGGCGTCACGCGGGCCATACACCGCGCCGAATCGGCAGGCGAAAACTCAGGCTGACCGGTTGGTGACACAATACGGAAGGGTGAACACTACCCAGTCCGAAAAGGTCAGGACGGGCCGCGGCTTCTTCGCTGCCCTCGACCAGAGCGGCGGCAGCACGCCCAAGGCGCTCGCCGAGTACGGCATCGAGCGGGACCGCTACAGCTCCGATGCCGAGATGTTCGACCTGGTCCACGCCATGCGGACCCGCGTGCTGACCAGCCCGGCGTTTGATGGCTCGCGCATTCTCGCGGCGATCTTGTTCGAGCAGACCATGGAACGGGACGTCCGCGGAGTCCCCACGGCGCGGTATCTGTGGGACGAGAAGAACGTGGTGCCGTTCCTGAAGGTCGACAAGGGACTCGCGCCGGAACAGGACGGCGTGCAGCTCATGAAGCCCATCGACACCCTCGATGATCTGCTCGAGCGCGCGCGGCGGCACCAGATCTTCGGGACCAAGATGCGGTCGGTGATCAACGACGCCGACGAGGGCGGGATCTCGGCGATCGTGGACCAGCAGTTCGACTACGCGAGCCGGATCATGGCCGCCGGCCTGGTGCCGATCATCGAGCCCGAGGTCAGCATCTCCAGCCCGCACAAGGAACAGGCCGAGACGCTGCTGCACGACGCCATCGCCAAGCACGTCGGGGCGCTGCCCGATGGCGCGACCGTCATGCTGAAGGTCACCATCCCGACCCGGCCCGGCCTGTACGGCGACCTGGCTTCTGACCCGCGCGTCCTGCGGATCGTCGCCCTGTCGGGCGGCTACAGCCGGGACGAGGCCTGCGCCCTGCTCGCTCGCGATCCCACCCTCATCGCCAGCTTCTCGCGCGCGCTGCTCGAAGGGCTGACGGAGAGCCAGACCGACGAGCAGTTCAACGCCCGGCTCGACTCGTCGATCGAGCAGATCTACCAGGCATCGGTAGACAAGAAGCCACCCGGGTGAGGGTGGTAAGCCGCCCCGCACCTCGTCCAGCGCGTCGCGCAGGGCAGGGAGCGAACTGCTCACCTCGTCCAGCAGCGCGTCGACCTTGCCCTGGCTCGCCGCCAGGTTGAAGACCTCACGCCAGACCAAGGAGGCCGGTCCGTCAAAGTCGATACGCGCCGGGTCGAGGCCGACGCGCAACACGAGCTGCTCGATCTCTGGGGTCCGGTAGATCGTCTCTAGTATCTTCGCTGTCTCCTGGACGTCCGGCCTGCTCCAGTTCACGGGGTATGCGCCGAGCCCGGCCCTGGCGGGCGGGGAGTTGAGCGCGGCCGCGCTCGATCCAGGAACGAGGTCCTGGGCGTAATCCCTGGCGAGCCGGAGGAAGACGGGGTTCTTCGGGAACTGGTTCGGGGACAGCACGATGGCCAGCAGCGCACGGTATCCCGGCTCCGCGCCGTTCGCCAGGTCGTCGAAGACCCGGCCCGTCAGGCTACGCAGGTCCAGGCCCGGCGGCAGCACGGTCGTGTCGAACCCGCTGTCCGAGAGCACCCGCCGCAACGTCGATTCGGTCTGCACCGCCCGGGTGAGCGCGTCACGGAACTCGATGGCATCGGCCCGGCTCAGCTCAACGTCGGTCATCCCGTCATCACCTCCTGTCTGAGCTGCCGGAGATGAGCCCGGCCAGGTCGCCGGCGGTCGGCCGGGCGGGACGCGCGAGCCTCAACAGCCGGGCGCACTTCCTGGTGGCCGCGGCCGCGTTGCCGGTGCTGGATCCCGGCTCGGCGATCGTGTTCATCAGCTCGGCGGCGAGCCTGCGGGCTGCATAATGCAAACCTCTGCGAGGGCCATCATGACCCCGCAATGAAGACGGATGACGCCATGCGTGCGCCTCATTCAAGCAAACAGTGCCGCGACTGCATCGCGCAGGGGCGGGCATGAGAGATATTCCCTGATCCCGTGGTGGTTCGGGCTGTCATTGACCACAAGGAAATCGGTGCAGCGTTCCGCGGGGGTGTACTCGGGCCGAATCGGGTACACTCTCCCACCCCCCCTGGGCGGCAAACAGATATCTTGTAGTTTCCATCACTACGATTCAGGACTCAAGGGATTTACGGACCGAGATATGATGCGACGTTGTGGCTGCTGGACCTGATGGAGGGCGCGGCGTATCTTCCCGAGTAATCAAAGGGAGGATGTCGGCTGTGCGGTGCTCCAGCGTCAGGTCAAGACGCCGAGGCTGTCCTGGGCCGACCGGGCAGTCCTAGCCCCGCTGGCCCGGCCGCTGCCCGCAACCACCTGCGCCCGATCGTCTCGCCGCGCACCCTCCTGCGCTGGCACGCCGACCTCGTACGGCGGCACTGGGCCCTTCCGCGTCGCAGTCCCGGGCGCCCTCGGACTGCGCCGTCCGGGCGGGGGTTCGTGCTGGAGATGGCACAGAAGCGGCCATAGCAAAATACCCGGTTCTGAATGCGCCGCCAGGGACTCGAACCCCGAACCCGCGGATTAAGAGTCCGCTGCTCTGCCAGTTGAGCTAGCGGCGCATTCAGAACGCTGTGATCGTAGCAGCAACCGGCGGGGCATTGCGAATCGCGGCGCCCGCCGGTCGGGGCCCGAGCCGGCGAAGGTGAGAAGGGCCTAGGACGTGCGGAAGAAAGGATTCAAAGAACCACTATTCCGAACGTCCTGTGGTGGCTGTGGTCGGTGCAACGGTCTGCGCTCCCCGGGTTGTCGCCGCTACGATGTGCGCTGAACCGCGCGCGGTTGTGGACGTAGAGACGTAAGAGACGTAAGAGCAGAGCAGGGACCTTTGCCGGTGACGAATTCATGACCAGCCGTGACGTAGTCGAGGCGGCGAAAGTGTCCGGGCCATCGCAGCCCTCGCGGAGCTCCGCAAGGGACGCGACCGGGACGGGAACCAGGCTGGCCTGGCTCGACGTGCTGCGCGGGCTGGCCGCGCTCGCGGTGGTCTTCGACCATGCCAGCTACCACGTGCTCCACCACGTGCGGACGATCGTCCTCCAGTGGTTCGACCTGGGCGACTACGGCGTCTTCGTCTTCTTCATCATCAGCGGGTACATCGTGCCGGCCTCGCTGGAGCGCAAGGGCAGCGTGCGGACGTTCTGGGTGAGCAGGATGTTCCGGCTGTACCCGCTGTACCTGCTGGCCGTGGGCATCGCGGTGGCGCTCTACCTCGCCCACTTCGGGTCGGTACGCGGCGAGGACGCGGACCCGGAGACCTCGATCCTGTCCCAGCTGCTGATGATGTCCAACGTGCTGGAAGGCAAGAACCTGCCCAACGTGGTCTGGTCGCTGTCCTACGAGATGGTCTTCTACCTGCTGCTCACCGCGTTGTTCATCGCCCGGGCGCACAAGCGCAGCAGCTGGTACGCGCTGGGCTTCGCGGCTGCCGCCGTCGCTATCGGCGGCGTGCTGCCGCGGGCCTTCTTGACCAGCAACGTGGCCACCCCGCGCCTGATCGCGCTCGTGGCGGACCTGGCGGTGCTGGCCGGGCTGGCCTTCGCGGTCGTGCTGCGCGGCACGTCACGGCTGGCCGGCGCGGCCGTCGCCGCGGTGGTGGCGATCATGCTGCTCGCCTTCAACGGCCGCTGGATCTGGCCCTGGGAGGCCCTGTCGATCCTGGCCCTGATGTTCACCGGGACGATGTTCTACCGGGCCGAACAGGGTCAGTACCCGTGGCGCCGGGCCATCGCGATCGGGGTGACGGTGCTGGGACTCGCCATCGCCGCGGGCCTGTGGCACAGCCGGGCCTGGGGCATGGGGGCGCACGCCGAACTGCTCTGGTCGCGCCGCTGGGTCTCCGCGTTCCTGCTGGCCGGGCTGACGTTCGCGGCCGGGCTGGCGTTCCGCCACGTCAGGTGGCCGAAGGTGCTGACCTGGCTGGGCCTGATCAGCTACTCCCTCTACCTGCTGCACCCGCTGGTCATCGAGGTCTACCACCACTACACATGGACCCGGCAGCCGCACCCGTTCGAGTTGCAGGTGCTGCTGGGCGCGGGGCTGCTGGCCGTCATGATCACGGTCAGCTCGGTGACTTATCTGTCGGTCGAACGTCCGATGCAGAACCTCGGCCGCCGGGTGGGCCGCTGGCTGGATGCCCGCTTCGGCCCGGACCGGATCCCGGACACGGTGCCCGTGCGGCGCCCGGCGATGGCCGGGCCCGGTCACCCGGCCACCGGTTAGCCCGTCCCGTACCTCATGCTGGTGTCATGGCTCTAGCATCGGCGGCTGAGCTGCCGTCTCCGCGTGAACCCGGCGCGCCGTACCGGGTCTGCCTGGTCTGCCTGGGCAACATCTGCCGGTCACCGATGGCCGAAACCGTGCTGCGCGCCGAACTGGCCGCGGCCGGCCTGGACGGCGCGGTCGTCGTGGACAGCGCGGGCACCGGGGACTGGCACATCGGCGACGCGATGGATCCGGACGCCCGGGCCGCGCTGGCCCGCCGCGGCCACGACGGCTCGGACCCGGAGTCCCACCGGGCCCGCCAGTTCCAGCCGTCCTGGCTGCGCGAGCGTGACCTGATCCTCGCCATGGACGCGCGCAACCTCGCGGACCTGCGGCGGATGGCGGGGGCTGAGGACGCCGACCGGATCCGTCTGTTCGGCGACGTGGGCGGGCTGACCGAGACCAGCAGTGGCGACATTCCCGATCCCTGGGGCGGAGGTCCGGACGAGTTCGGCCATGTCCTCGACCTGCTCGGCGCCGCCGCGCCGGTCATCGTCGTCCGGCTGGCCCGGCTGCTCGAGACCGTCGCCGAGTGAACTTCCCGGCCGCACGGCGGATCGGGCAGCAGACCGGCCTGGCCGTCCGCGAGGCGCGCGTCGTCGGCTCCCAGCACGGCTACCAGCACCTGATGCTCACCCTGGGCGGCGGGCGGCGCGCGTTCGCCAAGGTGGCCGGGGCGCAGGAGGCGGCCCCCGCGGAACTGGCCGCCGCGTTCGCGGCCGAGGCGAGCGGCCTGCGCTGGCTGGCCGAGGCGGACGCCGTCCCGGTGCCCGAGGTGCTGGCCGTCACCGAGACTGCCCTCGTCATCTCGATGATCTCGCCCGGGCACGCCACGCCGTCGGCCGCGTTCGGGTTCGGCGCCGAACTCGCCCGGCTGCACGCCGCCGGGGCCCCGGATTTCGGCGCCCCGTGGCGGGGGTTCATCGCCAGCCTGCCGCTGGACAACACGCCGGGCGGGACCGCCTGGCCGCAGTGGTACGCCCGCCGCAGGCTGCTGCCCTACCTCAGGATGGCGGTGGACTCCGGCGCGCTGCGCCCCGGGGACGGACGGCTGGTGGAGGCGGTGGTGGAGCGGATCGACTCGCTGGCCGGCCCGCCCGAGCCGCCGAGCCGCATTCACGGCGACTGCTGGGCCGGGAACGTGCTCTGGTCCGGCGACCGGGGCTGGCTCATCGACCCGGCCGCCCACGGTGGCCACCGCGAGACCGACCTGGCCATGCTGGACCTGTTCGGCGCGCCCCATCAGGACCGCATCCTGGCCGGCTACAACGACACGGTGCCGCTGGCGGCGGGCTGGCGGTCCAGGATCCCGCTACACCAGCTGCACCCGCTGCTGGTGCACGCCTGCCTGTTCGGCCCCTCCTACCGGGAGGGCGTTGTTTCCGCGGCCCGTTCGGCCCTGTCTGTCTAGAGTTCTGCGGCGCTCGCCTCGCCAGCCCCTACTCCTGGCCGTACTGGAACTGAGCCCTTGGTGTTCCTGAGCTCCCGGCACGCTGCCGTGACTCGTGGTACGTGGCCGCGCTCCGTTCATAAGGCGTGGATGTCCCAGCCATGTCGTTCATACGACGTGGATGCCACATCCACATCGTTAGCGCCTGCTGCCAGTCAGCTCGACGGCGACGGGCCGCCGCGAACCTTGGTCCCGAACGTCACGACGTCCTCGCCCGGCTCGCCAGCCTCTGTAAACGTGCGGTCGGCCTCGGCTGCGGCGCGGTCGGCCTCGGCCGGAGTGTCGGCCTCGAGGCGCGTGCCGCCTGCCTGCTCGCCGGTTTCGTCCGCGTCGGGGTCGTCGTCCGCGACCGTACCGCCCAGCGCCTCGGGAGCGAGCGGCAGGGCGATCCGGAACGTCGCGCCGCGGCCGGGCGAGGTCCGCACCGAGGCGACGCCGCCGTGCGCGACGACGAGCGAGTTCACGATGGCCAGGCCGAGCCCGCTGCCCCCGGTGGCGCGCGTCCTGGCCTGGTCCGCGCGGTAGAACCGCTCGAACACGCGATGGGACTGGTCCGGGGTCATCCCCGGCCCGTGGTCGGTGACGTCGAGCGTCACGGCCGGGGGCGAATCGGGCACCCTGGGGTCGACCGTCCCCGACCCGATCGACACCTCGATGGGCGTCCCGTCCGGGGTGTGGGTGAGCGCGTTGCTCATCAGGTTCCCGATGACCTGGCGCAGTCGCGGCTCGTCGCCGATGACCAGGAACGCGGCACCGGGCTGGACCGACAGGTCGATGGTCCGGGCCGGGGCGAGCAGCCGGGCGTCGTGCACCGCGTCGGCGGCCAGGCAGCCGATCGACTTGCTC
>Ga0318497_10000658_pt1 | contig 11684 bp, 8 predicted proteins | sample GRESIP109b1f23_FD_203754 | JGI IMG/M metagenome (GOLD analysis project Ga0318497, IMG submission 203754) | Tropical soil microbial communities from Luquillo Experimental Forest, Puerto Rico - GRE.SIPMG.109b1f23 | ecosystem: Environmental > Terrestrial > Soil > Tropical forest > Bulk soil... | reverse complement strand
GGTCAGCCGGGGCAAGGCGCTGTCCACGACGGCGGTGGAGAATCCGGGCACGCGACACAGGCCGGCCAGGGCGATCCGGCGGATGATCGCGGCGCGGTCCTGGCCGCCGGTCAGCGCCCAGCCGACGGTGACGGCGGCGCGGATGGTGCGGGTGGCGTGCGGGCGGCGCTCCTGCTCGTAGGTGTCCAGGATCTCCTCGCCGGCCTGGCCGTGCAGGACCGCGGCGAGTTTCCAGGTCAGGTTCGCGGCATCGCGCAGGCCTGCGCCGAGCCCCTGGCCTATGAACGGGGGTGTCTGGTGCGCGGCGTCGCCGAGCAGGAACACCCGGCCCTGGCGCCACCGGCCGGCGACCCGGGCGCGGAAGGTGTAGGTCGCCTGCCGGATGATCTGCAGGCCGGTGATGTCCGGCGTCCACGGCTGGAGGAGCCGGGCCAGCTGGCCGGGGGCGGTGAGGTCGTCGGCGGTCTCGCCGTCGGCGAGGCGGAATTCCCAGCGGTAGCGATCACCGGTCACGTGCATGAACGTGGCCGCGCGGGCCGGATCGCAGATCTGGTACACGCCACCCCAGTCGGACAAGGCACGAGATGACCGCACGTCGATGACCAGCCACCGCTCGGCGAAGTGCAGGTCGCGCAGGTCCGAGCCGATCGCCTGGCGCACCAGGCTGTTCGCGCCGTCCGCTCCGAACAGCGCGCCGGATGTGATCTGATGCTCGGCGCCGTCCTGGGTGTAGCGGACGGTGACCGGGCCGGTCCCCTCGACCGAGGTGACTTCGCAGCCGCGGCGCAGGGTCACCAGCGGGTGGGCCGCGAGGTTGTCCAGCAGGATCTGCTCCAGCTCGGGCTGGTCGAACATGCTGGCGCGGGGATAGCCGTTGGGGCCGCCCCCGCCAGCCCGGTTGAACTCGGCCATGGTCTTGTGCTGCGCGTCGACCAGCCGCATGCCGGGCATCGGCCGGCTGATCTTCGTGAACTGCTCGGCCACCCCGGCGGCTTGCAGGATCCGGGCGACTTCGTCGTCCAGGTGAACCGCGCGCGGCAGCGGGTAGGGCGCCTGGTACTTCTCCAGCAGCACCGACGCGATGCCACGTCTGGCCAGCAGCGTCGCCGCAGTGACGCCGACCGGCCCGGCGCCGACGATGACGACAGGCACGTGCCCGGTCATGACGCCTCCTTGACTATGGTGTGCTGGCGGCCGAGGTCGATCGTGCCGTCCGGCGTGGCGATGCGCAGTTCCACCACGTCGCCGTGGTGCAGGTAGTTCGGGTTGTTTGCTTGCCGGCTGAAGAACGCCTTCCACTTGAGGTGGGCGGGCAGCAGGCCGGCCAGGATCTGGGCGGGTTTGGGCGGCGCCTTCAGCGCGGTGCCGCCGGGTGTTCCGGTCAGCAGCAGGTCTCCGGGCGAGAGCGGCTGGAATCCGGTGAGGATGTTCAGTGCGGCGGCCGGCCCGGTGATCATGTCGGTGGCGGTGTGGTCTTGCCGGAGCTCGCCGTTGACCCAGGTCTGCAGGCGCAGGTCGGTGAACCGGGCCAGTTCGGCGGAGTCGAGCAGGACCAGGCGCGGGCCGACCGGGGTGAAGGTCGGGTAGGACTTGGACTCGAAGAACTGGGTTTTCGGCAGTTGCAGGTCGCGGGCGCTGACGTCGTTGGTGATGACCAGCCCGGCGACGTAACGGGCGATGTCCGCCGCCGTGATCGCCGTTCCGACCGGTATCTCGGCGCCGATGACCAGGCCGATCTCGACCTCGTAGTCCAGGAACCGGACGTGGGCGGGCTTGGTGATGTCCGCGTAGGGGCCGCTGATGGAACCCGAGGTCTTGCGGAAGAACGCCGCCGGGACCGTGTCCGGGTCGATGCCCGAGTCGGTGGCGTGAGACCGGAAGTTGACCGCCTGGGCCACCACCCGGCACGGCGCCGTGACGGGGGACAGCAGGTTCAGGTCGCCGGGCGGAACCGCGGGGCCGTCGGCCGCGGCGATCGCGTCGCGGTCGGCGAGCAGCGCTGCGGTGGTTTGCGCGGTTGTGTTGATCTTGACCGCGCCGTGGAGGGTTTCTGCCCACCAGGCGTCGTAGGTGCGCAGGATACAGGTACTCATGAGGACATCACTTTCAGCAGGCCGGTCAGGCGGCCCAGGTCGAACTCATTGTCGGGGTCGCGGAGGGCCCGGATGACCTGGCGGATCAGGTGCGGGGATGGTCTGGCGCCGAGGAAGTCGCGGGTCACCGGGGGGCCCCACTGGGCTAGTCCGCTGGCGGTCATTGGCGCCCAGCCGGCCTGGATCGAGCTGTCGAACATGTCGCCGTCGGCGAAATGCTCGACCATGAACCGGTCCGGGTCGCGCCAGTAGTCGAAGATCTGGCTGCCCTGGATATGCCGGCCGATGCCCCAGGCGTGGTCGTACCCGTGCTCGGCCAGGTACCGGCCGCCCACCGCGACCGCGTCCAGGTCGGTCACCTGGAACGCCGAGTGCACATAGCGGCGGGCCGGGCCCAGGTGCATCGCAAGGGTGTGATGGTCGGCTGGGGTGGCCGCGCGATCGCAGCGGATGAAGGCCATCGTGGGACCGCGCTGGCGCTGGCCGGGAAAGTACAGGAAGTCGCTGACGATCAGCCCGAGGTTGTGCAGGTACCAGTCCAGGCACCGGCCGAAGGACGGCGTTTCCAGCACGACATGGCCGAGCCGCAGCACCTGGGCGGGGGCGACGGCTGGCCGCTGGGGGGTGTTGGCCCGGTGGATGGCCTCGCCGAAGTTCAGCGTCAGCGCCGGCGTGATCGGCAGGTCGCCGAACTGGCCGGCGTCGGAGACGACGCGCACCGCCGAGCCGGCCGGGTCGTGCAGCTCAACGGCGTATCCGCCGCCGGGACAGGTCAGCTCGGTGACGGAGGTGTCGTGGGCGGCGGCCAGGCGCTGCAGGTCACCGCGGCCGGCGGCACGGAAGGCCGGCGCGACGAACCGCGAGACAGGGCCCTTGCGGATCACGACGCAGTGGCTGCCCGCGCGGGCGCCACGCAGGTACAAGGTGTCCGGGGTCCGGGCCGCCGTGGTCAGCCCGAAGTCGAGGGCGAACCGCTCGGCGCGGTCCAGGTCGGGCTTCTCGAATTCCAGCCAGGCCAGGTCCTCGACCTTGATCACCGGGTTGCGCGCGCGGTCCGCCCGGTCGCCAGGCTCGGCGCCGCGCTCGCTGTGCAGGTCCTGGTGGGCGGTCTTCTGCTGGTCGACCGAGGTCAGCATGAAGGTCTCCTGATACTCTAATCGTCACTGATGAGTTCATCACTTACCGATACCATCATCAGCTGTCGAGAAGCTGTTGTCAAGGCTCAATTATGATTTTTTCATCAGTATTGATGTAAATGTGCTACCATGGGTGCATGACGGAGACCATGAGCGGTGCCCACGGCCCGAGCCGGCTGGACCGCCGCAAGGCCCGGACCCGCGGCGCCCTCATCGCGGCAGCGCGGGAGATGCTCGCCTCGCGGGACCCGGCCGAGGTGAGCATCCAGGAGATCACCGAGGCGGCCGACGTCGGCTTCGGCTCGTTCTACAACCACTTCGACAGCAAGGCCGAGCTCTTCGACGCCGCCCTGGCACAGGCCATGGAGGAGCTCGGCCACCTGCTCGACGACGTGACCCGGGACACCGACGACCCTGCGCAGGTGTTCGCCACGGCGGTCCGGATCACGGCCCGCCTGCCCAGGACCCACCCGCAGCTGGCCAAGATCATGCTCCGCACCGGGCTGCCCTACCTCACCACTGAGCAGGGCCTGACCCCCCGCGCCCTTCGCGACCTCCAAAAGGCCAAGCGCGCCGGACGGTTCGCGATCGACGACCCGCACGTCGCCCTGGCCTGCACCGGCGGCGCGCTGCTCGGCGTCCTGCAGCTGGCCGGCACGCAAGCCGGGCCGTCACACGTCGACCGCGCCGCCGACGAGCTGGCCGTCAACCTCCTCCGCATGTTCGGCGTGCCCCATGACGAAGCCCGCGCGATCGCATCGGCGAAGCTGCCCCGCACCGGCTGACCGGCAGAATCGGCGGGACCGGACGCTGAGCCCCGTCTCCTCCCTCGTCTCACGGACCGCGGCATCTTCCCGGGCCTTCGCCGGGCTCGACCTTGCCTGCCGGGAACGTCCACGGCGGATTCCCGTCGCTGCGCCGGCCGACTAGCACTCCCCAGCGGCAGGTGACGATTGCAGCAGCCACCGCTTGCTGCCCGGCCACGCTCTATCGCTCCCTCGCATCGTCCTATTTTCCCCGGGCCCAGATGCTATCTCCGCATCCCTGGCCCCGGCCCCGGACCTGGGACACCTGAGACGATCGGTGCAGGTAGATGGCCCGTCAAGGGATCTCGGGACGTCCGTTCTGGTGGCGCGGGACGAAGGTCCCCGCCCGGACCGGACGCGTGGTGATGGCATGGTAAGGGATGCCGAGCAGGCAAGTAGGTTTCTCCCAGTTCGGACGAGATGCCCGGCTCAAGGAGGAGAAGGAGGAGAGCAATGGTCGCTGAGCTGGCGGAGGACCTGGTCGCCGCACCAGTCGACAGCCTGGAAGTGCGCTGGATGACCCCAGGGCCTCTAGGGACGGCGATGCGTGAATGGTTCGGGCATTTCCCGGCCGGGACCGAGACACGGGAGGACGCCTATCTGCTCCGGCCACGTCTTCAGGGGCTCTCGGTCAAGCTCCGGGACGGCAGCACCCTGGACGTGAAGTCCTACCTGGGTAGTCCCGGCATTCTCGGCTATGGCCGCCTGGAATACTGGCGCAAATGGGCCTTCCTTTGCGAACCATCACGTGATGGCGGCGCTGCGCTCCCGGGCTGGATCATCGTCCGCAAGCGACGCCACGAGTGCTGGTTCCCGCTGGCCACCAGCCACGGTCTCGCATCGGCTTCGCGGCCAGCCCCCCAGGCGGGCTGCATGCTCGAACTCACCGAGGTCCATGTCCGCGATCAGCCCTGGTGGTCTATTGGACTCGAAGCAACCGGCTCCGCCGGCCTGCTGCGGCTCGCACTCCAGCACGCCGCCGATCTGGCGTTCGCCCAGCCGCTGCCGGCCGGGCTCGCACTCGGTCTGGATAACTCCCGCTCCTATGCGCAATGGCTGAACGAGCTGCCCAGCCCAGACGCCCACGACACAGTGCACTCCCGGTAAGACCTGCCGGACGTGCAACGCGATCACCTGCAGCGCGCTGCACCTGGAAGAAGGGTGACTGGACTTCTGGCGTGGAGAGGCACCAATCGGGTGCTGCAGGGCAGCAGCCGCGGAGAACTGCGCGCGACTGCCTGCATGCGTGCATTGGCGACGACGCTCTCCCGCAGAACGGTACCCGCTTCCCGACAGAACCTGGGACGAGATCGAAGGGCTGCCGCAACCACTTCGGAACGCCGCCCACAGGGCGATCTTTCATCTGGCCGGGCGGGTCCTGGGCTGGCCGCCTTGGCGCTGGTCAGGCCTGGAGGAGGAGTTTCCCCAGGACGGTCCGGCTGGCCAGGCGGGCGTGCGCCTCGGGCGCGCGGCGCAGGGGGAAGCGCCCGGCGATGCGCGGGCTGAATCGCCCGGCCGCCAGTTCGCCGAGGATTGCGCTGACGGCGGCGGCCCGGTCCTGCTGGCGGGCCAGGTAGTGGCTGGCGGCAACCCAGCGCAGGGTCAGGGAGCCCGCGCCGCGGCCCGCGCCGGTGATACCGGACAGCCGGCCGGGGTCGAACGGCGCGACCGGCCCGCTGGACTGGCCGTACAGCACGAGCGTGCCCCGGGTGGCGAGCATGTCCAGGCTCATCTCGAAGGTATCCCGGCCGCCGGCGTCATAGACCACGTCCGCGCCCCGCCCGCCGGTGACGGACAGCACCGCCGCCACCGGGTCGGGCACCTGCTCCAGGGCAAAGCCATGGCGGGCCCCCAGGGCGATGGCCGCCCGGGCTTTGCCGGCCGAGGAGGCCAGCGCGATCACCTCGGCGCCCGCGGCCGCCGCGAGCTGGACCACAGCGCCTCCGGTCCCGCCCGCAGCGGCCTGCACGACCACCACATCGCCGGGCCCGATCCGGCAGGCCATCTGGGTCAGCACGTAGGCAGTGGTGCCGTTCAGGGCCACCGCGGCCGCGGCGTCCAGCGCTACCCCGGCGGCCAGCGGGACGACGAACGCGGCCGGCACCGCGGTCATCTCGGCGTACACGCCGCACAGGTGACCAAAGTGCACTACCGGGGCGCCGGCCAGCCCGGGGTCGGCACCAGCGCCGACCGCCACGACGGACCCGGCCGCCTCCGTGCCCGGAATCAGCGGCAGCCGGACCGGATAGGGCCGCCCGGCACGATGCTGCAGATCGACGTAGTTAACCCCGATCCACCTGTTGCGCACCACCACCTGGCCCGCCGCCGCCACCGGATCCGGGCACTCGACCAGCATGAGCTCTTCAGGCCCGCCATGACGCGAGATCTGGACCGCGAGCACCACTGGCCCCTGCCATCCGGAGCGGCACCACCTGGAACCGCTGCTACCGCCTAAGATAACCCCGCTCCGCCGACGGCACGCAACGACCAGACCCGCCACACGGTCAGGCCGCACCGGCCGCAGAACCGCAAACGGGAACCACAAGCCCGGCGCACCGCACAAGCCGGGAGAGGGCGTACGGCCATGTCCGCAGTCGGCTGGGCGCACAGCTCGCGCAGCTCCATGCCGCATGGACGATACCCCGGCCGGCCCGACGGACGCACATCGGTACTCGCGCTCGCGAGGACCGGCGTGGATCACGCGGTGTTATCCGTCCCGTGAACCGTACACAAATAGATCGCCGATCTAGCGCGGCTCAGAATCAGCCTGCCCGGATGGCTGGCTCTTCGCAGACGGACCGATTCTGCGCGCGGAGCCGTGGGCAGACGTTCCTGTATGAGCAGCCAGGTCCGTTGAGCGTGGTGGTCTCCGGTGAGGTCATCCGGCGGGCCGTGACCGTTGCCAGGTGAGCACCACGAGCACGGTAGGCGCCGCGGCGGACGGCGCCGCGGCCGGCCGCGCCTGCCCGAGCTCGCCGCTACCGCCCCACCGAGCGCAGGCCGTGCACGACGCTGATCACCGCGACCACGACGATGGCGGTCGTCGCGGCGGCCAGCACGTTGCACACCAGCAGCTCGATGATCCGCACGACAATGTGTGCCATGCCTGCCCCCTCCCTTCGCCTAGTGCCGCAGTATGTTTGTCATACCGGCTCGCGGCACCCAGCTACAGGCCGGAAGTCCCCGATTCGGGGGGTCCCTGGTCACCAGTGCGAACTGACGTGTGCCAGTGCTTAGTGCCGGGGCCCCAGCCAAGCTGGGTGCGCCCTTGCGCGTCTGCCAGCGGAACGTGCATCACTGCGGCGTGCACGGTGCCTTGTACCGGATTCAGGTGGGCTTGCGCTGGGACAGCGCCGCACGGATCAGGTCGGCCCGCGACGCGATCCCGAGCTTGGTGAACACCTTGCGTAGGTGATAGTCGACAGTACGCGGACTGAGGAACAGCTGCGCGGCGATCTCCTTGTTGGTCAGGCCCTCGGTGACCAGCCCGGCGATCTGGAGTTCTTGCGGCGTCAGTTGCTCGGCCGCGGAGAGGTCGCGCTTGCGCACGGTCTCTCCGGTCGCCCGCAGTTCGGCTTCGGCCCGCTGTTCCCACGGCAGCGCGCCCAGCCGCCGGAACGCCTCCAGCGCGGCTCGCAGGTGGACCCGCGCATCGGTCCGCCGCCGCTGCCTGCGCAGCCATTCGCCGTAGAGCAATTCGGTACGCGCGCGGTCTAGCGGCGACAGGGCCGGCGCGTGCCTGGCCGCCTCCCCGAACGCCTCGTCTGGATCGCGTTCTCCCAGCAGCGCCTCACAGCGTGCGACCAGCGCCCGCCGTGCCTTCGTCGGGGCGACGGCCACCAAGCCCCGCATCATCTCGAGCCGCTGACTGGCCTCCTCGTGCCTGCCTGCACGTATCGCCGCTTCCACCGCGTCGGGCAGCGCTGGCAGTGCGACGACCGGATTGAAATCCGGCCGGCCCGTATCGGTCATCGCGAGCAACCGATCGGCCGCCGGCTCCGGCCGTCCCACGGTGAGCTCGATGAACCCGAGCGTATGCTCGGCGATGCTCGACAAGAAGGTGGACGCGGTCCGCTGGCCAAGCGCCAGCGCCTCCTCGGCGTGGCGCCGGGCCTCGGTCTCCCTCCCCCACAGCGCCTCGACCATCGCCATAACTGTCAGGTGCCAGCCACGGCCGTGGCCGATGTCGAACGAGAGCCTTCGTCCTTCCTCGGCGGCCGCGTAGGCAAGATCGAAGCTGCCCGTGGTGACGAGCTCCAGCCCGAGCTGTTCCAGGGCTACCGGCAGGAGACTGACCAGGCCTTGGCGGCGGGCTGCTTCGACCGCGCGGCTGGCGTACGGCAGGCCGCAGCCCACGCCCCATGCGGTCGATGCCGCCTTGGACGCCCAGAACAGGGCGCGCGGTTCATCGAGCGCCTCGGCCTGTTCCAGCGCGCCGGCGAACAGGAACTGCGCTTGCTCATGCTCACCGGCGAGCACCTTTGCGAAACCGCGGAGCAGCGCGACCATGAGGCGATCGCGCGCGGTCAGGGTCGGAACATCCGCCGCGCGGTCGCCGAGCCCGATCGCTGTCGCCAGATCCCCCGAGAAGATCGCGGCCATGGCGGCCTCGCTCATCATTTCGAGCCTGAGCGACGGGTCGCTGGTTATCTCAATACCTTCGAGCAGCCTGGTGCACGCGTCCCGCCGGCTGCCGGTGCGGGCCTCGATCACCCCACTCAGATGTAGCAGCTGCCCGCGCGTCTCGCGGTCCGCCGACGGCAGCGCCCGTGCGATCGCGTCGCGAGCACGGTCGGGCTGGCCAGCATCCCAAGCGGCCTGCGCCGCCGCGGCGATCCGCCGCGCGCGACGGGTGTCGTCGGTGCTCAGCTCGGCCGCGCGCAAGAACGCAGTCGCCGCGGACGCATGCCCCGCCCGCAGCTGCGCGCGGCGGGCTGAGGCCTCTAGCGCCGCCGCGACTTCCTCATCGCCAGTGAGAGTGGCCAGCGCCTGATGCCAGACCCGGCGGTCGGTGTTCTCTTCGCCGGTCAGGGCGGCGGCCAGCGCCGCGTGCACACGCTGGCGCTGGCTCATCGTCGCCCCCTGATACAGGGCCGAGCGCACCAACGGATGGCGGAAGGTAATCGTCGTCCCGGCGATCCGGACCAGGCCAGCACCCTCCGCGGGATCCAGGCCATCAACGGGAAGCCCCAGCCCCGCCATCGCCCGCAGCACGGCCGGCATGTCCCCAGTCGTGTCCGCAGCGGCGATCAGCAACGCCGTCTGCGCCGTTTCCGGGAGCCGCCCGATCCGCTGCCGGAACACCCCCTCCAGCTGCGGGCTGAGCGGAATCGCCTCCGGCAAGGCGGCCCGCCCTTCCAGCTGCGCTTGCGACAATCCGTGCGGCAGCTCCAGCAGCGCCAGCGGGTTTCCGCCGGCCTCGGCCAGCAGCCGCTCACGCACCGGCGGCGCCGCGCCGCACCCCCCGGCGGCAAGGACGGCAGCCGCCGACGGCGGGTTCAGCCCGGTCAGCGCGAGGTCTGGCACGCCCGCCGCCTCGAACCGGCGCACCTCACCCTCGCGCGCCCCGAACAACATCGCCAGGCGCTCGGCCTGCAGTCGGCGGGCTGCGAATACCAGCGCATCGGCCGACGGCCGGTCCACCCACTGCGCGTCATCGACAACGCACAGCACCGGCCGGTCCTCCGCGGCCGCCGCGAGCAGGCCCAGCACCGCCGCGCAGATCAGCAGCCGGTGCGAACCGGTTGACGGCGCCATCCCCAGCGCACCCGCGAGTGCCGCCGACTGGGGCTCAGGCAGTTCGCGCAGATGCGCCAAGACCGGACGCAGCAGCCCATGCAGCCCCGCGAACGCCAGATCTGACTCGGCCTCCACGCCACCCGTGCGCAACACCAGCATCCCCGGTGCCACCTGTTGTACCGCGTATCCCAGCACCGCGGACTTGCCGATCCCCGTCTCCCCCCGTACCACCAACGCGCCGCCCGCGCCACCGCCGGCATCCGCCAGCACGCGGTCGATCACCGCACACTCGCGCTCACGTCCAAGCAGTTGCACAGCCGACTGCTGAAGCCCAGGGCTGGCCATAACGCATGCTAACTCCCCTCGGCCCTGCTCACCTGGCCCACATGTCGACGGCGGCAGAGACAACTTGCCTGCCACCCCCGTTTATGCCTGCGCGCCGCCGGCGCGCCCGCTCCGCGCGGACAGTGGCGAGCCTCTTGCCGTCGTCACGTCGTAACCTATCCGGGTGGGCGCGGCGGGCTTGGAAGATGCCGTGCTGGGCGGCCGCGCGGCCGAGGCTGCCCAGCCATGCCACACTCAGCAGCAGGTCACAGCCCGTCAGGTCAGATACCCGCGACGGCAGCGGCATAGCCGCTGCGCTTGGCGCTCCCCGGCGACGCATCCGGACCGCGGGTGACCGTACCAGGATCGGCTGCGCCCGCCTGGCCCGAGGCGAAAGCCGGGACCGCGGTGTCAGCATGTGGACACTAACCGTGTCAGCCCGGTGACTGACACGGCCCACGCGGTCCGGCACGCTGACCGTAGCCGGCAATCCCGGCCGGTGCTACTCAACGCGACTACAAGGGGATTGGCTGAGTCGTGACAATAACAGCAGACCTCGCACCTGACCAGCAGATAGCCCGGCTCCTGCCGCCGGGCTTCTCCGAATACCGGTCCGTCATCGTGTTTAACCGCGACGGGCACCTGACCGCCGCAGAAATCCGCTGCTACCTCGAAGAGCTCGTCCGCCTGCTCGGCATGACCCTGGCCGCCTCACCCGGGATCGTCACCGGCTGGTGCGAACACGGTCTCGCCGGGTGGGCGCACATCACCACCAGCGGCATCGAGCTGATGGGCTACCCGCAACCCGACGGCACCGAGACCGTCACGGTCGGGATCAACTCCTGTCGCGACTACGACCTGGACGCCGCCACCGCGCTGACCGCCACCGCCTTCGGCGTCGCCGACGGCCAAATCACCACCGTCCGGGTCCTCACCCTGCTCGGCTAAGGCCAGTGCCGCCTGTCCTGGCGGCCGCCGTGACCGTCGTGGCAGCCGCGCTAGTCATCCACGGCTCCACCGGGTACATCCGCGACGTCGCCGCCGGCGCAGAGCCCCGCCTGGCAACCTGGGTGGTGTTCACCGTGGCGATGGGCGAAGGCACCGTCGCCGCCGCCATCAAGGGCGCCTGGCCGTCAGCGACGCTCACCCTCGCCGGGGCGGTGACCTGCGCGGCGATCGTCGCGGCCGGGTGGCGGCACGGCCGGCGCGACATCAAGCGCCTCGACCGGGTTTGCGCCGCCCTGGCCCTGGCGGGGGTCGGCCTCCTCGCCGCCGCCGACGTCGACCCCCGGCTGCTCCCGGTCGCCGTCGCGATCGCCGTGTCGGTCGGGGCCGACGGGCTCGCGTTCGCGCCGACCTTCGCCAACGGGTGGCGCGGGGCCGAGCCGTGGTGGCCCTTCGCCCAATTCGGGCTAGCCGCGGCACTTACCCTAGCCGCCGCTGGCGACGGCCTCGCCGGCGTCATCTACCCCGGCTACGAGGTGGTAATCAACGCGGCGATGGCAGCGGTCGCGGTCCTGGGGTCGCGCGGTGTGCAGGGATCTGCCCCGGCTCGGTCACGACCACCTGTACCGAACAGCCCGGGA
>Ga0318497_10000643_pt1 | contig 11761 bp, 11 predicted proteins | sample GRESIP109b1f23_FD_203754 | JGI IMG/M metagenome (GOLD analysis project Ga0318497, IMG submission 203754) | Tropical soil microbial communities from Luquillo Experimental Forest, Puerto Rico - GRE.SIPMG.109b1f23 | ecosystem: Environmental > Terrestrial > Soil > Tropical forest > Bulk soil... | reverse complement strand
TGCTGGAACGGGCCGGGGCCGCCGCCGCCCAGCCGGCTACGTCGGAGGCGGACAGCCCGGCCCGTTCCAGCAACCCCTCCGGGAGGTGTGCCGTGGTCATCTTTCCATCATCACGGCCGCCCGGCCGGACCGGAAGCCACCGGTACCGGCGCGGGCCGATGCGCCGACGCCCGGGGCCTGGGTGGCGTCGCTGCCACCCAGGCCCCGGGCCGGCCGATCCGGTTGGTCAGGCTACGGGCCGGCCGCTCCGGGCGGCGCTATGCGGCTCGACGGCCAGGGCCGGCAGCCGGGAGGCGCGAACGCCCAGCGCGACCGTGCGGACCAGCACCATGGTGATAGCCATGAAGATCAGCCCGTCGGTGAGCGCCGCCGCGCTGACCTGGTGTGCGATCCCCCAGCCGACCAGCGGAGCGCTGAACCAGTGCACGGCGCCGTAGGAGAAGGCGGCCCGGGCGCCGATGATGGCGGTCCACAAGAGCGCGTACGGCAGCCCGGCCCGGCTGACCGGCTGGCCGCTCCTCGGGCTGCGGTAGACGCCCATCAGGGCGCTGACGGCCAGCCCGCCGAGCAGGCCGGCGGCGACGCCCGCGATCTCCACCGCCAGGGCCATCCCGTGGCTGGACGGCCACGCCACGAAGAACGGGATGATCACCGCGGCGGCGATCACCGGGCGCAGCAGCCGCATCTTGCTGATCTTGCGTGCGGGGCCAAGGTCGGTGGCCAGCACGATGGCGAGCACCACGCCGTTGAGGATCATTGCTTCGGTCAGTTCGGAAGGCATCTCGCGCTCCTTGAGAGTGGGTCTCGTTTAACGACTCCACATTCGCCAATTGCGCTGGTGAGCGCGTCGGAGCACGGGCTGGTCCGCGGCATGAGAATGACGCGGGAGCCCTGGTACCAGGCGGTACCAGGGCTGGCCCTGGCCAGTCAGCCCGGGCTTCAGCCCTCGGGCTGACGTGCCGTTCCCGTGCCCCGGCCGATACTGGAGGCATGCCGCGCACGCTCAACTGGCTGGCCCGCACCCTGGGCTATGTGTGGCTCGGCCTGCTGGCGTTCCTCGTCGCCCCGCCGAGCGCGCCCTTTGCCCTGCCGGTTCAGATCGCGGGCTACGTCCTGCTCGGCCTGGCCCTGCTGGCCTGGGCCGTGATGGACGCATACCCTCCGGCCACGGCACGATATGGCACCTGGGCGGTACCCGTGCTCCGCGGGGTGATCGCCGTCGCCGCGGGGTTCGCGTGCGCCGCAGGCGGCGGGGGCACGGCCATGGTGGCTTTCGTGTTCGTGGCGGCGATGGCCGCGGGCGTCAACGACAGCCTTACGGCGGCCCTGGCCGTGACCGGATCGGGCATACTCGCGATCGAGGTCAGCGGGCTGGCTTTCGGCCAGGGTCTCGGCACGCTGCTCGGGCTTCCGGCGATCGTGCTCTCCGGCCTGGTGATCGGGCGCAACTGGGGCGCCTACCGGGTCCAGGCGGAGCAGGCGGCGGCGTTGCTGGCCCAGCGCGAGCAGCTGCAAGCGGAGCAGCGCCGGGCCGACCTCCTCGACGAGCGCGCGCGCATCGCCCGCGAGATCCACGACGTGCTGGCCCATTCGCTCGGCGCGCTCGGGATCCAGATCCAGGCGGCACGGTCGGTGCTGCACAAGGACGCCGACCAGGCCGGTGAAATGCTGGCCGCGGCGCAGCAGATGGCCGCCGAGGGCCTGGTGGAGACCCGCCGCGCGGTGCAGGCCCTGCGCACCGACACCCTGCCGCTCAACGAGGAACTTGCCCTGGTCACCGACACCCACGCGCAGCGGTATCACGTCCCGGTCAGCTACGACACCGGCGGCGTCCCCGCGGCGCTGCCGCCGGAGGCCACGCTCGCGCTGCTGCGCATCGCCCAGGAAGCCCTGGTCAACGCGGCCAAGCACGCGGCGGGGCAGCCCGTGGCGGTCCGTCTCGACTACGGCGACGCCGATGTCCGGCTCACCGTCCGCAACGGCCTGCCCCCCGGTGCGGGCGCCGTCCCGCCGGCGGACGTGAGCACCGTCAACGGCGGCTACGGGCTGACCGGCATGCACGAGCGGCTCCGGCTGCTGAACGGAACCCTCGAGGCGGGACGCCGCGACGACCAGTGGATCGTGACCGCCGAACTGCCGCGCCGCCAGCCTGAGACCATGGCCTCATGACCACCCCGGCGGCCGGGACGCCGCTGCGCCTCGTCATCGCCGATGATCAGGCCAGCGTGCGCCAGGGCCTCGTCCTGCTGCTCGACGCGGTGCCCGACATCGAGGTGGTCGGCGCCGCCGCGGACGGGGAGCAGGCCCTGGACCTGGTGGCCGAGCGCCACCCCGACGCGATCCTGCTCGACCTGCACATGCCCGTCCTGGACGGCATCGGCGCCATCCGCCGGCTGACCGCCGAGCACCCCGAGGTCGCGATCGTCGTGCTCACCACGTACGCGGACGACAGTTCGGTCCTGGACGCGCTCCGGGCCGGCGCGCGCAGCTACCTGACCAAGGACGCCGACTACACCGAGATCGCCCGGGCGCTGCGCGCAGCGGCGGGCGGGCTGACGGTCTTCGACCCCCGCGTGCACGCCACGCTGCTCGCCGCCACGGCGGCACCCGCCAAGCCCGAGCCCGCGGCGAGCGCGCCGCCCCCCGACGGCCTGACCCAGCGTGAGACGGAGATCCTGGGCATGATCGCCCGCGGGATGACCAACCCGGAGATCGCCGCGCAGCTGTTCCTGAGCAGCCACACGGTCAAGACCCACATCAGCCGGATCTTCGCCAAGACCGGGTCGAGGGACCGCGCCGCCGCGATCGGCTACGCGCACCGCCACCACATCGTCTGACCGGCCGTCGCCGCGCCTGCGCGGTGGAGATACCTCCATAACGGGACGGTACGCGATAGAACAAGGGCAGTGCCGGATGAGCGGGCCCGGGCCGAACGGAAGGCCAGCGGGTCGAAGGGATTAACCATGATCGAGCCTTATCAGGCCCTAGGGCTGGTACCCACCATGCGTGGCATCCGCCGCCGCGAGGAGATCGCGGTCAACCTCGAGCATCTCTCGCACCTGATCAAGGCCGCGTCGTGGCTGTCCAGCCTGGACCTGCCGGTGCGCCTCATCGCCGTGCCCGAGGGCGCGCTGCAGGGCTTCAACGACGAGGTGCTCGATCTCGACCACGAAGAGTTCGCGGCCGAATGCGCGATCGACATCCCCGGCCCCGAGACGGACTATCTCGGCGGGCTGGCCCGGCAGTGGAACGCCTTCATCATGGCCCAGGCGAAGGCCCGGCACCCCGAGTTCCCCGGGCGTTTCTTCAACGTCGGCTTCATCATCTCGCCCGACGGCGACGTGATCCTCCGGCACCATAAGGTGGCGCCGCTGCTCCCGGTGGAACACTCGGTGACCCCGCACAACGTCTGGGACCGGTGGATCGAGCTGTACGGCCGCAACCTGGACGCGTTCTACCCGGTGGCGGACACCGAAATTGGGCGGCTCGGGTTCCTGATGGCCAACGAGGGCTCGTATCCGGAGAACGCGCGCGGGCTGGCCATGAACGGCGCGGAGGTGCTCTACCGGGGCCCGTATCCGCACCCGCACGTCGGCAACGGCCTGTTCGAGATCCAGAATCGCGCGCGCGCCCTCGACAACAACCTGTACCTGATCGCGTGCAACGTCGGCACGTACTATCTGCACACCGACTCCGACACGCCGATCGACACGTTCGGCGGCGGGTCGGCCGTGATCGACTATCGCGGGCAGATCGTCGGGCGGCAGGACTACAGCGGCGCGTCCACCTGGGTGGCCGGGACCATCGACATAAATGCGCTGCGGCAGTTCCGCGCGCACGCGCAGTGGGACAACTGGATGAAGGACCTCACTACCGAGCAGTACCAGCTCATCTACGAGCAGCCGGTCTACCCGAAGAACCTCTACCTCGACCGGGCGCCGTACGGGCACGGCGAGTACCGCCGCGAGGTCATCGACAAGCAGGTCGAGCTCATGCACGAACGCGACATCTGGGTACGCCCGGACCGCGGCTGAATTCCGCGGCGGGCGCGGCCACCCGCGCTGGGAGAAGATCACGAAGATGCCTGCTCACGCGTCCAACCCACCCACGCCGCGCGGCCGTAGCGCGCAGGTCAACGACCTGCTCCCGCTCGGTGACTGGATCAGGCACCACTCGCTGCGCAGTTGGCCCGTGGTGCTGTTCCTGGTGCTGATCTGCGTGCCGTCGATCGCCCTGGTCATCCTGGGCGGGAACCCGACCGCCGGCACGTTCGACGCCGTGGCCTGGATCTTCGCTGCGTACTTCGGGGTGGCCTGGCTGCTGCTCCTGGGCGTCATCATCCGGCCGCACGTGACCAGGACGATGCTCGTCGTGGTCACTGTGATCGCGCTGGTGACGCAGATTCCGCTGGCGGTCACGCTCGAGGTCGCGCTGCACGCCAGCAACGCGGGCCTGGGCCCGAGCATCTTCACCGTCGGGATACCCGAGGAACTCGCCAAGGCCCTGCCGATAGTGGTGGTCGCGCTGATCTACCATCGCCGGCACGGCCTTGAGCCCCGGGACTACCTGTTCCTCGGCGCGGTCAGCGGGCTGGTCTTCGGGGCCGCCGAGGTCGTGCATTACTTCACCGTCAACGGGGTCGACCAGTTCTACCTGATCGTCCGGTCGGCGGTTCCCGTGATCTCCCAGCTGATCAACTCGGGGCACTCCGCGCCGACGTCGGTCTTTGCCGTGTTGATCGGCCCGGTGCGGTATTTCATCCTCGACTTCGTCTGGCGGTTCCTCACCGACCCGATCATCCATGCCTGCTGGGCCGGGCTGACCGGTTACTTCATCGGGCTGGCGGCCACCGGGCGGCACAAGTGGTACACGGTCGGCTGGATCGGGCTGGCCGCGGCCGCGATCCTGCACGGGCTGAACGACTGGGGCCGGGTCAACGGTCACCCGGCGTGGATCCTGGTCGACCTGGTCAGCGGGATCCTGTTCCTCGGCTACGCCAAGGTCGGCTCCCGCACCGCGCTGCACCTGTTCGACGGCGGGCACGGCGCGGCAGGCCCTGGTGGGAGCACTGACGCGGGCGCCCGGTCAGGTGGACGGGAGCTGGACGTCGATGACGCCGCAGCGGCCGTCGGCCTCCAGGCCGAGGCAGTACTCGAGCGCCGCCGGCAGTTCCCCGGGGCTGCGCACCACCCGGCCGTCGCCGCCGTAGGCGCGGGCCAGGTCGGTGTAGCTGGGCGCCGGATCCAGGTCGGTCTCCGGGAAGCTGCCCTCGGCGTCGGCCGCGCCGCCCGGGTACAGGCGCTGCACCGGCAGTTTTGACGCCCGGTAGGCGCGGTTGTTCAGGATGACCGCCACGAACGGCGCGCCCGCCCGCTGCGCCGACCAGATGGCCGCGGTAGGCACGCTGAAGCTGAACGCCCCGTCGCCGCAGATCGCGATGACCGGCGCCTGCGGCCGGGCGAGCTTCACCCCCATGGCTCCGGCCACCGCCCAGCCGAGGGCCGGAGACCCGGTCGCGTAGTAGCCGCCCGGCTCGCGGGCGATCTGCCGGAGCACGGCGGGGCGGTTGGTGACCGCCTCCTCCAGCACGATCGCGTCCGGCGGCAGCACCTGGTTGAGCGCGTGCAGCATCACGTCGGGCGCGGCGGCGGGCTCCGGCGAGCGCGCGAGGGCGGCCCAGGTCCGGCGCAGGTCCTTGAGGCGGGCCGTCACCTGCTCGCGCCGCGCGGTCCAGCGCTCCGCCCGCGCCGGGGTGAGGAGCTGGCGCAGTTCCTCGGTCAGCGTGGGCAAGGCGACGGCGGTGTCGGCGGTGGCGGACAGATCGACCGGATAGGCCCAGGTCGGCATGCTGGCCTTCACCGGATCGATGTCGATCTGCAGCACCGTCGCGTCCGGCGGCGGAGCCGCGTGCACGGGAATCCACGGCACCTCGGTGTCCAGGATCAGGACCACGTCGGCGTCCGTGAGCACCTCGCCGGACTCGCCCGCGTACAGCGGGTGGCCGGGCGGGAAGCTGAGCCGGTCGCGGTGGTCGAGGACCGGGCAGCCGAGTATCTCGGCCACCTCGACCAGGGCGGCCACGGCGGCCGGCCGGGCCCCGGTCCGGCTGGTGACGATCACCGGGCGGTCCGCGTCGGCCAGGCACCGGGCCATCTCGGCCAGGGTGGCCGGGTCGGCGGCCGCGGGCGCCGGCGGCGGCAGCCGCCGGGCCGGCCCGCCGCCCGCGGGGTCCATGAGCGCCTCGCGGGGCAGCATGACGTAGGCCAGTCCCCGGGGATCGGCCCGGGCCACCTGGTAGGCCCGCCGGACGATCAGCCCCAGGTCCCGGCCCCGGGGCACCTCCATGGTCCACTTGCCGAAGGCCCGGACCACGGCCTGCTGGTCGAGCTGTTCCTGCTGCCAGTGGATGTAGGTGTCCCGGTGACCCGGGATGCCTGGGGAGGTGGCGTACGGCGAGCGGCCGGCGAAGATGACCGCGGGCACGTGGTTGCGCTGGGCGTTGTGCAGCGCCCCGCCCAGGTTGAGGGTGCCGGCGTCGACGTGCACCATGACCGCCTGCGGCGTGCCGCTGGCGAAGTAGTGGCCCATGGCCGCCGACAGCGCCACGAACTCGTGCGTGCACAGCACCGCGCGAGGGCTCGGCGCCCCGTCCTTGCGGGCCGCGGCCAGCGCCTCCTGGACCGGGGCGCTGTCGGTGCCGGGGTTGATGAACAGATGCTGCACGCCCTCGTCGGCGAGGGTCCCGACCAGTTCGGCCGCGGCGTCCATCAGCGCACTCCTATCCTCATCGAGCCGATCCGGCTGATCCGGGCGGTCAGCACGTCCCCGGGGTGGATCGGGCCCACGCCCGGCGGCGCGCCGGTGAAGATCAGGTCACCGGGCAGCAGGGTCATGATCCGGGACACGTAGCAGACGATCGCGGGGACCGGGGTGATCATGTCGCGGACGCAGGAATGCTGGCGGTGATCATCGTCGTTCCGGACCAGGTCGATCTCCAGGCTGGCCGGGTCGCCCGCCTCGTCCGCGGTGGTGATCCACGGCCCGAGCGGCGCGAACGTGTCGTAGCTCTTGCGCCGGGACCGGTCGGCCGCGCCGCGCACGGTGACGTCGAGCCCGGCGGTGAAACCGAGGATGTGGCCGGCCGCCTGGTCCTCGGGAATGTCCTTGCCGCCCGTCCCGATCACGACGACCAGCTCGGACTCGTGGTGGATCTCCTGCCCCGCGTCGAGCACCTCGCGAGGCAGCACGATGTCGTCGGCCGGCCCGCTGATCGCCGACGGCGCCTTCAGGAAGACGTCGAAGTTCATCATCCAGTCCTCGACGCGCCCGAGCGTGCGCTGCTGCACCGCGTGCATCTCCGCGACGTGGTCTGGGTAGTTGCTGGCGCAGGCGATGACCTTCGAGGGGCCCAGGGCCGGGGCCCGCAGCCGCACCTGCGCCAGCGGCCGGGCCGGGCCCGCGTCCGCGGCCGCCTGCAGGCCGGCGCGCAGGTCGGGGAAGTCCCGGCACAGGGCGCGCCACCACCCCGCGGTGACGGGATCGGCGTCGTGGGCGGGCAGCACGCCGGTGACGTCCACGATCTGGCCTGCGGTGACCACGCCGAGGCGGAAGTCGTCGAACAGCGCGAGCCTCACGTGCGGCCGTCCCCGGCCGGGCGCAGGGCGGGCATGACACCGTCGGCGAACAGCCGGACGCTGCGCTCGAACTCTTCGTGGCCGAGGCTGCCGAACTGGCAGATACCGCAGAAGGTCCCGAACCCGAGCTCGCTGGCGTACTGCTCGAGCTGCTGCCGGATCGTGGCGGGCGATCCGACCAGGGCGTAACCGCGCTCGATCAGCTCGGCCAGGTCGTTGCGGCCCTCGCCGAGGCCCCGCTTGGCGCCCAGCACCCGGGGCGCGGACGCCATGGTCAGGTAGCCGGGCGGGAAGAACATGTCCCTGGGCATCCGCAGTAGCGTGTTGAACAGGAAGTCCAGGTGCGGGGCGGCCTCCCGGCGGGCCTGCTCGTCGGTGTCGGCCAGGTAGACCGGCGCGGCCCAGCCGAGCTGGTCCGGCGCGGCCGGGTTACCGTGCCGCTCGGCCGCCTCGCGGTATTCGCTGAACGCGCGCCGGAGGGTGCCGATATCGCTGTAGGTCTGCAGGTAGGTGTACCGGTGACGGGCGGCCCAGTCGACGGTCTCGGCGCTGCCCTGGGACGGGCTCCAGATCGGCGGGTGCGGCTGTTGCAGCGGGCGCGGCCACGGGTTGACGTACCTCAGCTTGAAGTGGCGGCCGTACCACTCGAACGGGCCGGGCCGCGTCCAGGCCTCGACGATCAGGTCGTGCGCCTCGTGGAACCGGCTCCGTGACTGGGTGGGGTCCAGCTGGAACGTCTGGTACTCGGCTCCGATGCCCCGCACGAAGCCGGAGATGACCCGGCCGCCGGAGATCACGTCCAGCATGGCGATCTCCTCGGCCACCCGCAGCGGGTGGTCGCGCAGCGAGATCGCGTTGCCCAGGACGGCGATCTTCCCCCTGGTCTGCGGGATCAGCACCCCGGCCACGACGTCGGGAGCGGGCATGAGGCCGTACGCGGTCTGATGGTGCTCGTTGACGCAGACGCCATCGAATCCGACCTGGTCGTAGAGGACCAGCTCGTTCAGGTAGCGCTGGTACAGCTCGTGGCCTCGCCGCGGATCGAAGTTCTGGTTGCTCAGCGTGATCCAGGAGGAGTCGCCGTCGCGGCGGTGCTTCTCGGTGAGGTACGGGTAGGGCATCAGGTGGAAGCCGAAGAACTGCACGGATCAGTCCTCCCCGCAGAAGGCGAGGATGGCCTGGAGCGACGCGCCGGGCTGCTCGGCGAGCGGGAGGTGCCCGGCGTCGCGGATGACCGCGACCTGGGTGCGGGGCAGCAGCTCGGCCCAGCGGCGGGCGTGGCGGACCGGCAGCAGCCGGTCCTGCGCGCCCCAGAGGATCAGCGCTGGTGCGGTGACCCGGTGCAGCCGCCGGGGGAGCTTGGGATCGTGCAGGTACGGATTCCACCCGAGGTGTGCCGTCGCGCTGCGGTTACGCAGGTACCGCTCGAAGCGGCCGGGATCGTCGGCCAGCTGCTCGGCCTGCTCCCGGGCGGCCGACCTGGCCTCGTCCGTGTGGTAGGTCAGCACCGCCAGCTCAGCCGGGCTGAGCAGGAAGATGTCGGGGATGTGCTCGTCGGTGCGGATCCCGCGGGCGCCCGCCAGGATCAGCTTGCTCACCCGCTGCGGCTCGATCGTGGCCAGATCGGCGGCCAGCCAGCCGCCCAGGCCGGCGCCGGCCAGGATGACTCGGCCCAGGCCGAGCTCGTCCATCAGGTCCAGGTAGAAGAACGCCAGTTCGTGGACGCTGTCGACGCCGGCGCCGTCCGCGCTGGCGTTGAAGCCGGGATGGTCCGGCCGCCAGACCGCGTAGCGCCCGGCCAGCCCGGACAGCCACGGAGCCCACTGGCCAAGGTCACCGGAGTCGTGCAGGTACAGGACCGGGTGGCCGGCCCCCGCGCTCAGCACCCGGACGCGGGTCTCGTGCACGGTGCGGTCTTGTTCGGCGAACCCGGCGGCCGCCTGGCTGGCCTCGGTGCTCGTCATGCTGCTCCTCGTGGTCGCCCATGCCTGCCGCCCTCCCTGACGCTACAGCGCGCCTCGTCCGCGCCAATACGCCACATCTAGGATGAGTAGCACAGATCCGGCCGAGGGAACCGCCATGACATCGCCAGACGCAGCGGAACGGGCCTGGCCAGTGGCCGGGCCGGAGCAGGACCTGCCAACCCGGCGGGCGCAGTTGTACGACGCCATGGGCAAGGTAAACATCCAGGCGCTGTGGACCCAGGTCACCGACCTGATGCCGGGTCAGCCCGCGCCCCGGGCGGTGCCGTGGCTGTGGCGGTGGGATACCGTGCTGCCCCTCGCGGCCGAGGCCGGGGAGACCGTCCCGGTGGGCCGCGGCGGCGAGCGGCGGGTCCTGGCGCTGGCCAACCCCGGGCTGGGCGGGCTGCCGTTCGCCACCCCCACCCTGTGGGGGGCCATGCAGTACCTGAACGCGCAGGAGAGCGCGCCCGCGCACCGGCACACGGCGTCGGCCATCCGGTTCGTCCTGCAGGGGCGCGGCGTGTGGACCACCGTGAACGGCGAGCCGTGCCCGATGTCCCCCGGGGATCTCGTGCTGACGCCGAGCATGACCTGGCACGAGCATCACAGCGGCGCCGACGAGCCGATGGTCTGGTTCGACGGGCTCGACCTGCCGCTGGTGAACGGGCTGGACGCAGGCTTCTTCGAGCCTGCGGGCGCCGAGTACCTCGATACCGCGGGCCCGCCGGTCGAGTCGCGCAGCGCCGCCCTGTACGGCCACCCGGGGCTGCTGCCCAGCGTCAGGCCGGACACCGACCGGCATTCACCGCTCATGGTCTACCGGTGGGAGCACACCGCGCGCGCCCTGGCCGAGGTGTCCGCGGCCACCGGGAGCGGCGACACGGAGCTGCGCTTCGTCGACCCGGTCCACGGCGGCGACGCCGTGCCGACCATGCGCTGCGCGATGCGGCGGCTCGCCGCGGGGCTGCGCACGCCGACCACGCGGACCGTGGGCAGCAGCATCATCGTGGTGTTCGCCGGCCGCGGGCGGACCGTCATCGACGGGATGATCTTCAGCTGGGGGCCGGGCGACACCCTGGCCGTGCCGAGCTGGTGCGCGGTGGACCACGAGGCGGCCGAGACCGCGGAGCTGTTCGTGGTGAGCGACGCGCCGGTGATCGAGGCGCTGCGGCTCGACCGGACCGAGGTCCGCGGCGACCACCAGCCGGTCACCGGGACCTGGGACGGGTAGGCCGCTGGGTACCAGCGGCACGATCAGGTAGGCCAGTGCAGCGGCGCTCAGGGTAGCGATGCTGGCGGCGGTGGCTACTGCGATCAGCTGCGCGGCCTGGACGAGGAAGGGCCCGGCCGCGGCACCGATGAGAGTGGCGGCTGCCCCGCTGGTGAGGAATACCGCGCTCACCCGGCCGAGTGCCGCGTCGGGGATCACCCGCTGCATGGCGGTCTGCGGAATCACCAGTGACATGGAGCCAGCCAGGCCGACGGTAGCGGCGGCCGGCAGCGCGGTGGCGAGCGATGCTGAGGTGAACAGCAGGAAGTACGCGGCGGCCGTTGCGGTCAGGCTGGCGGTCAGCAGGTGGCGGGGCTGGGCCCGGTCCAGGAGCGGGCGGATGACGGGGGCGCCGATCAGGAAACCCGCGCCCAGGCTGGACAGCAGGTATCCGGTGTGCTCGCCGCCGCCTAGCCGCTGGATGCCCAGGGGGATGAGGACGGCGCTGAGCGATGCGTTGGCCGTCAGGAAGATGACCGTGACAGGAAGCAGCGCCCTCGCGAGGGGCTGTGCGCGCAGCACGCGAGTCCCGTGGACGATGTCGCGGGCCACGCCGCTGATCGTGGTCTTGCGGTACAGGTGCTGGCCGCGGGTCCGGGAGGTCAGGAACATGGCGCCGGCGGACAGCAGGTAGCTGAGGACATCCGCGCAGATCAGCCACCTGATGCCACAGACGGCGAGGAGGATAGCGCCCGCCGGGCCGCCGATCAGCCGGACGGTGCCGCTGCTCAGGGAGTTCAGCGCGTTGGCGCTGCTGAGCAGGGGGCCGGTGCCGACGATGGCGGGCGTGCACGCCTGCAGGGCGGGCGCGTAAAGTACGGCGCCGCCGTTCTCGGCGACTAAGGCGGCATAGAGCAGCCAATACCGGCCCGGACCGGTGCCGGCCAGCATCA